>JFJP01027425.1_pt1 | contig 16392 bp, 13 predicted proteins | sample 431651 | NCBI WGS metagenome assembly JFJP01 (sample SAMN02602958, study PRJNA72255) | Microbial mat metagenome, whole genome shotgun sequencing project. | biome: fresh water; feature: sink hole; material: water; isolation source: purple microbial (photo- and chemosynthetic) mats found in... | reverse complement strand
GAAATCTTCAGTGTTTAACTTTTTATTTGCCATTTGAGGTTTTTTTTGTCTTTTGAATGAAAAATTTTTTTATTTGGGTTTGATTAAAATTTTAAATATTGAGAACTATTTATAAGGAAGTGGAATCGTGCGTATGACCTGTTAAATAAAAATTATTTAAAAAAGCAAATTCATGTTGTTTGTTTATGATTTCATTTTTAAGTTATTTTTTTTAAAGTTTTAAAAAAATTATAATTTTTTTTTTAAAAAAAAACTATATCCAATTTCCTATTTTAAATAAAAAATCTTTTTTGGTTTGTTTAGTATTTTTCTTTTTTTCTTGTACCTTAATATTTAAAAAAAAAAAATTATTTATGATTTTTTGAAATAAATTATTTTAAATAGTACAAATTTAATAAAAACACATTCTACGTTAAAACTTCCAAAATTTTAACACCATAAAAAACAATTAATCCCAAACCTAATAAAACATCAAAATACACCAAAATAATAATTAAAAAAAAAAAATATCTTGTAAAAATGAAAATAATTCCCTATTCCGCCCTTTATATAGACATCTCTACTTCTTGTCTAATTAGAACTGCTCTCGAAGCTATCAAGCCCAGCCAGGACGTTAAAAAAGCAATAACTGGTCTAGAAAATATTTTCCTTCAAGACCGAACCAAAGAGCGATTATTGATAACAATATGTGTTCGAAGTGGTTTAGACCTTCTTCTCCAAGGTTTAAATTTTCCTCCAGGTACCGAAATCCTGATGTCTGCCATGAACATCCCCGATATGGTGAAGGTGGTGCATTTTCACGGTTTGATTCCTGTTCCAATTGACCTCGATTTCACAACATTGAAGCCCAAATATGACATATTGAAGAATAGTATCACAAAAAAAACCCGTGCTGTCATTTTGGCTTGGGTTTTCGGTTCTTATAACTATGCAGAAGATATTTATAAGCTTTGTAAAGACAATAACCTTTATATTATAGAAGACAATGCTGAGGCTTTTTTCGATGTGAAACATAATGGTAGTGCTCATGCAGATGCTACTCTTTTCAGTTTCGGAACCATTAAATTGAATACATCTTTAGGGGGTGGTCTATTGGTTGTTAGAAATGACGAAGTTCTTTATAGAAAAATGAAGAATATCATGAATCAATACCCAATCCAGCCGATGAAATTCTTTTTAAAAAGAGTTGTGAAGGCTCTTCCTGTGATGGCGATTCTCAATAGCACATTTGTCAATCGATATCTTCGTACAGCAATGATTAATTTGGGGATCGAATACAAAGAAAAATCAGTAAGTTTATTACGTGGTTTTACAGCAGGAGACAATTTTCTTGATACTTTTCGCAAACAAATGCCCAACGCGATGATAGTTTTCCTTTACATTCGCATGAGCACCTTTGATAAAAAGGACTTTCTTGAAGGAACGAAACGACAATTGGAAGGACAAGAAATCTTAGAAAAGGGTGGCATTATTATCCCTGGATCTAAATGTGATTTGAAATACTATTGGCTTTATCCTGTTATCGTCCCTCATCCAGAAATTGTTTATCAGCTTTTAAATAAAAAAGGAATTGACGCTTATTTAGGAGCCACACAATTAAAGCCTGTTGATACCCCAGTTGGTTATCCAGAACCCGAAGAAACCCTTAATTATTTTGATAAGATTTTGTATCTGCCTATACATAAAAATGTGCCTAGAGAGTTTGTTCAAGAGATTTGCAAGGAAGTTGTCGATACTGTAAAGACAGTGGAAATGCTTCAAAACAGGAAGGCGAAGTTCTAAGGGAAATTAACAACATATTTTTAAATAAAAAATTTAATAAACAAGTCAGAAAGCTGATAGAAAACAGCTTTTAATTAATGATTTTAAAAAAAAAAAATAGAATTCGATTTTATATGCTATATTAAAAAAAAATTTTTTTGTTTTTTTTTGTTTTGTCTTGAATTAGAATTAAACAAAAAGGGTTTGCTCGACCCTTATAAAAATAAATGTTCAAAATTTTTAGCAAAAATAATATTTTTAATTAATTTCCAAAATCCTTTCGGTATTTCCTTCGTATTTTCGAAAGGTTTATATGTCTTTGTAATTTTCGTTCTAAATTTATCATGTTTTTTTCTTATTTTCTCATCTAATTCCATACGGGAAATATGGTATAGTTGGGTTAATCTCTAATTATCGGTCGTTTTCTCTGATTAATGATTTTCTATCTTCATTTTTTGAATATTTTAAAATCATTCTTTCAAAAAAAAATTGACAAAAACAAATAGAAATTTATCCTATAAATCAAAATGTTTTGACTAAAAAAACTAATCCTAATTATTTAAAGCTCTATAATAGATATACAAGTTTTTCACGATTAAAAATTAATTTAAACCACCATATTTCTTTTCTTTTATCATTTATTTTCCTAAAACTTGTTTTATTTAAGATTAAAATGCCAATTCATTCTCCCCCTTTTCTCATTAACTTCTCCATTGACCTCCTTCTAATGATATTCACTCTTCTTTAAAAAATTTCAATCATCTCCTAATTCCTTTTATTTATTTTAAAATCCCTCTATAATTTCGTGAAAAAAAATCTCTTATAAAATCCCATAAAGATTCCTAAATTTCTTAAAATAGCTTAAATTAAAAAAAGCTTTAAATTTCCAATATCTTTTTTCGAGCTATAATTCCACTCGTCCCGTCCCTCAATGTTCGACAAAGAAGTCATAATTGATGGTAAAGACCATCTCCTCGGTCGCTTGGCATCCGTCGTTGCCAAAGAATTGCTTTCAGGCCAGAAAATCGTTGTGGTCCGATGTGATAGATTGAACAAATCAGGCTCTCTTTTCCGCAATAAATTGGCCTTTCACGAGTTCCTGAATAAAACCAATACCCATAACCCCAGAAAATGGATCGTGCATTACCGATCTCCCTCAAGAATCTTCTGGCGGGCTGTCAGAGGAATGCTCCCTCATAAATTCCCAAGAGGAGCAGCTGCCTTAGGTAAAATACTTTTTATTTTACCTCCTTTTTTTCAACATTAAAGGACTTTTTTCAAAAGAGTTTTCTTGTTATTTTTTACCCCCACTTGTATTTTTCTTGTTTTTTGTCGTGTTTTTGCCTTTTTTTCGTTTTTTTTTCGTTTTTTCATTTTTCCATTTTTTCATTTTTATTGATTTTGACCTAATTTCTTTTTTTTCTTATTTTTCTCTTGAATTGCAAATGAATAAATCTTTATTTTTTTATAGGAAGACTAAAGGTTTTTGAAGGATGCCCAACACCTTACGATTTAAAGAAGAAGAAGGTCGTTCCTCAAGCTTTAAGACTATTGAGATTGAAAAATCATAGACCATGGTGCTATTTAGGCGATCTCAGCACAAAAGTCGGATGGAAAAAACAGACTTTGGTTGATACTTTGGAAGCTAAGAGAAAGGTTAGAGCCAAAGCTTTCTATGATAGAAAACTCGCAAGAATTAATCTGACAAGAAAAGCTGAAAATCTCCCAGAATTCAAGGCAATTAAGGAAGAATTGGCTAAATTCGGCTATTAAAAAAACAAAACAAAAAATTCAGTTCTTTTATTTTGAGAAAAAAGCCGCTTTTTAAAAAAATTCATAAACAATTTAACTAATTTTTTTTCATTTTCCTTTACAAATTCTCAGTTTTTTCAAAAAAAGCCTCATTTAGAAAAGATTTGAAATTTTTCATTCTTAAAAAGAATCGAATTTTTCAAAAAAATCAAAATTTTTATCTAAAAAAAGCACTTTTTTCTATCTAAACTCTACTCATTAAAATTATTAAAACTTCATTAAAATTAAAAATTTATCCTTATTTTTTCCAGATGCTTTTCTTTCTGGCATACATTATAGGACTTTTCTTCTCTTTCTTTAAATTCAAGAAGTACAGAAACCTATTCACATACCCTTGTTTAATCATGGATTTTCTCTCCTGTTCCTTCAGAATCTTGATCATCTTTTCTTTATCCATTTCAATATGTTTCTCGCTTTCTTCCCTCTTTACAAACCGCATTTTTCTCCAGTTCTTTGAATAATTGCTGATTAAATTGGCGATTTCATTGTTTTTTTTTGTATTCATTTTCTCGAATTTGCTTATTTTCTTTTTTTTAAACTTTTTTTCATAGGCTTCGTCCATCCCGACGACTATATTCTCGATATTATTATGTGGGAAATAGAACTCAAAACTCTTCAAATAGTCATAAACCATCGAATTTTCGCCTTCAGTCATCGTCTTCATTATCTTCTCATAGTAATTCTCTTCATTTCTTATAGTTTTATCTATAGTAGTGCTAGTGCTCGATTTCGGCTTCGAATCCTTACTAGGAATACTGCTTTCTGTGAACAAAATCTTCTTATGTCTTTCTTTCTTCAATAAAATCGAAAGGTCTTTTATAAAAGAGTCTTCAGTTCCTTTGTATCGTGGAATCGAAATATTTGATTCCTGAGGTTTATTTCGCCCTAATTCTTGTAAATTCCCTACTTTTTGCTGTATTTCTCTCTTGGAATTCAACCGTGAAATATCAAGGTTTCGACTGTAAGAAACCTTTGATCTGCTTGATTTTTTTGAATTCACTGAGTATTTCGATGCATTTTCGTCTTTTGAAATCTGTCTTTGATAATCCGTGGCTTGAGTCAAATGTTTTCTAATAGGAGCTCTTTGATATTTTTTTTTATCGATTTTCGATTTTTCGCCTTTTGAAAACATTGATGAAGAAATTTCATTCGAACTTTGATCATAATTAAAATAACCGCCTTTCAGGCTTTTTTTTGAATATAAACGCAAAATATTCGATTTAGAGTCAGTTTCATTGAATTTCGGGCTATTTATTCTATGTGAAATGATTTCTTTCACAGAGAGATTGTCATCTTCAGTGATTTCTGACACTAATCGCGGTAATTCCCTCTTTTCATTTTTCGAGGTTTCTAGATTTAATAACTCTTCAGAAGAAACCTCTTCATCACTCTCTTCAGTGTCATCATCAACCAATAAATTCAAGAGTTTATAGACCGCAGCTTCATTTTTCCTGAAGTTTTTCAAAGGATTTGAGGTTCTTTTTCTCAATCTCACAAAAGAAAGTCGGTTTTGAGGCTGACTGTAGTTAAATCTCTGAAGAATCCTTTGTTTTGACAATGTGAGATGTAATAATGGACAATTAAGCGTCGAATGGTCTTTTCCTTTACAAGAGAAACATGCGATAAAAAGCTGTTTATATTCATTGTAAAGATTCGCATTATCACGAATCTCGCAGAATGTCTGATAATCTTCCGAATTTCCTTGTATAATACTCAAGAAACTCTCTTCCTTTATTAAATAAAGGCTTGTGAAAGTTGTGCTTCTCGCAATGGATTCCCTTTCTTTTCCTGAAAAAAACGATAATTCACCGAAAACTTCACCCGATGTCACAGTTCGAATTATCGTGATAGGGTCCAGAAACTTTGGAGTTTCAACAAAAAGCTCAACTTCTCCTTTTCTTACGATAAACAACGAACGATCATCTTCTTCATTTATTGAATAAATTACGTCTCCAGGCGTAAAAGAAATCTCCTTCATTTCATATACGAGTTTTCTTAAGGTATCCTGTGAGAAATTCTTGAAGAAAATAGGTAATTTATTGAGAATCGTGCCGTTTCCTTCGAATAAAAGCTCATCTTTTAAAGATTTCGAGAGTTTATTGATGATTTCTTGCGTTTCTTCATCATTATGGACTCTTTCCTCTTTCCAGATATATTCGAAATATTTGCGAATCCTCACACGTAAATCGAAAGTGATATTTTTCTGTTTCATATAACCATTAATCAAATGCAGATTTCTTTTGAAGATTTTATTAGATTTATTGATATCTTGCACGATAATTCCTATAGAATTAATTGTATAAGCAAAGGTTCCGCATGCGAAAAATATGAAGAAAATCGAATAAAGTCTCTCCGTGTTATTCTGAGGAACAATATCTCCAAATCCTACAGTGTTCATCACAACTACCACGAAATAATAGCTATATATGTATTTCTTCCACCAGATTTCTGTTGCTAAATCATGTACATTAAGCCATGTGTTCTCATCTCCGAGATTCACGAAGCTAATATAATGCCAAATACATGCGAAGAAATGACTTAGTAAAAGAACGCCAAAAATCAACTTGATTAATGTGATCAAATGGAAGAAAGTGTCATCTAATAAGATGAATTCTTCGATTCTTGTGGCGATTCTATTCAGGTTCCGCATGCGTAAAATAAAGAAGAAACCCAAGATATTATCATAAGGAAAGTGGTATTCTTCGTTCGCATTGAAAACCTTTAAGAAAATATAGAGGATGCTGAGGATATCATAAATGAAATGCTTCTTAATGTAAAATGAAATGATCTTTCGACGATCGTAAATCAATTCGCCTTTGTTGTAAAAGGCCGTGTTCATATTGATGAAAACGTCCATTAAGAAGAAAATCATTGTGAAATATATGAAAAAATCTGTGAATCCTGGGTTTTTTTCTTTGAAAAAGCTCAAGACGTTTATTCCGAAACTCAGGTTTATTGGTATTATGTATAAATAACAAATGATGATTAACATTTGGAAAATGTCCCAAATAGCTCGAAAAAGCCGCGTTGGATGAAAAATAATGCTATTGATCTTCGAAAAAATTAGCATCATTTTATTGAAAACAGAACATTTGATTAATTTTTTCATTATGATTGATTTGTAAATACTGATCATTTTATCGAAGTTTTTTAAGCTGGGATCTACGCTATTTTCATCAAGTTCTTGAGATTTATCAATCCAGCCTTCTTTGTAAAAAGTCCAATCATTAATCATTCCAAAATGAATTGAATTCAGCCATTTCGGCCTTCGAAAACTCGTGGCGTTTCTCAAGATTGAAATGAATTTCTTCACTAAATAGAAATTACTGATGAGATTATATAAAGTTCTTTGAATTCCTTTGGATTTTGTAGAAAAATGATCGAAACTGACATCTTCATTGTTTTTTTCTGGTTTTTCTTCCTCTTTTAAGAGAAAATTGTCTTCTTTCCCAATTTCCAAAGTATTTTTGTTTTGCATTTCATCATTATTCTTCTCGTTTTCTTCTTTTTCTTCAATGATGGATTTATTGTTTTTTTCTGTATGTGTCATGGTAAAATGTCCTTTTCCAAAGGAAATTACATTGCTATTCCGATATTTCGCCGAAAGCGGCGCTTTTTCGTTATTAATCGCAACAGATTTTCGTGGGTTATTGATGTTTCGACTATCAGAAACACTTTGAACGACTTTATAATCAGAAGTTGCAGGAAATTTCTGCGTTTCATAATTGCTTGAAGAATTCTCATCAGAATCTAGGCTCTGGGAAAGCTCTGAAATCTCAGTCATAGGGTATTCGGATTTATTCTGAAGGAATTTCATATTTTGAATAGGAATGCTGGTTAATTTCTCTTTAATATTCAACTCAGAATCAGAATCCTGAATAAAATATAGCTGATCTTTCATTGCAACTTTCTTTTTCATTTTAGATTTCTTCGATTTTTGGGTACCTTATGAAGAGTTTTTATTGAGTTTTTTTACTGGAAAATCAAGAGGTTCTTACCTAGAAAACTGATGCTGTTGGGTTGAGAAGAGACATGATCGGTTTGGCTTCGGTGGTAGCATTCACGAAGAAGCTCGAAGTCAGAGTAGAGCGAAAGCTCACTGGATTTACGGTTGATTGTGGAATCGTTGAGGGTTTTCAGATGCCTCATATTTTTTGACATTGATGAAATTGTTGAGAAGTTTTTAGTCAAGTTTGTTTTATGTTTTAATAAAAAAAATTGTAATTTAATTGTTTTTTGTTTTTTATTAGAAAGAAAACAAAAGTAAAATATTCAAAATTGATCTTTCTAATTTTGTAATTATTTTTCTGTGTTTAAGAATAGTCACTGTGCATTTTAAAATCAAAAAAAATCAAGCAATTAAATTTTAATTATTTAACAACAACAAAAAAAACTTAAAAAATAGAATTTATTTTTGTTTTTCTAACCATAAAGATTATTTATCAAATGTCTAGCAATGAATACCAATTTATCCTACCCCATAAAATTTGTTCCATATTCTCCTGTTGGATGAACTTCATAGCAATCTAAGATACCACAGTTTGCCTGAGAAGAGTTTGCACAGTTTTCCAAGGAATTGAGAGCATTATCTTTCTGTAAATTTGCACAATAAAATTGTCTCCTAAATAATGACCTTGCGAAATTGGAGATAATTCCAATTCAACGAAACTCCATTTTTAGTCATTCCCTATGTAAATAATTTTCATAAAGAAACATCCGATCTTAATTTTATAAATCCCCATCTCCTAACATCCAATTTATTGATAATTAATTGTACCATCTGGCAATAATATTTTTTTCATGAATTCAGGTTGAGAACTTGAAATAAGAGTTTTCGTCTAATTCAATTGATTGGGGATAAATGTATTATTTTGAACCATTTTCATTTGCTTTATTTTTTTAATTATTATGTCTCTTGGAAATAAATATCTTGCTCTTAATTTTTATTTAATATATCAGATAACAATGGCAAATTTAATAATTTTGATTATTCTATTAAACCAATAATGAACTTCTGATTTAGCTTTTATTTTTTCCACAAAAAAAAAAAAAAAAAATCTCCTTTAAAAATAGGGAATTCAATCAATTTCATAAGTAAAAATTTAAGTAGTTATACAAAAAAAACTCCCAAAAAAAATAAAAATAATCACCATAAAAAATCCTTTAACAAAAACCTCGAAAAATGCTTCATAAATCTGATAGTTATCAAGTCGACGATGAAACCTTTTCCAATCGTGATGAAGATCTCTTGGACACAATGGAGTTAAACTATACTTTATTGAGTCATTTCTCTTATTATTGCACTCATTCTGTTCCCGATTTTATTTCTGAGACCTTGCAATCCTCAGTGGTAGCCAACCATATCATCGAGAAGCTCGTGACCCAATGTTCTCGAAAGCTTTATGATAAATACATCGGCACAAAAATGGCAAATCACGTCTTAATAAGCTCAAAGGAATATTTGGACATGCTTGATGGCATGGAGTTTCAAGGACATGATGATTGTGATTTGGGTGAAGAAACTTTAGAAGAAGACAAGGAGCCAGTAAAATAGTGTTATATGATAAATATCAAGGTTTTTATTTTTTAGATCAGTAATGGACAGGAGAGTTGGGTCAGGAATAAAATCGTTATAGAAAGAAAACAACCAAATATAAGTGATGGTAAAATAAAATTGATTAAAGAGGGTATCATATATTGCTTTTATATAGAGGTGCAGAAAGAGAAGAATAATACGCTGGAGATAGAGCCTTCAGAAAGCAAATATAGTAAACATTCAGTGACGAAAGCGAATGCTTCGAGAATGCTGAATAAATCTGTAAATTTTGAAGGGGTTTCTACTAAATATTTTAAATTATAAGGATATATTGAAAGAAGCCAAGAAAAATGAGATGAAGCCAGTTCTTTTACCAGAAGAAATAAAGACAGTTTTTGATCCTTTAGAAGGTTTATTTTATTTCTTTCTAAAAAACAAAAGAAATAAACTGCTTTAATTTAAAAGAACAAGTCCGAATGAAGAAAGAACGAGAAACCAAACTGAAAGAAGAGAAAACACAAGAAGCCAAACAAAGACAAGAAGAAGTCAAAGAGCAGCAATACAAGATTAAAGGCATGAACAACGAAAACGCCAAGAAAAACTACACATATGATTATGAAGGCAACATCATTCCTTTTCAGAATATAAAGATTGAAAAACTCCCCCCTTCAAATTATTCTATGAAGTTTTTCTTCAAAAAAAATACATTTTTTTTCATTTTTATCATTTCTCCAATTTTTTTCATTTTTCTCATAATTTTGATTTTTCATTAAAAAGTGTTGGTTTCTCTACATTCGATCCTACTGCAAAAGCTGTAGATGAAAAAGGTAAAAAAGGCAATAAAGCAGCCCAAGTCCAGCAAAAAGTCCTATTACCGGTAACGAAACCCCCTGGCAAAAACATCACAGACCAGGCGAAATTCATAGCATCTCCTTCAATTTTTGATGTATTTAACGCGAATCCAGGGGTTACTCTTATAGAAGGTGGTCGTACAAAGACCTATGCCGGTCCAAAACTCGAAAAGTCAGCTTTCAATATCATGAGTCTTTCATCAAATCTCATTGAATCTAATCCAATAAGACTATCAAAGAATGAATACATGCAATTGACAAGAGGCGGTAATTTGAGTCGTTCACAGAATTATTCAAGTTCTACAACAGAAAAAGAGAAAAAACAAGGGAAATTATATGATGAACCTACCAAAGGAAATATAACAAAAGAAAATTTCATTCAGGAGGGTCAGAATATGAGCAGTATTAGTGAAGGAATGAAAGATTTGAATATACAAGTCAGCAGGATGAAACATAAGGGAACCAAAGAAAACAATGTCAAAATTACTTCAAATAAAATGCTGTTTTCTTTGGTTGAAGAGATCAACGATTCTTTGAATTTACCAAAAGTTATTGAAAAAGAAGAAAAAAATGAAGAAATCTTTAAAACTCCCATCGATGAATTCAATTTACATATTTTAAGGTCAAAGGATTGGGGAAAAGCTTCGACTAGTAGTGGGTTTCTCCCAGTTTTAAAAGGGTTTAAGCCTGGAAGCAAAGATTTTGAAAGGACTTTGGGAAGAAAAATGAAGAACCCGAGAGAAAGAGGGGTTAAAAACTCGAGTACTAAGGAAATAGAGTATTTGGGACCTCCGATGATTGGGAAAATTGCTGGACATGGGATTTCTTAAATTTATTCATAAAGAAAGAAATTATAATTATTTAGGTTTTTTTATTAAAATTTTATTCGGTTTTATTAGAAAAATGAAAGATTTCATGATTTAAAAAATCGAATAATGATGTTTTTTGTTGAGATTTTATTGATTTAGTTGAGAATTTTTTTTAATTTTTGTGTTTTTTTATCAAATTTATAAATTTCAAATGTTTTTTTTATTAGAAAAATTAAGAATTTTGTTTAATTAAGAGGGGGTTTTTCGTTAAATTTTCATTCATTTTTAGTGGAGAGATGAAATGTATTGCTATTGTTGGCAAAAGTTGTGAAAAAGCTGTTTTTTGATAGATTTTGAGAATAAGAGTTGAAATTATTCATCTTTTTTTCATTTGGAAGTTTCTGATAATTTCCTTTATAGAAATAATTCCTGCTTTTCATCACGGTTTCTTTCATGAGATTATGATCAATGATGATTTTCTTCGGTATTTCATGCGGTTTTGTGTTATTACTCATGAGATTTGAATTGATATTGGAAGAAAAACTATAAGTTTGATTGGATTGTATTTTTTGGCTGACATTCTGAAAGAAAAAAATAAATGACTTAATGTGAAAAAATATAAACAATTTTCTCTTTTTTGAATTCTTCAATTATAAATTCACTTTCCTTCTTTCCAAACAAAATTTTCAATGTTTTTTCAAGATTTTCAGAGTGTTTTTCGTCATAAAGAGATAAACTCACTATTCTTTGTATTTCTTTTGATTTATATTCCTCTTTTATCAGAGATAAATCATCAATTCTCTTGAGCAAAGTCTTTAAATTATCAAGGGTTTCTTTCTTGAAACTGACTTCAGAATTTTCTTCGATTTTTTCCTGAATTTCTTCTTGAGAATTTTGCTTTTTGGCAAAGATTTTGTGGATTTTTTTCAAGGTGAAAAACTTGGAGCTTTCCGTGAAGGTATGACAATGATCTTCACCTATTATGTATTTCCCATTCACTAAACTAGACTTTAAAGATTCGATTTTCTTTGAAATCTTTAAAAAATTAATAAAAATTAAATGAAATCAAATAAAAATATTTTTTTTAATTTATTTAAATTCGAGTCGAATCAAATTAAATTTATTTTATCTAACTTCGAGAGAAGAGAGTTGATGGGAATATGCAGTGGGCTTTTGAGAGCAGTCTTGATGGAGAGGGTAATTCTCGTGAAGCAGTTGTGAGTGGGAGGAGTTGAGATGCTCGATTTCTAACTCAATATCTGCAAACTTGAGAGAAAGAAAGAAAAAAATATTGATAAAAACTAAAAAAAATTCTATTAAAACAAAAATTTTTTATCAACTAAAAAAATTTAATTAAAAAAACTAATTCAAAAGAAAATTTTAAAAAACCTTTATCAAATATTTCCTGGACTCCTCATCCAAAACCTTTGGAAAGCTGTCTTCTGAAGGTAAAAAGTCCAATTTCTTCAGCTCCTTCAGAATCCAGACCATATTCTCTCTATTTTCATTATCTATTTTCATAATATCAAGATAGAGCTCTTTCAATTGTAATCTAATATTAAGCTTTTTGACCCTTAGTTCCTTAATTCTCACAATAATTTCTTCTAATTCTTTGTTTCTTTGCTTCATTTCTTTATTAATCTTCACAATTTGTTCTGCAATAGTTGATTTCTGATGTTCTCTTTCCTCTCTAATTTTCTAAAAATCCATAATTTTTCTTCATAAATTTCTTATAAACATACTGTAATTCTTAATAAATTTGGGATAATTCTCTTATTTTCAGCAATAGAGTCTTTTTTCATCAAAGCTTTCTCCATTTGTTGATTTTTCATGAATCTTTCCTCCAAACTCTCGAATTTCTTCAATATTAAGTCCATCTACACAAGAAATTCTCCTATAAATTCATAAATAAAACTCATTACATCCAATATATATCTCTTCTTTTTATCAGCCAATTCAGCTAAAAACTTCCTTAAATCATTAACAAAGGCTTTTTTTTTGACAATTTCCCCTTCAATTTCATGATAACCGTCCCAAAGGAACTTTTCTCTTATTTTTTCATCACAACGCATTTTTGTGAGAATTTTCTCTTCTTTTTCTAAATCTAAAGTCTTTAAAGCCTTTTCATTAGTGTTTTTCAGCTTTTCCATAATTAAATTATTCCTTAAAGAGGTTAAGTGATATTTTTCTCCAAAATCATTTTTCAAATTCTTGAAGCCATTAAGAGTTTCTTGTGAAAAAATCTTGCTTTTATTTAGGATATAGGGGATTTCTTTGTTTTTGGGGAAAATTTTATCCAGTTTTTTGAACATTATTTGACTGATAACTTTCTCGTTGTTCTCATTGCGAATAGTGTTAAGGTTTTTCAGGATTCTTCCAGATTTTTTCTCTTTTTGTTGTAAAATGTCATCAGACTTGAGTGTGAGGTCTGATTTTTTTTCTTCAGGCTCAAAATAATCTTTTTTTTTTTATGAAAAATAGATTTTATCTATGAATTATATAAAAAACGAAAATCTTTATTGTTTTTTTTTATAAAATTAAAAAAAACTTTTCTCATAAAAATTGTGAATTTATTGAAAAGACGAATTAATTTTGAATTTTCACAAACCTTTATCATATAAAGAATGATTAACGATGGTTTGATTGAGGTACGGTCCTATTTTCATCTGGTTTTCTTTGATTTCCAGATTTTGTTTCGTATATTGCTTGATATTCCTTTCTATATTATCATCAATTTTGAAGTCTAAAATAATAATTTTTAATGAAAAACTCCCTATTTCAAATAAAATTACGATACGAGTTTGATATTGGAAATCATTGACCCATTTATCCAGGCTTTTTATCTCTTCTTTCTCATTATTTTCAAGGTTTGTAAATAAATTGCAGTGATTGTGCTCACTCATTGAGTTCTTTCGTGTATATGAGGGTTGGTTTATTGTTAAAGAGTTCCTGAAAAAGGGGGGAGAAGCATCTGGGTTTCTAAAACTGAGGATCTTTTTGCGTTTTGCTTCAGTTTTTGAAAAAGAATTCATTATATTTGGGCTAGGTTTGTGAAATATTGAGAGATATTTGAGAAATTATGATAAGTTAAAGAATTTTAAATCTCCCCTATTCAAATTTATAGATTTTTTTTTATATTTTATCTAAAAATCATAAATTTTTTTTTTTATTTAAAATAAATTTTAAAAAAATCAAACATGCAATTCCAAAAAAACTTTATTTTATAATTTGAAATAAACAAATTTATTTTTATTAATAATTATTATCTTTAGGTTTTTTTCGATAAAATCAATTTTTCATTTAATTTGCTTTGCATTTGCAACAAAGATTCCTGCTTTTCCAGCATTCTTTTTGCTCGATCTACTATTTTTTCTTTTTCCTAAATTTTTTTTAAATTTATCATAAAAATTAAACAATAATTCAAATAACTCTTTTTTTTTTCTCTTCTCTGATTAAATCTCCATTCTTTATCTTTATATCTTTATTCAGAAAAGGTGAGCAGTTTTTCTCTTTTTGGCTTTGATTTGTACTGGTTTTCTCCAATAAAAAATCAATAAAAACTAAATAAAAACCTTCAGTAATACCTTATAATAATCAATTTCATGGTTCAAAAAAGCTTTGTTTTTCAATTTTTCTTGTGTTTTATGAAGTTTTATAAAATCAATTTTATTTTCATTAAATTCATGAATTTCTTTATTTTCTTTTTTATTCTCTAATTTTTCTACAATAAAATTTTTCTTTTCATTTTTCAAATCTTTTTTCTCTTCCTCTTTATCAATTTTCTCATTATTTCTTTTATTTTTATATGAATTGACTTGAATTTTCAATTTTTTAACATTGTTTTCTATTTTTAAAAGGTTATTTTCCCAATTTTTGAAATCAATTCCAAATTGTTCTGTAAGTATTTTATTTTCTCGATCAACAACACTCTCGTTTTTTTCGTTCCTCTCTTTCTTTTTAAGTGTTTGCTGCAATAAAATTTTGTCGATCTTCTCCAAATTCAATTTCGGCTGGTTAATTTCTGCAAATTTCAGAAAATTTTCTTTTTTTAAAAACTTTTCGTCATTTAAATCGATTTATCGTAAAAATTTAAAAAATAACATAAAATTTTGTCATTTAAACAAAAAAAAGCATACTTCGAAGAATTTTTTTATTGCAAAGACAATTTTCAATAGAAAAATATCATCCTCTGTCAAATTCTGTGAAGAAGAAGTAATAGGATTTATATTCGAATTGAAGAAATCCAAGAAATCTTAAAGAAAAATTTTTAGAAAACAAAAAATCATTAAAAAACAAAAAAAATAAGACTTTTATCAATTGTTTTGCTTTCGAAATCATTGGCTAAACAATTGATTGATTTAAAATTAAATGAGGATTGATTGAGGAAGTTTTCAACCGTTTCTTCCATGTTTGTCATAGTTTTCTTCATTACGAATTTAATCTCTGGATAAAACATTGACAAAATGCTGACAATCGAGATCCAGCAAAGTGTTCTGAAGCTTGTTTTTTCTTGATTTTTGTAAATCTTTAAGAATAAAAAACAAAATTTTTTGATGAAATTCAAATTAAATTATTTTTTTTCAATTCTCTCAAATATAAACAAACCCAAATTAAAAAAAAAATCTTGTTTTTGTCAAATAAAATTAAATTTTTTTCAAAAAAAATAAAATTTCTGGGAAAACTTTTTTTATTTTATGAAAATAATAAATTTTACTTTCATTTGTTTTGAGTTAAATCTTATGCAAATGTTTTTGAGAAATGTCCTTAATCTTGAATATTCCTCAAATAGAAGATTATTCTTTTCGAGTTCCCGAATTATAAAATGCTTGTTCTTTTTCAAGGAATCATCAATAATTTTGGGTTTTTTATAAGTCAAATCCATTTCATTGACAAAATCATTTGTTCTTTGAAATAAATCCTTTTTTATATGTCTTTTTTTTTGGAGAATTGCGGATTTTATCTCATATAATAGTTCTTCAGCTTTATCAAAATGTGCTCTTAAAAAAGACTTATTAAATAAAACGAAAAAAAGCTGAAATTTTAAACCTTTTGTAAGAAATTGGCTTGTTTTTTTTTGAATTTTCAATTGTTTTAATTTCAATCGTTTTTATTTCATTTTCAAACACGTCAAAATATTTGTTTTTTTTTAAAATCTCTCCTGAAATTTTGTTGATATCCCCAATAATTCTTTTCAGAGTATCCCTTTCCTTTGATAATTCATGGATAGCACTATCATTTTTCAAATTTTCATTTAATTTCTCATGATCTTCCTTTAAATTCAATTTTGTCTCCGAAAGTCTTCGGTTTCCTATATAATTCCTTCTGCAATAATCAATAAATAAGTCATGATTTTCTTCATTTTTTATTTTCTTTTCAGTTTTTGATCTTTTATGTTGGCATTTCTAAGGAAAAAAAGAAAAAAATTGTTTTTTTTCTCCGATATTTCTTACTTTTTTTAAATTTAAAGCTTTTGCAAGATTGTCTGTTTTTATGTTTAATCTTTTGATTATTTCTTCTTCTGTTGGAAAATCCTCTATTTTAAAGATTTGTGAGTTTAATATCTCATTTGAATTTCTTTGTTTCTTTTGTAGTTTAATTAATTGTAGATCGGTTTCTTGTTTGA
>JFJP01040281.1_pt1 | contig 16394 bp, 13 predicted proteins | sample 431651 | NCBI WGS metagenome assembly JFJP01 (sample SAMN02602958, study PRJNA72255) | Microbial mat metagenome, whole genome shotgun sequencing project. | biome: fresh water; feature: sink hole; material: water; isolation source: purple microbial (photo- and chemosynthetic) mats found in... | reverse complement strand
CATTGTAAGCACCAACCGTTTTGATAAGGTTGATCATTGTTTCGAACTCGCGAATCAACACCATGTCGTGATAAATGGCTTTGAACTCTTCGTTGGTAAAATTACCTTTTTCGTCTTTTACTGTTTTTTGATATTGATTTACTGGAATCGGTTGAAATTCCACAAATCCCGCTTTGCGGGCTTCTGACGGATCAATGAATTGTACTTTTGGCATAATGTTTAATATGACCCCATTGCCTATGACCCCTAACCCCTAAAGGGGAACTGAGTTACTTTCGACTCTGAGATTGGTTAGTATTTTTTATTACCCCTAGCCCCTAAAGGGGAACTAAGTTAGTGTTGTTTTTTTTGAAAACCCCTAGCCCCTAAAGGGGAATAAGAGTGATTAGTATTGTAAATCCCATATCTTTATAAGAGAGAATTAAGAAGAGGTACTTGCATAATTCCCCTTTAGGGGTTAGGGGTTCTTTCCTTTTTCCCCTTTAGGGGTTAGGGGTTCTTTATTTAGAACGCAAATAATGTTTCTTTAAATATTTCACTTACAGTTGGATGTGGGAATACCACTTCCTGCAATTGTTCTAATGTCATTTCCTGTTCGATAGCCATGCATGCACCGTAAATCATTTCACTGCAAGGATTTCCCAACATGTGAACACCGATTACTTCGCCATATTTTTCACCTATAAGCACTTTGCAAAGTCCGCTACCACCTTCGTTTTCGGCTACAAAACGTCCGGCATAAGCCATAGGCAATTTTGCTACTTTAAATGCAATGCCTTTTGTTTTTGCCGATTCCTCGGTTTCGCCTACTCCTGCCACTTCCGGATTGGTATAGACCACGCCAGGAATTGCATTGTAACGCATACGGTCGGCACGACCAGTGAGGTTATTTACCACCACTTCGCCCTCACGACTAGCTGTATGAGCCAACAACGAAAATCCGGTTACGTCGCCTGCTGCATAAACATTAGGAACGTTGGTGCGCATTTTCTCGTCGGTTTTAATGCCGCCTTTGAAAAGTTCCACGTTGAGATTTTCCAATCCAAAACCTTTGGTAATTGGTCGACGACCTACGCTTACAAGTATTTTATCGCCTTCAACGCTTTGTGTTTGACCATCTTTTTCGAACAGTACTTTGTTGCCTTCAATTTTTACTACTTTCGAATTTAAGTTGAAAGTAATACCTTTTTTAGTAAAAATATCGCGCATCATGGCTGAAACTTCATAATCTAACCCTCCCAAAATTTCTGGAAGCATTTCAATCACAATTACTTCGGTTCCAAGGCTGTTATAAAAAGTAGCAAACTCCATTCCGATAACACCGCCACCAATTATAACCAACGATTTTGGTTGTTCTTTCAAATCAAGAATTTCGCGGTTGGTGAGGATAATATCTCCCGCTTCTGCCAATCCTGGAATTGGTGGAACAAAAGCTTCTGAACCTGTACAGATAAGTAAGTTAGCACCCAAATAGCTTTCGCCACCGCAAGTTACTTCCACGCCTTTTGGTGTGCGGCCTTGAATCATGGCCTCGCCTTTGACTACGGTTACATGGTGCATTTTCATTTTGCCTTCCACACCCGCTACTAATTTTTTTACCACTTTGTTTTTGCGAGCAACGATTTTTGCGTAATCGAAACTTACTTTTTCGGCAAAAATACCATATTTGTCACCATGCAACGCATTTTCATACGTTTTGGCACTATAAAGCATGGTTTTAGTTGGGATGCAACCTTCGTTGAGGCACACACCACCCATACTTTTCTTCTCGAACAAAATCACTTTCAGTCCTTTATGCCCTGCCCTTTCAGCAGCTACATATCCGGCTGGACCACCTCCGATAATGATTAAATCAAACATAGACCCCAAACCCCTAAAGGGGATTTTAGACCCCTAACCCCTAAAGGGGAATAAGAGCGTAGTTAGTATTATTAGCAACCAATTCCAAAATAGAATTGATTAAGCATTATTTAAAAAAATAATTAGAGAAAAAAAATCCCCACAATTCAGAGACGAAACTATCCTAATTCCCCTTTAGGGGTTAGGGGTTTATAAATCAATATCCAATGTTTCAATCTCAATAGCAATTTGTTTCAAGAAACGTGTTGCTTCGCCACCATCTAATGCACGGTGGTCATACGTCAAACTCAAGCCAATATATGGAACAAAACCATACACGCCATCACCCAAATCTTTCGGACGAGGAACAATGGTGTTCACACCCAAAATAGCCGATTGAGGCAAATTAATTACCGGCGTAAACATTTCGACACCATAAGCTCCAAGATTTGAAACGGTGAATGTAGCCGCTTCAGCTGCCAAAAGTTCAGGAGCAATAGCACCTTTCTTGCAGTTGTTAGCCACTTCTTTCATCTGATTTGAAAGACCAAGAATCGACAAATCATCAGCATTACGCACAGCAGGAACCATCAATCCACGTTCGGTATCCACAGCCAATCCTAAATGCACTTTGCTGAACAAACGCATAGCGTCGCCAGTGAAATGTGAGTTTACGTTCGGGAATTTTTTCAATGCTTTTACTACTGCAAAACATACAAAATCATTTATTGTTAAGTTTGCTGATAATGTTCCGGCTTCAAATGCTTTTTTGGCTTTTTTGCGTAACGATTGAATTTTACGAGCATCAGCTCCCAAGTGGTGGGTTAATTGCGCTGAGTTTTGCAATGAAGCGTGCATCGATTTTGCAATGATTTTGCGCATATTCGACAATTTTTTGTCTTCGTAATCCAATCCGTAAACAGCATTTACTGGAGGCAATAAATCCGTAGATTTTACTGTTCCAGCCAATCCAGAGCCAGCGGCCTGAGGTTGAATGCCCTCAGCAATAACAACCGCTTTGGCAAGAGGCGTTAATTTCCCACGAGTTTCTAGTGCAGCCAACACGTCTTTTTCAATCACACGGCCGGCAGGACCAGAACCAGTCAATTCGGTTGCGTTCAACGCTTCTTTTTCAGCCAAGTTTTTGGCGCGAGGCGAAACAAAGCTAATTGTTGCACTTTTTGCAGGTGCAGTAGCTACAATAGGTGTAGACATGGCTACGGGAGCCTCAACAATTACTGCGACTGGTGCAGGAGCAGCAGGAGCTGATGTTGCTGGCGCGCCACCTTGTAGTAAAGCGGCATAGTCGTCACCAGGTTGACCAACTACCATCATGTCTAACAACACAGCCACCTCGTCGCCATCGTTGTAAAAGCTTTCCAACACTACACCATCTACAGGTGCTTCTTCTTCGAACGATGCTTTGTCGGTTTCGTACGAAAATAGTACTTCGCCTTTTTTTACGGTATCACCTTTTTTCTTTTTGATTTCGGTTATGATACAACTTTCCACCGATTGCCCCTGCTTGGGTAAAATAACTACTGTTGCCATTTTTTATATTTACAATTTATTCATTTACAATTTACGATTCCCTTGGTAACTCAATTCCCCTCTAGGGGTTAATTTAAAGACTTGTTATAGTCACGAATTTCTGATATGCTTCTGCCCATTCTTCCGTATTTTGTGGTATAAATTCATCCAATTGAACCGATTCTCCAATAATCTGGCGCATTTCCTGCAACGAATCGACACAACCTGCGGCTTTTGCCTGAATCATAATATTACCAATAGCAGTTGCTTCGGATGGTCCGGCAACAACCGGAATTCCAATCGAATTGGCTGTCCATTGATTTAACAATGGATTTTTTGAACCGCCACCAATAACATGCAATTTTTCAATTGGGAATGGTGCTAAATTATTCAACAAACCTAACACATATTTGTATTTCAACGAAAGACTTTCGAAAATACAACGAACAAATTCGGCATGACTTGAAGGAGCTATTTGACCCGTTGATTCACAATACTCAACAATTGCTTTTGTCATACTTGCTGGATTTGCAAACGAAGCATGATCGGTATCCACCATCGATTGAAATGCAGGAACAGTATCAGCCATTTGCACTAATTTTTCGTACGCATAAGTGATTCCTTCTTTTTTCCATTCCTTCAGGCACTGTTCCAATAACCACATGCCTGTAATGTTTTTCAAAAAACGGGTAGTACCCTCTACCCCACCCTCGTTGGTGAAGTTCAATGCCGAAGTTGTTTCGTTAATAATTGCATCTTTCACTTCTATACCCATTAGCGACCAAGTTCCAGAGCTAAGGTAAGCAAAATTCTCGTTCGAGGCAGGTACGGCTGCCACGGCGGCGCCTGTATCGTGTCCAGCTACTGCCACCACTTTCACTTTGCCCAATTCACTTTCTTCGGCCAAATCATCTTTAAGCGTGCCAATAATATGACCCGGCATAACAATTTCGCCTAAAATTGAAGGCAAAACGCCTGCTTTTTCAAGCAATTCTGTTTCAAATTTTTTGGTACGAGGGTTTAAAATTTGCGATGTAGAAGCAATGGTATATTCTACCACTTTATTGCCAGTGAGCAAATAAGCCAATGCATCTGGCATAAATAAAATTTCTTTGGTAGCTTTGAGTAAGGAATTATTGGCTTGGCTCAATGCAAAAAGTTGGTATAAACTATTGAAATTCATGACTTGAATTCCGGTTAGGTCATATACTTTTTTGCGCGGAACCAATTGGAAGAACTTTTCGGGCGCACCAACAGTGTGTGGGTCGCGGTAAGCATAAGGAGCACCAAGAATAGAACCATCATCGGCAATAAGCGCAAAATCTACTCCCCAAGTATCAATACCTATCGAAGTTATTTCAACACCTTCGGCTTTAGCAGCCACTAATCCAGCTTTTAAATGCTCGAATAACGAATAAATGTTCCAATGAAAATGATTGCCGATTTGAAGTATTTGGTTTGGAAAACGGGTTAACTCCTTCATTTGAAGGCGGCACCAAGGTCGAACGCTAAGAATGATTTGTTTTTCATGTGATTATTTTTTGTTCTTTAAATTATGGTCACATGGAACTCGCATAATCATGAACTTTGTTTTAAGCATTTGTTTTAATGCTCGTTTCATTTGTACACTTTTAAAGTTGCTGCAAAGATATTATTATTTGCCCCAACCCAAATTGTATTAATTGACTTAATAACTTCATTTTTTGATAAACCCCCAATCCCGCAATGGGATGTTGCACTATTCTGTAAAAGTTGCGGTAAAACAGAATTTCTTTAAACGGGATTGGGAGTTATTTTCTGTTGTCTGTTGTCTGTTGTCTGTCGTCTTATTTATAAATCGGTCCGTAAGTTTGGCAAGCACGATAATCTGCTCCTTCGGAATCCATTCCGAAAGCAGCCCATGCGCTCGGACGGAAAACTTTCTCGGCAGGAACATTGTGCATACAAACCGGAATTCGAAATATTGAAGCTAAGGTAATTAAATCAGCACCAATATGTCCGTAACTAAATGCACCGTGATTAGCACCCCAATTATTCATGACCGAATACACATCTGCAAAGTTTCCTTCACCCGTTAAGCGTGGCGCAAACCAAGTTGTTGGCCAAGTTTGGCTGGTACGTTCATTTAAAATTTTATGTACATCGGCAGGAATATCCACAGTCCAACCTTCGGCCAATTGCAATACTGGTCCTAAGCCTTTTACTAAATTAACACGCGCCATAGTAACTGGCATTCCCCCTTTTGAAAGGAAGTTGGAAGAGAAACCACCACCACGGAAATACTCACCTTCGGCCGGATACCAAGTTGTTGCATCTAATGTTTTTTGAACTTCTTCTTCGGTAATTTCCCAAAAAGGTTTCATTACAGGTTGACCATTTTCAGTTTGCTGACCTGCACCATCCAGCGAAGCTGAACCAGAGTTAATTAAGTGAATTAAACCATTGGCTCCCAATCCTTCCAATTTATGTCCTGTTACACGTTCAACAGCTTCAGGGCTCCAATACGTACGAACATCGGCAAAAACCTGAGCTGTATTAGTTACTAATTTTCCGAACAACATAGCCACACCGTTCAACGAGTCATTTTCGGTAGCTACAACAAACGCTTCGCGAATGCCATTCCAATCGAACGAAGTATTCAAAATTGCTTCCGAGAAGTCACCATTTGGCATAAAATCAGTCCACTGACGTTGACCCTGAAAACCAGAAGCAATGGCGTTGTGTCCTAATGCTTCCTCACCAAAACCCAACTCACGAAGTTTTGGATTTCCAATCATTAAATCACGCATAATCAATGTCATTTTAACCACAAATTCCCATTCTTGATCCAAAACTTCGCGCGATTTGGTAGTGTGAGGTGGATTTGTGTTTGGCCCTTCGTTTGCCTTGCAATTTTTTACAGTCCAAGCCATGGCTTTTTTAAATTCTTCTGGGTCAAAAATTCCTAATTTTTCGCGACGAAGAATTTCGCTCATATCCACGTATTCGTTACGCATACCCAGATAAGTTTGGAAAAAATCAGCATCTACAATTGAACCTGCAATACCCATTGATACAGAACCAATTGACAAATACGATTTTCCTTTCAAAGTTGCAGCAGCTATTCCTGCTTTTGCAAAGCGCAATAATTTTTCCTGAACATCAGCTGGAATTGAAGTATCGGTACTATCCAACACATCGCGACCATAAATACCAAATGCAGGTAATCCTTTTTGATTGTGGCCAGCCAAAGCGGCTGCTAAATAAACAGCTCCCGGACGTTCCGTTCCGTTGAAACCCCAAACAGCTTTGATGGTATGTGGATCAACATCAATGGTTTCGCTACCATAACACCAACATGGAGTAACAGTAATAGTTACACTTACGCCTTCTTTTTTGAACTTTTCGGCACAAGCGGCTGCTTCATCCACACGACCAATAGTTGTATCGGCAATAACACATTCCACAGCACTTCCGTCGCTGTATTTTAAACTTGAACTCAAAAAATTGGCTAAATTCAAAGCCATATTCATGGTCTGATTTTCCAACGACTCACGCACACCACCCTGACGAGCATCGATGGTTGGGCGAATACCAATTTTTGGATTGTCGCCTTGAAGACGACCTGATTTTTCTTTACGAATTTGTGCAGTCGATACTGTTTCGCCTGCAATTGAACCTGCTTTCATGATTTTTAATTTTACCCCTAACCCCGACCTCACCCCAACACTCTCCAGAAGGAAAGGGAGGAAGATGGTAGATAAGAATGTTTTGTTATTTATAAGTTATTTCTTTTATTTATTGTGCTGAACTGTGCTGTTTTGTTTATAAAAAAATATTATTTAGTAAGGGACAATCGGTTTCCTAACCGCTTGGTAATATTTACTCAAGCGACTGGGAAGCCGCTTAGTAGTATTAATTCAAGCGGTTGGGAAACCGCTTGTCCCTTGTTATTCTTGTCCCTTGTTTTATATAGACCCTCTTACTATCAATTTTGTTGGCAAATACTCTTGAATTGCTTCTTTTGTTTTTACAAACTGTGCTGCCATTTCGCCCATTAACCCAAAATCAATGCTAATGGAAGAAATACCATTTTTAATAATTTCCAAAACAGGGTCGTCGTTATAAGAAATTAAACCAATTTCACTTCCGAGTTTACAGCCAGACAGATTCGCGTCTTTTACTATTTTCACCATATCTTCGGTTGTAATACACAAGTACAAACTACCTTCTTTTACGCCTTTCCATTCCGTACTTTTTCGAACTAACTCGTACTCAAAATCAAAATCGGCACAAAATTGCTTGAAATAATCAATAGAGGAAATTGGATGTCGTAAGTCCTCAGGAAAAACGAATACTAATTTTCGAAATTTACGAATGGTTTCAATTCCACTTTTCAACGAATCGTACAATGCTTGATTAAAATCCTGACATATAAATGAAAAGTCGGACTTTTCAAAATCGCCAAAATCGAGCAACAATAATTTGCCTGCGGGAATTGATCTCAATGTTTCCGAAAGCTTATCGTTCGAAAAATTCATTACTATATACATGCTGTATTTTCCAATACTTTCTGTCAGAATAGTTTCGAATAAATTCTCGTTGTATTGATGAAAAATCAAGTCAACTTTATAATTTTCAGGTATATTGTCTGCAAATCGATGATACAAATCCTTTTTAAAAGGCGAATAAGTATCCAATAAAAGTAAAACTCTATTTACTTCCCCTTTTACAAAATAGCCTTTTTGAGGCGTCGAGTCTATTACGCCTAAGCGCTTCAACTCATTATAAGCTTTAAATACAGTATCGCGCGATACTTTGTATTTTGAGCTTGCATCGTTTATCGACAATAAATTATCGCCCACACGAAGTTTACCCTGCATAATCGACAAACTTATGGAGTCTGTAAGGGTTTTAATCTTTGAAGTGGAATGATTGAAATTTACTTTCATTAAAATTTATCAATTCAATTAGTGCGAAGCAACTACTTTATATTCATCTCCTTCATAAAGTGGTCCAGATGGTTTTGAGCCCACAAACGAGTAATAAACCAAATAAATATAACTTACAACAGGGATAATCATTGCTAATGCCATACTATGTGTAACATCCGAAATATAGCCCATTAGTGGTGTCCAAATTGCACCTCCAATAATAGCCATGATAATCATCGAACCTCCAATTTTTGTATTCGGTCCAAGTCCTTTCACCCCAAGTGCAAAAATAGTTGGGAACATACACGACATAAAGAAACTTGAAATTACCAATGCCCAAACTCCAAAGAAACCTGGATGCAAGATTGCAACTCCTGTTAATACAATATTGATTAAGCTAAATATACCCATCAATTTGTTTGGTTCAATTTTACGCATTAAAGCTGTTGAAACAAAACGTCCAACTCCGAAAGCCAAAAGTGTGTATACCAAGTACACACCAGCTTCTTTTTCAGGCTTTTGCAAAAAATCTTTTACATATTGAATCAGAAAACTCCAGGTTCCAACCTGTGCACCAACATAGAAAAACTGAGCAATTATACCTTTTATGAAATGAGGATATTTAAAAAGTTTTGAAAAATGTCCATGTCCATCCTCTTTTTTGTCTTTACTTTTTACAGGATTATCCGTTTCAGCAGGAAATTTTACACGCCAAATTAAAAATGCCCAAACCAAAATTATACAGCCCATAACCATATAAGGTGGTATTACACGCATAATTTCGGTATGTAAATAATCGTTGTATGTTCCAGCAGCTTTCATTGTTTCAACCTGAATATCAGAATGCTCAACCCCCGAAAAAATTAACTGACTACCTATAAGTGCGCCTGCCATTGCTCCAAGTGGGTTAAATGCCTGTGAAAAATTTAAACGTTGTGCCGAAGTATCCGGGTCGCCCAAAACGGAAATAAATGAGTTAGCTCCCGTTTCGAGAAAAGCTAAACCACTGGCAATAATGAAAAGCGCCATCAAAAATAATTCGAATTTTCCAATCATAGCTGCCGGATAAAATGTAAATGCGCCAGCAGCAAAAAGTAATAATCCGGTTATTAATCCTGTTTTGTAATTGTATTTATCCATTACCAAAGCAGCAGGTAATGCCATTAAAAAGTAACCCATATAAAATGCCGATTGAACCAAACCCGCCTGAAAACGACTTAACTCAAACGATTTCATAAACTGTGGTATCAAAATATCATTCAGGTTATTAGGCATAGCCCATAAAAAAAACAAAGCAGTTACCAACATAAAGGGCAATGCATTTTCTTTACTTACAATTTTGTGTTTTGACATTTTTTTTAAAGATTATATTTAAGAATTTATTATCTGTGCTGAACTATGCTGAATTGACTGCAAAGATAAAGCAGTAAATCCTATAATTTATTCTTTAATATTATGTTCTACAACATAATATTAATTTTATTCTTTTATCATTACCGAATTACGATAATCAAGCGGAGTAATTCCTGTTCGTTTTTTAAAAAATACGGAGAAGTATTCGGGATTTTCGAAGTTTAAACTATACGAAATATTTTTAACAGATTGTGCCGTATTAGATAATATTAGCTTTGCTTCGTTCAATTTCAACTCCATCATATATTTTGAAGGCGAAGTGCCTGTAAATTCTTTAAAAGCTCTTCGAAAGCCCGAATAACTAATATTTAGCGTCTTGGCAATTTCTTCAGCTAAAATATTTTTGTAAATCGATTCGCGCATAATTACTTTTGCCTTGTTAATTTTGCCAATCAAATCTTGGTCGTCGAAATTTCGGGTTTTGTCGCGATAATACATCAATCCGAGTATGTGCATCACTATGCCCGACAATGCCTGCTGGTATCCTGCACGTTCTTCGTTGGCAATTTCGATGGCTTTTTGGTACAAATCTACGATGCGTTCGTTGAGACCAATATTAAATACAGGATGTCGATTTATAAAAAAACCTTCGGCAACAATTTTTTCAATAATATCACCTTTAAAACCAATCCAATACTCATTCCAACCCGAATTTTCGAGCGGCTGATAGGTATGCCAGACACCAGGCATTAAAAAAAACATTTTGCCTTCGGAAATTAATGCCGAATGCTTATCAGCACCATAGCTAAAAACTCCATTCCCATTGGTAATATATAGCAATTGATATTCGTTGAGCATTCGCCCCTTATCAACATTAAAAAAATAGCCCGAAGGGTGACTTATAGGAGGATATTTTTCGTTCGCATTAATCTGCTGATGACCAACTGTGGTAACTGTCAGGCCCCAAAGTTCATCTTCCTCCGAAGTAATCATGTAATTAGTGTGTTTTTTCATCTAAAATAAATAAAGTTATTTGAATAAAAAGCTGTACAAATATAATCAAAAGTTCTAAAAACTGAAATTACACGGTTTTTAAATCGAAAAGTAACATCAAAAGCATATAATTTATTGTATTTTTGCATACATTTAAAAGTTGATTTTTATGACTACAAATAAACCGTTTAAAATTGGCATTGCCCTCAGTGGTGGTGGAATAAGAGGCTTATGCCATGCAGGAGTGCTCAAAGCACTTGATGAGTTTGGTATTAAACCGGATATTTTGTCGGGCGTAAGTGCTGGTGCTGTTGTAGCAGCACTCTATGCCGATGGTTACACACCCGATGAGATTGCTGCACTATTCGAAGACATTAGTTTCCGAAAAATGACGCAGATTCAAATACCCGATGGTGGCATTTTTAGCATAAAGGCTTTCGAACGATTTATGGGTCGCACTTTGCGAGCTAAACGCTTCGAAGAATTGAGCATACCAACATACATTGTGGCTACCGATTTCGATAAAGGGCAAAGTATCGAGTTTTCCGAAGGCATTATTATTCATCCTTTGGTTGCTTCGTGCAGTGTTCCGGTGCTTTTTGTTCCAAAAAAAATTAAAGGCGTACATTATGTCGATGGTGGTGTGCTTAAAAACTTCCCAGTTTCGACAATTCGTCCGCATTGCGAATACTTAATTGGCATAAACGCAAGTCCACTTGTGGCCGACGAGTACAAGTTGTCGCTAATGAATGTTGCCCAACGCACTTATCATTTTATGTTTAAAGCTAATATTTTGTACGACAAACAATTATGTGACTTACTTATTGAACCCGTTGATATGGCGAATTACGATATGTTTGATATACAAAAAGGACGTGAGATTTTTGAATTAGGTTATCAATCGGCAAAAAAATTACTTTTAGAAAGTGATTTGCAAATTGAGAATTAAGAAAAAGAATATAGTTAAGCACATCTGCCTACAGCAGGCAAGTAAAAAAAATGGATAAGAAAAAATGCAAGTGAGAAATCCCGAGTAACGGGGCATTTTATTAAATTCCTCTCTTGCATTTTTGTATTTCATTAGGCATCTAAGCTTATAGATATAATACTGATAAAGCATAGATATAACTCATATAAAACTCATATAAAACTCAGTTAATAGATGAGCTTTATATGAGTTATATTATTATTTTAAATATATTTGAATTAACAAATTATTGATAATTGCCATAAGTTTCTGTAAGTATCATGTTCTGAATTTCAGATACTTCTCTATGGTCGGGCATGAAAGTGCAATAAGTTGTAACAAATACCGTTGAACCCCCGATTAAAAATGCGGATGTTTTGTATAACAACGGTTTGTAAAGCATCCTAAATTATACCGTTTTTTCAGCGCGATTTTTTTTGACTTTATCAATTTTACTTTTCTGTAATTCTTTGTATTTAGCCATTTTTTCTTTCCCAATAATTTTTTCAATTTCGGCATCGTGCAATTTGCGATTCTCTTCCATTTTCTGTTTGCGTTCTTCGGATATTTTTTTCTGTTCGGCATCAAACAACTTCACCAAAGCATCTTTTTCAGCATCGCTCAATCCTAATTCTGCTTTCAAGCGCTCTGCTCTTTTTTCGGGAGCAAAATTTTCTTTCATTTTTTGGGCTCTTTCTGCTCTCATTTCGGGACGGTGCTCGCCCGACTTGTTAGCCGCATGATTTTTGCCTTTTGCTTGTGCTTGTTGACCTTTCATTTTTTGCATATCAGCTTTGTGCTGCGTTTGCCATTGAGTCATTTTTTCGGTACCGATAATTTTTTCTAATTCAGCATCGTGGGCTTTACGTTGAGCTGCATACTTTTCGCGTTGTGCATCGCTCATTTTTTCATTTTTTTCGCGAAGAGATTTTAATTCTTCTCTAAAAGCTTTCACTTTCACTTCGTCCTGTTTAAAAAGTTCCAACACTTTCGCTTTTTGAGCTTCTGTGAGTGCCAATTCTGCCGTAATATGGTTGGCACGTTCTTCGGGTGTTGCCATATTCCGACCTTGACCTTGACCTTGACCTTGACCTTGACCTTGACCTTGACCAGCTCCTGCACCGGAGCGAGGTGGCTGAGCATTTAATAAAAATGTACCTGCTGTAAAAAGCAGAGCAGCTAAAAATAATTTGGTTTTCATAACGATTGATTTTAAATTGTAAAACGTATATTTTATGTTTGTACGTCTATTGACCAATCGAAATTTGGATAGTTTAAATTTCGCAGCATTTTTAACAATTATTTTTAATCTATAATCGAGCAAGTAAATCATAAGCCTTCTGCGTATCCTACAACTTTAAACATTATCTTATTGTAATGTTACAAATAACGAATACAATCCCTTAAAAAACGCTAATAATTCAATTTCTTAGCGTTTTTTTACCCGAAAACTGTTTTAATGAATTAATTTTGTGGTCTGAAAAAATATTCAACTATAAAAATAAAGTAATGAGTAAAATTGAGAAAATTTTTGCCCGCGAAGTGTTAGACTCTCGTGGAAATCCAACTGTAGAAGTGGATGTATTGTTAGAATCTGGCATTGTAGGCCGTGCTTCGGTACCATCGGGAGCTTCAACTGGCGAAAACGAAGCTATCGAACTCCGTGATGGCGACAAAGGTCGTTATCTTGGAAAAGGTGTTTTAAAAGCCGTTGCAAACGTTAACGACGTTATTGCCCCTGCCATTATTGGACACAGCGCATTGGCTCAACGTGCAATCGACAAAACAATGATTGCATTGGATGGTACAAAAACAAAATCGAAATTAGGTGCAAATGCTATTTTGGGTGTTTCGTTGGCTGTTGCCAAAGCTGCTGCCGAATATCTTGGCCTGCCTTTGTATCGTTATATTGGTGGTACAAATGCATTTACATTGCCAGTACCCATGATGAACATTATCAATGGTGGTTCGCACTCTGATGCGCCTATCGCTTTTCAAGAATTTATGATTCGTCCTATTGGTGCTACTTCGTTTCGCGAAGGCTTACGCATGGGTGCCGAAGTTTTTCATTCGTTGAAAAAAGTTTTACACGACCGCAATTTAAGTACTGCCGTTGGCGACGAAGGTGGCTTTGCTCCTAACCTTGCTGGTGGCACCGAAGATGCATTGGAATCAATTCTTACTGCGGTTAAAAATGCTGGTTACGTTCCCGGAAAAGACATTACCATTGGTTTGGATTGTGCTGCTTCCGAATTTTACAAAGATGGCATTTACGACTATTCGAAATTTGAAGGTCCAAATGGCAAAAAACGTAACTCAGCCGAACAAGCTGATTATTTAGCTGAATTAATCGCTAATTACCCAATTGATTCGATTGAAGATGGTATGGGCGAAAGTGATTGGGATGGTTGGAAATTACTCACCGAAAAAATTGGCGATAAATGTCAGTTGGTAGGCGACGATTTATTTGTAACAAATGTAGAATACCTCAAAAAAGGTATCGACATGGGTTGCGCTAACTCTATTCTTATCAAAGTAAACCAAATTGGCTCACTTTCGGAAACTTTAGACGCTATCGAAATGGCTCACCGTGCTGGTTACACTTCGGTAACATCACACCGTTCGGGCGAAACAGAAGATGCAACTATTGCCGACATTGCCGTAGCTACAAACTCAGGTCAAATCAAAACTGGTTCACTTAGCCGCTCCGACCGTATGGCTAAATACAATCAATTGCTTCGCATAGAAGAAGAATTGGGCGAATTGGCTGTTTACGGATATAAAAAATAGTTTATAGTTTACAGTAAATAGTTTAGACTATATAGTTTTAAAAGCCATCTGACATTTTCAGGTGGCTTTTTTATATATAAATCTGCGTAATCAATGAACAATCTTTCTGTTTAAAAATATTTTGCGTAAATTTGCAGAGAATCTCTCAATATAAAATAAAATCAGTGTAATGAACAACGATACACTAATAAACGTACAACAGGTCTCCAAACGGTTCTGCAAAAAACTCAAGCGCTCCATGCGCTACGGATTTATGGACTCGCTGCGAGCCATAGCTACCGACTATGAGCAATATAGGCATTTTTAATTACTTAAAACACTCTAACAAACATTAGTAATATATGTCTAAAAAAGAAACTTTAACCATCAAGGGGAATGCAATAGTTTTTTACAAAAAAGATTTGGACGACTTTATTTCGCTTACAGATATTGCAAAAGTAAGAGATGTTGATAATCCATCACAAATAATTAGTTTGTGGTTAAGAACTTACAATACTATTGAGTATTTAGGCTTATGGGAAATGTTAAACAATAGCGATTTTAAACCCCACATATATGAGGGGTTTAAAAATGAATCGGCAAAACCACATTTTTGGATGTCGGCTCAGAAATGGATTAACGAAACCAATGCGATAGGACTGATTTCAAAATCAGGAAGATATGGTGGTGGTACTTTTGCACATTCGGATATTGCATTCAAATTTGCGGCATGGATTTCAGCAGAGTTTGAGCTTTATCTAGTTTCTGAATTTAAAAGATTGAAATCCGAAGAGCAGAAATTAATCGGTTGGAGTGCAAAACGTGAGTTAGCAAAAATAAATTATCGAATCCATACCGATGCAATTAGAAATAATTTGATACCATTAACGCTTACTCCACAGCAAATTACATATATTTATGCAAATGAAGCCGATGTGCTTAATGTGGCACTTTGGGGAACAACTGCTAAAGAATGGCGAGATAAAAATCCCCAGCTTAAAGGTAATATCCGCGACCATGCTTCAATAAATGAACTAATATGCTTGTCAAATATGGAGAGTATTAATGCTTTACTTATTAGTGATGAAGTACCACAATCCGAAAGACTCAAAAAGCTCAATCAGATTGCAATTCAACAGATTAAAATTTTATCGGTAATAGAGAACAATAAATATTTAAAATAAAACACTGATTTACACTAATTTAAAACAAATAACAAACGAACTAAACGAACTAAGACGCACTAAACTTGCTAATTAGCAAAATGTAAATTCGTGTAATTCGTATTAAAATTCGAGAAATTCGTATGCAAGATGAAATATTAATAGACGTACAACACGTCTCCAAGCGCTTTTGCAAAGACCTCAAGCGCTCCATGCGCTACGGCTTTATGGACTCGCTGCGAGCCATAGCAGGGCAAGATGCCACAGTAACCGACCTCCGCAAAGATGAATTCTGGGCAGTGAAGGACGTAAGTTTCCAACTGCGCCGTGGCGAATGCCTTGGGCTGATAGGACACAACGGAGCAGGAAAATCTACTTTGCTGAAGATACTCAACGGCCTTATTAACCCCGACCAAGGCAGCATAACCATGCGTGGCAAGATAGGCGCACTCATAGAGCTTGGAGCAGGTTTTAACCCAATTCTTACAGGCCGCGAGAACATTTATAACAACGGCGCTGTTTTAGGTTTTAGCCGAAGTGAGATTGACGCCAAAGTAGAAGCCATTATCGACTTTGCCGAAGTGCGCGAGTTTATTGATGCTCCCGTGCAAAACTACAGCTCCGGTATGCGCGTACGCCTTGGCTTTGCTGTGGCTGCACAAATGGAACCTGATATTTTGTTGATTGATGAGGTGCTGGCGGTAGGGGATGTTGGGTTTACTATTAAGTGTTTAAGTCGAATTGCTGAACTATTAAAACATACAGCAGTAATTTTTGTTTCGCATAGTATGCCACAAGTAGGGAAAATATGTACAAGTGCTTTACACATGAAAAGGGGAATAATTCATTATGAATCTAAAAATGTTA
>JFJP01030683.1_pt1 | contig 16395 bp, 17 predicted proteins | sample 431651 | NCBI WGS metagenome assembly JFJP01 (sample SAMN02602958, study PRJNA72255) | Microbial mat metagenome, whole genome shotgun sequencing project. | biome: fresh water; feature: sink hole; material: water; isolation source: purple microbial (photo- and chemosynthetic) mats found in... | reverse complement strand
CCTTGCTGGAAGCCGGACTGGGCAAAGCTGACATTCGCCGCTATGCCCGCGCCCTCGATTTGCCGGTTTGGAACAAGCCCGCCTCTGCCTGCCTGTTGACCCGCTTACCGCATGAAACCGAGGTTCAACCCAAACTGCTGCGCCGGGTCGAAGCTGCGGAGCGGGCGCTGCTGGATCTGGGATTTAGCACGGTGCGGGTGCGTTGCCATGGCGACCTGGCACGGATCGAAGTGCATCGCACGGAACAGGCACGGTTGCTTGAAGAAACCGTAGCGGCTCAGATTGTCGCAGCGTTGACCCAGTGCGGATTCCGCTACGTCACCCTGGATTTGCCGGGCTACCGGATGGGCAGTTTCAATGTGGTCGTGGAGTAGTTAATCGTGAACGAAACAACCTTGCGCGAACTGCTGGAACAGGTGCAATCTGGTGATCTGGCGGTGGATGGCGCGGTGGAACGGTTGCGGCATTTACCCTTCCGCGATCTGGGTGAGGCGGTGAAGTGATCTACTGCGCCGGCAAAACCCTGGATCAGGTGCGAACCATCGTTGCCGCATTGCTGGAAGGCAGCAGCGATATTCTGGCGACCCGCGCCACGCCGGAAATGGCGGAAGCCGTCATGGCACTGCATCCCGCTGTGCGCTACAACATATTGGGGCGCACGCTCGCCATTTCGCGCAACCCCCGGGCGCTGACGGAAACCGCGATAGCGATTGTCACGGCGGGCACGTCGGATCAGCCGGTCGCCGAAGAAGCGGCGGAAACCGCCCTACTGTTCGGCAATCGGGTGGAACGGATTCACGATGTCGGGGTGGCGGGCTTGCATCGCCTGTTGGCGCGGCTGGAACAGATTCGCCAGGCGCGGGTCGTCATTGTTGCTGCCGGGATGGAAGGGGCGCTGGCCAGCGTCGTGGCGGGACTGGTCGCTCGTCCGGTGATCGCCGTCCCAACCAGTGTCGGTTACGGCGCTAACTTCAACGGTCTGTCGGCCCTGCTCGGGATGCTGACCTCCTGCGCTGGCGGCGTCGGCGTCGTCAACATTGACAACGGTTACGGCGCCGCCTGCCTGGCGAGCATGATCAATCAGTTGTAGCGTTAATCAAACAATCCTGGAACCGACAGATAACGCTCGCCGGTATCGTAGCAGAACGTCAGAATCCGGCTGCCATCGGGGATTTCTGGCAATTTCTGCGCAACCGCCGCCAGCGATGCGCCGGAAGAAATGCCGATAAAAATGCCTTCCTCCTTGACACAGCGCACCGCATATTTAAAGGCGTTCTCCTGGCTGACCGCGATAACCCCGTCCAGCAGGTCGGTATTCAGCACCGCTGGCACAAAACCCGCGCCGATGCCCTGAATGGGATGCGGGCCACGCTGCCCCCCGCTCAATACTGGGGAAGCCGCCGGTTCCACCGCCAGCGCTTTCAGATGTGGGAATTTCTCCTTCAAGGCGATGGCGCAACCGGTGATATGGCCGCCGGTGCCGACGCCAGTGATCATGTAATCCAGTCCATCGGGGAAATCCGCCAGAATTACTGTTGCGGCATCCAGGCATTAGGCGTGGTATCCAATAATTCCTGCGCCTTCTCAATCGCGCCCGGCATCCCCTTTTCCTTCGGCGTCAGCACCAATTCCGCCCCCAGTGCCGCCAGATAGCGCCGCCGTTCCAGCGACATGGATTCGGGCATGGTCAGGATCAGTTTATAGCCCTTGGCAGCGGCCACCATCGCCAGACCAATACCGGTATTGCCCGAGGTCGCTGCTCGGCGTCCTCGATCATCGCCAGCCCGATGCGATCCTTGATGCTGCCGCCGGGATTCGCCCGCTCCAGCTTCATCCAGACTTCGACCTTGCGCTCGGCAAATAACCGATTGATGCGGACATGCGGGGTGTTGCCAATCGTTTCCAGAATCGTGTTCGCTCTCATCGTCTTCTTCTCCATGCAGGGGTGAATGCGGCAGCCGCGCCGGTCTGCTAAACTGAACAAATTGCAAACCGATTATTCAATAACCATAGCAGACCCTACAGCCAATTATAAAGAATAATAAATACTTTTTTTATAAGCTACAGCTATATAGACTCTGATCACCGCTTGTCCTGAAGGAAATTGCGCATGTCCGAATCCCGTTTTCGTGGTACTGAACGCTACGTGGCCACTGACGATCTGATGGTGGCGGTGAACGCCGCTGTCACCCTGGGTCGCCCCTTGCTGGTCAAGGGCGAGCCGGGCACTGGCAAAACCCAATTGGCCGAAGAGGTCGCCAACGCCCTGAATCGGCCGTTCATTCAGTGGCACATCAAATCTACCATCAAGGCCCAGCAAGGCTTGTACGAGTACGACGCGGTATCCCGGCTGCGCGATTCCCAGCTTGGTGAAGCGCGGGTGCATGACATCAGCAATTACATCGTCAAGGGCAAACTGTGGGAAGCCTTTACCGCCGACGTCCAGCCGGTGCTGCTCATTGACGAGATCGACAAAGCCGATATTGAGTTTCCCAATGACCTGCTACTGGAACTCGACCGCATGGAGTTCTACGTCTACGAGACCCGGGAAACCATCAAGGCTCGCCAGCGCCCGATCATTATTATCACCAGTAATAATGAGAAAGAACTGCCGGATGCGTTCCTGCGCCGCTGTTTCTTCCATTACATCCGCTTCCCGGACAAGGAAACCATGGAGCGGATCGTGCATGTACACTACCCGGATTTGAAGAAACGACTGCTGAGTGAAGCGCTGGAATCATTTTTTGAAATCCGCGAAGTGCCGGGGCTGAAAAAGCGGCCGTCGACGTCGGAATTACTGGACTGGATCAAGCTGCTGGTAGCCGAGGACATCCCGCCCGAGGCACTGCGCAGTGGCGACTCCCGCAAGGCTATTCCCCCGATGTACGGGGCCTTGCTGAAAAACGAGCAGGATGTGCATCTGTTTGAGCGCCTGCTGTTTATGTCCAGGCGCAAGAAAGATTGAAGCAGATAGCCGCCATGGGTCGCCCTCATATCGCCTTTCCCGGTGAACGCGGGACTTCCGGATTCCCCTCCTTGGCTAAGGAGGGGTGGCGCGAAGCGCCGGGGTGGTTCGCAAGGTCGGCGACTCAGGTTGAAAGACGCTATTGTGTGTAATCGATGGAGGCTGATATGACCACTCCCGCCCTGATCGCCCCGGTGGCGACCCCGCGCCAGCGCCCCCGGCTCCCGGCCCCTATTAAGCCGATTATCTACCCGGACAGCGACGGTAAGCCGATGGCTGACAATACCCGACAGTTTGAGTATATCGTCATGATTGAGGGTGGGCTGGCGGCGCTGTTCGCCCATCGCCCGGATGTCTTCGTCGCCGGCGATCTACTCTGGTATCCGGTCGAGGGTAAACCGGCCATCCGCGCCGCCCCGGACGCTATGGTGGTGTTTGGTCGGCCCCCCGGCCATCGCGGGTCCTATATCCAGCATCGGGAAGCGGGTATCCCCCCGCAAGTGGCCTTCGAGGTGCTCTCACCCGGCAATACCCCGCGCGAAATGGAGCGCAAATTAGGCTTCTACGAACGGTACGGCGTGGAAGAGTATTACGAATATGATCCGGATCGGGGCACCCTCAAGGGTTGGCAACGCCGGGACGACCGACTGCAACCGATTGAGCGAATGGCGGGCTGGGTCAGTCCCCGCCTGGGCATTCGCTTCAGCCTGGTCGGCGATGACCTGGTGTTGTACCGCCCGGATGGTCGCCGCTTTGAAACCTTTGTCGAAATCGAGCAACGCGCCGAGCGTGAACGTCAACGCGCCGAGTCTGCTCAGCAACGCGCTGAGCGTGAACATCAACGTGCCGAGTCTGCTCAGCAACAGGCCGATCAGGAACGTCAACGTGCCGAGTCTGCTCAGCAACAGGCCGATCAGGAACGTCAACGCGCCGAGTCTGCTCAGCAACAGGCCGATCAGGAACGTCAACGCGCCGAGTCTGCCCAGCAACAGGCCGATCAGGAACGCCAACGCGCTGAACGCCTTGCGGAACAACTCCGTGCTCTGGGCATTGACCCGACTATCGGAATGTAAACAAGCTGATGATGACCGATTTCTTCTCCAAATTGCGCCAGGCCGGCATACCGGTCACGCTGACCGAATTTTTGACCCTGTTGGAGGCGCTGAATCAGCACGTCACGGCTCACAGCGTCGAGGAGTTCTATTACCTGTCACGAGCCGCGCTGGTCAAGGATGAGCGCCATTACGACCGTTTCGATCAGGTCTTCGGTTCGCACTTCAAGGGTCTGAAGACGCTGTTTGATGAACAGGTCGGTGGAACCGTGCCGCTGGAATGGCTGCACCGGCTGGCGGAATTAACCCTGAGCGATGAGGACAAGGCACTCGTTGAATCGCTGGGCGGCTGGGAAAAATTGATGGAAACGTTCGCCCAGCGGATGGCGGAACAGGAAGAGCGTCATCAGGGGGGCAATAAATGGATCGGCACCGCCGGGACGTCACCCTTCGGCGCTTACGGCTACAACCCGGAAGGCATCCGCATGGGGCAGGATGCCTCCCGCCATCGCCGGGCGGTGAAAGTGTGGGATCGCCGCGAGTTCCGCAATCTCGATGACACGGTGGAACTCGGCACCCGCAATATCAAGGTCGCGTTGCGCCGGTTGCGCCGCTTCGCCCGGGAAGGTGCCGCTCAGGAACTCGATCTCGATGACACCATCCGCTCCACGGCCCGCAATGCCGGTTATCTCGATCTGAAAATGATCCCGGAGCGGCACAATGCGGTCAAGGTGCTGCTGTTCCTGGACGTCGGCGGTTCCATGGATGACCACATCCAGGCGTGCGAGGAACTGTTCTCAGCGGCGCGTGGCGAGTTCAAACACCTGGAATACTTCTACTTTCACAACATGGTGTATGAAGGCGTGTGGAAGGATAACCGCCGCCGTTATACCGAGAAAATCGACACGCTCACGGTATTGCGGACGATGAGTCCCTACGAAGTCACTTATCCGGGCGGCAGTGTTGAGCATTTCAATCCAGAGACCGGCGAGGTGTGGATGCATCGCCTGCTCCATACCTGGCCTCACGCCATCTGGCTGAATCCGCAATACGAAAATCGCTGGAGCTATGTACCCTCGATTCAGATGGTGCGGGAACTGATGGGCGGCCAGATGTATCCGCTGACGCTGGAAGGTCTGGAGCTGGGTATTCGCGCTTTGCAACGGGCGCGGTGAGTTGAGAAATCTCTGATGAAACTGACTGACGCCCTGCTGCCGGCCGATCTGTTGTTGTTGGCCTGGTTCATCTGGCTACTGATCGGCATTCAGGCGGTACGGATCGCGCCCTGGCGAACTTTTCTGGCCCGTTCCCAACTTCACCACGTTTTTCTCGGCGCATCGGTCGCATTGTTCCTGATGTGGATGTTCGAGGTGGGCGTTCGCCCGGCGCTGGGCTTCCATTTCCTGTGCGTGACCGTGTACACCCTGATGTTCGGCTGGTCGCTGGGCGTGATCGGTGCCAGTTTGATCATGATCGGGGTCACGGTCATCAGCGGTGACTGGACGGCGCTGGCGATGAATGCCCTGCTGCTGGGCATCTTGCCGGTTTCAGTCAGTTATGGCGTACATTTACTCGTTTACCGCTACCTGCCGCACCATCTGTTTATCTACGTTTTCCTGTCCGCCTTCTTCAACGCCATGCTGGCGGCGGGCGCGGCGGTGCTGGCGCTGTCCCTCTTGCTCGTGGCTACTGAAACTTATACCTTGGCGCGCCTCAGTCAGGACTACTTTCCCTATGCACCACTGTACTTATTCCCGGAAGGTCTGCTGAACGGTATGACCACGATGGCATTGATTGGCTTGCGTCCGGACTGGTTAAAAACCTACGATGACGCAATCTATTTAAAGTAATTCGGCGAGGCTTTCATTCACCGTGTTCGGAAAACTGTTTGGCGGAGCATTTGGTTTTATGGTCGGTGGGCCACTGGGCGCACTGGTGGGGATGGCGGTTGGCCATAATTTCGATCAGAATCAGCAGGATAAACAGAAAACTACCGGGCCGGAATCCGTCGGCCACGATCATGCCCGGAATCTGTTCCTCGCAACGGCCTTCCAGTTGATGGGCTATGTCGCCAAAGCCGATGGCCGGGTGTCCGAACTGGAAATCGCCGCCGCTCGCACCATTATGGATCATCTCCATTTGAACGCCGGTCAGCGGCAATCCGCCATGGACTGTTTCACGGAAGGCAAACAACCGGAATTTGCCGTCGAAGCCACCATTAGCCACTTTCAACACGCCTGCCGCGAGCATCCGGCGATGCTGCAACAACTGCTGGAACTGTTATTAAACGTCGCCTACGCTGATGGTGGTCTGCATCCGCACACGCATACCCGCCTGCTGTATGTGGCGGATCGCATGGGTATTCACCGCCTGCAATTTGAAACCCTGCATACCCTGTTTCGCGCCCAGCGCTGGGCGCATCAGTCGAAAGCGAACGGCTTTAGCGGTTCCGGCGGTTATTCCAGTGGGCACGGTGAATATCAGGCCCATAACCGCCGACCGACGACGGGGGTCAATTCGCTCAGTCAGGCCTACACGGTACTCGGATTGAAACGCGAAGCCAGCCTCGATGACATCAAGCTGGCTTATCGGCGTCTGATTAAACAACACCACCCGGACAAACTGGCGAGCAAGGACGTGTCATCGGCGGAATTGGCGCGGGCGACGGAACGAACCCGCGAGATTACCGCTGCTTATGACCGGATTCGAGAAGCGCGTGGGTTGTAAGCGCTTACAGCACGCCCCGTTCCGCCAGCGATACCGTCTGCCCATCGCCGACCACGATATGATCCAGCAACCGGACATCAATCATCGACAGTGCTTCCTTGAGCCGCAGGGTAATCGCTTCATCGGCCCGGCTGGGTTCGGCGACGCCTGAGGGATGATTATGGGCAGCGATCACCGCTGCTGCATTATGATGCAGAGCGCGTTTGACCACCTGACGCGGATGCACGGCGGAGCTGTCAATGGTGCCGAAGAACAGCTCCTCATATTCAATAATTCGATGTTTATTGTCGAGAAACAGGCAGGAAAAGACCTCGTGGGGATGATGGCGCATCCGAGCCATCAGGTAGCGACGGGTATCCGCCACGCTCTGAATCGCATCGACCCGTTTTAGCGTGTCTTTCAGATGGCGATGAGCCAGTTCCAGCACCGCCTGTAACTGAACGTATTTGGCGGGTCCGAGACCGCGCGTTGCACAAAACGCGGCCTGATCCAGTTGCAGCAACTGGCGCAGACCGCCATGTTCATTGAGCATGTCACGCGCCAAATCAACGGCGCTACTGCCTGGTACGCCCACTCGTAAAAAAATCGCCAGTAATTCAGCATCGGACAACGCGCCCGCGCCGCGTTGCAACAGTTTCTCGCGGGGGCGTTCATCATCCGGCCAGTCACGAATCGACATAGGTACCTTCCTCGGTTAGTCACTCGATAACAAGCATGGTCACTATGGATAGACAGATCAAGACTGCGGTAAAAATAAATTGGCTTACGCGGCCGGTTGCCCCAAAATAAAGCAGTCTCCCTAGCAAAAGCGCCAGCATGAGGCGCGATTTTTCCGGTTTCAGGCAACGTCATGACGATGTTTTAATAAAAAATTATTTAAAAATAATTAATTATAAAAATTGGCCTTTAGATTGCTGAATACAACGCAAGGATACACGCTCATCAACTACTCTTGAGCGGGGTGAATCCAGGCGGCTAACGGGGGCCGCCATCGCGGACAATGGCGTCCGATTGCGTGTCAGTCTGAGCGCATTCGGACGCCCTTTTTATTTCCAGGGAAACCGGTTCGGCGCTGCTTGAATCTCAACTGAACAAAGCCGGTTGCGCCCCACCATGACCACACCCAAGGCCAGCAGTCCACGAACCCCCGCTCTTTGGAACCCACTGCGGTTACCCACCAGCCGAACCCGTCGTACACTGCGCTGGACGCGACGGTTGCTGCTGATGCTGTTGTTACCGCTGCTCCTGCTGGCCGGATTCGCGCAGTGGTGGCTGTTGCCGCGCCTGAATGACTATCGCGATGAACTGTCGGGCGCACTGAGCGATGCCTTGCAAAAGCCGGTGCGCATCGAGGCGGTCACGGCGACCATGGACGGTTGGCGACTGGCGCTAAGACTGCAAGGTGTCAGCCTTCACGATCCGGGTCAGAACGCCCCACTGGCTCAATTTACCCACGCCGCTCTGACGCTGAATCTGTGGCGCTCATGGCAAGAATGGCGTCCGGTGGTGCGTCATATCCGCCTCGAAGGTGCCAGCGTGACACTGAACCCGGATAGTCTTTCCCAGTTTCCGGGCGACTTGTCGGAATCCACCAATTTCCCCTCATGGCTGCTGGATCTGCGGGAACTGGACATCGTCGGCGAATCGTTAGCCGTGCGCCTGCCGGATGGCTCCGCCTTGCAACTGCGTCATCCCTATCTCCATCTGCGGGAAACGCCATTAGGGCGACAACTGACCTTGACCGCTGATTTACCGATAGCACTCGGTCAGCACCTGGAAATCATTGTCGAGCAGTCCGCCGCTGATGCCGGTTGGCGATTACATGGTCAGCTTGATCCGCCGGGACCACCCTCGACGCCAATGACGTTTGCAGCAACGCCTACCGAAACCGGCTGGGAAGCCACGCTTCGCCATGCCCGCGCTGAATATTTACTGGCCTGGGCGATGCCGTGGCTGAATGAATCCGCCCGGCAATGGTTACAGCCGCTAAACCCGCAAGGTGAGTGGCCGGAAATCCACCTTCAGGCCGGCGCCGGGACTGGAGCGTATACCGTGACCGCCGCCCTCCGCGAATTCAGCACCCACCCGGTTCACGGTCTGCCCGGTTTCACGAATATCACTGGTCAACTGCATGTCACTCCTGAACAGGGCCGCATTGAGCTGGACAGTCGCGCCGTCCAGGTCGATACCGCCGGGGTGCTGCGTGCGCCCATCACGCTCGACACCCTCAACGGCACGGTGAATTGGCAGCGCAAAGCCGACGGTTTGCACCTGGACAGCGCCGGTCTGGCATTGGCCAATGCCGATTTAAACAGCCGCTTTTGGGGCCGGGTGATCGTTCCCGATGTCGGCAAACCGTGGCTCGACATTCACGGCCGCTATCACGATGTTAATGTGGGGAAAGCGCCGCTTTATCTGCCCGTCATCGTTATTCCGCCGGAAGGGGTGGCCTGGCTGGATCGAGCGCTGGTTAGTGGCCGAGTGGTCGCCGGGGACATGACCTTGCGTGGCCCACCCGCCGCGTTTCCGTTTGACCATGGCGAAGGGTGGTTTGAAACCCGCTTTCAGGTAGAAAACGCCGTGCTGGACTATGCGCCGGGCTGGCCGCGCCTGGAACGGTTGAAAACTGAAGTGCTGTTTCGCAATCGGGGACTCACCGTCAAAGCTGACCGGGGCCGGTTGCTGGATGGCGACATGGAAACGGCGACCGTCCGCATTGATGACTTGTCCGAAGTGGTGGTGCAGGTCAATGGCCGCGCCAAGGGACCCGCTGCCAGTTTCTGGCGGGCGCTGAAAGAGAGTCCGGTTGGGAAAGAGTTGCACGGCGATCTGCCGGATTTGCAGGTCAGCGGCGTCAGTACCTTGGACCTCGAACTGACCTTGCCGACCGATGAGCGACCGAATCAGGCGCTGGGCCGGGTGGCGTTGCTGGATAATGGTTTGGTGTTGCCGACCTGGAATATGACGCTGGACCGATTACGCGGTGAAGTGCGGTTTACGGAAAACGATATCAACGCCAGTAAGGTGCAGGCCCGGTTGCGCGGCGAGCCGATTCGGCTGGATCTGGACCTTGTGGGCCACCCCGGCCGCCGCGCATTGCAAACCCGGATTCAGGGGCGACTGGGTTTAACCGCACTTGCTGGAGAATCTGCTGCCGCGCTGGAATCGTCGATCAGCGGTAAAAGCGATTGGAATGCGGTATTGACCGTGCCGACTGGTCAGGAACCGCGTCGTGATCAACCGGCGTTTAAACTGGATTTAAGTTCGGATTTGCGCGGCATTGCCATGGTGCTACCCGAACCCTTCACCAAGTTAGCGGGCGAAGCCCAGCCCCTGCAAATCAGTGTTCAACCCACTGCTGCCGACCATCTCCGCGTCGATTTGGCCTACGGCGAGGACACTCAGGCGGTGCTGGCTTTGCGCGGTTCGACCAATGCCCTCCAGTTGGAGCGGGGCGAGTTGCGCATTGGGGCCGGCGAAGCGCAATTACTGGATACGCCAGGATTAGCGGTCGTGGCGCGATTACCGCGCTGGACCTGGACACCCTCGATGGAAACCTCCTCCCCGGTTGGCGAGAAGGACGGGCCATGCCAGCGGTCGCCGGAATCTGCTGTTAACCCGCTGGCGCTACTCCACCGTCTCGATGCGCGTATTGACGAATTGACCCTTGCTGGACAGACGTTCAAAGGGGTCACGGTGAACGCGGCTCGCTATGCCGAAGGTTTGCGGGTTGAACTGGACGGCACCGGTTTGGCGGGACGGTTGACCGCGCCCGACGCCCCGACGCCCCAGCAACCGATCAACGCCGCGCTCCAAAAATTGCAGATTCATCTCAACAAGAAGCACGAATCTTCGCCATCAGTCCCACCGGATCCCTGTCGGTTGCCACCACTGGTCTTCACCGTCGCCAATTTGCAGTTGAACGACCGTGACCTGGGCCGACTGCGGTTCATCGCCCTGCCGACTGCCCAGGGCGTTCGCCTGTCCGACATCGAACTGAGTTCCGACCGTCAGCGCATTGAAGCCCGTAGCGACTGGCAATGGCAGGGTAATACGCAGGTTTCACGGATCAAGGCGCTGTTGCTACCCGGACGCGGGCGTGGCGCGTGGGGCCACCGAGGCAACACTGAATGCCGAATGGGCAGGCGCTTTGCCTGACTTTACGTTGCAACGCTTGACCGGAACCCTAAATCTCCAGGTGGGTCCCGGTCAGTTGCTGGACATCAATCCCGGTCTGGGCCGAATCATGGGTCTGTTCAACGTGCAGAATTTGTCACGCCGCCTGAGTCTGGATTTCAGCGATTTATTGCAACCGGGGGCCAGTTTCGACCGGATTACCGGCGACCTGACTTTTGGCAACGGGCAGGCGCGCACGGATAATCTGACCATTGAAGCGCCGTCCGCCCGGGTCGAGTTTCGCGGGCGGGCGGGCTTGACGGCGCGGGATTATGATCAACACATTACCGTGACGCCGAGTCTGGGCGGAACGCTGCCGATTGCCGGGGCGTTGGCCGGTGGACCCCTGGCCGGGGCGGCCGTTTTCGTGGCGGAACGGCTGTTGCAGAAGGGCATTGAACAGGCCACCCGCTACCGGTACCGCTTGCACGGTTCGTGGGATGATCCGGTATTGGAGTCGCTGACCGAAGCCGTGCCGGTGCCTGCGTCTCGTCCGGGATTCGTCGGCGATCAATGAGCCTGGCGTTTGCTAATTTAATTTTTTGTAACTACTCAGCGACACCCAGGCTGGCTCCCACTGAACCAAACGCCCGCCCCTCGCCGATTTCCTCATCCGAATTGCGCGGAAAGCCCCGGCCTTCAGGGCGGGGAGGATGTCAAAGTGTCGGTTTCCGGCAACACTGCGCCCGGTCGGCGAATCACTTCGGCGTAGAACCGGCCGCTGGCCTTGAGGGTCCGCTGTTGCGTCGCATAGTCAACGTGGGTCAGGCCAAAACGCGGTGTGTAACCGTGCGCCCATTCAAAGTTGTCGAACAGTGACCAAGCGAAGTAGCCGCGCAGTGATCGCGCAGATACCGTTGCCGCAGGGGATCGTCGACCAGTCCTTCGGTCTGTGGCGGATCGTAGAAGGCCGCGCCATTTTCGGTGATGTACAGCGGCAATGGCCCGTAGCGACGAGACACCCATTCCAGAATATCGGTCAGCCCCTGGGGATACACTTCCCAGTCCAGGCTGGTGTAGGTCTGGTGCGGTTGGGGAACCCGGGCGGCCTGCATCGGCCAGTCGTTGGGATCGTTGCGCACCACTTGCCGACTGTAGTAGTTGATGCCCAGGAAATCGACCGGCTGGCGGATGAAGTCGAGATCGGCATCCGGAAAGTTCGGCCAGGCCGCGCCGAATATTTCGGCCAGTTCCGGCGGATACGCGCCCAGGAAAACCGGGTCGAGATAGTGGCGATTCCAATAGGCGTCGGCCCGCATGGTGGCCGCGAGATCTTCCGCCGATGCGGTCGCCGGGTATTTCGGTTCCAGGTTCACTACCAGACCGATCTGATGGCGACCGACGGCACGATAGGCTTGCACGGCGGCAGCATGAGCGCATAACAGATGGTGGGATGCCCACGGCGCGGCGAAGACATTGCGCTGGCCGGGTGCCAGGACGCCGTGGATATAGCCGCCGTCCACCACTACCCACGGTTCATTCAGCGTGACCCAGAGCTTGACCCGGTCATCCAGCGCCCGGAACAGGATCTGTGCGTAATCGGCGAACCAGTGGGCGCTGTCGGGATTCAGCCAGCCGCCCAGCCGATCCAGCGCGGCAGGTAAATCCCAGTGGTACAGGGTGAGCATGGGTTGAATGCCCTGTTCCAGCAGCGCATCAACCAGCCGTTCGTAAAATCCCAGTCCGGGTGGATTGACCCGCCCCCGTCCTTCCGGCAATACCCGGCTCCACGAGACGCTGAAGCGATAGGCGTTCAGGCCCAGTTCGCCCATCAGTGCGACATCTTCCCGGTAGCGGCAGTAATGGTCGCAGGCGATATCGCCGGTATCGCCGTTGCGGGTGCGTCCGGGGGTATGGGCGAATTCGTGCCAGATGCTGGGGCCAGCGCCGTCCGCTAATGGCGAGCCTTCAATTTGATAGGCGGAGGTGGCGGCTCCCCAGAGGAAGTCGGTGGGAAAGGGGGATTGAGCTGTCATAGAGGAATGCCTGAATGATTAAGCGGGCGAGATGAATTAACCGAGCCAGTAATGCCATGATCCAAGGCTACCCCTGCCGTGTCGAACAGGTGCAAATAGTTAGCATTCAACGCCACGCGCACGGCTTCGCCCTTGTGGAAAATGCGGATGCCGGACAGTCGCGCCGCCAGGATGGGCGCAGTCACGGGGCTACCCTCCAGCCGCAGGTAAAGCAGCGTTTCGTGGCCCAGATATTCCGCATCATGCACCACCGCTTGCAGGCCGCTGTCCTGACCGGTCAGGGCGAGATGTTCGGGGCGAATGCCGGCGGTCAGCGGCGCGTCCAGCCAGGGACGCCAGCGTTCAGCGATGGAGGGCGGCAGTGGCAGGTTTTGCTCACCCAGGCACAATCGCAACCGGGTCTCACTGAACGTAGTGATTTTTGCGGGCAAGAGGTTCATCGGCGGGTTGCCGATAAAGCCAGCGACAAAAATATTGGCCGGTTGTTCGTACAGTTCTTGGGGCGGGGCGACCTGTTGCAGGCGGCCATGATCGACCACTGCCACCCGGTCGCCCAAGGTCATGGCTTCCGATTGATCGTGGGTGACGTAGACGGTCGTTGCGCCCAGCCGATCCAGTAATTCACTCAATTCCGCACGGATTTGCACCCGCAATCGGGCGTCGAGATTGGACAGCGGTTCATCCATCAGGAAGACGGTGGGTTGTCGCACCAGCGCCCGACCCATCGCGACTCGTTGGCGCTGACCGCCGGACAGTTGCCGGGGCAGGCGGTTGAGCAGTTCGCCGAGGCTCAGTAATTCCGCAGCCCACTGGATTTGCTTCTCGATGTCCGGGCGAGGCAACCGGCGCATTTTCAGGGGGAATTCCAGATTCTGCCGAACCGTCATGTGTGGATAGAGGGCGTAGTCCTGGAAGACCATCGCGACGTTGCGCTGTTGCGGCGACTGGTCATTGACCTCTTCGCCGCCGATGCGCAGTACGCCATTCGTCGGCGTTTCCAACCCAGCCAGCAGGCGCAGCAGGGTGGATTTTCCGCAACCGGAGGGTCCAACCAGCGCCAGCGCTTCCCCGTCAGCGATGGTTAGACTGAACTCAAAAACGGCTTGCGTTCCGCCCGGATAGATTTTATCGATGGTTTCAAATTCAACGTCGGCCATGAGAAGATTTTTCAGTCTTTGATCAGCAGTGGCAAAAATCCCGATTGAGCAAAATGGTCATCAGTAGCAAGCGCCTGAAAAATACATTGCTCTTTCATAATGATAAACGAAGCGCAGTCAGTCAAACTCCATTCTTTGTCAGGCCGTTCGCAGAAAAGTTGGTAGGCTTGGTTGAATAATCGATCATCAAGCCACACAATCTCGACATTAGAATCAGCGCGTAAAGCGTCAATAAATCTTACTGCAGCAGCGCGATAAGAATACTTGGAAAGAGCCGCGCCGATTTCCAAAAGTACCGCATTGCTAGTGATGACTTTTGTTCTCTGCTGCTTGATTTTAGTTGCCACGCGCAATGCAATTTCATGATATTGATCGCGTGGTGCCAGCAAGGCAATCGCAAAGCCAGTATCAAGAAAAACTGTAGAGTCGATCATGGCCGATGCTGATGGTTGTAAAGGTTGTCCTAAAAAGTTGTTGAGTAATCAGGCGGTGTGTCGATCTCAATACCGGCAATCGCGTCGAGAAAGCTTTGAGAGCTTTTTTCATTGACTTCATTCTCAACCAGCACAATGACTTCAACTCGAACTCCCGTCAACGATGGCGTGGCTGCGTAATGCGAGCGTCATATTTGAGTTCTCCAAATAGATTAGGGTTTCCCCAATTCCTGCACGGTGCGATAATTTCAGGCTGAAAGCGTCCCGAAACCTGGCAATGTCTCGATAATTTTGACGGTTTCCACGCTGACTTGCACCACTTGGCCGATCAACTTAATGAGGCGTTATCCTTTGGTAAATCTGGCACATTATAGACCCTCTGGCCAGTGTCGTTGGGGCAGCGGCGGAACCGTCTGCCGACCACATACACAATGCCAATAGGACCAGGAACGGGCATCGAAAATGCCCGGCGGTCCTTGTTCAAGAACTTCGCAGAATTCGGATTTTAGGTCATGACATGCGCCAGAAAATGCACAGGATCCGCCAGCGCTTCATCCGGTTCCTTGAACCAGACGACCCGGCGTGCCACGGCCAGTAATTCAGGAGTGGGCGGCAAGGGTTTCATAATGCTTAACCCGTCTAAGTGATGCGCGGGGCGTATGCGGTCAGCACGGGCAGGCGCGACAAGTCCACCGCCGCGACGTTGGCTGTGAGTCGCTCTTTGACCGCAAGGGGTAGCGTGGGCAAATCGCCGAAGTAGCTGAGGGCTTTGAGCGTAATCAGAGGATTGAAGCTGCGGCCATAGACAATCTGTCCAACGGCGAGCGCGGTAGGCAGATCGACGTGATGCTCAATCAGCGCGTCAATATCCAGATAGTCCTTCACTTCAGCGCGCTTTTGTACGACGGCGACTTTGGTGCCGGCCAAATCGAGCAGCGAGGCAATATGCAGCATCGTGTCCTGCACGGGGTCAGGTGGAGCGACCCGGCCCAGGTGCAGCGCCGCGAAGAAGGAAATCAGCACTGGACCATCCCGGTCGATGCGGCAGGTCAGGGTATTAACGTCGACCTGTATCCGTTCGGCGTTGAGAAGATAAGGCACGGTATTGGCGAGTTGATCAGGATCAAAAGACTGATCGGAGAAAAAATCGAAATCAATCGAGCGCCGATGTCCCAGGCGTAGCGCTAAAGCAGTTCCTCCATAGAGTGTAAAATGCTCAGGTGTCGTATGGAGTTCAGACCACAATCGGCGCTGCGGCGGCGGGAGAATAGTCAGATTAGGCGTCAGGATGGGCATGAGTAGACAGGTTTTTAGGGTTCTTCGAGGGTTGTTGTGGAATATTCATGGAATTTCACCTGCACTATTAAGAACCTGATGGTAAAGGTTATTACTCATATGGAAACCTGTATTACGCAAGTCATTCAGCAACTGGCTGACTACAATAGGCAATCCTTCTTGTTTAGCCATCAAAAGTACGCCGAGTGTACCGATCGTTTGTAATCCAATCGACCGTGCTTTACGAGTGGCAGCGCGTTCATCAATTAGAATCAGATCTGCTGTTATTTCTTGTGCAAGGACGATGGCCTCACTTTCGCCAGCATCCAATTCTTCCTGCAGCAACTTTATAGCCAGTAAATCCTGTACTGCATGAATAACAATCCAGTCAGCTTCAGCTAATGCTTTCGTAGTCACTTCATCCTGGGTTTCAGCGCGCACTGCGGGTGGAATAAGGATTGTCCCAAAAAGACTCTGTAGTAGACTGATTTGGCCAATACTGGCCAGTGCAATGAGTGGCCCGGTATTGGAAACTACTTTAGGCACTTTTACGATTCCAGTCTTTGACTATAGCGACCTCTTCATCCCACTCATCCGGCGCAAGTCGGAAATAGTCAATTCCTTTACGCGCCA
>JFJP01005845.1_pt1 | contig 16403 bp, 15 predicted proteins | sample 431651 | NCBI WGS metagenome assembly JFJP01 (sample SAMN02602958, study PRJNA72255) | Microbial mat metagenome, whole genome shotgun sequencing project. | biome: fresh water; feature: sink hole; material: water; isolation source: purple microbial (photo- and chemosynthetic) mats found in... | reverse complement strand
GAGCGTCACAACAGGACATCAAAGTCTTTGTTCAGATTTATCGAAAAGTGATCGGTTTGCTATGCGCGCATGTCACGCCAGGCGAATTGCGTAATCGGACCAAAAAACCAGCCATTCCGATCCAACGAAAACACTGATTCCGGTTTCAGCGTCGCCAGCCATTCGAATTTAAAACCGCAACCTGTGCGTGCTCGCACTGGCTAAAACCTAGGTCAGCTCCAAGGGCTGATTGCTGCCATCCAGCGCGCCAAAATGTCTCAGCCAAACCGGCCGTTCAGACCTGCATTTGAAGGTCAGCAATGTCGCGTTGATTTCGATGATCGCGGCACCTCCAAATGGCCACAACCAGTCGTAGAAATTCGTTCCAGTCAGCGGTCATAGACTTGACGAAAGAATCAGCAGCGGTCATTCAGCGGTAGAAATCGACTTTTCAATCTGTCTGGCTCTTGTGCAGCGTAAGGAGCCATTGGAGTTTTGGCCGTGGCTGTTGGTCTTTTTTTCATATGGATGCAAGTACGATTTAACCAAAATTGCTGTTAACAATCGGCAGGGTTACCCTTGTCCACGAGGCAAATCAAATTTCAGCGAAAAAATTGCAACAATAGCGACTAGACACCTTCCCCGATAGTTCGCTAAGCTTGGAACCGGACGCGCTGCAAAACAGAAAACCAAGACACCAACCATGAAAACCGAACGCGATCGTGTGGATATTCTGCGCTACCTGTCCGTTGTACCCTTGTTCAGCGTTTTGTCAGACGATGAGCGGACCCGACTGTTACAAGGTTGCAGCCTGAACCGCGTTGGTAGAGGCGACATGGTGTTTAGAACCGGAGATGTCTGTGATTCGTTTCATGTGGTGATCGTGGGCCAAGTCAAGCTCTATGTGTCTTCACCCTCAGGGCAGGAAAAGGTCATTGAGATCATCGGACCCGGGCACAGTTTCGCCGAAGCCATTATGTTCCTGGAAATGCCTTACTTTCTGAACGTCCAGGCCTTGTGTGACACCTTGCTGATGCGCGTCAGCAAGGATATTGTGTTCAAGGAAGTTGCGCAGGATCCAAAGTTTGCATTGCGCATGCTGGCTGGTATTTCACGCCGACTGCACGGATTAGTGCAGGACGTCGAGGGCTATGCGCTGCACAGCGGCGCGCAACGCCTGATTGGCTACCTGTTGCGTGATGTCGATAACAAAGACATTGAGCCAGAGCAGCGCTTGACCGTGTCACTGCCCGTGAGCAAAGCTACCATTGCATCCCGACTGTCGTTGACACCCGAGTATTTTTCGCGGGTGCTGCATGAACTTGAAGCCGACGAACTGATCAAGATCGACAAACGTGAGATTCGCATCCTGGATGTCAAACGACTTGCCCAATACGGTGCCAGCCCATGATTGAAATTGACGACGTCAAGGAAAAAAGCTGCAAAGGCACCGCTGGAGATTTGGCCAGCACCCAACCAGAGTGCTGGCCTGCGTCTGTCCCCGGCGGAGGGACTCGCGCAATGGGCTCAATTTTGATTAGATTGTGAGCCTAGGTCCTTGAAACCAGTCTGCTTGAACTGCAGACTTGCCACGTTGGATTGGGATCTTCAGCTCTTGAAGTTGTTGTCCACCAGCGGCTTGGCATCGACTTGTGGCACATGGCAGTTGTCGCATTGCCAGCGTTGCATGTTCAGCTTGGGTGTCACATCGGTCACCACCGGGCCTAGCAGATGGCTCTTGCCGACCATTGGCATCGGCTTGCCCTTGAAATCGTTGCTGTTGTGGCACTCCCAGCAAGCGTTCTCCGTCGCATTGATTTCATAATTTTCAATGGTGTGGGGAATTAGCGGCGGCTGGGTCTCAAAGGCGCGCACGATCAGGGCGTGTTGTCCCGGACGCTTGCCGACATAAGCCTTTGTTGACGGTGCTGTATCGGTTGTGGGCACACTGCTGTCACGCAAACTGCTCAACTGAACGGCGGCGGTGCTCGCGCAGGCGACGACGGTAACGGCCAGCATGGCGATCAGTGAAAGTTTGAGGGTCATCTTCATGATGGTGTCTCCAATGTGATTGAGTCGGTGAAATCAGGTGGGCGGCAGCGCGGGGCTGTGGGGTGGTTTGGCACCTGAACTGAACCGGGTGCCAAAGGAAAATACGTCTTTGGAGCAGACATCCAAGCAGCGGCCGCAGTTGGTGCAGTTCCCTGACAGGATGATCGGGCTGGCACCTTTGGCTGCCCCTTTCAGTGGCAGCTTGATAACTTGTTGCTCTGGGCAAACGGTAAAGCAGTCCAGGCAATCGTTGCAGGCAGCGCGCTTGGTGGCGGACACCCGCAACAAGCTAAAACGCCCTAGCAGGCCGTAAAAAGCACCCACCGGACACAGGTGGCTGCACCAGCCGCGTTTCATGACAAACAAGTCAAACAAGAAGATGCCCGCGATCAGCAGCCAACCCGCACCCATGCCAAACATCAGCCCTCGTGGCAACATCGACACCGGGTTGACCAGCTCCCAGACGATGCCGCCAGTGGTAGCCGCCAGAACCAATATCAGGCCCAAAACCCAGTAACGCGTGTTGCGTGGCAAGTCGGCACCACCGCGAATGTCGAGCTTGCGGCGCAGCGCGCTGGCCGCATCGGTGACCAGATTGACCGGGCAGACCCACGAGCAATACACCCGCCCGCCTACCGTCAGGTAAAACACCAGAATGATCAACGCGCCAATCAGGGCGTTGCGCTCGGGCACATGGCGCGTCAGCACCGACTGCAGCAGCACCAGCGGGTCGGCCAGGGGCAGCACGCCCAGTGTCAGGCTGTAATTCAGGTTGCCCTTGACCAGCCACCATCCAAACCAAGGACCCATCAAAAATAATAGCAATATAGTGATCTGCGACAAGCGCCGAAGCACTAAAAAGCGGTGCGCGCGCCACCAGCCCTTGGCTTCAATGGCCTCTTGGGCCAGTTTCATGGCGGGGTGGCTCATCGCGCGGCCTCATCCGGTAAAGGGGTGTTGCCGCTGGGGGCTGCGGTGCTGCCGGGATCCCAGTGACCGGGTAGCTTGACGCCCTCGGGTAGACGGTCGGGCAGATCACGCAGGTTGCGGTTTTCCACCAGCGACTTGCCTTCCTTGCGCTTTTCTTCCCAGCCCAAGCGGTAATGTGTACCCAGCTCGCCTTTGGCCAGTTTGACCGGGTAAACCTTGATGGCGGCCACTTCCAGCACACACGAGGCCTCACACTTGCCACAGCCGGTACAGGCCTCGGAATGCACCGTGGGCAAGAACATGGCGTGTTTGGAAGTGCGCTGGTTGTGCTGCAGGTCCAGCGTGATGGCTTTGTCGATGACTGGGCAGACCCGGTAACACACGTCACAGCGCAGGCCCAGAAAGTTCAGGCAGGTCTCATGATCGACCAGCACCGCCAGGCCCATTTTGGACTTTTTGATGTCGGTGAGCTGGTGGTCCAGCGCACCGGTGGGGCAGGCTTTGATGCAGGGAATGTCCTCACACATCTCGCAGGGTTTGGCGCGCGCCACAAAAAACGGCGTGCCGGTCGCCACGGGTTGCTCAGGCGTGGCAAGCTTCAGGATGTCATACGGGCAATCGCGCACGCACAAACCGCAGCGAATACAAGCCCCCTGAAAATCGTCCTCCGTACCCGCACCGGGTGGGCGAATCGCACCCGCAGGCAGTGCCTTGGCTTGCCGGCTTACCAGCCCCAAACCCAGCCCAAGCGCCCCCACACCGCAAGCCATCTTGGCGGTGTCCAGCAAAAACTCACGGCGGTCAGAGGGGCGTGACATGATGAATAGGCTTAAGCAATGAAAACGAAGCCAATAACGTTTAGCAGTGTGCGTCGGGTGTCTGACGGAGCGTGGACTTGGGGTTTTGCCAAATTAAGGAGGAGGCTTGGGCGCAGCCCAAGCCGGGGGACATTCGCGTAGTCGGATACCCGGCGTGCACTGCGGGTTTTCGGAAATGTGACTAGAGCAAAATATGTCACGTTCAGAGCCCAGAAGTTCAGGCCTTCACCACCTTGCATGCGCATTTCTTGAAATCAGTCTCTTTCGAGATCGGGCAAGTGGCGTCCAGCGTCAGTTTGTTGACCAACCGGTGTTCGTCAAAAAACGGCATGAACACCAGTCCCAGCGGTGGCTTGTTGCGCCCACGGGTTTCCACCTTGGTACTGAGTTCACCGCGCCGGGTTGACACCTTGACCGTGTCGCCGCGTTGCAGGCCGCGCTTCTTCGCGTCATCCGGGTGCATGTACAGCCAGGCATCGGGCATGGCACGGTACAGAGTCAAACTCGGCATCGGGTGCCTCGGCCGCCGGTTGCCAGGGCAGGGCGAAAATCCAGGCCTTGCCATCGGGCTTGCCGTAAAACTTGACACCTTCGCCTTTTTTTACATAGGGGTCGAAACCTTCGCGGAAGCGCCACAGGGTTTCCTTGTTGTCCACCACCGGCCAGCGCAGACCGCGCGCCTGGTGGTAGGTCTCGAACGGGGCTAGGTCGTGGGCATGACCGCGGCCAAACTCGGCGTATTCTTCAAACAGTCCCTTTTGCAGATAGAAACCGAAGTCTTTGGCCTCGTCATTGTCAAAGCCCTTCTGGATTTCAGAGGCAGGAAACTTGTTGACCTGGCCATTGGCGTACAACACGTCGTACAGGGTTTTGCCCTTGAGCTCAGGGGCTTTGGCCATCAGGTCGGCCGGCCAGACTTCTTCGACCTTGAAGCGCTTGGAAAACTCAACGTATTGCCACAAGTCGGACTTGGACTTGCCCGGTGCCGGCACCTGCTGGCGCCAGAACTGGGTGCGGCGCTCGGCATTGCCAAACGCGCCTTCCTTTTCAGCCCACATCGCCGAGGGCAAGATCAGATCTGCCGCCATGGCGGTCACGGTAGGGTAAGCGTCCGACACCACAATGAAGTTGGCCGGGTTGCGGAACCCAGGCCAGATTTCATCGTTGATGTTGGGCCCGGCCTGCATGTTGTTGGTGGTGGTGGTCCAGTAGAAGTTGAGCTTGCCGTCTTTCAGCGCGCGGCTTTGGGCCACAGCGTGCAAGCCAACCCAGTCCGGCACCGTGCCAGCGGGCAGCTTCCACTGCTTCTCGGCAATCGCCCGGTGGGCCGGGTTGGTGACCTCCATGTCGGCGGGCAGGCGGTGGGCAAAGGTGCCCACTTCGCGCGCGGTGCCGCAGGCGGACGGCTGGCCAGTGAGTGAAAACGGCCCATTGCCCGGCTCCGAGATTTTGCCCACCAGCAGGTGCACGTTGTAGATCATGTTGTTGACCCAGGTGCCACGCGTGTGCTGGTTAAAGCCCATGGTCCAGTACGACACCACCTTGGTTTTCGGGTCGGCGTAGACCTTGGCCAGCGCCTCCAACTTGTCCTTGGGCACGCCAGAAATCTGGTGCGCCTTGTCCAGCGTGTACTCCGACACAAAGGCCTTGAATTCATCAAAGGTCATGGGGGCTGATGCGCCCGGGTTGCCCTTGGGCTTGCCATCGGCACCGGGGTAGCCGTTGTTGCCGGCCACTTGCTCTAGCGGGTGGTTGGGCCGCAAGCCATAGCCGATGTCGGTCACGCCCTTGCGGAAATTCACATTGCGTTTGACAAAAGCCTCATTCACCGCACCGTTCTGGATGATGTAGTTGCAGATGTAGTTCAGGATCGCCAGATCGCTCTGCGGGTTGAAGATCAGTTCGGCATCGGCGAGCTCACAGGAGCGGTGGGTGAAAGTGGACAGCACCTGTAGCTTGACGTGTTTGGCGGTCAGGCGCCGGTCGGTGATGCGGCTCCACAAAATCGGGTGCATCTCGGCCATGTTGGCGCCCCAGAGCACAAAGGCATCGGCGTGTTCGGCATCGTCATAACAGCCCATGGGCTCGTCAATGCCAAAGGTGCGCATGAAACCGGCTACCGCGCTGGCCATGCAATGGCGTGCGTTGGGGTCGATGTTGTTGGATCTAAAACCGGCCTTGAACAGCTTGGCGGCGGCATAACCCTCCCAGATGGTCCATTGGCCCGAGCCAAACATGCCCACCGATTTGGGGCCGTTGGCCTTGAGTGCGGCTTTAGCCTTTTCTTCCATGATGTCGAAGGCCTGCTTCCAGGACACATGGGCAAACTCGCCGTTTTTGTCGTATTTGCCATCTTTCATGCGCAACAGCGGCTCGGTCAGGCGGTCTTTGCCGTACATGATTTTGGACAGGAAATAACCCTTGATGCAGTTGAGTCCCTTGTTCACCGGCGCATCCGGGTCGCCCTGGGTCGCCACAATCCGGTTGTCCTTGGTGCCGATTAACACGCCACAGCCGGTGCCGCAAAATCGGCACACACCCTTGTCCCAGCGAACACCTTCATTGGTGCCAGATTGGGCCAATGCCTGAGCCCCCGGTATGCTTATGCCAATCACAGCAGCCGCCGCGGTAACAGCATTGGCTTTGATCAATTCACGACGGGTTACTTGCATGGCGTTAACTCCTGATCTGGGTTGGATTCGGTTTGCTGGTAAATCATGGCCACCGATAGCACCCCAGGCAGGTGTTCGATGGTTTTGTAAAGATCAATTGATTGCTCATCGTCGTCGCACTCCAGTGTCACGATGAGGCGACCGTCTTCAGTGTTGGCGTGGATTTCAACTCCGGGCAATGCCGTCAGTTGCGCGCGCAAAGCGGTTTCGTGCAGAGGTTTGGCATAAACGATGGCACTTGAGATATTCATGATGGATTTGCCGACATCAGCGTGCAATATGCACTGGCGGCGGCAAAGTCTAATAGTCGCCAGCAGCAAAAAAATTGAACCATATTAAGTTTTCTGCTTGTCATGGCCCTATTTGTCCGCTTGTTGCGTTGGATCACGCAAACTACGAGTGATGCGCAAATTGCCCCATTTCCCGAGCGTCGCATCTGAAATTCTTGAACTAGATTAAGGTTATTTTTTTGGGCGCTTTCTAGACTCCTCGACGGTAATAGGGTCTTTATTAATCAACTGAGAGGGTGAGAAAGATGAGTACCAGCAAGTTCTTGCGTCGGCTCGCCCGAACAGTAGCGGTTTGCGCTGCCGTGCTGTTCGGTGCATCGGGCGCCCTGGCGTCAGGGCCGGATCCGGCATATTCGAAGCAGCAGGATTCCACGGTCAGTCAGATGAAAGGCAACCTCGCCAAGTCGGCAGAGGCAAAGATCAAGATGGTGGATGTGGCATCCTGCTACGGTTGCCACAAGGACATCAAAGAATTTCACGTGAGCAGCAAACACGCCAGCGTGAATTGCGCCTACTGTCATACCGGTTCTGATGAGCACGTCAAGAACGACGGCAAACCTCTGGCACCGACCCAGGCGTCTATCGGCACCCGGACCGACCATGCAGCTTGCGCAACCTGCCACCAGGAACAGTTCAACACCTTCGCCAACATGAACTACGACTCCGGTGCCAAACTGGAAAAGGCGACGATGCGGGGTGTTTCCCCCATGTTTGACAAGCTGATGGCACCGCATGGCTTTACCAAAGAGCATGCCGAGCCGCGCAGCCACGTCTTCATGACCCTGGACCACCTCATTGTGGATCGTGCCTACGGAGGCCGCTTCCAGATGAAGGACTGGACTCGCATCACGGATGCACGCAATGCCGTATCCAATTTGTGGACAGTCATTCTCAAGGACAGCGACCCCAGCAATACTGACCAGAAGGCGTTCATGCCCCAGGTAGCAACGGCTGCCAATCCCGTGTGTATGAATTGCAAGTCGTTCGACAACATCCTGCGCTGGAAGTACATGGGCGACCCGGACCCGAAAGCCAAGTGGAGCCGCGTGTCCAAACCTGTTGAGTTCGCCAAGGACATTACACACTCGCTCAACTGCTTCATGTGCCATGACCCACACTCATCGGCACCGCGGGTGGTGCGTGATGCGCTGATCAACGCGGTGGTTGATCGCGGTCTGGGGACTTACCCTCTGGACAAAGCCAAGAGTGCCAAAAATCCGATCAAGAAGGTAGAGTTCCGTGACGGCTTCCGTGCCATTGGCTTGTTGTCCAAACCCGACTCCAACCTGATGTGTGCCCAATGCCACGTGGAGTACAACTGCAACCCGGGTATTGACACGGCCACCGGTGGCGCCGTCACCATGGCGGATCGCCGTGCCAATCACTTCTTCTGGGCCAATGTATTTGACTATAAAGCGGCAGCCCAACAGATCAACTTCAAGGACTTCAAGCATGCCGTCACCGGCGCTGCCCTGTCCAAGTTGCAACACCCGGAAGCCGAGACCTATTGGGGCTCCAAGCATGAAAAAGAAGGCGTGGAGTGCAAGGACTGCCACATGCGCAAGATCGAGAAAAATGGCAAAACATTCACCGATCACCAGCAAAAATCACCGCGCTCCATGCTCAAGGAAACTTGTGTGAAGTGCCACGGTGAAATGACTGAAGAAAATGCCAAGTATCAAATTGACGCGATCCAGAACTACACCCGCGGCAAGCTGGCCAAGGCTGAGTACTGGCTGGCACAGTTGATAGATACCTTCCCGAAAGCCCGCGCTGCTGGCGTGCCCGAAGAAGCCATCAAGGCGGCTCAGACCAACCATGACCAAGCACACATTTTCTGGGAATGGTGGACAGCAGAGAACTCGGTTGGTTTCCACAACCCGGCTGCTGCACGGGATTCGCTAACCAAGTCGATGAATGAATCGCAAGCGGGCATCAAGGTGTTGACGGAAGCGATTGCAGCAAAAACAACAACGGCAGCCAAGTGAACCGTTGATATTCGGGTGAGTTGATGCGGGGGCGCGTTGGTTCGCGCCCCCTTTTTTGTGTTTGACTTTGGAGCGACATGATTCCCGAACTTGGTCATCTGTCCTTGATCATTGCCTTGCAACTTGCATTGCTGCAGGGTGTGATGGGCCTTGTCGGTGCCTCACGTGATAACCGTCTGTGGATGGCTATTGCTCGCGGAGCCGCACAGGGCCAATGGCTGTTCGTGTTGCTGGGCTTTCTGGCGTTGGCTTGGTCATTCCTGATCAACGACTTCTCGGTGATGAACGTGGCTGACCATTCGTCCCGCCATCTTCCCCCGCAGTACCGAATAGCCGCCACCTGGGGTTCGCACGAAGGCTCGTTCCTGCTCTGGACGCTGCTGCTGGCAAGTTGGACCCTTGTGATCGTGATAGCCGGGCGTCAATTACCGGCCGAACTCCATGCCCGAGTGATCGGTGTGCTGGGGCTATTGAGCTTTTGCTTTCTGGCCTTCGTTTTATTCACCTCGAATCCGTTCATGCGCCTGCATCCACCGCCGGCCAATGGGAATGATCTCAACCCCTTGCTGCAGGATCCGGGCATGGTCATCCACCCGCCGCTACTTTACATGGGATATGTTGGCTTCTCAGTGGCTTTTGCCTTTGCCATTGCAGCTTTGATCTCGGGAAAATTTGACGAGGACTGGGCGCACTGGATACGCCCCTGGACACTGATAGCCTGGGCGTTCCTCACCCTGGGCGTCGCGGTCGGTTCATTTTGGGCGTACTACGAGCTTGGCTGGGGTGGATGGTGGTTCTGGGACCCGAGCGAGAATGCCTCACTCATGCCTTGGCTTGCCGGTACAGCGCTGGTGCACTCGCTGGTGGTGACGGGTCGCAGTGGCGTGTTGCGTGTATGGACCGTGTTCCTGTCCCTCGCTGCGTTTTCTCTGGCGTTGCTCGGAACCTTTCTGGTTCGCTCTGGCGTACTGTCATCGGTACATGCTTTTGCGCAGGACCCATTGCGCGGCCTGTTCATCCTGGTGTTTCTCGGGCTTGTGGTCAGTGGGTCCTTGCTTTTGTTTGCAAAGCGTGCCGCAGTGGTGAAAGTCGCAGGCCACTTCAAGGTAGTTTCCCGTGAGGCGGCGATGCTCACCGGCAATGTGTTTTTGTTGATTGCCTTGCTCACGGTCATGCTGGGTACCCTTTATCCACTCGTTCTTGATGCCTTGGATCTTGGCAAGATCTCCGTTGGGCCGCCTTACTTCAATGCCGTGTTTGTGCCTTTGATGGTGCCTGTGCTCTTGTTGCTAGGCATTGCTCCCTGGATGCGTTGGGGACAAGAGCAACTAACCGTGTTGTTGCAGCGGGTGCGCTGGCAGGCGCTCCTGGCGGTCGTATTGGGTGGGCTGCTGCCATTTGTTGCCGGTGATTGGCGCTGGCAGGCGGCGCTGGGGGTAACGCTGGCCGGCTGGATCAGCCTGACCACGGTGAGTGGTTTGGTCCAGCGGTATCGCGCCACGGCAAGCTTGCCACTTTCTGCCTATGGAATGGGCTTCGCACACATAGGCCTGGCTGTCGGCGTATTGGGTATGGGCCTCGTATCGGCGTACCAAAGTGAAAAGACCATCGCCATGAAACCCGGAGAAAGTGCCACCCTCGGCGCATACGAATTCGTTTTTAAAGGTACGCAGGAGGTACCAGTCGCCAATTACTCGGCCATGCGTGGCACGCTGGTGCTCAACAAATCGGGGACGGAGGTGGCTACGCTGCTGCCGGAGAAACGCATGTATCGCAGTTCACAAAAGCCTATAACCGAAGCAGCCATTCGCTACGGTTTTTTTGGTGACATTTATGTAGCTTTGGGCGAGCCCCTGACAGACGGACGCTGGAGCGTTCAGTTGTATCTGAAACCGTTTGTCGGTTGGCTTTGGGGTGGGGCGCTGATCATGGTGCTGGGTGCCGTACTGGCGGCCATCGGCGCGCGTCGCCAGGGAGTACCTGCATGAGCTTGTGGATCATTGCAGCGGTAATGATCGCGATGGCATGGGCCATTCCGGCATGGTCCGGATTGCGCGCCGGATCATCGGTTCCGGGTCGGCGCTCATCGCTGTTAGGTATTGCGATGGCTTTTCCGGCCATCACAGTCGGCCTATACCTTTACCTTGGTGCACCAGATATTCTGAAGGAGCAGGCACTCATACAGGCCCAAGCGCAATACGATACAGAAGGCATGGTCAAGGCGCTGGAGAATAAACTCAAATCTTCCTCCAACGACGCTGAAGGCTGGTACACACTGGGCCGCGCCTACGTTGCCCTAGAGCGCTACCCGGATGCCGAGGAAGCTTTGCGTAACGCTGCAACCCAGGCGCCAAAGAGCGCCAAGATGCTTGCCCAATACGCAGAAGCCATTGCCTTACGCAGTGGCAGCCTGGTGGGGCGGCCACGAGAATTGTTGATGGAGGCTCTCGACATCGATTACGAGGAAGAAAAAGCTCTTGAACTGGCCGGGCTCGCCGCCTTTCAGCAGGAGAAGTGGGCCGAGTCGCTGCACTTCTGGCGCCGACTGCTCAAGAAACTGCCCAAGGATACCGAGCAGCACGATGCCATCAGCCAGGCGGTCAAGGTGGCGGAGTCCAAGGTTGGCGTTGCCAGCGGGCTGGGTGAACGCGCCAAACTGTCCCCGCCGGCACCCAAGCCGATCCAGACTGATCATTGAGGCGACTTTCAGTCAGCGTTTTCTCTGACCGGAAGGCGCGTCACGTAGTCAGCAACTGCGGCAATTTCTTGATCGCTGTAGTGGCTGATGGCGCTGATCATGTCCGGATTGCCGTTGCGTCGCTCGCCACTGCGAATCATCTGGCTCTCCCGAACGAGATAACGGTAATGCTGTCCAGAAATTCGCGGGAAAAAACGGCTTGCATCGCCCATACCATTGTGCGCATGGCAAGCTGCGCAGTCGCGCTCATACAGTTGTTGGCCCTGGGTCAGATATTTCCCGTCGCCACGACCATGGTCAGGTGGTACCGGGAGCAGCTGCAGGTAGACCGCAATATCTGCAATATCCTGCACCGAGAGCGCCTGGTGGTCGGCAAACGGTAGCATTTTTGGGTTGTTGCGCCGCCCGCTACGTACATCTACCAGTTGTTTAACCAAAACCGTCGCGTGCTGGCCGGCCAAACTTGGATAGCTGCCATCCAGTCGCCCGAGTGCACCCACACGATGGCAGCCTTGACAGATCACAAAGGCCACCTCACCCCGATCAACATTGCCCTTGAGCGAGAGTGCCGTGGTCTTTTCCGAATCGGGCGCATTCCACGGCAATTGGGCCAATGCTGTAGTGCAGCCAATCAAGACACATAGCAGTCCAAAGGTTCGTCGCAACACCATCAACTCCTTCACAGTCCGGCAATGTACTCGGCCAGCGCTTTGGCATCGTCGTCGGTCAAGCGCTTGCCAACTGCGGTCATCAGCGGGTCGGTAGCGCGCCGGCCACTCCGATACTCGGCGAGTTGTTTCAGCACATAGCCCTGATGCTGACCGGCCAGACGCGGGAAACGCGCGTTGCCGCGCCCATCCGGTTGGTGGCAACCCGCGCAAGCGGGCACACCAGTGTCGGTATTGCCATCGTCGAACACGGATTTGCCCTTGGCAGCAAGCGCAGCGTCGGTCACTTGGCCTGGCTTGGGCTTCATCTGGCCGTAATAACTTGCCAGCCCGACAAAATCATCTGGATCGACGGCCATCACGATATCGACCATCCTCTCGTCCCGGCGCTTGCCACTCGAAAACGCCTTGAGCTGACGCAACAGGTATTCCTGATCCATGCCGGCCAGCTTTGGGACGGTGGGGTCCGTGCTGTTGCCATCGGCACCGTGGCACGCCGCACACACCATGCCGGTCAGCTGAGACGGGTCTGCCGCCAATGCTAGCCCTGTAGCATCAACGATACCGGCACCCAAAATCAACCATGCGCGCAGAACGCCGGGGTTGACCAGACGCCTCATGGCTTTGACGAACCTCGCACCAAGCGCACATGGGCACCACTGGCGCTGTTTCCGGAAAGTGACAGGCCGAGCTCGAAGCTCACCAGCACGGCGCCACCCACCTCCAGCGCCACGTAGTCGCTGCTCCAGAAATACGAGGCCGGGGTGTTGGGAAAGAACAACGTGGCGATCTTTGGCGAGTTGGGGACCTCTTCCAGCAATCCCTCCAATTCAGCAGCGCTGGGCAAACGCCAGTCGCGGTAGCCGCACAGTCTGCTCTTGTTGATGGCGCCCACGTAACTCTGCGTATCACAACCCTGGTTGGTGCGACACCGCCCGCTGTTGGGGTATCCAGCGGGCTTGTCAGTCTCAGGCTGGATGCTGACAAACCAGGAGTAAAGCCAGTCCTTGTCGCGCAGCCCCTCGTCGTCTGTCTTGACTTCCCAGGTCAGGCCCGTGCGGGTGTCCAGCACACAGGGATGTGGCAAGCGGCCAGCTTTAGGCCGTGTTTGCTTGCCCCGTGCATCAATGGCGACATAGGACGTCTGTTCAACAGCCAGGGTCGATCGAATCAGCCCACTCAACAGCATGAGGAAGAAGATCTTTCCGAAGCGACATGCCCGCAGGCTGAAAGCGAATGAAGCCATGCATGAACGGTAATGCCAAGCTGTCGGAAATTGCTTAATCTAGTTCAATTTTTTTTGAACCCAGTTCGATAAAAATCCCAAAGTTGCGACCTAGTTTTCGTTCTACAGGAGTAAACCATGATCCAAATTCACTTCTCTCGCACCTTGATGGTGGCTCTCGCCACTGCCGGCCTGCTATTCTCCAGCGCTTCTATTGCCCAGCCGGATGTAGACGCCGCCAGACTGTTGTTCGATCAGAGCGACTGTGGCAAATGTCACAACCCCGACAAGAACAAGAAGGCGCCCTCGTGGAAGAAAATCGCCAAAACCTACAAAGGCAAGGCCACCGCAGAGGCAGAAATTATCAAGCACATGACCAAGGGTGGCAAAGTGAAGCTCGATGATGGTTCAGAAGAGGAACACAAAGTCGTCGAAACCAAAGACCCCAAAGCACTCAGCAATATGGCCCAGTGGATCCTGTCGTACTGATCGGTGTGATGCTTCTGGACGCCCAGTTGCGACCACAGTGGTCGGTACTGGGCTTCATGGCTGCGGGGTCGGGTCAGTGCGACCGATCGGTTCCCGCAGCGAATTGTTAAGGGGAGTTCCATGCACACGCCCAGACCCATGCTCAGGTCGATTTTCTATTTATTGTGTCTGCTCTTTGGACTTTGGGGAACCGCTTTGGCTGTGCCAAATGCGGCTAAGACCCCGCCCACAGGCAAACTTGACCGTGAAGCCTGTCTGCAGTGCCACGACAGCCAAAAGGACAAAATCAAGGTGCCGGTGGTCATCGACGACGAGGACGATGAGCGCGAACTGCGGCGTATCGATGTCAGCAAATTTGCCAAGAGCGTGCACAGCCGCCTGCAATGTGTGGACTGCCACGCCAACATCGTGGATGCCCAGAAAAATCACCAACTTGACAAAAACGCAAGCAAGGCCAGTTGTGCCGGTTGCCACCAAAGCCTGTGGGACAAGGCGCAGAAGGACGGCACCGCCAAAGACAAGCCACGACTAGAACTGGTGGCCAAGAACATCGAGGCCTACAAAGCTTCCTTCCACGCTGTAGAAAACAAGAACATGCCGGGTTTTGCCCGAGCCGTTTGCGATGACTGCCACACATCGCACGAATTCAACATACCGCCCAAAGGTTCTGAGGGCAGCGCGGCCTGGCATCAAAGCATTCCTCAAACCTGTGGCAGCAAGTGCCATGAGGATCAGCTCAAGGTCTACTCTTCCTCGATCCATGGCAAGGAGCTGATCGACAAGGGCAACATCAAATCGGCCGTTTGCACCGACTGCCACAGCGCACACAGCGTCAACGGCACATCATCGGACGCTTTTAGGCTTGCCAATGTTGAAACCTGTGGCACTTGCCATCAGGCGGAGAACAAGAGCTACAAGGACACCTACCACGGTCAAGTGAACAAACTCGGCTACGCCTACACCGCCCGCTGCGTGAGCTGCCACGACAGCCACGGCATCAAGGCCGTGACTGACCCCAAATCCAAAGTGCATCCAGACAACCGGATGAAGACCTGCGAGAAGTGTCATGACGGCAAAAAAGATCTCGCCAAAGCACCAGCGGGCTTTGCCAGCTTCCAGCCCCACGGCCATGCCAATGACTTTAAGCGTTATCCGGAAATTTGGGTTGCTTGGCAGATCATGTTGCAGTTGCTGGTGGGTACCTTCGGTTTCTTTTGGTTACATACGCTGCTGTGGTTTTACCGCGAATTCAAAGAGCGCCAACAGCGCAAATCTCAACCCCATGTCAAGCTCGACGGGCTGCCTGACATCCCCGCCAAGATGCACGGCAAACACTTCCAGCGTTTCAGTCTCACCTGGCGAATTGCGCACCTGAGCTTCGCGCTGAGTTTGATGATTCTGACGTTGACCGGCATTCCGTTGTTGTACCCTGAGGCGCCGTGGGCGCGGCCGTTGATGAGTCTCCTGGGTGGCCCGCACATCGCGGGGACCATCCATCGTGTCAACGCTGTGATCTTCGCTGGCGTGTTCTTTTGGCACCTCGCCTACATGGGGCTCAAGATCGGGTGCGACTGGAAGAACTTCAAAATCTTCGGCCCGAACTCCATGATTCCAGGCCTGCAGGATCTCAAGGACATCGTCGCCATGTTCAAGTGGTTTTTCGGCAAGGCACCGCGTCCGATCTTTGATCGCTGGACTTATTGGGAAAAATTTGATTACTGGGCACCGTTCTGGGGGGTGACCATCATTGGTGTCAGTGGACTGATGATGTGGTTTCCCAATGTGACGGGTCAGTATTTGCCAGGTTGGGCCTTCAATGTGGCGGCCATATTTCATGGTGAAGAGGCGTTCCTGGCCGTGGTGTTTCTGTTTACGGTGCATTTTTTCAACAACCATTTCCGTCCGGACAAGTTCCCGCTGGAGCGCGTCATGTTCACGGGTACGGTCACGCTGGATGACCTCAGACACGATCACCCGCTGCAGTACAAGCGTCTTCTTGAATCTGGCGAGCTTGAAATGCATCTGGTTGATGCACCTTCACCAGGCGTGCACAAGGCTTCAACGATCCTTGGCTTTACCCTGATCGTGATGGGTTTAACTCTGTTGACGCTTGTTGGGATCGGTTTCTTTACGAGCCTTTGAAGTTATTGGTGATGGAGATAGCAAGCCAACGGATCACGGTGTCGCTTATTTTTCGCGTCCAAACTCTGCATTCAAGACCTGACTTGAATGCAGCAGCCTTCTCGTGCGGAGCGATTAGGACCTTGTTAAGCGTCGGGGAACTGATTTGAATGGCTGGTCAAGGGCACGCAGATCGAAAAGTCAAATGTCTCTTGAGGGTCATTACAAGACAGCCAAGACCGACACATCAATGACTCCTACCGCTCCCGCTGCACTGGAGACCGCCACTTCAGGTATAACGAAGACACAAACTGAAGGCCAGCTTTGGCGCCTCGGACATTGGCCGCGAACGGCTGGTCTTGACTTGAGCGGCTGACCGTTATGGGCACTTATGCAGAGGACCCAGTAATGCAGAGCGACAGTTGCGGCCATCGGTTTTGTAGTCGCATGCACCTCAATCGCATGGCCGCATC
>JFJP01038871.1_pt1 | contig 16404 bp, 12 predicted proteins | sample 431651 | NCBI WGS metagenome assembly JFJP01 (sample SAMN02602958, study PRJNA72255) | Microbial mat metagenome, whole genome shotgun sequencing project. | biome: fresh water; feature: sink hole; material: water; isolation source: purple microbial (photo- and chemosynthetic) mats found in... | reverse complement strand
TCCTTTTGGATAGTGTTTGGAAATTCTACGACGACTCAGCTAGGCTTCTTGTTTCAATTTCGTATTTAGCCGACAAAAAAAATGGTTTAAAAACTACTTACAGACAAGGGGAAGTCACGTCAGAAAATTATGTGAATGACGTAAAGCAAGGGCCAACTACGTATTATTATGCTGATGGTAAAGTTCGGCTGATAATAAATTTTATTGATGGACTCGAAAATGGTATAGCCCGCGAATTGGACACCGATGGTACAGTTATTACTTATATGGAATACAAAAGAGGTTTCCTTGTAAGCCGGGAGCGTATTAACCGAAAGGATAGCAAAGGTTTGAAACAAGGACGCTGGAAATATTTTTATGAAAATAACAATGTAAAACTTGAAGGAATTTATAAAGACGATAAAAAGAACGGCTATTTTAAAGACTATGATGAAAACGGAAGTCTGCTTACTGTTAAAAAGTATGTAAATGATATTGAGCAGGTTGAAGCACAGGAAATTACCAGTCTTAAATTGAAAACTGATTATTATCCCAGTGGAAAAGTTAAAACCGTGGCTAGTTACAATGGTGATGTTCCGGAAGGTGTTCGACGCGAATACAGCGAAGACGGCAGGATTACAGCCGGATATATTTTTACAAAAGGTGCGCTTACAGGCGAAGGAATTGTGGATGAAGAAGGCAATAAAGATGGCGACTGGCGCGAATATTACACAGACGGAACTTTACGTTCAGTAGGTTCATACTCCAAGGGTAAACCTGTTGGAAACTGGAAATATTATTTTGAAAACGGTAAGCTGGAGTCAGAAGGAAAATTTACAAAATCAGGTTTACTGGATGGAACTTGGCGCTGGTATTTTGAAGATGCAAGCATCAGACGCATACAATCATACATTGCTGGAATGGAAGACGGTGAGTACGAGGAGCATGACGAAACCGGTCGTTTAATTGTTAAAGGTCAATTTGTAGAAGGAGTTGAAGAAGGTGAATGGGTGTATGATTTTGGAAATTATCGTGAACTCGGAAGCTACCGTGGAGGTACTCGTTTCGGTACATGGAAATCATACTCAACCGGAAAACTAAAGGACCAGGGTAATTACGTTAACGGAAGCCGCGAAGGCGACTGGATCACCTTTAACGATGACGGAACACCTTTCCTTATTATCACTTATCGTGGCGATGTTGAAAAGAGATATGATGGAATTGTGATTAAACCGGCGTTTGAGGAATAGGTAAAAATAGGTTAAGATTACAGCAAACATTAGTATGAATTTTTCAAAAATTCGGTGTTTGTTTTGTTTCCAGAATTAACTGTGCTCTCTGTGTTTTAGTATTAACATAAAGCTTTACCTGGTATGAAAAATATTGTATTTATTCTGTGTATATTGATTTTCAGCATTATAGCTTTAGCTCAGGATTTGCAGCCTATTAAACTTTTACCTCCGCAAACTGAAAAAGGCAAAACTCTGATGAAAGCCCTTGAGGAGCGATGTACCACCCGCGAGTATTCCGACAGGGCAATGAGTCTCCAGGATATTTCGAACGTACTGTGGGCCGCTAACGGCATAAACAGGGTAAAGGAAATGAAACACACAGCACCCACCGCCATGAACTGGCAGGAAATTGATATTTACGTGGTTTTAGGAAAAGGAATTTTCCTTTACGATCCGCACGATTCAACCTTATATCCGGTTGTAAAAGGTGATTTAAGAGAACAGGCCGGTACACAGGATTATGTAAAAAATGCTCCACTCAATCTCATATATGTTGCCGATTATTCAAAAATGAAAAATGCAGAGGAAGAAAAAAAGGAATCTTACGCCTCTGCTGATGCTGCTTTTATAGCCGATAATGTTTACCTGGTTTGCGCTGCTTTCGATATGGGTTGCGTGGTTCGGGCTTCGGTTGACCGTGAAAAACTTTCAGCAACACTTAAACTCCTGCCCTTTCAGCATATCGTATTCGGACAAACCATAGGATTTCTGAAATAGCTTTTTTCCGAATGAATTGTTCATTTTTATTTTGTTAATTCAAATTCAAACCCGAAATGATAAATTTTAAAACCAGGATTCCGATCCTACTTCTAGTAATTCTGTTTACAGTTTCGTGCAATCCGAAACAACAGAAAACAGTTGATACCGGAAAGGTTATAGACACAGCATATATTTTGAAACTGGGTGATACTATTACTAATAGTGTTCAAAAATTATTACTTGCAAATGTAATGACAGCCATGAGCGATGGCGGCCCGGTGAATGCTGTAAGTTTTTGTAACATACATGCCATATCCCTGACCGATTCGCTGGCTGGAAATTATAATTGCATGATTCAGCGGGTTTCGGATAAATACCGTAATCCGGCCAATAAACTTACCGGAAAAGATGCTGAGATTCTAGCAAATCTGAGTTCGTCAAAATCAGTGAAGCCGGTTATAGTTAATGAAAACGGGCGCCTGGTATACTACAAGCCAATAAAAATTGCAATGCCTGCCTGTATGAAATGTCATGGACAAGCAGGCAAAGAAATTGATGCAAAAACAATGGAAATTATCAGTCAGAAATATCCTGATGACCTGGCCACCGGGTACAAAGAAGGTGATTTACGGGGCTTATGGAAAATTACTTTTTTAGAAGAATAATTTATTTACGTTCCTTACTCTACCACATATCCTTCTACCACCACAAATCCATTTCCACCAATCATGGTTTTTGACCATGTAGCTTCATCAGAATCTGAAATAAAATAAGTACCTTTTTTAAGAATCTTATTGGGTTCGGTAACCCATTTAGCGCTTGGTGTTCCGTTTTTACCTGTTTTGCCTAAAGCCTTATAACTCCCAACAGTATTGCCTTGTTCGTCCTTGATGGTTATAATGCCTCCGCGCGGTGTTCCCATGCCATCATTGTAATGGTCTGTTGTAATCCTTACAATCATAGTTGGTTTCCGAAGCATAAGTTTAGTGGGATCCTTAGGGTTTCTGTTTTTCGGTTCTTCCTTCCGTCCAACTTCCAGTATTACTTTTGGAACAATATCTATGTCATCCGAAACAATTTCAGTCCGATCTGTCTGATCATCTATGTTTTGCCTGGCGAGTTTATCTTTTCCTTTTGCTCTTTGTTTTGCAAGTTCCTGGTCTATCCTGCTCATGGGTTTAGGATTCGCTTTGTCTTCAGGTTGTTCTATTTCAACAGTTTCGGCCACACTTATATCAGGATCAGTACTTTCCGGGATACCCATATGTATAATGGTATCATCAGTACTCTCTATCGAGGAAGCAAGGTAAATGTTATAACCAAACCAACCAGCTGTTCCTAAAACGCCCAAACCAATTATAATCAACACAATCCAAAGTATCCTTTTCTTTCCTTTATGCTGTTCCTCTGAATCCTCAGATCTTTCCTTTTGAATATAAGCAGGTGTTGATTGCTTGTTTGTTTCCGGAGCAGGCGGAATAATTACAGGTTTTGATAGTTCAGGTGTTTCAAAAGAAGGTTGGACAATATCGGGTTCAGGCTTACTATCACTTACAAGTGTATCAGAGGTAGTATCAAAACCACATTCCTGGCAGAAACGGTCGTCAGCACTCATGATGTCATTACATTTTGGACATACATGCTCTGTTTCCGGTTGTGGTATCGAAACGTCAACAGGTGTTTCAACTGTTTCAGCCTCGTGAGTGACAATTACTCCTGGTGTGGATGCAATGACCGGCTCTGCTGTTATAATAGCTGATCTGTCGAAACCACATTCAAGGCAGAAACGTGCCGATGCTTCAAATGCAGTTCCACATTGAGGACAAAATTTCATAGCAAATATGATTTAACTGGGTGATACCAAAGAGCCTTTATGCCGCTTACTTTATAACAGGCATTTAACAAAAAGGTTTTTTATTAACTGAATCGAAAAGACTAAAAACTAAATTTCCCGATTTAAATTAAAATTCCGAGTAAAGCAGCAAGTATAAGTCCTAATACTACAGCAATAACAATCATTGCTATAATAGTTAAAGCAACATATCCAACAACTTTATCTTTTGGTGTATTTTTTAAAACAGGTAAGCCAACTGCGAACAAATAAATGGCATACAAACCAATCACAAGAATGAGCATACTCATCGTTGTTGAAAACAGCAACAGTATACCGGCAACCCATTGTGGTGTTGAAGCGTACACAGCAAGCTGAAGCGACCGACCGAAATTTTTCTCTGATTCAAATGAGGGTGCCAGCAGGTCAATTACCCAGGCCAACAGATACACTCCAATAACAGCTGAAAGCAATTGTACAAGCCCGGTTTGAATTCCGGAACCCAGACTCCTGGTTGTATATCCCATAAATGAAAAACCTATAAGACTATATTTAATTATTGACGAAACTGCCGGAATCAGCGCCAGGATTAATGCATAGCCGCCAATTAGTTTCATTGCATTAGGTTGTTCGGTTGCTATTACTTCCCACTCCTGTTTTGGTTTGGTTAAAATATTTATAACACGCTGAACAATGTTAGTATTTCCGGTAATCGCTTCCTTAAAGGCATTTGATGCTTCTCTGGCTTGCTCGTAAACGGGTTCTTGCTGAGGTTGATTTGGCTGGGGCGCTGGCTCAATTGGCGCTGGCTCTTCTGGTTGTTTTACTGCAATGGGTGTTCCGCAGGCTACACAGAATTTGGCTTCCGGCTTTAGCTCTGCTCCGCAATTCGGACAGAATTTCATAAGCGTTTTGTTTTTGGTTAATGATTATGGATTGTATAAATCAAATTATTCCTTCAAAAGCGCATGAATATATTGGAGTGTAGCAAATATATAATTTTATTATACTCAACACAAAAATATAGATGAATAACTTACACAAAGTGAGGGTTTCACATGTAGCGATGCTCTAATTAGTGCAAGCTTTATTCACAGGGTGACTCAGGATCACCCTCTGAATAAAAGTTCGTTTCGTTTATCAATAGCCCGTTAATAATTATCAATAGTCTGAATATCAACCATATATAAAATCAGATCGTTGCGTCCTAATCTGCTGATAATCTGCGACTTATTGTTTTTCGTCTTTGCGGTAAATAAAAATCTAACAGAGTTTTGTTTATCTCACTAAATCAAAATCCATCTGCTTTTTTTGCAGATCGATCTTTTTAACTTTGATCCGTATTTTGTCACCCAAACGGTAAATTTTACCCCAACGCTGCCCGATAATCCGGTAGTTTTCTTCATCGAGGTAATAAAAGTCATCGTTCATCAGCCTGAGTGAAACCATACCTTCGCATTTGCTTTCGGTTAGTTCAACAAAAATCCCCCATTTGCTTACACCCGAAATCAATCCATCGAACTCCTCCCCTATTCTATCCATCAGGTATTCGGCTTGTTTGTATTTTACACTGGCACGTTCGGCTTCCATTGCCTTGCGCTCCATATCCGATGAATGCTGGCATTTTTCAGCATATTCTTCCTGCGAAGCACTTGGCTTTTCATCCAGGTACCACTGTAATAAGCGGTGAACCATCAGGTCGGGATAACGGCGGATGGGAGAAGTAAAATGTGTGTAATATTTGAACGAAAGTCCGTAATGACCAATGTTTCCTGTTGAATACTCAGCTCTCGCCATTGTACGGATTGCGATAGTTTCTATCATATTTTCCTCTCCTTTTCCAAGGATTTGATCAAACAGCGAATTAAAGGACGTTGTAATGCTTTTGCGGCTGTTGGTTTGAAAACCATATCCCAGCTTTTTCAGAAATTCGGAGAAACGGATCAGCTTTTCAGGATTGGGTTCGTCGTGTATGCGGTAAACAAAGGTTTTAGCTTCGCCTTCCTTATTCTTTTTTGTTGCAATTTTTTCAGCCACCCGGCGGTTGGCCAATAGCATAAAATCCTCGATCAGGTAATTGGCTTCTTTTTGTTCCTTAATCATTACACCAATTGGTTTGCCTTTTTCGTCAAGTTTAAACTTAACTTCCTGTGATTTAAAGGCAATGGAACCTTTCTTAAATCTTTCTTCACGCAATTTCGACGACAAATTATGTAAAGTCATCAGTTCATCTTTAAAATCACCCTCAGCACCTTCAATCATTACCTGCACTTCTTCATAGGCATATCGTCTGTTCGATTTAATAACTGTACGGCCAAACCATTCGTTCAGAATTTCAGCTTTATCATTCAATTTAAAAACAGCTGAAAAGCAAAGTTTTTCCTCATCAGGTCTGAGCGAACAAACAAGGTTTGAAAGCTGCTCAGGAAGCATCGGGATGGTGCGGTCGACCAGGTAGATTGATGTACCACGTTCATACGCTTCAGTATCAATAGCTGTTCCCGGAGTTACATAATGCGAAACATCGGCAATGTGAACACCCACTTCCCAATTTCCGTCAGGTAACTTTTGCAGCGAAAGAGCATCATCGAAATCCTTCGCATCCACAGGATCAATGGTACAGGTCCAGATATCCCGGAAGTCGCGGCGTTTGGCTAGCTCTTCGGGTGAAACTACATTCTGTATGCGTTTTGCTTCTGCTTCGGCAGCTTTTGGAAATTCGAGAGGGAAATCAAATTCAGCCAGTATGGCGTTCATTTCCACATTGTTGTCACCTGGCTGTCCCAGAACATGAATAATTTCACCAATAGGATTTGTTGCTTTTTCAGGCCATTCGGTGATAAGCGCAACAGCTTTCTGTCCGTGTTTTGCCCCTTTCAGAGCTGTAAGCGGAATATAGATATCAACATTTATAAGCTGGCTGTCGGGTACCAGGAATGCGAACCGTTTGGATACATGAATTATGCCTACAAATTGCTTTTTGGCACGTTCAACTATTTCAACAATCACACCTTCCGGCCTCCGGTCCTTACGTTTCGGGAAAAGATGAACTTTTACCTTATCTCCGTTCAGGGCATGATTGGTATTATTGGATTCGATAAATACATCTTCAGGCAGGTCAGGACTTATGATATATGCCTTACCTGTGGCTTTCATATCAACGATTCCGGTAACTGTATTTGCTTTTGCAATTGCAGTTTTAAGCTTTGGGTTAAGTTTGTATTTTCCACGGTTCATTTCAATCAGCGAACCTTGTATGCAGAGTTGCTCAAGGATGGACCGTACCTGGTCTTTTTCGCGTTTATCAGTAATTCCGAGCTGCGAAGCTGTTTGACGGAAGTTATATGCATGTTCTGAATTATCGGCAAACAGGTTAAATACCTTATTTGTAAATTCGTTGCGGGCTACGTTAGCCTGCGGATTTTGTTTCTTTTTTGACATTTTATTTCTATTTAATTCGTTTTCCGGGCCGTTTTACCCGGAATAATTTTTGCGTATAATAATACAACAGTTTTTATAAACTTAAGTCGTATTACCCTTTTGTTAATTTTATTGCTCCATTCCAACTTCCCATTTTCTCAATCTCCATTTTCGCGCCATATTGCCCAATCGCTCTTTGTCCTATCACCTTTCACTTTTCCAGGATAACTCCCTTTGGGATCGCCTCCAGCAGCAACTTCGTGTACTCCGACTGTGGATTTGTGTATACCTCGTCAGCATCGCCCAATTCCTGAATTTCACCATTTTTCATTACCATCAAACGATCGCTCATATAACGGACTACCGACAAATCGTGACTGATAAACAAATAGGTTAATCCGAATTCCTTTTTCAAATCATTAAGTAAATTTAGCACCTGGGCTTGTACCGAAACGTCCAACGCTGAAACCGATTCGTCGCAGATAATAAACTCCGGTTCTACAGCAAGTGCGCGTGCAATACAAATCCGCTGTCGCTGGCCGCCTGAAAATTCATGTGGATACCTGCCGTAATGCGAAGCCTCCAACCCTACTTTATTCAGTAGCTCTTCAACTTTCGATTTACGGATTCTATCATTTACATGCAGGTTGTAAATCCGCATCGGTTCAATAATGGCTTCCCCAACAGTAATTCGTGGATTAAGCGACGAGTAAGGGTCCTGGAAAATAATCTGCAATTTCTTTCGAAGATTTCGCAAATCATCTGCCTTCAGGTTATTAACCTGTATGTTATTATAAATTGTATTTCCGGAAGTTGGTTCAATAAGCCTCAGGATTGTACGACCCAGGGTGGTTTTTCCGCAACCTGATTCACCTACCAGTCCCAGGGTTTCACCGGGATACACTTCGAATGAAACATTGGTTACAGCCTTATATTGCTTTATTGGTTTGCCGGCAAGATTGCGTTTTGTGATGAAAACCGTGTTGATTCCTTCAGTTTTTAAAATGGGATCTGAGGAATAAAGTTTTCTGTGTATCTGTATTCGTTCATTTTGAGTTAAAAAAGTATCGTTACTGTTTTTTGCGCCATCTAAAAAGTCTGCTATTACTTTTAATCGTTGTGGTCGTTTTCCATGCGGCGGTCTGCATGCCAGCAAACCCTTGGTATATGGATGTTTAGGATTATTAAATATCTGTTCTATCGGTCCTTTTTCTACAATCTGACCTTTATACATTACAAGCACATTGGCAGCAATTTCTGCTATAACATCCAGGTTATGCGATATAAAAATGAGGCTTATAGTATGTTTTTTCTGCAGTGTCCGTAGCAATTCAAGAATGGATTTCTGAACGGTTACATCCAATGCCGTGGTTGGCTCATCGGCGATAAGAATTTCAGGGTTACAAGCCAGTGCCATAGCGATCATAACCCGCTGTTTCTGCCCGCCCGAGATCTGATGGGGATAGGAATTAAAAGCTAGTTCCGGATCCGGAAGCAAAACTTCACGGAACAGGTTTAGTGTGCGGATACGTGCTTCATTACGCGTAACTTTTTCGTGCTCCAGTATATTTTCCATCACCTGCTTTCCACAGCGATAAGCCGGGTTAAGAGATGTCATGGGTTCCTGAAAGATCATTGCTATGCGTTTACCACGCCAATGCCTGATCTCTTTTTCAGGAAGCTTTATTAAATCAATATTTTCACCTTCTGGAGTATGAAAAATGATGGAACCGGTATTGATTTTTCCATTAGGTTTTGGTACCAATCCCATTATTGCAAGCGAAGTAATTGATTTGCCGGAACCTGATTCTCCTACAATGCCTAATGTGCTGCCACGTTCCAGATCAAACGAAATGTGATCAACGGCAACATGCTCTTCTCCTTCATGGCTGAAAGCGATACACAGGTCGGTGAGAGTTAGGATGGGATTTTTAAGGTTTCCGGCAGTATTCAAAAGATATGTTTAGTTTTAGTAAGTTTAAATCAGGCCTTTGATTCTGGCAAGTTGTATAATTGCTTCAGCAAGATCTTTTTCGGTGAAGCGGCTCCGGTTCATTTCAACATCGTACGATGAACTGTCGGGTTTTTTCCCAAACAGTTTTGTAACCAGCAATTCCCTTTCCACGTCGCGCTTCTTTACATATTCGGTAGCATAAGATTTGCTGAAATCCAGCCGACGGGCTATTTCTTCGATACGCCATTCTTCGGGGGCAACAAGTTTTACATGAAGTGAAAGCTTGATATCACGGCAAATGCTCGCTCCTCCCCTGCCGATTATAATTACTTTTCCATTGTTACCGAATTGCCTGATAACGTCGTGTACTGTTTTCAGAATTTTCTGATCACTCTTATGCGAATGAGTTGAAAGTGCCTCAACGATCTGATCCATTATGCCGCGATCTTTATCATCGATTACATGTTTTAATGCAGAAGGATCAAGGTTCAATTGTCCGGCTGATTCCTGAAGAATTTCACGGCTGATAAATTTCCATTTGCTTTCATCATTATCCGAAGGTTTTCTTTTGTTGAGCTCTTCGCAGATAGACCAGGCGATTCCTCTTGCACCACATCCGGTTTGCCGCGAAATAGTTATCACCGGACCGGCAGCTTTTATAGTGCCTGAAGGGATAAAATCGGCACCAAAACGTTTATTCATGTATTCGAATAGCCTGTTTTCCATGATTATCTCCTTTCATTTTTAAAGAGTTTCAGCACTTCGGTTTTGCTTAGTGGCACAAGTTAAGATTACAAAAGCACTCTCAGATCTTTTCAATTTATAAACCATTTGATTTATTTTGCTATTCGCCCATTCTCTGCGTCTGCCATTCTCTCAGATCTTTTTTTATTCTTCATAAATCCGTTCCCTGATAGCCTCTGTTTCGTTTTCAAATCCCGGTTTTCCGAGCAGGGCAAACATATTGTTTTTATATGCTTCAACACCTGGCTGGTTAAATGGATTTATTCCCAACAGGTAACCACTCAGCGCACAGGCAAACTCAAAGAAATAAATCAATTCGCCCAGTGAACGCTCATCAATTACCGGTAACAATATATTTAGATTTGGAACTTCGCCGTCGCAATGTGCAAGTGTTGTTCCCAGTGCAGCCATATCGTTTACTTCGTGAAGTGTTTTCCCAGCCAGGTAATTCAATCCATCCAGGTCAGCTTCATCTGCAGGAACCGATAGTAATTGTTTTGATTTCTGAATGCGAATTACCGTTTCGAAAAGCATGCGTTGCCCTTCCTGTATATATTGCCCCATCGAATGCAGATCAGTAGTAAAATTTACAGCGGAAGGGAATAATCCTTCGTTTTCCTTGCCTTCACTTTCACCAAACAATTGTTTCCACCACTCTGCAAAATAATGCATCGAAGGCTCGTAGTTAACTAATATCTCTATCTGGCTTCCCAACCTGTACAATGAATTCCGGATGGCAGCATAACAAGCGGCCGGATTATCTGTTATGGATGAGGTTTCGATGCAAACTTTCCTCATTTCGGCGGCACCTTGTATGAGTTGCTGTATGTTGTAGCCTGCAATTGCAACAGGCAGTAAACCTACCGGCGAAAGCACTGAATAGCGCCCGCCAACATCATCCGGAATCACATAAGTCTTATATCCGTGCTTTTCCGAAATACTTTTCAAAGCTCCTTTTGATCCATCTGTTATTGCAATGATGCGACCGGAAGCTTCCTCGGTTCCATATTTTTTTTCGATGTGATTTTTTAAAAGCCTGAAAGCGATTGCCGGTTCGGTTGTTGTTCCGGATTTAGAAATAACAACTATAGAATATGCCTTTTGATCGAGCAGATGTAGCAATTCGGACAGATAGTCCTGGCTGATGTTTTGACCTGCATAAACAACAACCGGATTTTTGTTGCTGGTGTTAAATGCAAAAAACGGAGAAGACAGGGCCTCAATTATAGCGCGGGCTCCAAGGTAGGAACCTCCTATTCCAATAACAACAACGACTTCAGATTTTTCGCGTAAGGATTTTGCATCTGATTCAATACGGCTGATCAGGGTATCATCCATTTTTACAGGAAGATCAATCCATCCCAGGAATTGATTTCCTTTTCCGGCTTTTTCGATCAGCAGGCTGTGACTAACGTCAACTTCGTCCTGCATTAAATTAATCTCTTCTTCCGAAAGAAAACGCGTTACATGTTTATATAGGAATTGGAGATTGATCATTGTTTACAGCTGTGATATGAATTCTGTTAATAAATATTAAGACTATAAAATTACGAAAAAAAACGCAGAAGGCTATACCGTTATTGATAATTTAACAGTTTGGTAACCGGATCAGATTATGAAGACATTTTAATTTCTGTCGGAACTGATTGCGATAAATAAAAAATGCGACCCAGATGAGAGTCGCATTTTCCAAACAAACAACAAAACCTGTTATGAGAAATGCTCTATAACGTATAGAGATTTAATATAATAACTTTTTGTTCAACTAACCGATACAAAGATACTATGAGAATTAGCTAATGATTGTTAATGAAATTTAAAGAAAGTTAAAATATGTTAAGTCTCAGGATTATTTCCGAACTAGCCATGGAGTGTTGTTTTTAAAAAATGAAACACAATCTTATCCAGTAAATCAGTAAATAAAAAATGCGGCCCATACTATGAGCCGCATTTTCCCAAACAAACAACAAACCAGTTAACTAAGTATCTCTGTAACCAGCAGAGACTTGTACTAATAACTTTTTGTTCAACTAACCGATACAAAAATACTATCATAAACTCCATCCGTATGTTAACGAAAGTAAAAGAACGTTAAATTATGTTAAGCAGGTATATAACTGATTGTAAGGCTATATAAATTTGCAGGAAATCAAATAACTGGTTTATAGTTTTTATTCACAACTTTAGCCATTGATTTATAAAAGCAAAGCAATGTCCGGTACTATCCGGAGCAATAAAATATTTAATCTTATTTTCCCGTTAAAAGCGGATTCAGGATAAAGAAACTTATACTAAAAGAGTGAAAAAGCAATTACTGGTTTTATTAATTGTCATCATGTCAGTCGCAATGGCTGTATTTATTGGCATTCAGGTTTATTGGATCAGGAATTCATTGCAGTTGAGAGAAGCCAATTTCAAGCGTAGTATTGAAGAAGCTGTTAACGTAGCATTGATAAACCTCGAAACTATTGAATTTTCACGCCGCACAACCAATAGTTCATTAAAGTTATTAGCACGTGATACCAACTTTCTGCAACTAAATTTGCCCGGACCTCAAAATGATCCGAATCCCGATACTCAAGGTATTGAAATGGCTAAGCAAACAGGCGTAGAAGGCAGAATAATCGCATCTCAGGCAAAAGAACCGATACAATCAAATGATTCGGATAAAAATTCGCCGGTAGCACTTCCGTCAAACATTACTGAAAACAACTCAGAGGGTGCATCCGTACGCAAGCAGTTTATGCTGAATTATCTGATGAACCAGGCTTTAGGTGAAGAAGAGAACATCGACATTGAAAAAAAGATCACGGTTGGTTTGATCGACACACTGCTCCGATATCAATTTTTATCAAAAGGCATTGCAATCGACTATGAATTCGGTGTTTTCAGTCCCGACCGGAATAAAATAGTACTCGAAAAAACCGGAAAATATCATGACGAATTGCTCTTCAAAGGCTTCCCTTTTCCATTGTTTTCGGGAAGCGCAATAGCAACGCGCGACTTCCTGCTTCTCTATTTCCCACAGCAATCGCGGTATAACCTGCAAAGTTTATGGGTGATGATGATGATGTCATTGCTACTGGTGCTTGTTATAATAGCAGCTTTCAGCTACTCGGTTTTTACCATCATCAGGCAGCGTAAACTTTCGGAACTTAAGAATGATTTTATCAATAATATGACCCACGAGTTCAAGACTCCCATATCAACTATATCACTGGCTTGCCAGGCGCTTTCAGATAAAGATATTCCGCGTAGCAACGAAATGTATGCCGACTATATTAATATTATCGGCGACGAAAATCACCGTTTAGGTGAGATGGCCGAAAAAATTCTTCAGACCGCTATTCTCGAAAAGGGAAGCCTCCACCTCAGGCCCGAAGCAATTGACATGCACTCGCTTATTGCAGATGCTATTCATAAAATAGCCATTCAGATTGAGATTCGCGACGGCGTTATTACCCAATCCCTGAAAGCACAACATCCTTTGATTAAAGCTGATAAAGTCCATTTATCGAATGTTATTTTTAACCTGCTTGATAACGCCAACAAGTATTCGCCCCGAAAACCACAGATCATGGTTTCGACAGCTGACGCCGAAAATGGTATTTATATCAGGGTTACTGACAAAGGAATGGGAATCAACAAAGCTAATCTTAAACGGATTTTTGAAAAGCTTTACCGTGTTCCTACCGGTGATGTGCATAATGTAAAAGGATTCGGGCTTGGTCTCAGCTACGTTAAATTTATTGTAGAAAAACACGGAGGCACAATAACAGTTGAGAGTGAACCCGGAAAAGGTAGTACTTTTACAATGTTCCTTCCTTTTATGATTCCGGAACACAACAAGTCGGGTAAATCAAAATAGGTTTATTCTAAATTTTAAAACCAATAATTTTAGGTAATAACAGGCTAATACTCCCGAATATGGAAAATGAAAAAATAAAGATCCTGCTTGCCGAGGACGACCGCAATCTTGGCACTATTCTGCGCACCTACCTCGAAGCAAAGGGATATGCTCCCCGGCTTTGTATAAACGGACTCGAAGCTCTTGAGGTTTTCAGCAAAGAAGCTTTTGATTTTTGTGTTGTTGATGTAATGATGCCTGTGAAAGACGGATTTACGCTTGCAAAAGATATTCGTAAAGTTGATACCCAGATACCAATCTTGTTTCTCACAGCTAAATCACTCGAAGAGGATAAGTTGAAAGGATTTCAGGCTGGTGGCGACGATTACCTTACAAAGCCATTCAGTATGGATGAATTGCTTGCCCGTATCGAAGCCATTCTGAGGCGTTCGGCTAAGGCAACCGATGGAAAAACAGATAAAGGAACCTTTACAATAGGTAATTTCGTTTTCGACTACAACCACCAGAACCTTAATATAAAAGGCGAAGATCAGAAACTGACCAGCAAAGAGGCGGAGTTATTGAAAATATTGTGCGAGCATGTGAACCAGGTTGTTGATCGTAGCTTTGCTCTGAACAGGATATGGCAAAACGACAGCTATTTCAATGCACGGAGTATGGATGTTTATATTGCCAAAATCCGCAAATACCTGAAAGAAGATCCTTCGGTTGAGCTGATTAATGTTCACGGCATTGGTTTTAAACTGGTTACAGAGGCTATTGCTTAGCAAGTTGAATCAATACGTCAATTCAGAATTTAAGCCTGTTGTTATGTAACTGGCTTATTAACTTTCGGCCTGGTACTCGTGCTGTTTTCAGTGTACTATTTTGCTCAAACGAATTTGTAAAGACAGAAAATATGAACAGAATATTTTCAAAAGCTATTGTTCGCAAGCCTTGCCGGGAAATGGTGAATGGGCTTACAACTGCGGAATTGGGTAAACCTGATTATGAAAAGGCATTGGAGCAACACAACAGGTATATTGAAGTTTTACAGGAATGTGGATTAGAGGTAACTGTATTGGAAGCTGATAGTGAATTTCCAGATTCAACCTTTATTGAAGATGTTGCCCTTTGTACTTCCAAATGTGCTGTAATAACAAATCCTGGAGCTTCATCAAGGAATGGAGAAAAACTAGGAATTAAACCTGTACTTAAGGGATTTTATACCAGTATCGAAGAGATTGTACATCCCGGTACGCTTGATGCCGGTGATGTTATGTTGGTTGATAATCATTTTTATATCGGGATATCCGCCAGAACAAATCAGGATGGAGCTGAGCAACTGATAAACATATTGCAGAAGTATGATTTGACCGGTTCCAAAGTACCCCTGAAAGAAATGCTGCATCTGAAAACAGGGTTATCTTACCTTGAGCAAAACACATTGCTCATCAGCGGAGAATTTGTAAATAATACTGTATTCGAAAAATTCCGGAGAATTGTAGTTGACAAAAATGAGCAATACGCCGCTAACTCTTTATGGATTAATGGCAATGTACTTGTGCCAAAGGGATTTACTGAAACGAAAAATAAAATTGAACAGGCCGGGTATAAAACTATTGAAATTGATGTTTCCGAATTCCGGAAACTGGATGGCGGATTAAGTTGCCTTTCATTAAGGTTCTGACATGAACAGAATTTTTTGCTGAAATACCTATGCCCGTTGTCCCTTATTGATGACTTTTAATGCTTCCTTGCGGCTGAGATTACTGAGTTCATGTAAATTAACAAATTCAATTACGGCTTCGGGAAACGTTTTTGAATATTGCCTGAGCGACCATCCAATTGCCTTTCGGATAAAGAAGTCGGGATGACTGGCGAGCCGTTCGCAAAGGTTGAAAAGCAAAGCTCTGTCAGCGGTTTTATTATCGCGTAACTGATGCAAAAGGCATGACCGCTGCAACCAAAGATTACCCGACTGCATCCAATTTTCAATATACTGCATTTTGATTTCCGGGTATTTTTTAAATATTACACCTGCAATATTCGGAGCCAAAAAGTCCACTGAATCCCACCATGATTTATTTGTTATCATCCACTCACACAGATCAAGAAGACCCGGATCTGCTTTTTTTGCGAATTTCTCAACAATTTCCATTGCTGCATATTGCCATTCGCGCTGCGGTTGAGCCCACGCATAATGGATCATTTTTTCAAGTTGTTCATAAGGTGGATATCCTGATTTGGCTATAAAATCTTTTAACAGTTGCCTGCGCAGAGGCGAAGGCAATCCATAAAATTCTGACTTATTCCGCATATAGGCTTTAGCGCTGGCTGCATTAGCCGGATCAGCATTTTTTTCAAATGCGTATTTCAGTTCAGCGAAATAGTTTTCTATCATAATATTGCGTACTACTATTTTAAAATTCAGTGTGGCGATATTTCAAAGTAAAACTGTCTATTCATGTTTTGATTTGTCAATAGATACTGAATCCCGAACACCTAAAGCATATTCTCCCTTTTGTAAGTTATCAACAGTTATAGTTCCATCATTCCATGAACCTTTCTGTGAAAAAGTGGTCTCTTTCCAGGGATGCCCGGCTCCAGGTCTGAATAAAATTACCAAATGGTCACT
>JFJP01002015.1_pt1 | contig 16407 bp, 19 predicted proteins | sample 431651 | NCBI WGS metagenome assembly JFJP01 (sample SAMN02602958, study PRJNA72255) | Microbial mat metagenome, whole genome shotgun sequencing project. | biome: fresh water; feature: sink hole; material: water; isolation source: purple microbial (photo- and chemosynthetic) mats found in... | reverse complement strand
CCTTTTGGCTGTCTTGAAAAATGCAGGAAACTTTGGAAAAACTGTGAACTTCAGCTCAATACCAGGCTGCAATTAGTCAACTTTCTCTTTCTCGCTTTAATTATTATATTGAAAAGATATTGAAAAGATTCCGAACCGGCTCTACTCTAAGTAAACCACATTGGGTAGAGTAGGTGTCGCCGGCATGGCCGGCGCTCATACACAGCGCAGTGGAATTGCACTCGGGGTCTAACGGCACCAAGCGAATGTTGTCGCCTGGGGGGGGGCGAGATCGGTTACGGCAGTAATGCCGATTCTCAGTTTGAGAGAGGCTGGCCGGTGTCGGGTGTGGCAGATTACTGGGGCATGGTTGTATTTTGCATAGTTAGGTTGGCGGGTGTTGAAAAAGGATCGTCGCGTTGCCTGGAATATTGCCAGAATTCGTAGTGATGCTCGATACTGCAACAAAAAATTTGCCTCATGGCACTGTTGGTCTTATGCGTCGACCCGCAAGGCACTGTAGCCCACTTGGCTTGGGTGTTGTTGGCAGCCAAGTGTCGCTATTTGGCTAATTTTGTCAAATATTGCACCATAGTGAAGCGCTTTTTCTCGGCGTGCAACATTGTGGTGCGAATTTGAAGGTGCCATATCTTTTGGGATAATTTTTGTAATTAACATTCACAAAGCGTTGCCGCCAAATGCCCTGCAAGCGGGCAGTAGCAGCACTATGGTAAAAGGAAGGGGAGCTGCGGTTGGCATGAATTCTGCTATGGGGTGTTTTGAAGAGTAACGATTTATCGGTTTTTCATTCAACATACCAACAGGGACACACATGAAAAAGCTGATTTTAGCGGCAGCAATAGCAACAATTTTTGCCACCGGATTTGCGCACTCCGAAGATGCCAAGCCGGATACTGAGGTCAGTTACAATATTTTTGTGGTAAACGATTACCGCTTCCCTGGTATTTCGCAAACGCGCTTCGATCCTGCGGTGCAAGGTGGCGCCGATCACATCAACAACTCGACCGGCCTGTACACAGCCACCTGGCCCAACATCAAGTGGATCGAGGATGCAGTCGACAGCGACGATCCCGGTGTCAGCAGCAAGAGTCCGTTTGAGTGGGATATCTACGGAGGCAAGCGTAGCGCACCCAGATCGGCCGCAATGCCAATACTTTCGAACTATATGGCCGGCTCGGTTACGGCCCGGCTTACTTCAAATACTCGCATGCGATGACCAATCTGGTTGGTGCGACCAACAGCAAGAACGGCGCTTACTAAGATGCCGGCGCCAACTTCGATGTCGGTGCGGACGTCACGCTCGGCCTGCATATCGGCCGCCAGACTGTCGAGAATTTCAACTTTGCCAGTTATACCAATTGGAAGGCCGGCGTCAGCAAAACTTTCGATCAGATCGGCGACTTGACATTAGGGGCTGACATTTGTCGGCACCAACGCTAAGGATGACGCTTACGTCAGTCCAAGCGGCAAGAATCTGGATCGCAACGGCGTCGTGTTCTCGCTGGCGAAAACCTTCTGACGTATTGCGTCACGTCTCAAGCAACATAGAGCAACTTAGAAAATTTGAACAGACCATAACGAGGCCAACATGAAACTGATTACTGCGATCATTAAACCGTTCAAGTTCGACGAGGTGCGCGAAGCGCTGTCGGCGATTGGCGTGCAAGGCATCACCTTGACCGAAGTAAAGGGCTTCGGCCGCCAGAAGGGACACACCGAGCTGTATCGCGGCGCCGAGTATGTCGTCGATTTCTTACCGAAAATAAAAATCGAAGCGGCAGTCGACGATTCGATCCTGGAGCAAGCGGTGGAAGCCATAGAGACAGCGGCGCGCACCAGCAAGATCGGCGACGGTAAGATCTTTGTCTTCGATCTGCAAGAAGTTATTCGTATTCGTACCGGCGAAACCGGCAAAGACGCAATCTAAGTGAGGGGATAAAAATATGAACAACAGAAGAATGTTTGCTGCGATTGTGGTGTCCTGCACGCTGATGCTCGCAATTACCACGATGGCCCCGGCGTCGGTCGCAAATGATGCATCCGTTGTGGCCAGTGTCAGCGCAGCGGCAACTAGCGTCGTTGCACCGGCTGCCGCCATACCTGCACCAGCGGCGATCGCACCTGCTGCTGCCCCCGCAGTAGCAGCGCCTGCTGCGCCAGTACCGAACAAGGGCGATACAGCTTGGCTGTTGGTATGTACAGCATTTGTGATTCTGATGACTTTGCCGGGCCTGGGCCTATTCTACGGCGGGCTGGTCCGCAGCAAGAACATGTTGTCGGTGCTGATGCAATGTTTCACCATCTTCTCTCTGATCATTGTACTGTGGATTATTTACGGTTACAGTATCGTGTTTACTGAAGGTAATGCGTTCTTCGGCGGTTTCAGTTGCTTGTTCTTGCACGGCATGACGCCGGATTCTGTCGCCGGCACCTTCAGGAAAGGCGTGGTCGTTCCTGAATTCGCTTATGTGGTGTTCCAGGGTGCATTTGCCGCCATTACTTGCGCACTGATCATCGGAGCATTTGCCGAACGCGCCAAGTTTTCCGCGATTCTGGCGTTCACTGTATTGTGGTTCACATTCGCCTACCTACCGATTGCTCATATGGTCTGGTTCTGGCCTGGTCCGGATGGTTTCACTGATGCCGCAGCAGCTGAAAAGCTGACAGCAACCGGTGGTTGGCTGTTCCAAAAAGGCGCACTGGATTTTGCAGGCGGCACCGTGGTGCATATCAATGCCGCTATTGCCGGTTTGGTTGGTTCGTATGTGATTGGCAAGCGCGTCGGTTTCGGCAAGGAGGCGTTCAAGCCGCATAGTCTGACGTTGACTATGGCCGGCTCTTCCTTGCTGTGGTTCGGTTGGTTCGGTTTCAACGCTGGCTCAGCGTTGGAAGCAAACGGCAGCGCCGCGCTGGCCTTCATCAATACCTTGCTAGCGCCTTCCGCTGCGGTTCTGAGCTGGAGCGTCGGTGAATGGATAGGCAAAGGCAAGCCTTCGATGCTGGGTGGCGCTTCCGGCGCGGTCGGCGGTCTGGTGGTCATCACGCCTGCGGCTGGTTTTGTCGGCCCGATGGGTGCATTGATCATGGGTCTGCTGGCTGGCTTCGTCTGTCTGTGGGGTGTCACTGGCCTGAAGAAATTGCTGGGCGTGGACGATGCGCTCGACGTCTTCGGCGTGCACGGCGTAGGCGGCATCATGGGAGCGCTGCTGACTGGCGTATTTGCGGCGCCTAGTCTCGGTGGCACCGGTATCTATGACTATGCGACCAATGCCGTGTTGCTAGACTATTCGATCAGCAGCCAACTGTGGATCCAGTTCGAGAGCGTGATGACCACCTTGATCTGGTCTGGCGTGGTTTCGTTTATTGCCTTCAAGCTGGTCGACATAGTCATGGGATTGCGTGTCACGGAAGAGAAAGAGCGCGAAGGTCTGGATATTTCCAGCCATGGTGAATCTGCCTACCACGATTAAGTCTAGTTTGATCTCGCCGAACGGCTGCAGCATTGGCTTTCCGGCAGTTTGATCGAAGTGTCGCATGATTCCATGTCAGCAGCCATGACTTGGTATTTTGCGTTTTACGTTTTGAATTTTATATGTTTCCGGAGTTAGTAAAGTGAACCCGAGTATCGCCCCGCAACAACGTGCAGGGTAGAAGACGTCAGGGCCAGCCAGTTCGATCAAGTGGTGTACTCGTTCGCCAATATCCTGGCAGCTTGCGTTGAACAGGGCATCAGTGTCAGTTTTTTGGGACGCGTCGAATGCCGAGGATACGTTCTTATTCTGATATGGCGTGAACGGTTCGGTGACTGACGTTTGCCGGTGGTGCGCGTTGCCGAACACGTTGGTTGGCACCGTGCAGGTGCTGCTAGCGATCCCGGCCAACGGCAGCGATCGGGCCGAAATCTACAAGTTGCTGATGCATTCCGATGCGCGTCGCAAAAGCGTGGCGCGCAGTTTGATGCAGCAGGCCGAGGCAGTGCCCCCCTCCGAGGGCCGTTCTGTTGATGCTCGATACCCGCACCAGCGATGCTGCAAAATTCTTATATCATTCACCTGGCTACCAGTTGATCGGAATTATTCCCGACTATGCTTTCCCGACCGTCGGCAAGTTGGCAGATATCAGTTTCATGTACAAGAAAATTACCTGAACTCGGAGCGATCACGTGTGATGGCATTGGATGCCAATATGGTTTCATGGGGAAGCCCCAGTCGGCGCTTTTATTTTCCGGGCACTTTAAAAAAATGCAAACGACCCGATTTGAAGGTATTAAAGTCGTACAGCCTTCTCCCAATTTTCGCAACAGTGCGCCGGCTAATCGGCTAAATTGTGCAATTCCCGTTAGAATCCGCGTCTCTTGTTTGTCGCGTAATGCCGCTATTTACAATAGATCGTTGCCCATGGAGTTGTACCGAGTACGCCATTTGGTCCCCTAAAGAAAGTTTTTATGGTTCCCCACCTTGTTACGGCCCTGAATGGCCCGTTGCTCGATCTAGAAAAGAAAATTCTTGCGGCCACTCCAGCCATCGAGCGCTGGTTCCGGATGGAATGGCAAGAACACACGCCGCCGTTTTATTGTTCGGTAGAACTGCGCAATTCCGGTTGCAAACTGGCGCCAGTCGATACCAGCCTATTTCCCCGGGGATTCAACAACCTGTCGCCAGAGATGCTGCCGCTTGCAGTGCAAGCGGCAATGGCAGCGATCGAGAAATATTGTCCGAATGCTAAGAATCTGTTGCTGTTGCCAGAGCAGAACACGCGCAATACTTTTTATATGCAGAATGTCGCGCGGCTGATGCAGATTTTACGCCAGGTCGGCCTACGTGTGCGACTCGGATCGCTGTCGCCGGATCTGAAGGAAGCGCAGACCATCGAGCTGCCGGATGGCAGCACCATTACTTTGGAGCCACTTGAACGCTCCGCCAACGGCCGTCGCCTGGGTCTGAAGAATTTCGATCCGTGCACCATCCTGTTGAATAACGATCTTTCGTCGGGCACGCCGGGCATCCTGGAAGACCTCAACGAACAAAACCTTCTGCCGCCGCTGCATGCCAGCTGGACTGTGCGCCGCAGGAGCAACCACTTTTCTGTCTACGACGACGTAGTGAAGAAATTCGCCAAACTGATCGATATCGATTCGTGGATGCTGAATCCATTCTTCGCCAAGGTCGATCAGGTCGATTTCCGGGCTAATGACGGTGAAGACAAGCTGGCCATCAGCGTCAGTTCACTGCTGACAAAGATCCGCAAGAAATATAAGGAATATGGCATCACGGAAAAACCGTTTGTGATCGTCAAGACCGATGCCGGCACCGACAGCATGTGCGTGATGAGCGTGACCGAAGTCAGCCAGATCAGGGAATTCAATCGCAAGCAGCGCGAGAAGCTCTCGCAGGGCAAGGCCGATGGAGAAATCCACGATCTGATCATCCAGGAAGGCGTACACACCTTTGAGCACATCAATGATGCAGTAGCCGAACCGGTGGTGTACATGATCGACCGCTACGTGATCGGCGGTTTTTATCGGGTCCACGCGGAACGCGGCATCAACGAAAATCTAAATGCCCCCGGCGCCCATTTCGTACCGCTCGCGTTCGCCCAGCAGCACGCACTGCCGGACATGCTGGCCAAGCCAGGCACTACTGCACCCAACCGTTTTTATATGTATGGTGTGGTGGCTCGCTTGGGCTTGCTGGCGGCGTCGCTTGAGATGGAGAAGACTGATCCAAATCTGGAAGAGTATTAATATTTGTGGGACAGAATTTAAGAGACACCACAGCGATACTGATGACAAAAATAACTTTAAACCAAACATAACGGGCCCAAATAAATGAAAATTGCTTTCCTCGCCGATCCGCTCGATACCTTCAAAACATATAAAGACTCGACCTACGCAATGATGGTCGAGGCTGTCAAACGCGACCATACGATCTATGCTTTCGAGCAAAAAGACATGGCGCTAGAAAGCGGGATCGTTACCGCCAGCGTGGCGTGCATCACGCTGGCCGAGAACGATAAGGACTGGTATCGGGCCAGCCCCGCGACGTCGATGTTCCTATCAGAATTCGATGCGATCCTCTTTCGTAAGGATCCGCCTTTCGACATGGAATACATCTATACCACCTACCTGCTGGAATTGGCTGAGGCTCAAGGCGCACGGGTGTTCAACAAGCCGCAGGCAATCCGCGATCACAATGAAAAGCTGGCAATCTCGCAATTTTCCAAGTTCACTTCGCCGACGCTGGTCACGCGTGACACCGCTCGCTTGCGCGCTTTCCATACAGAGCATCAGGACGTCATCCTGAAGCCGCTCGACGGCATGGGCGGCAGCGGGATTTTCCGCGTGCGGCAGGATGGCCTGAATATCGGATCGATCATCGAAACCCTGACCAACAACGGCCATCGTACGATTATGATTCAGCGCTTCATTCCGGAGATCGTCGCCGGCGACAAACGCGTGCTGGTGATCGGCGGCAAGGTGGTGCCGTATTCGCTGGCGCGGATTCCGCAACGTAGCGAAGTGCGTGGCAACCTGGCGGCAGGTGGGATTGGGGTGGCGCAGCCGCTGACTGAGCGCGATCGGGAAATCGGTGAGGCGCTTGGGCCGGTGTTGGCACAGCGTGGCTTGTTACTGGTGGGATTAGATGTGATCGGTGACTATCTGACAGAAGTGAATGTCACCAGCACGACCTGTTTCCAGGAAATTAAGAAGCAAAGCGGTTTCGATGTTGCCGCCATGTTCATTGATGCGCTGGAAGCGGCGCTGAAGTAACAGGAGAGTTTGTTTTTCTTTAAGCGGATTTTATATTGACACTATGATTGGCATTCTTCTATTAACCCACGCCCCACTGGGTCAGGCATTTATCGCAGCCGCCTCTCATGTGTTTCGCCAGCCCCCCGAACGGCTCGAAGCGATCGACGTCATCGCCGATCAAAACCCAGTTGAAGTAGAAAAACTTGCCAAGCAAGCTACTGCGCGTCTCGACGACGGTTCTGGCGTGCTGGTGATTACCGACGTCATAGGCGGCACGCCGTCCAATTGCACGCTACCGTTTTGCAGCGGTAACCAGACCCAGGTGATTGCCGGTATCAGCCTGCCGATGTTGTTGCGGGCATTGACCTATCGTAACGACACGCTCGATGTCGTGACTGAAATGGCGCTGGCTGGTGGTCAGGGCGGAGCGGTGCGGGTCGATAACCGAGTTCGGGTATCGTACTAACTGCCTAGCGACCATGTAAAGTTGCTTTTCGATAAAATAACATTAATTAAAAGACAAAATGATTCAACAAGAAATTGAAATTATCAATAAACTCGGCTTGCATGCTCGTGCTTCGGCAAAATTTACACAACTGGCAAGCAAGTTCAAAAGCGAAGTGTGGATGATGCGTAACAAGCGTCGTGTCAATGCCAAGTCGATCATGGGTGTGATGATGTTGGCCGTCGGCAAGGGTAGCACGATCCTGCTGGAAGCCGAAGGCGAGGATGAAAAAGCCTGTTTCGACGCCCTCAACCAGCTGATTCAGGATAAGTTCGGCGAAGGCGAATAAAGCTGCGCCGCGGCTGCCTGTAGCGGCGACTTACTTCGCGACTTTATATTTCTGTTTGTATCAGTTGGCGATAGGGTCATTTGTCGCAAGGATGATCTTGGCGATGGATGGACTTTGTCCCAAACACTGAGACTTGTACGACATCTCTATGCCAAGATCATTTGAATTAAATTTTCCAGGGGGCTGACCAGATGGCATCCTTTACCCTACATGGCATTCCGGTATCGCGCGGCATCGCGATTGGCCGCGCTCACCTGCTCGCGCCGGCGGTAATGGACGTCAAACATTACCTGATCGGCGAGACCGAAGTCGCAGCCGAAGTCCAGCGCCTGCAGAACGCGGTAGCCGAGGTGCGCGCCGGATTACAGACCATTCGCAGCGACTTGCCGAAAGAATCGCCGCCAGAGCTGGGTGCGTTTATCGACGTCCATCTGCTGATCTTGTCGGACCCGATGCTGGCCGAGATGTCGCTCGATTTCATCCGCAACCGTCAGTACAACGCCGAATGGGCGCTGGTGACGCAGATCAATGAAGTGTCGGCGCAGTTCGACGAAATTGAAGATCCCTATTTTCGCGAACGCAAGATGGATGTGCTGCAGGTTGGCGAGCGCTTGCTTAAAGTTCTCACCGGCACCGCAACCCGCCTGCCGAAAACCCATAACGACGGCGCATCGTTCACCAATATCGTGGTAGTGGCGTACGACATCTCGCCAGCTGACATGTCGCCGTTCCGCGATCGCGCCTTTTCCGGGTTCGTCACCGATCTGGGTGGCCATAACTCGCACACAGCTATTGTCGCCCGCAGCCTCGAGATTCCGGCTGCAGTCGGCATTAATAAGGCGTCCAAGCTGATCAAGCAGGATGACTGGATCATCATCGACGGCGACGCAGGCGTAGTGATCGTTAATCCGGCGCCAGTGATATTGAAACAATATCGGGAGCTACAGGCGCGTCAACTGCGCTCCCGCCGCAAATTCGGCAAGATCAAGAAAACCCGGGCGGTCACACTGGATGGCACCGAAATTAGCCTGCTGGCGAACATTGAGCTGCCGAGCGATTGTGCGTCGGCGATGAAATCCGGCGCCAGCGGTGTCGGCCTGTTTCGTTCTGAGTTCTTGTTCATGGGTCGGATCGGTTCCCAGCACCAGTTGCCAACCGAGGATGAGCAATTTGCATCGTATCAGCAGGCGGTCGTAGCGATGAAGGGGCGGCCGGTAACGATCCGCACATTGGATGTCGGCGCCGACAAACCGCTCAACAGGGAAGAGCATACTGTGCTGAACCCGGCTCTTGGCCTGCGTGCGATTCGTTATTGCCTGGCCGAGCCGCAATTGTTTCTGACGCAACTGCGGGCGATCTTGCGCGCTTCCGCGTTCGGTACCGTCAAATTGCTGATCCCGATGCTGGCGCACGCATTTGAAATCGACCAGACCCTGGCCATCATCGAGCAAGCCAAGTATCAACTGCGCGATGATGGCATTGCGTTCGACGAGAACATCAAGACCGGCGCCATGATCGAAATTCCGGCAGCCGCATTGGCGCTGCCGATGTTCATCAAGCGCATGGATTTTTTGTCAATCGGCACCAATGATCTGATTCAGTACACGCTCGCGATTGATCGCGTCGATCACGAGGTGGCGCACCTTTACAACCCATTGCACCCAGCGGTACTGTTCCTGTTATCTACCGTGATCGCGATGGGGCGCAATGCCGGGATCCCAGTGTCGGTATGCGGCGAAATGGCCGGTGACATCAAATTCACGCGTTTGTTGCTCGGCATGGGTTTGCTAGAGTTTTCAATGCATCCGACACAATTGCTGGTGGTCAAGAAAGAGATCCTGAACAGTGATCTCGACGACCTGACCCGGCAAACCAAAAATATCCTGCGCATTATAGAACCCAGCGCGATTGCAGCGGCGGTGGGACAAATGCGGGCGGCGGCGCGACGATAAGAGAGCCTGGATCATCGCAAGTTTCTGAGCCTCATTGACGGATTCGGATAGGTAATGTACCAGCCAGTTATAGCGAATCGTTCTGTTGTAACGCTCGATATAAGCATTTTGTTACGTCTTTCCGGGTTGAATAAATCTGCATCTGGATGCCACACTTTTTCTGCTCACTCGCCCATTTCGAACCGATGTATTCGGGTCCGTTGTCACAGCAAATCGTCATCGACTTTCCTCGCCATTTAATAATTTTGTCAAGCGACCGAATGACGCGTGCTGCGCCAGGCTGATCTTCCAGAGCTTCCAGAAATTTTTACTTGGAATCGATATCACTAGATACTTTAAGACTGCGGCTGGCAATCATCTGTAGTCCGAAATCTTCCGGATAAATTTCATATTCGCAGATTTCGCTGTTGACCAGCTCGCCAGCCATGGTGCCGGTGCCGGGGGAAACCTCATCTATATTATCGCGTCCCCACACTACGATAGTGTGTTGCGTGCCGAGCCTTTGTAATACCCCTTACCTGAATACCGACCAGATCGGCATGGGATACGCCCATCAGAATATTCGGCACGCCGGCCGGATTGGTCAGCAATTCCAGGATATTGGAGATCGTGCGCATGCTCAGTTCCTTGCGCACCGGCTACGTATGTTTCATCGTCTCGCGGTGATTCGGCGCGAACACGAAGCCGTTCCCGGTTTGCTCGATCGATTGCGCGACCTTCGCTGGCGTCAGGTTGATATTAGCTCCAAACGATCCCGGCACATCGGCACTATCGGACGACGACACACTGCGGCCGCCATGCTTGGCGATATGCGCGCCGACGCCGGCGATGATATCCACCAAGTTGGCAGTGTCGCGGCACAGAATCGGTGTTGCGAATTTACGCATGATTGGGGCCGCTGCAGCGATTTCGCTGATGGTTCCTTTCTTTACGCGCAGGTCAATGGTCAGCGCAGCGACCATTGGTGGCGACATTTCGCCGCGAATTATGTATGCGTAACAGCGACAGTATCTTATCGTAGAAGATTTCGTGATACTCAACGCAACGCAACAGGATTTCTTGTTCGGTGATTGACATGATTTCCTTACTACGAATAAGGAGTAGGGAGCGTCTCATCAGGCAGCGGGGTGGCGGTGTGAGGAATTTAGACGGTTCTTTGCACGAAGTTACGCAGCAGCGCATGGCCGTGTTCTGATAGGATCGATTCAGGATGAAATTGCACGCCCTCGATATTGACATCCTTGTGTCGCACGCCCATGATTTCGCTATCATCGGTCCAAGCCGTGATTTCGAGGCAGGCCGGAATCGAGGAGCGATCAATGGCCAGTGAGTGATAGCGGATCACCGTGAACGGGTTGGGCAAATCCTTGAATACGCCAACACCGGTGTGGATGATCGGTGAGATCTTGCCATGCATGACCTGTTGCGCCCGAATCACCTTGCCGCCGAACGCCTCGCCGATGGCCTGGTGGCCCAGGCACACGCCAAGTATCGGCAGCTTGCCGGCAAATTGCCGCAGCAGTTCAACGCAAATCCCGGCTTCCTTCGGGCTGCATGGCCCGGGCGACAGGCAGATGCGGTCAGGCTTCATGGCTTGAATTTCTTCAAGAGTGATTTCGTTGTTGCGGAATGTCCGAACATCTTCATCCAGTTCACCGAAGTATTGCACCAGGTTGTAGGTGAAGGAATCGTAGTTGTCGATCATTAGTAGCATCAGATTTCTCCATACAGTTACTCTTATACGTGTTTCGCTGCGCATAATACTGCGCGCGCCTTGTTCCCGGTTTCCTGCCATTCCGTGCTCAGGCACCGAAGCTGCGACGATACACGCCGCAGCTTGTACGTACAACATGTCGTCCTTAATGACGCCGGTGCGGATCGCGATGGCGACATCCATTTTGCCGCCGAACGACAGGTAGCCAAGCACACGCGCCGCCGTAAATGCCGCCATGATCAGCTCCAGTTCATCGATGATTTCCATCGCGCGGACTTTTGGTGCACCGGACAAGATGCCGGCCGGGAACGTAGCTTTCAAGATATCCAGGTTGGACAGGCCGGATCTGAGTTCGCCTTCAACGTTCGAGTCGATGTGCTGAACATGCGAATATTTTTCGATCACCATCTGGTCGGTGACCTTGAGACTGCCGGTTTCGGTGATGCGGGCGATGTTATTGCGGGCCAGGTTGATCAGCATTACGTGTTTGGCGATTTCCTTCGAATTGGCAAGCAGTTCGGTTGCCAATTATTCATCCTGCTCGGGAGTTGGATCACGCAGCCGAGTGCCGTCGAATTGACGGATCGTGACCTTGCGCTTGCTTTCACCGCTGCCGATCTTAGGTGAAGCGGTTTGTTCGTTGCGCACCAGAATTTTTGGTAAAGCGCCGACAATCTGTATGTCGCCGACGTTATAGAAATACATATGTACGACGACGGATTCGGCGAACGCAATACGCGATTGTGGCGCGACTGAAATTCAGCGATGAAATTGAGCGGGTTGCTTTCGTGGGTTTCGATAACTTTGTCTTCCTTGACCACTTTGATCCGCGTTGATCCGCGTGTCGTAACTATACAGCGGCGTCAAGGCCAGCAAGCCGATGAACGAGTAGCGTCCGAAACGCTCGCCATCGACCACTGATTTCATCGGGAAGGGAGTGTTTTCGGTGTGCTAGATTTGTGCCAGCTTCAAGTACAGCGTTAATGGGGTCTCAAGATCGACAAAGTCCTCTACGATTATCGGAATACGGTTGTAGCCTTACGTGGCTAGCGATTTCAATTCGAGTTCGGTTATGTTCTCATATTTCTTTCCAGGCTGCCATTGTAGAACAGCGGCGGTTTGCTACAAAAAATGCTGCTTGGATTCTTTTTTGAATGCGACGGATAGCAGCGATCAGTGGGTCAGTTAACCCAGGATTGTCAGCGTTGCTATAATCAGCCCATTCCCCCCCCCCGAGGCGGCTAGGAGGATACGAAGTTTTTTGTTGACGAACATGAGAGATCGAGAGTGTCTTCTAATATAAAATTAGGTATAATATTTTGTACGTTGCAATCAGCAGTAAAGCGACTATGACATCGGAATTGATATCTTGTATAGATTCGCCGTGATTGTAGCCGTCCGTATGGTAAGTTAAATACCCAGCAACTTCCTGCTCGTACGGTTTCGGTTTCGGCCTCGTCGCAGGTGGCATGCCGATAGCGACTACCTGCGATGGTTCCATCGCACAACCGGAACACACTGCGAGCAACTGCCTCGGGTTCGGTTTCTTGCATGGGAACGCAGCGCCACCGTAAACCAACTCGAAATAATCGCTCAGCCCGATGTTTTTCAGCAGCGCTAGAGTGAACGCTAACGGTTTGTTGGTCGCGCAGGCCAGCTGCAATTCTTTGTCGATCGCCGTCTGCAGGCCCTTGATCACGCCGGGATAAACGCGGGCATGGGTGCCGTTGACGACGGCATAATGACGCTGATAAGATTCTGGTACCTTGTCAAAATACTGCTTGACTTGCAGCGCTAGATAATCGATCGCTAATACACGGCGAATTTGGTTATCGCTGCCTTTCCAGACAAAATCGACAATGGTTTTCTGTGCCATCGGCGCCAGATCCAGCTCGGCGTGTATGCAGTTTACTACAGCCTAAAAATCCAGCGCGGTATCGAGCATGGTTCCATCAAGACCAATGATGGCGGCGACGATGTCGGTCAGGGTAATCACTTCTGCTGCTGCTGTATTCATGCCGCAGCTAGTTCAGCGCGCATGCTGTCTATCACGGCCTTGTAGTCATGTTTGCTAAAGATGGCGGAACCGGCGACGAAGGTATCGACGCCCGCCTTGGCGGCTGCCGCGATGTTGTCGATCTTGATGCCGCCGTCAACTTCTAGCGTGATATGACGCCTCGAGACGTCGATTCGCCGGCGTGCTTCGGCAATCTTCTTCAGCGTTCCCGGAATGAACGACTGCCCACCGAAGCCTGGGTTGACCGACATGATCAGGATGACATCGATCTTGTCCATTACATAATCAAGATAGTCAAGCGATGTTGCAGGATTGAAAACCAGGCCGGCCTTACAGCCATGGTCGCGGATCAACTGTAGCGTACGATCAACATGTTCCGAGGCTTCCGGATGGAAGGTAATAATGTTGGCGCCGGCTTTGGCGAAATCTGGAATGATACGATCCACCGGCGTGACCATCAGGTGGACGTCGATCGGCACGTGCACGTGCGGGCGGATAGCTTCGCACACCAGCGGGCCGATAGTCAGATTGGGAACGTAATGGTTATCCATTACGTCGAAGTGGATCATGTCGGCGCCGTCGCGGACAACGTTGCGCACTTCTTCACCCAGGCGGGCGAAGTCGGCAGAAAGGATGCTAGGGGCGATACGATAGATTGTCATGAAGGCTATTCAGATAAGGACGTAAAAGAGAAGCCTATTTTACCCTTTAGGCCGACCCATGGCTTTTTTGCTGCTTGCGCCTCAGGGTAAATTCGTATGCAATGGGCTGTTAGCTGCAATTATTATTGCAGCTAATTAGTGCTAATCGAGAAACCCGGCATGGCTGCTTATGGATTTACTGTTTCTGTTAGGATACAGTATCTGGAGAAACAATCCGATCCTGACAATTCGCATTTCGTATTCTTCTATGCGATTATGGTCCGTAACACCGGGCAGGTCGCCGCGCAATTGATTCTTCGTTGCTGGATAATCACCGATGCCAATAATCATGTCGAAGAAGTACGCGGCCTTGTTGTAGTCGATCATCAGCCTCTGTTGCAACCGGGCGAACAATTTAAATACACCAGTGGCACGTCGATGGCGACGATGCAGGGCTCGATGTCGGGTGAGTACTGCTGTGTTGCAGAAGACGGCGAATAATTCGAGACGCGGATTCCGGAGTTCGTTCTGTCGCTGCCACGCACCTTGCACTGACGTTATTTATCGTCGTTATCGTCTTTGGACTGCAATGGCTCGACTGGTAGCTTGGCATGTAGTTTTTGATCCGTATTGCGACCGGAAAATATCGTTCACTAGACAATGAATGCGAACACAAAGAAGGTGAAGCACTCTTCTAGAGCCACTCTAACCAAATAAAGAATCCTAAATGCTATTTAAACGTATCAGTCTACCCATTTCTGTCCTGATCTTCGGTTGCAGTTTGGCTGCCTGCACCACCACGGCCCTGACAACGCCGCCGCCGCCGAAAGAAGCGCAACGGTCTGCGAAATCAGCGCCGCCGTTGCCTTCAACGCCGCCGGGCGCAACTCTGCGACCCACGACATTCTCGGCTCTGCCCGGCTGGGCAAGTGACGATTTGCGTCAAGTGCTGCCGGCTTTCCTGACTTCCTGCACCACCCAAATGCGCAAAATTGACTGGAAAGAGCCGTGCACCATTGCCGCCGACCTGGATGGTAATAACGAGAAGGCAATTCGTGCATTTTTTCAATCTTTTTTCACGCCCTATCAAGTTATCAATGCCGACGGCAGCGATAACGGACTGGTCACCGGCTATTACGAGCCATTGTTAAATGGCGCACGCCAACGTGGTGGTCCGTATCAAACGCCAATCTATCGTACGCCGGACGATCTGATCACGGTTGACCTGGCCAGTATTTATCCAGAATTAAGGGGCTTGCGTCTGCGGGGTAGGCTGGTAGGCAACAAGGTGGTGCCTTACGCAAACCGCGCCGAACTCGACAAATCCGGTGTACTGCTTGGCAAGGAGCAGCTCTGGGTGGACGATCCGATCGATGCGTTCTTCCTACAAGTGCAAGGCTCTGGTCGCGTGCAACTCAATGAGGGCGGCATCGTGCGTGTCGCTTACGCAGACCAGAATGGTTATCCCTACAAATCGATTGGCCGCTATTTGGTCGATAAAGGCGAACTGACGTTGGCTCAGGCTTCCGGACAAGGTATCAAGGCTTGGTTGGCGGCGAATCCCGGACGTCAGAAAGAGTTGTTGAATGCTAATCCAAGTTATGTGTTCTTCAAGGAGGAGGTCATCACCGATCCGAGTAAAGGGCCGAAAGGCGCGCAAGGCGTGCCGCTAACGCCACAACGATCGATCGCGGTTGATCCGCAGTTCGTACCGCTCGGCATACCTGTTTTTTTGTCGACCACTCAACCCAATAGTAGCACCCCGTTGCAGCAACTGATGGTGGCGCAAGACACCGGTGGTGCCATTAAAGGTGCGGTCCGGGCCGATTTCTTCTGGGGTTTTGGCAGTGACGCTGGCGACAAAGCCGGCAAGATGAAGCAGCGCGGCATGATGTGGTTGTTGTTGCCGAAACAGGCCGCTTCCATCTAGCAGCAGCCTGGCTTGATATAAGCTCGGCGATGGTGGCATCACCTGAGCGTAGTACCAGCACCGGGATCGTCGAATAGGCCGATATTCTTTGTTTTTTGATGCCCTGGAACATGCGACTGATGTCGCTGTGTCCGTACGATGCCATGAAAATTGCGTCGCAATGATATTGCTTTGCAGCGCTGATGATTTCCTCGTCTGGATTAAACGCTTTGACAGTGGGCATTTCGAATGGAACGCCGGAGGCATCGGCGACTTCTTTACGTTCAATTGCGCTAGCGCCAGGATGTTCTCCTCGTAGGTGCCAGGGTCGGTCGTCATGGTTCTTCCAGCCATCGACGAGAACGGACATGACTCTGCAACAGAAACGGCGATAATTTTGCTGGTGCTGAAAAATGGTCTTGAACATCAAAAACCTCCTTCTAGCTAGGGGGAATATTTGACTAAATCTGAGAACCTTGCTGGTAAATATATATATGTAATAACTTGTAACTTTATTAATATTGATAAGGAGGAGCGCGTTAATTAGTTGCAAGGTTGAGGTGGTAGTAAAAAGTTTTTCGGTGAGCGTCAAAAAGTAGTTGACGAAAAACTTGAAACGCCGCATAATT
>JFJP01000040.1_pt1 | contig 16408 bp, 10 predicted proteins | sample 431651 | NCBI WGS metagenome assembly JFJP01 (sample SAMN02602958, study PRJNA72255) | Microbial mat metagenome, whole genome shotgun sequencing project. | biome: fresh water; feature: sink hole; material: water; isolation source: purple microbial (photo- and chemosynthetic) mats found in... | reverse complement strand
TTCGATGGAGGAAAAGCGATGCAAAACGCCGATACCACCGCGTTCGCCCACGAAATCCGCCATGGCGTCCTCGGTGACGGTGTCCATGTTGGCGGTCATGATGGGCAGCCCCAACGTGAGCTTGCCGCTTTTGTCGGTCATGCCGATTTCCACGATCCGACGGGATTCATGGTGGTTGTAGGCGGGGATCAGAAGGACATCGTCGAAGGTGATGGCGGTTTCGGGCACGGGAATCCTTCGCTAGGAACGTCAGTGGTCAAGGAGAGTCGGGGAGAAGGTACCGTGCTCCCGGTTCCTGCGCAATGTGGCATTCCCTCTAGACGCACGGGATGCACTGCGCAAACCTTGGCCCCATGGAACGAATCGAATGCGTGGTCGTGGGAGCGGGGGTGGTGGGGCTGGCCCTGGCGCGGCAGTTGGCCATGACCGGACGCGAAGTGGTGATCCTGGAAGGGGAGGATCGCATTGGCACTGGGATCAGTTCCCGCAATAGCGAAGTCATCCACGCGGGCATGTATTACGCTGCCGGAAGCCTCAAGGCTCGACTTTGTGTGGCAGGCAATAAGGCTCTCTATGCCTACTGCCAGGGGCGAGGTGTGGCCCATCGGCGGTGCGGAAAGCTGATCGTAGCCACAGAGCCTGCTCAGGTAAAAACACTGGAACAAATTCAGGTCAAGGCGCGGATCAATGGCATGGAGGATCTGGAATGGCTCAATGAGATCGAGGTTGGTCGAATGGAACCCAGGCTCCGCTGCGTAGCGGCCCTCTATTCGCCATCCACGGGTATCCTCGATAGCCATGAACTCATGAAGGCTCTGCTTCAGGACGCGGAAGCCGCTGGCGCAACGCTGGTACTTCGCAGTCCCCTTCTTGGAGGGCGGGCAATGGCCGGGGGGCTCGAATTGGACGTGGGAGGTGTGGAGCCCATGGCACTCCGGGCGGACCACGTCTTTAACTGCGCGGGGCTCCAAGCCCACACGGTGGCGGGCAGCATCGAAGGGCTTCGTGTGAGTAGCCTTCCTCCCTTCTATTTGGCCAAGGGCAATTACTACGGGCTTTCAGGGCCAGCACCCTTCTCGCATTTGATTTATCCCGTGCCCGAAATGGCCGGATTGGGTGTGCATTTGACCCTGGATTTGGGTGGGCAGGCGCGCTTTGGTCCCGATGTGGAATGGGTGGGTGGTGTGGATTTCGAGGTGGATCCTCGGCGGGCGGAGGTCTTCTACGGGGAGATCCGCCGCTACTGGCCGGAACTTGCGGTAGGTGCCCTGCAGCCGGCCTATGCTGGGATCCGGCCCAAATTGCAAGGACCCGGGGATCCTGCCGCAGATTTCCTCATTCAGGGGGCGGAATCTCACGGTGTCCCAGGGTTGGTAAACCTCCTCGGCATCGAGTCTCCAGGTCTTACAGCTTGTCTGACCCTGGCTGAGTTGGTTGCTGGGGCGTGAGACTGCGGGGGTGCATACGGTCGTACAGGGCTCGCAGGCGGGCTTGGTGAACATGGGTATAGATCTGGGTTGTGCTGATATCGGCGTGACCCAGCATGGCCTGAACGGCTCGCAGGTCGGCCCCGTGATCCAGAAGATGGGTGGCAAAGGCGTGGCGAAGCACGTGGGGGCTCACGCTTTCCCGGCGAATATCAACTTGGGTGGCGTAGGCCTTCAGTAGCCGCCAGAGATGCTGCCGGGTAAGGGGTTCGCCCCGGCGCCCCACAAAAAGCGCATCGGTATGGGGTTTGAACCCGGAGCGAAGCTGTAGCCAGGCACGAATCCAGTGCTCGGCACCTTGCCCAAAGGGGATGAGGCGGTCTTTCCGTCCCTTGCCCATGACCTTAAGAAATCCCTCGTCCAGAAAAATGGCCAGTGCGGGAATGGTGGCGAGTTCCGTAACGCGCAGGCCCGAGGCATAAAGCAGTTCCATCCAGGCTCGATCCCGCACGCCCAAGGGCGTGGCCGTATCCGGGGCCGAGAGCAGCGCTTCGATCTGACTTTCGGTAAGCGTCCTGGGCAGGATCCGGGGTGGACGGGGTGGTCGCACCACGGCCTCGGGTCCGGTGGTGCCTTCCCCTTCCATGCGGAGAAAGCCCAGGAACTGGCGAAGCGCGGAGGAAAGGCGGGCGATGCTGCGCGGGGCCTTGCCTTCGGCATGTTGGGACACCAGAAAACCGTTGATGGCATCGCGGTCTAGATCGGCGGGGGCCGTGCTCCGGTCCACGGCCCAAATCGCCAGGATGCGCAAATCGGAGAGGTAGCCCGAGGTTGTATTCGGCGAAAGCCCACGCTCCACGGCGAGGTGGGTTTCGAATTCCTTCAGCGAAGAACCCCATCCAAGGGGCCATCCACCTATGGGTGCTTCGATTTCGGGCTTACGCGGCATGGAGCTTCCGATGCTGAGAGTGGAAGGATGAAAAGGGCTGAATTTGTTGATTATGCGGTGGAAAAAAGGGATCTCATCCGCGCTGCGAAAGGGTCTTGCCATAGAACGGTTGCTTGGTATTCCTGGCGGGCTATGATAGCCTCGCAAGGTTTCAAGGAGAGCCCATGGCTGAGATTCGCAAGAAGGTAATCGCTATCATCGCCGAACAGTTGGCGAAGCCCGAAGATTCCATCACCGAGAGCAGTCACTTCGTTGACGATCTGGGTGCTGACAGTCTCGACACCGTCGAGATCATCATGGCCATCGAAGAAGCTTTCGGGCTGGAGATCCCGGAAAGCGAGCAGGAAAAAATCAAGACCGTTGGCGATGCCATCGCTTACATCGAGAAGAACGCCAAGGCTTAATTCAAAGCCGGACCCATCGTGCGCCGCAGGATCGGTTCCTGCGGCGCTCTTACTTGGGGTTGTTCGCAGTCATAGTTGGACTGCACGGCCTGGGGCGTGTTTGTGGCCTTCTTGTTTTTGGAATGAGGTGACGATATGACTTCCAATCAGCGCCGACGCGTAGTCATTACGGGCATGGGAACGATTAATCCCTGTGGCAACACGGTGGCCCAAACCTGGGATGCCCTGCTTGCCGGAAAAAGTGGCATCGGACTCATTGACCGCTTTGATACCACTGCATTCGCCTGCAAGATTGCCGGGCAGGTCAAGGGCTTTGATCCCGAGTTGTTCATCGATAAAAAAGAAGTCAAGAAGATGGATATCTTCATTCAGTTCGCCATGGCGGCGGCCCATGAGGCCATGACCGATAGCGGATTGGCGGATGTCGAACTTCCCAAAGCTGAACGCGAAATGTTTGGCGTTTCCATAGGTTCGGGCATCGGTGGCTTGGGCACGATTTGGGCCGAAGCCAACGGCTACCGTGGCCCCCGCAGAACGAGCCCCTTCTTCATTCCGAGTCTGATCGTCAATCTCGCCGGGGGTTACGTGGGCATCAAGTACGGTCTGCAAGGGCCCACTACGGCGGTTGCAACGGCCTGCGCTACGGGTACTCATTCCATTGGTGATGCCACCCGTTTGATCATGCATGGCTACGCGGATCGCATGATCGCCGGTGGTTCTGATTCGGTGATCAACGAACTCGGTGTGGGCGGTTTTGCCGCCATGCGCGCGCTATCCACCCGCAACGATGACCCCGAAAAAGCCAGCCGACCCTTTGATAAAGACCGGGATGGTTTTGTCATGAGCGAAGGTGCTGGCCTCGTCGTACTCGAGGAATACGAACTTGCCAAGGCTCGCGGCGCCAAGATCTATGCCGAAGTGGTTGGCTACGGCATGAGCGGCGATGCCCATCACATCAGCAGCCCCAGCGAAGACGGGGATGGTCCCAAGCGCGTCATGGCCGCTGCCATCAAGGATGCGGGTATCACCCCCGAACAGATTGGCTACGTGAATGCCCATGGAACCGCCACGCCAGCGGGCGACCGCATTGAGTGTCTGGCGATTCGGAAGACCCTGGGTGAGCATGCCGACAAGGTGAAGATTTCTTCTACCAAATCCATGCACGGTCACCTTCTGGGTGCGGCGGGTGGTTTGGAAACCATCGTCTGCGCCAAGGTCTGCACCACGGGTGTGATTCCTCCCACCATCAACGTGGAGAATCAGGACCCAGATTGCAATCTAGACGTGACCGCCAATGCTGTCGGTACCTTTGATGGTGAGTACGTGCTGAATAACAACTTCGGTTTCGGCGGCACCAACGCCTGCGTGATTTTGCGAAAAATCTAAAAAAAGAAAAAGATTCGCCACGGAGGCACAGAGGACACGGAGAAAGAACAAGAAAGCGCTGAGAAATGCAGAATGGAAATCACGTTCGTTTCTTTGCCTTTTCTTTTCTCCGTGTCCTCAGTGTCTCCGTGGTGATTTCTTTTGTGGGACCATGACCAATGCCAAAAGCCGCTCCCTTCAAGCTTGTTGCGCCCTACTCGCCGGCGGGGGATCAACCGGAGGCTATTGCGCAATTGGTGGCGGGAATTGAAGCGGGTGACCGGTGTCAGACACTGCTCGGGGTAACGGGCAGCGGCAAGACCTTTACGATTGCGAGCACCATCGCCCGCGTGAATCGCCCTGCGTTGATCTTTGCACCCAATAAGACCCTGGCAGCGCAGCTCTTCAGTGAGTTCAAGCAGTTCTTCCCCGAGAACGCTGTCGAATATTTCGTCAGCTACTACGACTACTACCAGCCCGAGGCCTACGTGCCCGAGCGGGATCTGTTCATCGATAAGGATGCCAAGATCAACGAAGAGCTGGAGAAGCTGCGGCTCTCAGCCACCCGCTGCCTGCTGGAACGCAGAGACACGATCGTGGTGGCCTCCGTGAGTTGCATCTATGGCCTAGGGGATCCATCGAGCTATCTAAATTTGGCCGTAACGCTGAATGTTGGGGGCACGCGGGACCGGGCCATGCTGCTGCGGGATCTGGTCGCCATTCAATACGCCAGAAATCAGATGAGCTTTGAACCCGGTGTTTTCCGAGTGCGCGGCGATGTGGTGGAAGTCTATCCTGCCTACGAGGATGTGGCTTACCGCATAGAACTTTTTGGCGATGAGATCGAACGGCTCTCCAAGATCGATCCACTGCGGGGCATTGTGCTGGAGAAGCTGGACACGCTCACCATCTGGCCCAAGACCCATTACGTAACGCCGGAAGACAAGCTGGAGCGCGCCATCCGTGGGATCAAAGCGGAGCTGGAGGATCGCGAAAACTTCTTCCGCGCCGAGGGCAAGATCGTGGAACTGCAACGCCTCCATCAACGCACCATCTACGACATCGAGATGATGAAGGAAATGGGCTACTGCTCAGGCATCGAGAACTACAGCCGCTTCCTGGATGAGCGCAAGCCAGGCCAGCCGCCGCATACGCTGCTGGACTATTTCCCGGATGATTTTGTGTTGTTCATGGACGAAAGCCACGTTGCTACGGGGCAGCTGCATGGCATGTACAACGGGGATCGTAGCCGCAAGACCACGCTCGTTGATTATGGCTTTCGCCTTCCGGCTGCTTTGGATAACCGCCCACTCAAATTCGAGGAATTCGAGAGCCGCGTGAAGCAGATGGTGTTTGTGAGCGCCACTCCCGGCAACTACGAACTCGAACAAAGCGGCGGTGTCATCGTCGAACAGGTGGTACGCCCCACGGGACTCGTGGATCCGCAGATCGAGGTGCGTCCCGTGGGAACCCAGGTGGATGATCTCCTGGAGGAAATTCGCAAGGTAGTGGCTCGGGATGAGCGTGTGCTGGTAACCGTGCTTACCAAAAAACTTGCAGAACAGCTCACCCACTACTACCGCGAGGTGGGCGTGAAGGCTGAATACCTGCATAGTGAAATCGACACCTTGCAACGGGTGGAATTGCTAAAGGGTCTGCGGCGTGGCGTCTTCGATGTGCTGATCGGTATCAACTTGCTACGTGAGGGGCTCGATCTTCCGGAAGTGAGCCTCATCGCGATCCTGGATGCGGACAAGGAAGGCTTCCTCCGCAATGCCCGCAGTTTGATTCAAACCATTGGTCGCGCAGCCCGCAACGTAAACGGAAAAGCCATTCTGTACGCTGACCGCATGACGGGTTCGATGACCGCCGCCATCGGTGAGACCGAGCGGCGCCGCCAGAAACAGGTGGACCACAATCTGGCCCATGGCATCACGCCCGAGACCATCCACAAAAACATTGATGATGTGCTTGGTGAAGCCTTGGCGCGGGAATTCGTCGGTATTGCCAAAGATGAAGCGGCTGAAGAACCCATGCTCTATCTGGATGATCGGGGTTTTGAACGTGAGATCACCAAGCTCGAAAAGCGCATGCAGGATCACGCCAATCGTATGGAATTCGAGCAGGCGGCGGAACTGCGGGACCGCGTTTTGCACTTGCGGCGAGAACGCTTGGTCTCAGTTCGCTGAGTCCGGATTTTTGGACATCATCACATCCTGAAGTTTGTTCAGGAGTTCGGCGGAGGTGAAGGGCTTCTGAAGGAATTCCATGGTTGGCAGAAGTCCGCCTGGATGAGTAATCGCCTCGCGCATATATCCAGACATGAAGACTGCTCGCAAATCGGGATACCGGGCCTTCAGTAGTTGATACAGTTCGGGACCACTGAGTTTGGGCATGACAACGTCGGTGAGAAGCAGCGTCACGGGGATGTTTTGATCCTCTATGGCACGCAGGCAAGCCACGCCGTCTTCGTAAGATAGAACTGAAAATCCCTGCCTCTCCAAGGCTAATCGGGTGCTTTCCCTTACTTCGGGGTCATCCTCCACGAGTAATAAGTGCGACTGCGGGATCATGCTCGATAGGGCTGGAGCAATGGGTGTTGGCTCAGGCTGAGCAGACTCGAATATGGCGGGAAGATAAATGCGAAAAGTGGCTCCAGCTCCGGGCTCAGATTCGGCCTGAAGGTATCCTCCGTGTTGTTTGACAATGCCGAAAACCGTGGCAAGACCAAGGCCCGTGCCTTTGCCTGGACCTTTGGTTGTGAAAAAGGGTTCAAAGATGCGTGCCATGGTTTCAGCCGTCATCCCCGATCCAGTATCTCCCACGGCCAATTGGACAAATTGGCCATGAGGCAAGCCGGGGAATTGCCGTTCTTGGCTAGGACCCAGATTCAGAATGGCTAAGCCGATGGAAAGTAGGCCTCCCTGGGGCATGGCGTCTTGGGCATTCACAGCCAAATTCATTAGGACCTGTTCCATCTGGCCAGCATCGGCACGGATCGATGGGAGTTCATCGGGCAAATCCAACTGGATGAGGATGTCCTCACGCAAGGTGCGACGCATGAGCTTCTCGAAGCCTCGGATGACTTCTCGCAGATCAAGATTTCTGAGGTCAAGCACCTGTTTGCGACTGAAGGCCAGGAGTTGCCGAGTGAGATCCCGCCCCCGCTGTGCCGCTCGGACAATCTGCTGAGCTTTATCCCAGCAAGGGTCGCCTTCGGGCAGATCGTCGAGGAGGAGTTCGGAGTAAGTCAAGATTGGGGAAAGCAGGTTATTGAAATCATGGGCCACGCCACCCGCTAGCCGCCCCACGGATTCGAGCTTCTGCAACTGGCGCATCTGTTCCAGCAATTCCAGATGGGCCTCCTGGACACCTTTTAGTGCGGAAATATCCGTGATCACCGTGAGAAGGCATGGCTCCGAATCGAATTCCGCGATCTTGGCTGAAAGGAGCCCCGGAACATGAGACCCATCTTTTCTCCTGAATTGAAGTTCCCGGTTGTGAACCTCCCCATGTAGGCCAAGTTCCTGGAACAGCTTGGCGCGGGCGGTGGCATCCGCATAAAGATCCAGGTCCGTGGCACGTCGTCCTAAGGTTTCTTCCCGGGTGTAGCCCGTGTTGCTTGAAAAACTATCGTTTACCTCGAGGATCTTGGCGTCCGAAATTCGGGAGATGACGATGGCGCTTGGGGATAGATTGAAAATGCGCGAAAGCTTTTCTTCAGAGACCCTTAAGGCCTCCGCTGCCTTGCGTTGGGGGGTGACATTCGAATGGATGCCCACGACGCGCAGCGGGTGTCCTTGTTCGTCCCGCGACACCACCAATCCGCGGGTAAGGATATGGGCCCAGTCGCCACTTGCCGTTCGCATGCGGCATTCCTGCTCCAACCGTTCGACGCCCTGTTCCATGACTGCACGATAGGCCCGCTGAGCCTGGGGAAGATCGTGAGGGTGAATGAGGGTTGTCTCGAGCCCAACCGCTGGGTGGAATGCCTCGGGCTGGTATCCGAGCACCGTGAAGTAGGAGGGGGTGACCACGGCGATCCCTTGTTCCAGGTCCCAATCCCACACGGCGTCATTGGTGGCCTCCAACGCCTGCTTAAGTCGGGTTTCACTTTCTCGCAACTCTTGAGTGCGGGTTTCCAGCAGGGCTTCTACATTGAGCAGGGCCATTTCCCGTCGGGCATTGGCGCAAAGTGTAAGCAGGTATTTGGGGTCGAAGGGTTTCCGCAAGTAGCCCCGGGCGCCTAACCGAACCACCTTAAGCGCCAGCTCCGGGCTGGAGTCGGCCGTCATCACCAGAACGACGGCTCGGGCATCCATGGCCTGGATTTCGACTAATACTTGATCCCCGAGCATGTCCGGTAGGTGGTAATCGAGCACTACGATATCGGGGCGGCCAGATCGGAACAGCTCCAGTCCCTTGTTGCCGGTTTCGGCCGTGTCGACAAGGTAGCCATGATTCGTAAAGACCTTCGAAAGCATGTGGCAAAGGACTTTAGAGTCCTCCACGATCAGGACTTTGGAAGCAAGAGGTGAAGTGTCTCCCGTGAGGAGCCTGCGCACGGCCGAGAGGAAGGGGAGCGATTCTACCGGGGCGGGAAGGAAGGCATTGGCACCCAGATCTGCCGTGATCCGCGCCGGTTCTTCACCGGAAAACGTTGCCGATACCACCAAGATCGGGGTCTGGTTGAAGTCGGGAAATTCCGGGGAGCGCAGCAGGCGGCAGAAGCCCCAGCCATCCATTCCCGGCATATTGAGATCCGTGATGATTAGATCTGGAGGAACCATTTTCTGAAGCCCCTCAAGAGCTTCAACGGCGCCGGCGAAGGGCAAGGCAACTAGGCCAATGGATTCCAGTAAACGACAGAGATGCAGGCGCTGGATACGGTCGTCGTTGACTAGGATCACCCGTTGCTGGGATTCCGCGCCCTCCGCCACCAACATGACCTCCGAAGTTTTTGGGCTCTAAAATCCAATATCGGATGAGGGGACCACAATCTGAAATTGGGCCCAAGGCCGATAATTGTAATTACCGGGTAAAATCGAAAAAACACAAAGCATCAAGATCAAAGGTAATCTAGTTTGATGATGGAGTATACATCCTGATTACCTTTTCGATGCCACCCTGGCAGGCCGCGCAGAAGGGAACCTCGTCCCGGGTGAACATGATGCAATCCTCCTGGGACCGAAAATACCCTGTCGCTTCATAGTTTGCCCCCTCGAAGGCACCCACCTTTTTGGACCAAATATCTTGGCCAAGAGTTGCCGAATCCAATTTCTTCTGGCGGTTCATGAGGGCTTCCATTTCCGATTCGGGGCGGCGATCCGTTCGGAGTTTGGTTCGCTCCTTTTGAAAGGCCCAACTGGCTTTTTCGAATTCAGCCTTAGCCCAGGGCGTGGGCAGGGGAATCCCCGGACTCAGCATGGCCTTCCATTTGGGATTCTTGGGATCGGCGGTGGCATTGGGTTCCCAGGGCTCGGGTCGCTGGTCCTTGCCGGTTTCGTAGGCCACGTCTGAGGTGTAGTACTCGTCGGCCAAACCCGCGAAATGATGGCCAAATTCGTGCACAAAAATATAGGGGCTGAAGGCATTATCCGAAGCGACCGTGCCATACAGGCCAAAGATCCCACCACCGCCGTAGGTCGCGCCATTCACCAGGATTTCCATGAATTCGTAAGGTGCGAAGGAAGCGACATCCCGCAGCGTTCGGTTTTCAAAAGTAAGAACATAGCGCTCGCTGCCGAAGGCGTCATAGGTGCAACCCAAGGGGGAGCGGCGCTGAATTCCTGTGGAGGGCCGGGCAATGCCCGATTCCCGCGAGGGTGGGCAGAGCCCCCAGACATTGAAATCCTGGCGGTGTTCTTTGTAGGGTGACGTGGCGAAAAGCTGTTCCATCAGTCGCCGAGCGTCTTTTTTGAACTTGGGCAGTTCGGCCTGGGTATAACCGTCGCCCAGAATGAGAAAATCGACTTTCTCGCTGGGGTCGCCCGCCTTCTGGAGCGCAAGAAGGGCACCGGGCGTTGGCGGAAGGGCACGGTCGATGAAAATATCCTTGGGATCCAGTTTGAACGACCAGATCTCCCGAAACTGGTTTTGGGCATCGCGCTTCTTGACACGGATAGTTACGGGAACGGATGGCTCGGGAAACCGCAGCGATTCCGAAAAACTCCGCGCAGATTTTTGAGCCTCGCCGGTGCTTTCCCATTCACCGTAAATGCTGCAAAAACCCCGGGAGTAGAGGACTTGACCGCTGCCTTGGTCAACAACATCAAAGAAATATTTCCCAAGATTGGAGGTATCCAAATTCTTGGAAGGATGGCCCGGCCAGGGCAGGGGTTCCTGGACAGTGCGATCGAGACTGAACTGTTCCGAGGTCGCCGTGCCGGTGTGGACGTAATCCACGCGCAGGGTGCGTGGCGGTGCCGCCCAAAGGGCGGTTGCCAGGAAAAGGGTGGCGAGAATCGGATGCGGTTTCATGGAAACAGGATAGCGGCTTGGGGACTGAGTCTGAGGGTGTCAGAATGAACGTTCGGAGAATCCAATGCTCACGCCCAAACAGCGCCAATTCCTCAAGGCCGAGGCCCATCACTTGTCCCCGGTTGTGCATATCGGCAAGGCGGGGGTGACGGATGCCCTAGCTCAGGAACTCGACATCATGATCGAAAGCCTTGAACTCATGAAACTGAAGCTGAACCAAAACACGTTCGAAGATGCCAACACCGTGATCGAAACCCTCACGCGCAAGGTCGACGGTCTTCAGCACGTTTGGACCATCGGTCATACTTTGCTCGTGTTCCGTCCCAGTCGAAACAAACCTACACGCTTTTCTTTACCTTGATCGGAAGTTCCCGATAAGCCTCTTAAGGGGGCGTAGTGCCATATCTATCCTGGTTTCACAACAATGTGATTCAGCGCTATGCGCTGGAGAAGGACTGCACTCTGGGGCGCGATCCCGAAGACAGTGATTTGAGCCTCCCCGCAGAGGCGAGCATTTCCCGTCGACATGCCTACTTCTCGAGAATTGGGGATACGTGGTGGGTCAAGGATGCTGCTTCTAAAAATGGAACCTATTTGAATGGTTTTCCCCTGAGCAAGCCCACGGGGAATTCGCTGGTGGATGGGGACGAAATTCGAGTGGGTGATTTTTTGATCCACTTCACGGCAGGGTTTCCCGGCTTGGATCCGGATCTTTTCATTGAACGGGTAAAGGATCTCTTTTCAGAAGTTCAGCCTGAACCCTCTCAGGCACTAATTCTTGTTCGTGGCCTGGAGTTGTTGCACCGCTCCACCGAAGTTCTCTTGATGGAAAGTTCTTCGGCTTCGCTGATCGAAAGCCTGCTCACCGAGGCCCTGAAACTGCTTTCTGCCGAACGCGGCTTTGTGGTGATGGTGGCTCCAGACGGGACCTGGAAAACCGTTCAGCGAATTGGTGATGTGGGTGATCAGGTTGGCCTTTCCCATTCCGTGCTTCGTTATGTGACTGCCCATCGCACGGCCGTGCTCTCCAACGCACCCATGCAAGATCCTCGGTTCGGCGGGGATAGTCTTCTAGAAATGCACCGTGGGGCCTTGATCTGCGCGCCCATGGAAATCGAAGGAGAAGTCAAAGGACTGCTTTATCTGGATCGAGTCAATGAAGGTCGTCCCTTCACCCGTTTCGATCTTTCGCTAGTGCAAGCCTTCGTCAAGCAGGGCACCGTGGCGCTTCGCCATGCGCAGTTGGCGCAGCAGGCCTTGGGACAAGCGGAGGTTCAAGGGGAAATCCTGCGGTTGCGCTTCTTGAACGAACGCATTGTGACGCGGACCGGAGAGATCTTGGCCACCATGGGCTCGTCCCTGCGCTGGCTGCAAAGCTATGGGGAACGGGTGCATGGTGAATATTCCGTGCTGCTGCGCCATGAAGTATCGCGTCTCCAATACCTCGTCGACGCGGCCACCCAGGAAATGTTGCTGGAGACCCCGCAGGAGAATGCCAGTGCCTCGACTCTGGAGGCACTTCAGAGCGTTCTGGAGCCCTTTTGGCAAAGCCTCCTGAAAATCAGGGGAGCCGAGCTCGTTCTCGAACCGGTTCCTCCCGGCACCATCTGGATGGCAGGTGCCTTGGCTACCCAGGCGGTGGCGGGGCTCGTCGAGCCGATGTTGCTTGGAGTCGCTGAATCCCAGCGCATCCATGGTGAGTGGCAGGAAGAAGGCGGGAATTGGGTAATGAACTTAGCCTTCCCGCCTGAAAGCCATGGCCCAGCACCGGATCCCTGGACGGTGCGCAGCCTGCAAATGACGGGCATTGTTTGGCGATGGGCTGACCAGGTTCTTTCCGTGGTTTTCCCTCGGGGCATTGAATCCATTCCCGAGCCCCAGGCCCTTCCCCTGTTGGGGTTGGTCACGGAGGAACTGGAACTGATGGGTCTTTTCCATACCATCGCAGATTCAGGTCAGCTGGCGATTTTTCCACTGGAAGAGGAACCACCCCTTCCGCCGCTCCCCCATTTTCGATACTTGGTCATTGATGCTTTGGGCGTAGAGAATCCGGCTCAGTGCATCCAGGCCTATCGCCACCATCCCAATTTCGCCACCGTGCCAATCCTGGTCGTAAGGGCGCCGGAAGACCTTTTTGCTACGCTTCTGGCCGCAGGAGCCACCGATTGGCTTCCGGAAGGCTTCCGCTGGGAGACGCTGCAGCATCGTCTGCAGGTGCTCAAGGGGCATGATGAGCTGCAGCGGAAGGCCCTGGTCGCCGAGCGGCTCGATTCCTTCCGTCAGATGGCGGGAACGCTCAAGCACGAGATCAATAATCCGCTGGCCATCATTTCCATCCAGGTCGAATTGCTGGAGCGGAAATACCCCGATGAAATCAAGTTCGTGAAGATCGCTGAAATGGTCGAGCGAATTCGAGGCTTGATGAACGTATTGCAAAAGATGCGGGAAGCGCCCGTGGAGAGTTACCCGGACGGCACTAGCATCCTGAAGCTGAGCTAAAAAAGCCTCACGCAATCGGTGAGAAATCGCCGATTGCGTGGGCTTTACGTTAGGGCATCTGGCAAGAGCTGGCAGTAGCCGCCGGTAGATAGCAGTTGCGCACGTAGTCCATCACCATGCGGTCGGCATTGAAGCGCCAGGCCAGCGTGCGGATGCTGCGTTTCACGCGGTGCATCCATTGGCGAGGCACGCCCTGGGCATCGCGCTCGTAGTACATCGGCACAATGACGTTTTCTAGTAGGGAAAGTAGATCTTCAAAATCGCGCTCATCTTGGATGTCTTGGTTTGAGTGAATCTCGCCGTTGCCGATGGCGAAACCGTTTTCACCGTCATAGGCCTCGGCCCACCAACCATCCAGAACCGAAATATGCAGACCGCCGTTGGCTACCACCTTCATTCCGCTGGTGCCGCAGGCTTCCAATGGGCGCTGCGGATTGTTGAGCCAAGCGTCGACGCCTTGGTACAGGTTGCGGCCCACATGGATATTGTAGTTTTCGACAAAGGCCACGCGATTACGGAAGCGCGGATCCTCCGTGAACTGTCCGACCCGCTGAATCAGAGCCTTTCCAGGGCCGTCGGCAGGATGGGCGCGCCCGGCGAAAAGCAGATTGACTGGGCGTTGGGGATTGTTGATGAGGGCGGCAATACGATCCAGGTTGCGGAAGAGCAGATCTGGCCGTTTGTAGGGCACAAAGCGTCGGGCAAAACCAATGGTCAGAGCATCGGGATCCAGGGGGGGCGGCATGACAATGGGCAGGCCGTTGCGTTCGTGAAGGCGATTACTCCGATCTCGGGCCAAGCGGATCAGACGGGCCTTGAGAACCTGCTTGATCTCCCAGAGTTCCGCACTATCCATGCTCTCGATCTTGGTCCACATATCGGGGCGCACGATACCATCCAACCAGTTGGTGCCGAGGTGCGTTTGGAAGAGCTGGTTGAGCTCGGAAGAGAGCCAGGTATGGGTGTGCACTCCATTGGTGATGTGACCGATGGGAACATTTTCTTCTTTAAGATCGGGCCACAGACAATTCCACATGGCGCGCGAAACATTGCCATGGAGGGCGCTCACGGCATTGGCCGTGCGGGATTGCTTAAGTGCCAACACCGTGGGCATGAAGGGAGCACCGTGATCGTTGGGATTCACGCGGCCAAAGGCCATGACATCTTCCAAGGGTAGGCGCAGGCCATCAGCAAGGGAACGCAGGTGTTCGGCGGCGAGGTCCGCTGGGAAGCGGTCATGGCCTGCATCCACCGGTGTGTGCGTGGTGAAGACCGTGGCCTGGGCACTTTCCTTCATGGCCAGCCATGGGTCCAGCCCGTCGTGTTGGACCCGATGTCTTGCCCGTTCCAGGATGGCGAAGGCGCTGTGGCCTTCGTTTAAATGATAAACGCTGGCCGTGATGCCCAAGGCTCTGAGTGCGCGGCTTCCCCCTACTCCCAGCAGCAGTTCTTGCTGGATGCGCATGCGCTGATCCCCACCGTAGAGCCTTGCTGCCAAGCCTTGGTCTTCTTCGCTGTTGGCATCGTCGCGGGTATCCAAAAGGATGAGCCGAATACGACCCACCTTGGCTTCCCAAACCTTGGCCCAGACGATGCGGCCGGGCAGTTCCACATGAACCCGAGCGGGTTGGCCTGTGGTATCCAGAGCAGCCACCAAGGGCAGGTCTTGGATCTCAAACGGTTCCGTGATGTCGTGCTGCCAGAAGCTGGCATCCAGTTGCTGGGTGGTGTACCCCTGGTGATACAAAAGGCCAACGCCCACCAGAGGCACGCCTAAATTGGAGGCGCCCTTCAGGTGATCGCCCGCCAGAATGCCCAGGCCGCCGGAGTAGATCGGCAGGCATTCATGGATGCCAAATTCGGCACAAAAATAGGCCACGGGGCGGCTCAGAAGCGTTCCAGCGTGGACCAGCCCCCAGGTGGTAAGAGGGTTCAAGTATTCCTCTAATTGCCGCAGAGCCCGATCTGAACGCGTGGTGATATCGACTTCGGAGGCTCGCTGATCCAGAAAGGCTGGGGTGACTTGGCGCAACACGCGAACCGGATTCCGATGTGCCTCGTGGTAGACCTTGTGGTCGATATCCCGGAAGATGGCGCGGACCTCGGGGCGCCAGGTCCACCAGAGGTTTTGGGTCAGCTTCTGAAGTTTTTGCTGAAGCGTGTCCATGGAAGGCTCCTTCGGGTGCGGATTCGGATTCAAAAAACTATTTCTTGGGGGCCGGAGGTTCTGGCCTGAGATAAAGCACGCCCAGCGGCGGAAGCGTTAGGGCGACTGAATTGGGATGCCCATGCAGGGGAATCGGTTCCGAGGGAACCCAACCGAGGTTGCCAAAATTCTGTCCGCCGTAAAGACTTGCGTCTGAGTTCAGAATCTCGCGGTAGCCTCCCGCCGAGGGCACGCCGATTCGGAAATTCTCCTTGGGTTGGGCGGTGAGGTTCAGCACCACTAGCACATGGTCATTGGGTGAGAATCCCCAGCGAAGGAGCGACAGCACAGCATTCTTGCGATCATTGCAATCGATCCAAGTGAGTCCACCGGATTCGCAGTCTTTTTCGTAAAGGGCAGGGTGTTCGCGATAGACCTTGTTTAAGTCGCGGACAAGATTCTGCACGCCTCGGTGTTCGGCAAACTCCAGGAGGTGCCAATCCAGGGCCTTGTTGTGGTCCCATTCGTGGTCCTGACCAAATTCACACCCCATGAAAAGCAACTTCTTTCCGGGGTGGGCCCATTGATAAGCGAAGAGCATACGCAGATTGGCGAATTGCTCCCAGCGAGTACCTGGCATGCGCCATAACAGGGATTTTTTGCCATGCACGACTTCGTCATGACTAAGCGGAAGGACGTAGTTCTCGCTGTCTTGGTACAACATCGAGAAGGTGATTTCTTGCTGGTGATGCTTGCGATAAAGCATGTTGCGGCCGAGAAAACGCAACGTGTCGTGCATCCATCCCATGTTCCATTTGAAACCAAAACCAAGGCCGCCGCCCGAGGTTGGACGGGATACTTGAGGCCAGGCCGTGGATTCCTCGGCCACGGTCAGGGTGTCTGGAAATTGGGCGTAGACCGTTTCGTTCAGGCGCCGCAGAAAGTCAACGGCTTCGAGGTTTTCCCGACCGCCATGGCGATTGGGAACCCACTGTCCAGCCTTGCGGCTGTAATCCAGATACAACATGGAAGCCACGGCATCCACGCGCAGGCCGTCGATGTGGAAATGATCCAGCCAGTAGAGAGCGTTGGCGATAAGAAAATTCTGCACCTCGCGCCGCCCAAAGTTGTAGATGAG
>JFJP01027227.1_pt1 | contig 16414 bp, 25 predicted proteins | sample 431651 | NCBI WGS metagenome assembly JFJP01 (sample SAMN02602958, study PRJNA72255) | Microbial mat metagenome, whole genome shotgun sequencing project. | biome: fresh water; feature: sink hole; material: water; isolation source: purple microbial (photo- and chemosynthetic) mats found in... | reverse complement strand
CATCATAAAGCACAGAAAATCAAAGCAGGCTTCACTATATCATCTCGCTTTATTTGCAGTTTTTGATCTTATGACGATCGGCTCTGTTATTTTTAAAACATATGAAAGTAAAATATATGAAGAAAGCCTAAATTTAGACTTTTTTATCAAGAATATGATAAGATTTCTAGATGGGATTTCCAATCAAAATTAGTTGTGGCTCATTGCATGTTGGGTTTCGTCATTTCTTTATTAATTGTTTTTCAGCATGTTTTGGGGGTTTCAATTCTGATGAGCAAATCTGTAGCGAAACCATTCCATCATGTAATTAAATTGAATTTTAAGACATTTTATTAATAAGTGATTAGAAATTGGGTTATGCCTTGTATTTGATCACTAAATTATCAGTTTTGACAGGCTCCTTTATGTTTGATCAAAGATTATTGTAAAAATTTTCAAAAAGATTATTAAGTTTTATATTAGTTATTTATAAAGCTATGCTGCAATTTGTGGATTTATAGTGATATTCTTACTTAAAAATAAAGCAGAAAAAAAGAAATCCGATTAATTTTCAAAAAAAAATACTTAAAAAATTTCACAATTTATATTACTGTTATAATCTTTATATTAAAAAATTTTTAGAAATTAAAACAATAATTTTATTTGAAAAAAATCCAATTTTGTAATTTTGTCGAAATTAAAAAAAAATATATTATTATTGTAATTTTTTGAACATATTCTTCTTGAATTTTCTGGATCTGATGAAAATAAAAATTTTAGTGATTTTAATTTTTTCTTTAAATACAGTAAAAAGAAAAATAATATTATTAATTTTTTTTAATTAACAAAAGATTAATATTTAAAATATTTTCACAAAATGCTATTATGTTATTTAAAAAACTTAATCATTTTGTTTTTATATTTGGTTAATATAAGCCTTTAAAATTAATTCAAAAGTCCATAAATCATTTGTTCCTGGCTTAATAAACCCTCCTGAAAGCTTCATCTCTGCTTTTTGTTCAATCCATTGTCCAATACCTTGCAAAGCCTCAATATTTTCCTTTTATAAATCAATCTTCAAAAATCAATTAATTTTTCTATTAATACTATAAAAGGGTCTAATTGTGGAGGTTTAAAGCTGAAATTTATCACAATTTCTTGATTCCCAGTAACGGCTCCCTTCAAATTATCGCAAGAAAAATAGCCCAATTTATCATCTTTCTAAATAATTATCAAGGAAATAAAAAGAAATCAAATATTTTTGCGTTTTTATTAAAACTGGCATAGTGATTTCATAAATGCTGTTTTTTTCTGCTTTTGGATCCAATAATTTACAGTTGCCGACAAGAATCTTCCTTGAAAAACAAGCCTCTCGATTATCAGTCTTATCTTTAGGCTTCAGAAACTCCAAAAAAATCTTATTTCTTGACGGAGAAAACACAGTTTCTTCATCCTTCATCTTCAGAATCTCAAAAGGTGTTTCAACGTTTTTTTTCAGTTCCTCTTCATTGGGAATCGACAAATAAGGCTGGAAATAGCGCAAAAACGCTTGCCTAGGATAGCACGAACCATAAAGAAAAAGAACTCTTTCTGTTTTTTGATTTGGAACATCAATAATAATCTTGTTTTATTTTATTTATAAAATTATTTAATTTAAAATATTTTTATTTTATAAGAAATTAATTAATTCTATTGCAAAATTTTACTGATTGAGTGAATTTTTCTGAGATTCTATCTGGTTTAAAAATGATTTTCACATCAATTTCTTCATGGGATTGAATTGAAAACTCTGAAGGAATGAATGAAAACACTTCGCTTCTATTCAAATTCTGAATCCCTTTATTCTGTGATTTGAGTTTTACATCAAAGCCGAAATTTGAAACATTCTTCACTTTGAAGCTTTTTTCCGAATATTCCCCTAAAACCACGGTCCCAACATTAAAAAGCCCATTTTCTGGTGTTAATTTCACTTCGGGTCTTAAAATTATCACATTTAATAATAAAATTCATTAATTATAGTAAGAAACTTGACTCCTTTTCCTTTTAATTTGACGCTTACTGTAGAAGTTAAACAATAGATTCTCAAGGTTTCTTCGAAATAACGTTGATCATTAGGGTTGAATTGAACGATTAATCTCTTGGTTTCCCCCGGCGCAACAGGTCTCAAAGCATTTATCACATTGAACCCTCCTGCTAAAGACAATAGATCCATTTTCAAATAGCAGATTTCATCTCCTTTATTTGTAATTAATAAATCTTCAGACTAAAGATATATTAATACATTTTGTTTTATTTATCTTATATTATAAGGAGATAAAAACCTTGCCAAATCCTACTGCTATTTCTCCGAAATCTATCACACTTTTACTTGTTATCAAACTTTTTTCAACAGAAACAGTTGAAACTTCTAAATAAATCACTGATCTCGTTGAGTCATGAGCTGTTTGAAATTTGAAATAACATGGAATTAACCATATGTAATGTTGGCTGTATTTGGAATTGCCTTCTTGAAACTCAAAAAATTTGCCACCTAATTTCAGCAATTCACCTGTCATATCGAAATTCCTTTCAATCTCCGATCTTTTCTGCTTTTCTTCTTCCTCTTTTAACTTCTCTAAATCTGTTTGCTTTTGAAGTTCTAATTCAAGTTCTTGCTGTTGTTTCTTTGTTAAATTTTTTGGATTTACAGGTTTTGTAGTCGATTGTTCAGTTTTTTTATCAGGAACGGCTTTCTTGACTTGTTTTTTGCCAGATTTTTCTTCTTCTAATTTTTCTTCTAATTCACGTTTTTTAAATTCTTCTTCTTCGGCTTTCAATTTCAATTTATAATCGAAATTTCTCTTCTCATCCTTTTCAAATTTCTCTTGTAATTCTTTTAATGTGAAGGCTCCCATTTTCTTAAAGAAAGAGGTGTATTCTATATTTATATCTACACTCTTTTGTGGGGCTATAAGACTCACCATCGTAGACATTTTTAAGCCACATATTGAGAAATCTGGCAGAAAAAACTCAATGATTATTTCTCTGCTAGAAAGATTTCTTATCGCAATGTTGCTATTGGTCTTTTCATCGATTTGGAGAACAGGAAGTTCGATCTTTTTTGCAGAAAACTCTAAAGGACATTTTACGATTTCACATGAATATGGGATTCTAAGGTCTTGAACGCTAATGTTTCCATTGATGATTTTGCAAGTCTACGAAAAATTAATTTGGAAATTAAAATTAGTGTACGTATTTGTAAATAAGAAAAGAAATTATTTCATTTGTAATTAAAAAAAATAATTTCATTATTAACAATTCAAATGAAATTATATTTTTGTAAATTCCATTAAAAATTAATTTTATTTTTAATTGAAATAATGGTAATATAATTTAGAATTTAAAGCGAAAATGAGGTTATATTATCAAATACTAAAAACGTGTCATCTTTCTTGATTTCCTCACCACGGTAAACGAGATTTATCTTCAGATTCTCTTTCGGAAGCAAATGCAAAGGAATTAAATCAGGCTCGATCCGGATCTCACTCGGCATTGGATAAAACAAGAGCTCTTTCGGAAGAGTGGATAAGTTCTTAAAGCCAATTGATAATCTCACAGCACAGCCTTCATAAATTTTACCAAAATCCAATTGTGTAGGACTTATTTGTAGAGTATCAACTGTTAATCTTGCTTTTATAGTGAAATACACAGGAACCAATTGATTTGCTCCAATAAGCTTAATAATAACATTTAATTTTCTTGAAAAAATAAATATAATATACCTTAAAAGGAATTTCTAATAGATCTTCCTTTATATATTTTGAGCAATAGTTCAAAATATCCTTTTCCGTGCTTAATTTTACCCAAATTTCAAAGCTGGAATTCCCTTGAATATATCCAAGTATAGGATTAAACTCAAAGAAATTCCTAGTTTCTTTGGGTGGGATGATTTGAATTTTCATAGGGTTCGGGCTTCTATTGAAAAAAACTAATTTTTCTCTATAAACATGATTCAAAAAGCAAATTTCAAAGTCGTAAATCGGTCTTTCGACATATATCGGCACATCAACACATTCCCCCTTCAACAGTATTTCAATAGGCGGACTGTGCATAAAATTTTCGAAATAGACCAATAATGACAAATTGAACTCCCCTTTTTCACTGGGAATAAAAGTAAAAGGCAATTCAAGAATAGAATATCCTTGTATTTTAGCGAATTTCTGGAATTTCAGTTGCGATAAACATTGCAATAAATTACTCCCTTTTTCAGGGGATGTGACTCTTGATAATTGGTCATATTCACTTTTTTTTCCTTGAACGCTTGTCACATAAGATAAAGTATCCCCTTCTTTTTGTAAATCAGCCCCTTTGTTGGTTTTCATTATGATATCCGTTTCCAAAGCTCCTTGATTTTCAAGTCTAATTTTACGAGTGCATTCTTCACCATAGATAACCTGTCCGAAATCAACAATTGGGGAATCTATTCGAACGATAGCTTTTTTGCATGTGCAGATCAAAGGAATTATTATAGGCCCAGTTTTTGCTAGGAGGGGGAGACAATCAGAAATATCTTCGTTTTTTTGTGGAGTGAAACGTATTGTGATTGGACATGACATGCCTGCAGAGATTTCACCTGAAGGTTTGTAAAAGATCTCGAAAAAGTCCTAATGAGATAGTGATTTTATAGAATAGGGAATTAGGAGGAGAACTTTTATAGACTCTTTCATTGGCATTAATTTGAAAGAGTTGAAGGTAAATGAAACATTTGTGAAATAAATTGTTTGAGAAACTGGTTCTCCTAAATTGAAATCCTATTGGAATAAAGTAAGGGTTTATTATTAAGACTGTTATAAACTTTAAAGATGATTTTCTCAGGTTTTGAAATAAATGCAACTCCTTTAAAAGTCTTGCCTTGAACCACTTGGGGCTGGACTATGTTTTCTTTATGACGGATTTTCGCTCGCTCGAAAGCCTCTTTCTCAAGAACTGTCAAATCTCTGGTTTGTAAGGGCTGAATGTTTAAAAGAAAATATATTTAGAAGAAAATAAAGGATTAGAAACATTTTTCTCTTGATTTTCATCAGAGTTGGAAAACAATTCGTCAGCGAAATTTTCTTGTTCCATTTTATTTTTAAAATTTGAAAAAAAAACAAAAAAAATAAAAAAATATGTTTCAAAATTATTGAATATTTCTAGTTTTATTTAAAGAAAGCATTGAATTTGAAAAAAAATAAAAATTTCCAATTAATTTTTTTTATTTCATTTATAAATTGATTTTTATCAAACTCCGTGCTGGTTTTATATTAATGTCTGAAGATTTTTCAAACTTTAATAATTTTTTTTTTTTTTTTCATAGTAAACTCATTAAAAGAAAAAAGGAATGATGAAATCCAATTCTCCTGACAAACTTGATAGATTCAAGAAGCAAGAGAACATCACTATTGATAGTTTCTATCTGCATACAGTCATAGGAAAAGGCTCATATGCAAAGGTGGTTTTAGTCAAGAAAAAAGATACAGGGGATATATTTGCAATGAAAATCTTGAAGAAAAAGCATATTGAAAGAAGAAAACAAGAAGAACATGTACTCACTGAAAGGAACGTTTTGGTTGGCATTGATCACCCTTTTATTATCAATCTGTTTTATTCTTTCCAAAACGAGCGAAAGCTATTTTTCGTGCTGGAATATTGTCCAGGAGGCGAATTGTTCAATCTGCTTCAAAAACGCAAGCAATTCACAGAAGAACAGTAATTTTTTCTTTTGATTTTTTATAAGCTAAAAAATAAAAATAAAAAAGAACCAAGTTCTATGCTGCACAAATCGTATTAGCATTGGAATATCTGCATGAACGTGATATAATATACAGAGAGTAATACATATTTTCCTATTTTTTTTTTATATATTCTAATATATTTTTTAATAATTTTTTAATTTTCTCATTTTTTTTTAGATTTTCTTTAATTTTTCTATATTTTCTTAATTTCTTCTATTTTTCTTCAGTTTGAAGCCTGAAAACGTTCTATTAGACACTCAAGGTTATATAAGAGTGACTGATTTTGGTTTATCAAAGATGGGAGTCAAAGGAGCCAAAGAAGCCAAATCAGTTTGTGGAACTCCTGAATACCTAGCTCCGGAAATTCTTTTCAAATTGGGTCACGGAAAACCTGTGGATTGGTGGACTTTAGGGGCTATTTTATACGAAATGATTACAGGACTACCCCCGTTTTATACCACGAATCGTGAAGAACTTTTTGAAAGAATTAAGTTTGGACAATTGAAATTTCCAGCTTATATCACAAGTAATTGCAGAAATATATTGGAATCTTTGTTTCAGAAGAAGCCAGAAAATAGATTGGGGTTTAATGGGGCGAAAGAAGTGAAAGGCCACCCTTGGTTTGCTAATGTGAATTGGAAAGCTTTGTTTAAGAAAGAGGTGAAACCACCGTTTATTCCTGTGATTAAATCACCATTGGATGTGGGGAATTTTGCAGAGGAATTCATTGAAGAGCCAATTGACTCGTTTCAGGATAGTCTGAAGATTGAAAGCGTGCATAATAATTATATAGATTTCTCATATAATGGAGAAGCTAAGGATATAATAAAAGCACCAGCACAGGAAAAAAGCGAGTTGGATTAAAGTTTAAAAGAATTTGGAAGGTTTTTTTGCAAATTTAATATTTTTGAATAAAATTCTTGAGGAAGTATTTTTTTTTATTTTTTTAATTTGTATTTATCAATTGGAAACTTTTTATTTAATTTTTAATTTCTTTGAATGTTATTGAGAGGTATTTGAATTTCATGAAATTAGCCCCCTTATCAAAAAATCAGGCCCCAAAAGAATTTTTCGGAAATAATAAGAATAATAATCAAATTATTATATTTTTTTTTTCATTAGATTCATTTTAACCAAATTTTTTTTTGAAAAAAATAAAAAAATATTCAAAATTTTGAAAAAAAATTTTGAATTTTTTTTGTATTTGTAATAATTAAGCAAAATTCAAAATAATTAAAATAATAACTAAATTTTGAAGTTAATTAGACTGCCATCTCCCAAATGGAACCTTCTCGCATGGGGATAAAAATCAAAACCTTAGATAATGCATTATTTGAATTGGAAATTTCACCAGAAATGACTGTGAACAATTTGAAGACTTTAATCGAGGATGTAAAAAATTTATTTCTTCTCAGAAAATTCTCAAAGAAAAAATTATTTAAATAGAATATGAAGGTCCCTGTTCCAAAACAAAGACTAATTTTTCATGGGAAACTGCTTGCAGATTCAGATAAATTATCTAAATACAAAGTAAATTTCTATTACAGATTTAAATTACAAATTCTATATAAAAAAGATTGAAGAAGGCCATGTTATCCATTTAGTAGCGAACCCCATAGATCAGAACGCACAACAAAGCACACCAAACACAGAGAATTCTAACACTCAGACACAAAATTTAACAAGAACATCCAATAATTCAAATGAGCTCGATATTTTAACAGGCATCATTAGAACAATAAGTATTAAAAAAAACAAAAAAATAACAATAAATTATATATTTATAATAGATCAGACATCATTAAACAGAAGAAATTTAAGAAGAAGATTAATGCAACAAAGGCCTAGAGGTTTCAATTTCGATATACCTGAGTCTTTGGGAATAATTAACCAAAGTTTTCAATCGATATCGATGGTCGTGGATAGTGCTACAAAATTTTCAGAGCTTTCTTCATTCAAAAATTTGAATAAAAGTTTAACAATAAAAAAATATGCAAAACCTTAAAATAATTTTCAATAATTTGTAGATACTTTCATTAATCCTTTCAATTTCTCAAACAGGAAACTCAATCTTGGACAATGGATTGACGTAAAGGACACTATAGATCAATGGGTTTATATCATAAAAACTTTAACAAACCTTTCTAATGTTTATATTTTATCTTAAAATAGCTTGAAGCACAAGTGATAAAATTACAAAATAATCAGGTTTTGGTCCATTATAATGGTTGGGGGAACAGATGGGATGAATGGCTAGATATGAATTCTCCTCGAATAGCTTTATTTAGGTACATAATTAATATTTTTTTTAAATGAAAAACATAATTTTTTTCTGATTCTAATTTTATAAAGATCATATACGGTGCAAACACCACATAGCATGTATATGAGTCCTAACCCCATAAATCAACCTGATGGAGATCTTGATGAGACTTCAGAAAGAAAATTAGAAGCACAAGACTTCCTATTTGATTTAGGCTCATTACTAAATAAGATTACTGCTGACATCATAGAATTAGGCAAATTGATGAATTATAAGAAAATAAAAGAAAATCAGTCAAATGAAGAGAAAGAAGAGACTAAAATTAATGCAAATGATGATGGTAACTAAATTTATTGATCAGATATATTCAAATTATGATATATAGTTCCCAATGAAGTGAAAATTAATGTGTTAAACTCCCAATTAGCCCCTATCTTTGATAGAGTTGGAAGACTCATGATAGATCTAGCCCCTCATCTTGCGCTTCAAGGCTCTGGAATCCAAACAATGTCTATTATTTTAACTACTTTTTTTCCAAAAAAACAATAGAATTTATTAATAATAAAAGATATGTGCCAGCAAAGAACAATGAAAACCCCATTGAAGGAACTACTCCTATTGAGGAGCCTTTGCAAAAAACTCATGTTTTTCAAGTGCCTGTGATGCTCACACCTGGGGAAATACTCTCGATAAACAACTTTGGAGATAGAAGTAGTGGAGAAGGAGATTTTCCAAGAAGCACTATTTTAATAGGTTCAAGAAGCCTTAATGAGAATATTAATGGAAACTCTAATATAAATCAAAGTATGAGGAGGTTTTAATTTAATTTATAAAAGTTTTTAGATACAAATGAAGAAGAAGAAAGAAATTTCGGTGATTTAAATGAAAATAAGAATGAAAACGGGAGAATTGAAGAAAACAATGAGAATAATGTAAAAACTTTGAATGAAAATGAAGAAGCTTTTAATGAGAAAAATCAAGATATAAAGGAAAATGTTAATGAGAAAAATCAAGATATAAAGGAAAATGTTGAAGGGAAAGATGGGGAATTTGAAACCATAACTGAGAATTTTCAAAAAGAATGTGAAGTTATTCAAAAAAACGAAAAAACAGAAGAATTTGATAAAAACTCTGAAGTTTTATCGAACACCAATCTAGATTTTGAAGAAAACGAATATAAAAACGATTTAAAAACCACTGAAAACAATTTAAATTAAGTTAAAAACCCAAAGTTTTAATTTCTTAATTTTGATGTTCTAAAGAATTGAAACAATTTTGATTTTTCCCTCAAAATAATAAAAATTAATTTATTCTTTTTTCTTCAAAAACTCCTATTATATTAAAATGGGCTGTGGCCTTTCAAAGATTTCAAAAATAAACGTCCTCGAAGTCTCAAAATTTCAAGAAATAGGAAAAAAAGATGAAAACCAACCAAATAAATCACAGTTTCTTGAACCAATCACAATAAGTATTGACAAAAAAATGTCAAAGGCCTTTCTTGAGCCTGAATCGCAAAACTTCACAGAAAGCAATGAAGAAGATCTTTTAACAACCGATGAAGTTTTTTCCATAACCTTAACTTTACTGACAAATTTTATGGTTAAATAGACAAGAACTCATCATCACATGAATAAGATCATTCCGATGAATCCCAAAGAAAGCATTGTGATACAGGAAACTTTCTTGAAGATCGAAAAGAAGAAAACGCAAACTGATTACATTTTCATCATTGGTTGTTTAAAGGACCATTTCCTTTTTTGCAATTTAGACACCGTTGAATTGTATATTTTTGCTTTAATTTTTTTTCTCTTTCTTTCTTTCTTTCTCATGAATATATTATCATATAAATAAGGGAAAGAGTTGTTAAAAATATGTTCTATTGCCAAACAGAAGAAAACGATTGCATTTGTAAACAAGGAGACCCAGGGAAATGGTTCTTTGTCATTGAAAAAGGAATAGCAGACGTTTTAGTCGATGGAAAAGTCAAGAAACAAGTGAAATCTGGACAATGTTTCGGAGATCTAGCCCTTTTATACAATGCACCGAGAGCTGCAACGATCCAAGTCAAAGAAACTTGTTTTCTTTGGGGTTTGGACCGAAAGAGTTTCCGAAAAACTGCAGAAGAAATCGGTTTAAAAGAAAGCTTTAAGAATAGAAAGGTTATTGATACTATATCATTCTTTGAAACATTGACTGATGTGCAAAAGGATTCGATTTCCACAGTACTAATTCTACAAAAGTTTAGTCCTGGGGAGAATATCGTGAATGAAGGGGATATTGCAGCATCGTTTTATATCATAAAAGAAGGCAATGTTGTTATAATAAAGGGTGAAAAAGAATTAAGGAAATTAAAGAAAGGTGATTCTTTTGGAGAATTGGCACTGTATTATCAGACAGTGAGGGATGCATCGGTTAAAGCAATTGATTTAGTACATTGTTTGGCTTTGGGAAGAGACGCTTTAACGAACATTTTAGGTAATAAAATCCAGAAAATAACTTTCAGAAATATCAAGAAATGGGCTTTTGATCGCAATGAACTTTTGAACCAATTAACCAGCATTCAAAAGGAAAGAGTCATGGAAGCATTTGAAATCAAGTCTTTTGAGAAGGGTGATCATATTTTTGAATTAAATAAACCTTGTGATCGATTGGTGATTCTGATTGAAGGAGCTGTGAGGAAATCAAATAATTTAGAAGGACTTATCAATCAAAAAAGTAGTTTATTTGGTGATGAGTTTCTTATGAGCTCCAAAAGAGAAAAACTGATGGATTATGAAGTAATTATGGAAAATGATGGGCTTATGGCAATTATTGAAATGGAGAAATTCTTTGGGTTTATTGGAGGAAGTTTGGAAGAAGTGTTTGAGAAGAATAAACGTTCGCATGAGGTCAGGTTTTTTGTTCTTTTTTCGCGAATAATTTATTGGATTTTTTGGGAAATACAATTTAGAAAGCGATGTTTCAAGCGAAAAAAGCATTGGAAAGATCAAATATTTCTATGAATAATTTAGTCTGTTTGCAAAAAATCGGTATATTTTCTAGTTTTCTTTTAAATCTTCGAATTTTCTTTATAAAAGGTTCAGGTGGTTTCGGGTCTGTTTTCCTAATGAAGAATCCTGAAAACAGTGAGTTTTTTGCATTGAAATGCGTATTGAAAGCACAGATAATCGAATCGAATCTAGAGCTGATTCTTATAGTAAATTTCACAAAACCTGGATCTCTTTTTATTTATTCACTTTTTTCTTTCATCAGCAAGAAAGGAAAGTCCTTGAAATTGTGACCTTCCCCTTTATAATGTCATTTGTTCGTTCATTCAAAGACTCCAATTACATCTATTTCCTTTTAGAATATGTTCATGGCATGGAGCTTTATCACGTAATTCGTGAAATCGGTTCATAAATTTCTTTAAAAATTAATTTATCTAATTTTCTGATCTTTTCGACATTTTTACAAAGGGATTCTTCCAATTTTCACTGCAAAATTCTATGCGGGTTTAATGATCTTAATGGTGGAATATCTTCATTCGAATAGCATTATTTATAGAGATTTTAAACCTGAAAACCTTATGGTAGATTCTTCTGGTTATTTGAAAATGATAGACTTTGGGACCACAAAGCAATTAAGATCAATTCATGGTGCTTATAGAACAAATACATTGATCGGAAGTCCACATTATATGGCACCCGAAGTCATTGCCGGGAAAGGTTATTCCTTTATGGTAGATTTATGGTCGATTGGAGTCATTTTATATGAATTTCTTTGTGATAAATTGCCATTCGGGAATAAATCTGATGATCCTTATGAGATTTATCAGCAAATTATGAAGAAAAAACTGAGTTTTCCTTCAAAAATGAAGGATATTAATGCAAAAGCGGTCATTAAGCGATTGCTGGATAAAAACAGTGAAATAAGACTTGGTGGAAGCTATGCAGCTTTGAAATCCCATGTGTTTTTCCAAGATTTGGACTGGGTATATTTAGTTTTATATAACAGTTTTATTTAAAAAACAATAGGATTTATTATTCGAAAGGAAAATAAATAGTCCTTATATCCCTGATAAAAGTAAACTTCTGAACTTAGAAAGTAAGGAATATGTGAATTTCCAAGAAGAATTAATGGTAATTTCGATATTTTCCTTTATAGTGTTAATTTGAAGAAATTTCTATAGAAAAATTCCAAATCTCTCAACTATAAAAAGAAAAAACCCGCAGATCCTTATTGGGATATGGTTTTCTAAAGAAAATTCACTTTTTATTAAAATCTCCTCTCACGAAACAAACTTCATTAAAAAAACAAAACCCACCGAAAATTCTTTTTTTTCTTTTATGTCTTATGAAATTTTAATTTATATTTCTCTTATTTTAATTCAATTTATCCATAAAAGAAACCATTTCAGTCAATTGTCCGACTTGTTTCTCCAAAACCTCGGCAATCTTGCTGTTTTCATATTGATCCTGAAGATTTATCTCATTTACTGCATTTTTTTTCCAATGGCTCTTCATTAAAAAACTATCCAATTCTTTATCACTAATTAAAATTAACTCATTAATCATCTTTAAAAGAAATTAGACCTAAATCCTGACATTTTCTTTAAATAATCAATGGAAATCACGCTGAAATTTTTCAAAATGTGTCCTTTGAAATTCTCAAGCATAGAATCTGATAAAAGAACAAGCAGTCCTGATATATTCTGGTTGTTCTGAAAAAAAACTGATGCATTTTTTAGTCCGTTGAATGCATTTGGGAAATTTTTCTTCCAAACAGCTCGAAAAGCTTCGATTATCAAAGAAACTTCTTGACGATCTTTGATTTCAGACTAATTATAAATTATTTTATTTCAAATTTGTTTGGGTATTATTATAGGGAGAAACCTTTAATCTTTTGATTAAAAACCGAAGATTATCGAGATCCCATATGATGAAATAGGATAAAATGTGGAATAAAGCTATTTCAAAATTATATTCATTCGGGGACATTTGGATATTTAACTCGAAATCATCAAGAATCTCAATCAGTCCAGAGAAATCTTTTTTGTTGTTCTTTAAAATGGGTTCAAATTCAGAGTTTATTAGATTGAGATAATCAGATAAAGAAGACCCGAAATGAATTGTTTTACTATTCATTATTTAAAAAAAATTTATAGCAAAAGAATTTTTTAAATTATTTGCAAAATTCAAAAGAAAAAAAATATAAATGATTTTTTTTATTGGAAATTAATAAATTGATGATGGGAATGATGGGGATGATGGGGATTGATGAGGATTGATGGGGATTGATGGGGATTGATGGGGATTGAGGGTAATTGATGGAAATGGTAAGAAATAATCAATGGGATATATTTTTCACAAAAAATTAAAAAAATTATTTTAAGAAAAAATTATAAAAACGTTTTTTATTTTTTAATGGAAATTAATGAGTTGGAATCAAAAATTTTTGAAAAGTTTTATTTTTCTTTATCTTTTTCCAAAAAAAATCTCTTTTATTTTAAGAAAAAATAAACTCAAAGAACTTCATCAAGACCTCCAAACGAGACAAAATGAATTGAAATCCTTGAATGAATTGCTCAATTCTCGATTAGATCGACTCACCTTTCGAAAAGCAAGTTCAGAAATCAGACATTCCTCTTCCAAAGACTCAAAAGAAAACATGATTTTGATATATAAAGTAGCAGCTAAAAGAAAAAAAATCCTGATAAATGATATAAAAGTTCTAAAAGATATCGAAGCCTCTTCCAAGATAGAAAAGTTCTCTATTTTTTTTAATTAATATTAATTTCTCAATGAAAAAGGGCCTGGAGTTTAGAAAATTTGATCAAAGAAAAGGACAAAAGAATAGAGATTATGAAAATCGAGTTAAAAAACCTGATGAATTTGATAAGAACATTGGAAAAAACTATAAATGAATTGGAAAAAGTTGAAGAACATGCTAAAACAGTAAACAATAAGAAATTTAATTGAATTTTATCAGAGGCTTTTAATTAATAGGTGATGACTCTTGTTGAAAAAAGTGGGGTTTTGAATAATAAACTCTTGTTTTTAAAGGAAAGTTTTGAGGAAAAAATCAAATTCAATGAGAAAAAAATAGAATTTATTCAGTTTTTAGAAAAAAAATACACAGCTTTGAACAAAAATCCTTCAGTTTCTGAGATAAAAACAGAGGTTTATAGGCAAAAAATTGAAAATCATGAGGATTCTGGTGAAAAATCCAATAGAATTCTGTATAAATCGCTCAAAGATTACATGCAAAGCAATGGAGAAGTCACAGAATACAGTGAAAAAGCTTTTTTAAGATTAAGGAAAGCTATTCTAAACTTGAATAAATCTCTTGTAATTGATGAAAAATCGTATAAAAGGGAGTTTAAATTAAAAGAGAGAATAATTGAGGAACACATCAAGGAAAATGATGAATTATCAAATAGATTGAAAGAAAGAGAGAAGGTTTTATTTGTTTTATAAATAAAATTTAATATATAATACATTTGATAAGGAATTGGTTCTTTTGAATGAAAGATCAAATCAATTTAAAGAAATAAAGAAAAGTAGAATAAGCTTAAAACCTTTGATTTCTGCTTCGTTTTTCATCAATAAAAATGAAGAAGTTTTTTTCTCTCGATTGAAAATTCATTGTTTTTTTTTTCTTTTTTAGTTCACAAAAAAACATTTGAGAAAAATCACATTTTCTTCTAAGAATACAATTTTCAAAAGAATTCTTCAATCTGGCAATAGCTTCAGCGAAGATGTCGTCGATTTTGATGATTCCTTTTATATTGAAACTTCAAAGCTTCATAGTGTTGCATCAATCTATTTATTTCATCATAATTCCTGGCTTTTTGGTTTTCAAATCAAATATAAAGAATTGGGTTCAGAAGAATTTTTATTTTTCGGTGCACAAAACCTCATAAATTACCAAAAACCTTATCAAACAACGGAATTCAGCTTAAAAGAAAATGATTTTATCATAAATATTCAAGGACTTTATTCAAATCGAATTGAAGCTTTGAAATTTGTGACAAAAAAAGGCGTTGTTTTTTCGTTTAATTACACTGAAAAATGTTTGAAATTGGGTAAAACATTTGAAATCCTTTGTAAGAAGAATTGGATATGCAGTTCTTTAATTGGAGGTTTTGATTACTTCAAAGAAAGGGAATTATGGGGATTGGTTTATATTGGAATGGAAATCATTAAAAAACCGGAGCTGAATTCAAGTTTAATTGTTCAAGAGGAAGATGCTGCTCGGAAATCTGAGTTTAAACAAATAATGCAAGAGAATAATGGGAAAAACCGAGGCAAAAGCGCTGCATTGGAATACAAATTTAAAAAGAAAATACAAATTTGATAAAATTTAACAAATAAATAATAAATTCTAAATTATTTAATAATTCCAAATTTAAATTATGTTGTTTTTATTAAATTTCATTGCGTATTATCATTATTTTAACAATTAATAATACGTTCTAAATTTTAAATAATTCTTACAATTTTAAGCGAGAAAAACTGATTCATTCATTAAAATTTCTAAGACTTTCTATTATTTATTTATTTTTAAATCACTTTCCTTCATGGGTTGCCAATGTTCACATAACACTATTCTCAATCCATCAGCAGATATATACAACACCCAAACAAGCTTTTCCTCAAAAACCCTTCTTTTAGGGGAAACGAAAGTCGGGAAAACCAGCGTCGCCAATCGTTTTTGCAGCAATCGTTATTCTGATGAATATACCGTCACAATCGGTGGCACTTATTTGCAAAAACTTTGTACTTTAGCTTCATATGAATTAACTTATCATATTTGGGACTGTTGTGGAGATGAAAGGTTTGCAAGTCTTTTGCCAATTATTTGGAAGGATGCCAATGCGGTTATATTTGTCTATGATGTTTCAAGTCCAGAAAGCTTTGAAAAAGTTAATTATTGGAGAAAATCCTTATTGGAATTAATACCTTGCGGGAAAATTGCACAAGGGTTGATTGGAAATAAGAATGATCTTGATAATAAGAATGTGGATTGCTCTAAAGCGAAGAAATTTGCAGAAGATCATGATATGCTCTTTTCAGAAATGAGTGCGAAGAATGGTGAGGGGATTGAATATTTCTTTTATGGGTTCGCTGAAAAAATTTTGAAACAATTGAAGTTGAAAATATAGGGAAGTAAGGGGTGAAATGAGAATTTTTTATGAATAATTAATAACTTAAGTAAGTTTCTTTCCATTTTTCATTTTGATGTTATTTATTATTTACACGTTATTTAAATATTTTGCTTTTAAAACTTGAAGTTTTTTTTTTTTTTTTTTAAAGATGACAAATCACTTAAAATTATTATATTATCCCTTTCAAAATAACTCAAAAAGAAAAAAATGTTTTTAAATTTTTTATTATTAATGTTTTTAAATTTTTTTTTGTTCAAATTATTTTAATTTTTT
>JFJP01038647.1_pt1 | contig 16415 bp, 11 predicted proteins | sample 431651 | NCBI WGS metagenome assembly JFJP01 (sample SAMN02602958, study PRJNA72255) | Microbial mat metagenome, whole genome shotgun sequencing project. | biome: fresh water; feature: sink hole; material: water; isolation source: purple microbial (photo- and chemosynthetic) mats found in... | reverse complement strand
TTCTTTTTAAGATATTTGTATATCGGATGCGCGCCATCGCCGTTTACATCAATCTTGGCAAACATCGGAAATGTAACTCCGTAGTTGATCATGCAACCTTCAGAAATGGATTTCTCATCACCGGGTTCCTGGTTTGCAAATTGGTTGCAGGGGAAACCAAGTATCACAAGTCCTTTCGCCTCATAATCCCGGTACAGCTGTTCCAGGCCTTCAAACTGGGGCGTCAGTCCGCATTTGCTTGCCGTATTTACCACTAAAACGGTCTTACCTTTATAGGTCTCCATACTGATTTCCTTTCCCTGCAGGCTTTTTGCTGTAAGGCTATAAAATTCTGTGTTCATATTATTATCATCTATATTTTTACAAAATAAATTTCTTCATTTTTTCCCATTGTTGTCCGGTAAAATTTTTTCAAATCATTTAAATATATTGATTCCATTGACATTTGTAAATATTACGCCCCTACAGGGCTTCTTTTCACTTTTCTGTCAATATTTCTACAAATATTTGGGCGGCGCTGCCGCTTTAAAAAGCTGCAGAGCAGCAAAATATTTGTAGTCAAGTAATTATATGTATACATATAAGCTGCAGAGCAGCGAAATATTGAGCGTATAAAGAATTTCAAACTTTACCGGACATTAATGATTCTTTTCCTCCAAATGTGCATATCAAAGCATTTTCGCAAACAGACAATTCATTTTTGGCTTGTAATGAGTTGGATCAGGAAGTTGGCTTCAGCGGGGTCGAGTCCATTAGCGAAAGCAACAGTCGGGTAGTTAACCCGCTCCTCAGAAAGGCCATGTTGTTCCTTATTTTCGGCCGGGAATGCGCTGATAATATCCCCTAAAGCACTCTTTATAGGCTTTTTGTATGTGAATTGCACGCCGGGATAAACCTTGCGAGTATCGTTGCTGTAGGTGCGCGTGCTCCTCGAGGAGTCTCTGTAACTGTCGGTTTGTCTCCATCCCTTTTCGGGTGCGGGGGCCTGCTCAATATCATGAATCAGAGCCCGATCGTACTTTCTCACCCGGACATCAATGCCGGCTACTTTGTATTTCAGCACAAGGTAACCCGGGATCAATACAATAAACTCGCGTTTGAGCAATTCGTAAACCATGGCAACAAACAAGATCCCGCCGATGCCCTTTATGATAAGGTTCATAATCAAAAAGAAATGATCGGAACGTTCCTCCTGATTGGCTTCCGCAATCCGAAGCAGGTATGACATACCAAGAATAAAGGCTATTACAAACACAAAAAAAGCGATCATCGCCCATTCGTATTTCTTTTTGATACGGATGGTCTGGCTCCAGCCATCATCCAAAACAGAGATCCGGCCAAATGTTTTGCTGTCGTTCATAACAATGTACACAGGTTAAGGTTCAACAAGCTGTTTTAAATTATATTCAATCACATCTGCAAGGCTGCGTGTTCCATACATTCCGGGGAAATTCAGGAGCATTTTGTACTCCGACTCCGGTAAGGTTTCTCTCATGGGACCGCCAACCGGGTTATGGGCGTTATCGATTATCAGAGTCGGATTGGCGCGGGTAAAATCCAATATCTGTCGGGGTTCCGGGGGAGCAGGCCCAAAAACAATGCGGGAGTCGATTCCCAGTTCCCGGGCAAACGATTCCTGGAAAAAATGGACCAAAGCCGTTTCCTTGTCAAGCCCTTTCTGTTTCACAGCCTCACGACCTTCCTCAAACAAGCCTTTGATCTCTGCAATGTTTCCGGCAGCTATATCCTCGGTTCCCAGCTGCTTGGCAATAAGCATCACCGAGGCTTCGATTTCTGTGACCGTATAGCTCGTTGTGATGGCCATGAGTTTTTCGGGCGGTATTTTCAATCCCCCTTTAATCTGATCCACCATAACTTCATACCCGACATAAACGATAATGCTCGCATTGCTTAAGCGGCTAATATCTCCCGGCCGCAGCTCGTACTCGCTGGGATGCACCATTTCATAGGGTGCGAGAACCGAAACATCGGTTGCGCCGGCGGCTATGGCATAAGCAGCTGTCCAGGCAGTGGTTGCCACAACGCCTTTGGGGGCAGTCTGCCTGACTGAGCAGGTGGAGAACATCACTGAAACGAGAAGTATGGATTGAAGTGTTTTCATTTTCGGCGCATAAGGTACATTACAATAAACACTACAGAGGCCAAAGCTGCAATGGAGGAGCTTGCAGGGATGTCTATGGCGATCGACAAAAGAAATCCCCCGATAGAAAAAATCCCTCCCCACATTGCCGACCCCAAAATCATTCCTTTCAGGCTTCTGGCATGAAACGAAGCGATTACGGGAGGCAGGAGCAGAATGGCGTCCAAAAGCAAGGCCCCGATAAGCTTCATGGCCAGTGCTACGGTAATTGCAACCAGAAAAACAACTGCATAATAGAGCTTGCCCTCATCGATTCCGGAAGTGTAGGCGATCTCCCTGTCGAAAAAGAGGGCGCGCAGCTGGTGGCGGAAATAAAACTGGAATCCTGCCAGCAAAACGGCAAACGACCCGACCCCGATAACCTCCGCCCAGCTCAGGATAAAGAGGTTTCCCCAAAGCAGCGTAAGGGTATCTTTTGCAGGGACGTTGAATTTGTAAATAAATATGAAAGCCAGGGAAATTGAGATAACCATGAAAAAAGTACTGATCTGGCCGGCATCGATTTTCATGGAGCGCGACGATCGGGCCATAAATACTACAAGCACGAGGTTCACCGCGATGGTTGTCCAAAAAGGATTAATCTGCAAAGCAAGGGCCATGGCTCCGCCCAGAATAGCACCGTGCATGAGCATGAAACGCAGCGGAAGGAGGTTCAGCCGGAACAGATAGACACCGGTGATGGGAAAAGTCACGCCGGCCAGGGCAAGAACAATCAATCCCTTGAGAATGGGGGTCAGCGACAAGAGCTCTAGCATAATATCCCTCCTTTCAACTCCCGGGAAGTCCAGTTTAGTTGTTCAATCCATTGCAGCTCGTGCGAAACGAGAATCATGGTTGGGGCTTCGTTACGGCTAAGCTCATCAAGCAAAATCAACAAATCTTCTTTTCCCTGCTGATCCAGAAATGAGGTTGGTTCATCCAACAAGAAAACGCCTGCATTCTGGCAAAGGCAGCGGGCCAGGGAGATGCGCTGTTTTTCACCGCCCGACAAGGTGCTGTAAGCCTGTCTGAACAAATGGAAGCATCCGGTGCGGCGCATTGCCAGCTCAACCCGGTATTCGGTTTCAGTGCCCGACATTCTGGAGGTTCCCAGACCGATCTGCACAACTTCACCGGCTGAAATCGGAAAATTGCTTTTCATACTCTCCTGGTGAACATAGGCGATGCTGCTTCGCTGCTTTTTCCAATCTGCCCCACCAACGACGAAATCGCCGATTCGGATTGATCCTTCAAAGGGTGTCAGACCCAGGATAGCGCGCAGCAGGGTAGTTTTACCCGTTCCGTTTGCTCCATGCACGATAAGCTGCTCTCCCCTGCCCAGATCAAGATTCAGATGATCAACGATTAAAGTACCGGCAATTTGAACCCTGACATCCACGAGTTTCACGGCCAGGCCCTGAACCCTGCCTGCGCGCTTGCGAAGGAAAAGATATGCATCGGCAATACTCATCGCATCGGTAATAAGATCCTCGGTGCGGCATTGGATATGATCGACAAGCGTGTCGTAGGTAAATTCGATACCGTTGGCTTTAAACACGGGAATTGCACGTTCGCTCAACAACTCGATATGACAGCGCCTGATGCCGAGAAAAACAATAAGGCAGGCAGCAGCTTTGCCCGCTATTTTATCCCTCAGAAACAATTCGTTGGGCAGAATGCTGTTCCGGTTAAGGAAGTCTTCAAGCTCAAAAAGCGGGTGCAGCCAATGCTGATCGCTTGTGAAGATAGTTATATTGTTGCGGGTTACTACTAATGAGTGCTCCAAAATTCCAATGTTATTTGGACTGCAAATTAATGTTTTTCGCAGGCCTTACAAAATTATTTCGAGACTCATCCCCCGAGATCAGTCTGATCGTCGTCAACGGGCAAACCAAGATCCACCTTGCGGAGAAAATCAACCGAGCGGTTTATGTCTTCGTACATTACCATATCGTTGGTAACGAATTTGATTTCCCGGCGGTATTGCTGAAGAATGTTTTCGAGGTAAGAGGAGGTGCGGGCAGGACGTCGAAAGTCCAGGGCCTGCGCTGCGTTGTAGAGTTCAATGGCGAGGATTCGCTCGAGGTTTTCCATAACCTTGTAGGCTTTCACCGCAGCGTTTGCTCCCATGCTCACATGGTCTTCCTGTCCTTGTGAAGACTCGATACTATCGACGGAGCTGGGGGTTGAGAGTTGCTTGTTATGGCTCACCATGGATGCCGCGGTATATTGGGGGATCATAAATCCGGAGTTAAGGCCGGGATTGGCAACCAGAAATGGCGGTAGGGAACGGTGTCCGCCGACAAGCTGGTACGTGCGGCGCTCGGATATATTCCCCAGTTCCGACATTGCTATGGCCAGGTTATCGAGGGCTAGTGCCAGGGGCTGTCCGTGAAAGTTTCCGGCAGAAATTATCAGATCCTCTTCGGGGAAAATTGTAGGGTTATCGGTAACGGAGTTAATCTCCCTCTGAAAAACATAGGCAACATATTTGATAGAATCTTTTGAGGCACCATGAACCTGCGGAATACAGCGGAAGGAATAGGGATCCTGAACATGCTCCTTGGGCCGGTTGATGATTTCGCTGTCGCTAAGGAGCCACCGCACTCTCCTGGCTGTTTTAATCTGTCCCTCGTAAGGACGTATCTTTTGTATAAGTTCGTGGAACGGTTCAATCCTGCCGTCGAATGCTTCGAGCGACAAGGCTCCGATAATATCGGCCAGCTGGGAGAGTTTGAACACCCGCAGACAAAGCTCCACCCCATATGCACTCATAAATTGGGTTCCGTTGAGCAGCGCCAGACCTTCTTTGGATTTCAATTCAAGCGGTTCCCAGCCAAATTTTTTAAGGATTTTGGCAGAAGGGTATTTTTTACCCTGGTAATATACCTCGCCCATTCCGATTAGCGGAAGACTCATGTGTGCCAGGGGAGCAAGATCGCCTGAGGCACCCAGTGAGCCATATTGATAGATAACAGGTAAAACTCCCTCGTTATAAAAATCGAGGAGACGCTGAATTGTCTGCAATTGGACTCCGGAATTGCCATACGAAAGCGACTGTGCTTTTAGGAAAAGCATAAGTTTCACAACCTGAAGGGGCACTTCCTCGCCAACACCGCAGGCGTGCGACATTACCAGGTTGGTTTGCAACTGACCAAGATCCCCGGAAGGGATCACACGGTTATACAAAGAGCCAAAGCCGGTATTGATGCCATAAATAACCTCTTTTCCGCTCTCCATGCGCTTGTCGAGATATTCCCTGCAGCGGATGACCTTTGCGGCCGATTCGTCGGAGAGTTCGACCCTTGAAGGAGAATGGAGTATGTTTGAAATACCTGCAAAATCTATTACACTGGAATCTATCTTATGGAGCATGGATGAGATGTTAAAATTCAGGCATAAGTACCAAAAAAAATTGGAATGGGGGTATGCTTTTGAGCATTTTTAGTGGTTAATGAGGTAATAGGTTAATAAGTTAAAGGGTTAAAAAGGCTCTTTAAATCCTTTATAGTATCATGAATCAAATAATTCCGCATTGCATTTAAAGCAAATAATTATTAAATTTGTTAGATGGTTCGTGTAAATTCAACATTTTCAATTTGTTATTAAAAATGACATGCGAAATATTATTTTAATCTGCCTTACAATTCTATTTGTTTCCTATTTATTCCGGGATGCGAGAAAGACAAGCAACCGCCAAAAAATGAGTTGATTGAAATTAACTTCATGATGTCCAACGAAAATAATTCCAATACAATAAACTCAATATTCTTGAGTGGTTGGAATAAGAACGACTGTTTGAAAATTAAATACCAGCAAGTTAACATTGTAAATAGTATGGAGGATTATTATCAAATTGAGCCTTGCAATATAATTTCGGAAATTGCTTTTAGTAAATACATACTTGCTTACGGTGATTTATGTTCCATACGATGCACACAATATTGCATCCGTAAAACTTGAATCAAAAAAAGCAAAAGCAGGTTAAAATTTTGAAATTTCTATGAACACCTGTGAATAATGTTGGGTAGTTATTGTTGTTGAATACTTTTAGAGGCTTTATCCAAAATTAAATTCCGAATACGAATTATTATATAAAGTAAAAAATGTAAAATGTAAGTTCAAATAAAAAACGCCATTATGAAAACTCTGAAAATTTACCTGGTCGTGCCGATTTGTCTATTATTTGGTAAATCGATAATAGCTCAGGATTTGGGACAAAATGATTTTGCCCCCATCGGAGCCAAGTGGTATTATGATGAATTGGCGGGTATGGGTTGGTCTCCTTATGTTGTTGACTACATTCTATATACTTCGGAAAAAGACACAATCATTAATGGCCAGGAATGTAGGAAAATAATTAAGCGACATGATATAGACTGTTTTTTCAGGCCAAAGAACGAGTTTGTTTATTCAAGACATGATTCCGTTTTCTTTTATGATGAAAAAATAGACACATTTCAGTTATTATATAATTTTAACGCTGAAGCAGGCGATAATTGGTCATTCCTTTACTCGGACATTGGTGAACCCGGAATTGATACCCTGAATGTGCATGTTGATTCCATTGGGAGCTTAAACGCTAACAATCAGATATTGCGTTTGCTTTATGTTACAAATACCGCTCACTTAAGTGCTGGTTATAAAAGGCAATACCAGGCTCGGATAGCAGAAAAAACAGGCGACTTGTTTTTCATGTTTAACTTTGATCATTTTTCAAACCTGGTGTGCGATGGGAATTTATCAAGAGGATTAAGATGCTATGAGGATTCAGATATTGGTTCCTATCATATTCCAGGTATGGAAGCTTGCGATTATACACTTTTGTGGACCGATATTGAATCTGACAGAGTTACCGATATAACTATTTATCCAAATCCTGTTGGTGAGTCGATTTGCATAACAGGGATTAACGAGATAGCCAGCTTCAAGATTTATAACATCAGTGGAAAGCTGATTCTCTCAGGTACAGTTAAGGATTGCCTTATAAAAACAAATGATTTGGACAAAGGGATCTATTTATTGAGGATATTCGATTCAGGTAATAATCTGATGTATTCTGATAAAATAATTAAACAATAACAATCCCTATCCCGAGACTTGCGCCTCTGCGAGAGAATTTAAAAAAAGTGTCTCGCAAAGCCGCGGAGACGCAAAGGAAAAATATAAAAACAAAACATTAATTGAATTAACCATCATGCCTTAAGGATTGAAAAACTTTGCGCCTCTGCGCCTTTGCGAGAGAAAAAAACAATTGTCACGCAAAGCCACGGAGCCGCAAAGGGAAAATAAAAAAAATCCTCCTATACTGAAAAACTTCTTTGCGTACTTTGTGGTTAACAATAATACTTTAAGAACACCTCACAAGAAGCTCATCAAAAGTAACCTCCTCCTGCTTTCCTGATTTCATATCTTTGAGAGTCACAATACCTTTTAATAATTCCTGCTCTCCTGCAAGCGCAACAAAGGGAATTTTTGCTGTGTTTGCATAGCCTAGTTGCTTTTGAAATTTAGCCGCATCGGGATAGATTTCAACAGCAATATTCTTTTCTCTTAGTTGGGAAACAAGGTTTAAAACCGACTGCACTTCTTTTTCCCCGAAGTTCACAAACATTATTTGTGTGCCTGTTTCAGCTTCGGCGGGGAAATCATTCAATTGCAGCAATACGTCATAAATCCTGTCTGCCCCAAACGATACTCCAACTCCCGAAACTCCCGGCATGCCAAAAATTCCCGTGAGATCGTCGTACCTTCCTCCCCCGCAAATACTGCCAATTTCAACATCGAGTGCCTTGACTTCAATAATTGCACCTGTATAATAATTCAGTCCTCTGGCAAGCGTGAGATCCAGCTCGATTGTGTTTTTTATTCCGAAGGATTCGAGGATGCGGAAAATTGTTTTTATTTCTTCAATCCCCTTAAGTCCCACCTCGGAATTTTTAAGATAGCCTTCAAGGAAAGTGATCTTTTCCTGTTTATCGCCTTTCATCTCAAAGAGAGGGTTCAGTTTCTCAATGGAATCATTTCTAATCCCCCGGGATAATAATTCTTCCACGACTTTTTCCTTACCGATTTTATCAATCTTATCAAGTGCGACAGTTATCTCGGTTATTTTATCGGCTTCACCAATTGTTTCAGCAATACCTGTGAGTATTTTCCTGTTGTTGAGTTTTATAAGGATGCGGGTATTGAGTCTCGTAAAAACCAAATCTATGATTTTTATAAGTTCAACTTCATTCAGAAGAGAGTTGCTTCCTATCGTATCCGCGTCGCACTGGTAGAATTCCCTGTATCTCCCTTTCTGAGGCCTGTCGGCTCTCCAAACCGGCTGTATCTGGTATCTTTTAAAAGGGAAATTAATCTCATTTCTGTGCTGTACCACGAAACGAGCAAAAGGAACGGTAAGATCGTAACGGAGTCCGCGTTCGGAAATGACGTTGGAAACCTTGAGCGAGTCTTTTTTCTGGAGCAGACTTTCGTCGGTTTTCGAGAGGAAATCCCCCGAATTCAAAATCCTGAAAAGAAGCTTATCCCCCTCCTCACCATATTTACCAAGAAGAGTGGAAAGGTTTTCCATTGCCGGGGTTTCGATAGCTTGGAATCCAAAAAGTTTAAACACGTCACGGATAGTGGAGAAAATATAGTTCCTCCGGGTCATCTCCAAGGGAGTAAAATCACGGGTTCCCGCGGGAATGCTCGGTTTTGTAATGGACATTTATTCGGTTTCTATTGTAAGTAAAAAAGTTTTTTAATGTTTCGAACGATTCAAAAAGCCGGGAGTCTGGAGGGGTCGATTACTTGGCCATTTTCTTCAGGTCCGATTCCAGCAGTCCATCAGGGTTTTTGTCAGACACCATGTGGTAATCGAAATAATAAAAGTTTGCGTCGGAGGCCCCAATCACGATTTTGTAGCATCTGGCATCGGAGCGCTTGCCTTCAGGTCCCACTTTATGAAGAAAAACAATATCCTCGTTATTATCGGCGATAGCCTGGTTTATTTCCTCCCTCGTTACTATTTTGAATTTATAGGGGTAAATCGCCTTGATTCTTGCAGGGGTGCTAACGGCAGGTGAAAGTTCGTCCTGAACGAGAAATAAGGTTTTGGTATGGATATCCTGGATATTGTCGTTGTAGAATTTAAAAATATTCGCAGTAATGAGTTCCGGCTTTTCATAGATAAGGTTCACATGGTTTTGAATGAAACGCACGATGGTTCCCAGCTTGTAGGTGTAGTTTTCGGGATCTGTTCCCGAGTATGAAAGCGGAACTGCAGCCATGTCGCGCAGGTCGTCGATCGACAGGTTTGCTCCCCCGAGAGAAAAATGAAGAAAGACATAGCGGGACTCGGTTTTATCCTTTTCAAAACTAACGAGAGAAGTGTAGAGGAAAGAATTGTTTTCGTTTTTGGACAGCTTTTCAAACTCAGAATTCTTGATGAACTCGAATTCGGTTAGTTTCCAAACGCTTGCCATAACCTCCTTTATAGCGAAATTGAAATCCGACATCGGACTCTCGTCGAGAACCACATAGGTTTTGGTTTTCAGCAACTTTCCAAGATCGTCTTTTGTGGGCAGGTATTCAACCTGTGCGGTTAACAATGAACCACACATGCAAGCGGCAAGAATCAGGAGGGTTTTTCTCATGGGATTATGGTGTTTATTTGTTTTTCAGGTATAAACAATGGGTTTCTCTCATTGAACTTCCGGATATATAGAAACTTCATTTGCTTTTTCTTTTTGTTATTCAGAGCTGCAAATTCATCATACAGCTCCGGATCTTTCATTAACAAAACCTCAACTCCCTGGGTGTCGTAATCGAGTATCTTCCCTGTCTCAAAATCAAGGAGGTACTGTCGCATTTCCGTAGTTGATGTAGTTGAGGGAGTGGCTGAATAGCGGTAATAATAAGGGTTATAGTAATATGGGTCGTAATACCGGGAGTTATAGGTGGTGATATTGGCCACAAAATGGCAAATACTTCCAATAACGGTTACCCGTGAAAAATTACCCCCGATGCGGATGTACACCACACCATTTCGGCTGAACCCCCAGATTTTCTCGACCGGTACGGACTGCTGAACCCCAAAATCGTCGAAATAACTAATCTGCTTTTCTTCAAGGAGTTTAGTGAAAAAATCAGGATCGTTGGGTTCCGTGTCCGACAGCACCCTTGCAACCGGGACAGGGCTGTTGCTTTTGAGTTGGGAGTAGGCAAGGTAGATCCCATCGGCAAATCTGAATTCCGGCGTATACCTCACCATTCCTTTTGGCAGCTCCTGGGATGACAAGGTAAGATGGATGAGCATCACAGTCAGAAATATAAGACTAAATCTCCGCATCAATTTCAAATATAAATGATCTTGAAACATCTAAATAATAAGTCAAAAGTACCAATTAAGCAGTTTAATAAAAACACAAAGCAATAAAAAAGCTAAAATTTAAAGCCCAGAGCTATAAAAACCAAGGCATCTCATAAAGAAATATTATACTATCGCGGCAACATTTTGCACCCAATATCGTAAAGTATTTTTACTTTGCCGCAGAATTGATTAATATTGGTGCAAGATTCATTCCAAACAATCAGAAAACATGAACCTGATTACATTGCTTAAGAAAATTTTCACATCCAATTTGGTTTCCGATAATGAAAAAAACATTGACAGGGTTTTCATTTTCAATTTACTGTTGAGCCTGTTTTTCCTTTTCTGGGTAGCATCCGGGATCAGGCACTTTATAAACGGAGATACTGTTTCATCCTATTTTTACTCATCTGTTCTTGTCCTCTCCATTCTGACTGTTGTGGCATTTCCATCGAAAACAAAATACGACAAGGGAGCTTTGGTTTCTGTAATTCTTGTTGATTTGGCGTCGGCATATTCATTTTGGTTTGGCACAACGGTTTCTTATTCCTGGATTTTCATTCTGTTTTTTCCTGTTTTTGCAGTTCAGGTATTTGAAAAACGTAAAAGCATTGTTCATTCCCTTTTGCTTGCACTGATTCTCCTGTCGGGCCATTTCATTCCCCTGCCAGGCATTGTTATCAATACGGACTTATCCTATAACATTTACTTTTTCACTGCCTATTTTCTGATTTTGTTGATCTTTTATATCCTTGAAGATTTAAGGGCAACTGAAGTTATTGAGATGCAGGATAAGCTTAAGCTTTCGTCACTGGAATTCAAGCAAAAAGACGAGTTCATTTCAAACTTATCGCATCAGCTGCGCACCTCCCTCAACAACATTATTTTGGTTAACAATCTGATTTTCAAATCCAGTCTTAATAAAAATCAGAAAGAACTTATCGATACTCTAAGAGCTTCAACAAATAATCTGCTGGAAGCTGTAGACAAGATTGTGGATTTCTCGCAACCAGAACTGGTAAAAATCAAAGACAGCCTCATCAGTTTCAATCTGTTGCCCGCCATAAAAAGCATAGTGAACCTTTACTCGAATAAAAGCCAGGCAAATATCAGCCTTGAGTTTTCGCCCAACATCCAGAACTTTTTAATAGGCGATCCGATAAAACTCAAACAGATTTTCCTTAACCTTCTTCAGAACATCCTCTATTCGAATAGCAAGAGGGTTATAAATGAGATTGTTATTAAAGTTTATCCTGAGAAAGAAACCAAAGCGGACCTGAAAATTATTTTCACCATCGAGGTTTCCTTCAAGCTTTCGGATCCCATTTCCTTGAAAAAGGAAGCCGAGACGCACATTTTAGATTCCGACCAGACCAATATCAACTCAAAGAAGCTTATAAGTTATTCCGGGGGATTTTTAATAATCGACCATAAAGACGGGCTTGATATCCTCAGTTTCGTTTTGGGCTTTCAAAAAGACCTCTCCCGCAGGGTAGAAGATGTTTCCGAAAGGCTGCTTTTTGACGAATCGGAGTCGGTAAGTCTTATCGACGCGAATGTTTTGCTTGTTGAAGACAACCTTATAAACCAGAAGATTGTGCTGCTGTCGTTGAAGAGTATGGTAAAAAACATTGATCTGGCTTGCAATGGGAAAGAAGCACTCGAAAAATTCGGCACATCCAAATACGACATCATCCTGATGGATATACAAATGCCGGTAATGGATGGCATCGTTGCAACCAAAAAAATCAGGGAGATCGAATCGAGCACCAACCTGCAGACCCCAATTATTGCCATAACAGCCAATGCACTGGCAGGCGATCGGGAAAGTTGTTTAGCTGTTGGCATGAACGATTATATCAGCAAACCCTTCCAGGTGGATATCCTCGTTCAGAAAATGAAGGCTCTGCTGAGTAAATCAACTGAATAGGCTGTCAGGGGATTCGAATACCGATGACCAGAATATCGTCAATCTGCTCAATGCTACCTCTCCACTCCTCAATATTCTCATCAATTAAAGCCATCTGCTTCTCCAGGGGGAGTTGATGAATGTTCAGCAAGAGATGCCGGAATCTGCGGTACTTGTATTTTTTTCCTTCCGGTCCGCCAAACTGATCGGCATAGCCATCGCTGAACATGTAAATCATGTCGTTGGGGCGGAGATGGAAAATATGGTTTGTAAAGATTTTTTCGGGGATTTCGTTGGCAATATCGGCTCCGATGGAGAATCTATCTCCCTTCAACTCGATGAGTTTCTTTTCCCTAACGATATAGAGGGGATTAAACGCACCGGAATACTCAAGTTTCCCCATAGACTTATCGAGTACGCAAAACGAAAGATCCATTCCATCTTTGATGGCTATATCTTCGACATTCCCGAAAATTTCCTCGAAGTTATTGTTAATGGCATTCAGAATTAATGCCGGCGAGTATATTTTCTGAGTCTTAATGATTTTTCGGAACAGTTCAAAGCTAATAAGCGACATAAAAGCGCCCGGAACGCCATGCCCGGTGCAGTCGGCAGCAGCCACGAAAACTTTTCCTTCCTGCTCCGAAATCCAATAAAAGTCGCCACTCACGATGTCTTTAGGCTTATGCAGAACGAAAGAGTTAGGGAGAATCGATCGGAATTGCTTAGGGGTTGTAAGCATTGCTTTTTGAATGCGCTGGGCATAATTAAGACTGTCCTCGATGTTTTTGTTTCTTAAACTGAGCATATCCTTTTGCCGTGAGATTTCTTTAGCCGCAATATCGCGGTCGCGTAAAATCCGGTTTGACTTCCTGAGCGACTGTGTCCGATATTGAATTACGACATAGATGAAAAAAACGGTAATAAGGCTGAAGAGAGCCAGCGCAAAATTTGTTCGCCAAAAAGGAGAAGTCGACACGAATTCCACTTCAGTTCCTTGGGTGTTCCAAACCTGGTCGTTATTGGAGCCACGAATTCTCAAAGCATACTCTCCCCGGGGGAGATTCAAAAACGTAACTGAATTTTGATTCCCAATAGGGATCCATCGCTCATCCTTTCCCTTTAGTTGCATTGAGTATTCGAAAGCGTTGCTTTCAGGCAGCGTGAAATCCAGGGCGGCAAACCTGACAGTAAAGGACTGTTTATCTCCTACAACCACAGACTTGAATCCCTCGCCGGAATATGGATGCGCGATTCCGTTATTATCAAACACATCAATTGAAACTACTACGATTTCGGGCCGATAAGGATTAACGGGCAAATTCTCGGGGTAAAAAGAGTTGAAGCCCGAAATGCCTCCGAAAAACATCTCGCCATCATCTGCTTTACTTGATGCAGCTTGAATAAATTCAAAACTTTGCAGGCCATCGGTAATGCTGAAGTTGGTAAATTCATTTGTGTTTAAATCGAATTTGGAGAGCCCCTTGTTGGTGCTAATCCATATACAGTGGTTTCCGTCCTCGAGCAACGAGTTTATCTGGTTATTTGAAAGGCCCTCAGCTTCAGTAAACAAGTCGAAATTTTCCGTCTTCGGATTATATTTATTCAAGCCGGAGGCCGTTCCCACCCAAAGTGTATTTCGACTGTCGAACAGGAGGCTGTAAATAATCCGGGAGCTTAAATCCTTTTCCCTGCCGGTTTCCTCATAACGATAGAAGAAATCTTTTTCCAGATCGTTGCAGTTCAGTCCATTTTCCGTTCCAATCCATATGCGGTTTTCATTGTCGGCAGCAAGAGCATAAACATAACCCATTTCAGCCGTTACATTTTCGCGGTAAATTTTATTGTAACTGGTGAAAAGTTTGAACTTCCGTTGAAATCGCAAGACCCCCTTGTCGGTTCCTATCCATAAATCCCCAAGCTTGTTTTCCGTCATGCAGAGTATCCGGCGGTTATTCAGAATCTGAGAAAACACAGAGGGATATTTCTCATCAAACCGCGAGAATGTTCGTGTTTTCGGGTCAAAGATATCAAGCCCGTTGAACGAGCCTAACCAGATGACACCGGTGTGGTCTTTAAAAATGCATTTTACCTGATCGCTGCTAATGCGTTTGGCAGGATCGGGGTTATTGAAGGAATATTTCTCAACCTTACCGGTTTTGCGATTCAGTATGTTCAGGCCATAATCCCAAGCCCCTACCCAAATCAGCTCGTCAGTTTCCTTGTAAACACATGAAATCATATCCCCTGAAAGAGCAGGATAGCTATTAAAGCTGGAATTGTAGACCTTGAATTTCTTAGGCTTGGTATCAATTTTGAAAAGGCCCTGAAATCCCGACATCCAGATAATACCTGATTTATCGAGCAGTAAACCTGTTATGGACCCCAAAGAATACAATGACTTGTTAATTATCAGTCCTGAGAGGTGTTCCGGGTTAACTTTCCTCTTGTCAAATAAAACCACCCCTCTTCCTGTGCCCAGCCAAAAAAGTCCTTTATCATCCTCGATAATTGAATTTACAGAAATGCTTGATTCTCCATGAGGGGAAAAAAGGTATCTTTTAAAGTTTTTATACTGTCGATCGAACTTGTTAATGCCATTTTTGGTGCCTACCCATAATTCCCCATTCTTATCCTCAAAGATTGAAAGTATTTCGTTGTTGCTGATACTCTCGGATATTTCATAGCTATGGAAATAGTGGGAAAAAGTTTCTGTTTGGGGATTGAAAGAAAACAAGCCATCATTGCTGCCAAACCAGAATATTCCGTTAACATCCTCAACAACCAAGCAGTTTTGTGAAACCGGGTTATTATTAAACCTGTTGACATAATGCTTGTAGTGGGTAACATTTCCCCTACTGGGATCGAGTTTATCAAAATATTGTTCGGTTTTTATCCACACAAAACCTTTTGAATCAACAAAAAGTGCCAATATACGGTTGTCGGAGATGCTGGAAGCAACTGCAGGATTATGGGTAAACTGACTGAACTTGCCCGTTTGCCTGTTATAAAAATTCAATCCGGAATTGGTTCCGATCCAAAGATTGGCATCTGCATCCTGAGCAATGCAGCGAATAAAGTTCTGAGAGAGAGAGCTGCTGTCGTAAGGGATATGTTTAAAAACGTGGAATTTATATCCATCATAGCGATTAAGTCCGTCACTGGTACCTATCCAAAGAAAGCCAAAAGCGTCAGTAAAGGTAATGTTGACGCGGGTCTGCGACATGCCACTTTCAATAGTAAAGTGCTCCGCTTCAGGAATCTTAGCAGCAGTAACAAGACTTTGTGAAAAGTTTATTACGGAGATAAAAAGTAACGATATGGAAAGCTGAAATATCCTCATACCGCGCTAATTTAGTATAAAGTAGTCATCTAATCAAGGAAAAGACCTAATGAGAGTTAAAAGAACCGGGATTTGCAATGGCGCCGGTATTTTTAACCATATTTTCAAATCTGCGGGAAGGTGATTCAATAAATCTGAAAGGGATCAGCTTTTCCCATTCCGCGTCAATCTTTTTAATGATCTTATCATCCATCACAATGATATTTGGCCAGGGGCGGGAAAAGTCATTCAACTCAGAATCCTTCGAGGTAGCATCCAACAAGAGCAGAACATCTCCTTTATAGGGAAACAAGATTATATCGCGAACCGGATCGGTATTATTAAGTGCCACCCATGCGGTAAGGAAGTAATCCGTAACATCCACATTATCATCCAAAAGAACTATTATCCGGGGATATTGAGATTTGGAGGAGTCAAGATGAGAGAGCAAATCTTGGAACAGCTCCGTTCTGTTTCTTTTCTTAACTGTAAGCAGCAAAATCCGGACACCGGGATGCTTATCCTCCACCGACTCGCTTGCAAGTATAGAATCATACCCCTTTTCAAGTCCGGACCTGCTTAGCTCTGGGGGCTTATTGCCCGGATAGGAAACCATTTCCTCGGGATAAGGGCTTGTGAGATCGATTCCCAGTTTACTTCCATAGCCCATGCTTTGAGCAGAATG
>JFJP01010500.1_pt1 | contig 16416 bp, 12 predicted proteins | sample 431651 | NCBI WGS metagenome assembly JFJP01 (sample SAMN02602958, study PRJNA72255) | Microbial mat metagenome, whole genome shotgun sequencing project. | biome: fresh water; feature: sink hole; material: water; isolation source: purple microbial (photo- and chemosynthetic) mats found in... | reverse complement strand
ACTGATCGCCAACTTCACGTCGAGCGGCCCTTCAGCCATCGTGGGCCACAGCACCGCAAGGCGTGAACCATTGACCGCCGAAGCAGGCCCATTCACCGGGCAACCCGGCATACGCCATTGATCGGCATACACGGTGGAAGGGTGCTGCCAAGCGCCAGAAGCGTCGCGTCGCAGCATGGCGATGTCACGCACACCTTCCGCATGATCGCGATACACCACCGCAACCGATCGACCGCGACGCACCATGTCGGTTTGGCAACACGAGCAGGTGTCGGCGTCGAGACGCGCTTCCTCCATCGGAACGCCGTTGCGCCCCACAACCGCTGCACGAAGCGTCATGCGGCCTTCTTCATGATCGCCGTGGTGTGCATGCGCGTCGGTTGCAGCTTCGCGGCCATCCAGCCACACCAACAGCATGCGGTCTTCCCCATCGGGAAGCAGAGAAACAAAACCATGCTGCACCGATTGCCCATCGCGGTTCACAACGTTCGAGGGCAACCATGTGCGGCCGGCATCCAAGGAGCGCTGCAGATGAATGTCGTAGGCGTAGGTCGAGCCCGCTGATTTCCGCAAGGTGAAGGTGACCCAATCACCGTTATCCAATACGGCAAGGCTGGGAAAATCCGCCCAGTTGAGGAACCAGCCCGCGCCACTCGCCACATCACTGGTGCGTGCGGGTTGCGCAGCGCTTGCAGTGAACACCGCCACGCGCAAAGTGCCTTTTTCACCTGCCCTTTGCTGCCAAGTCACTGCGAACTGTCCATTGCCTGCACTGGTCACACTGGGCTGCGCTGAACCTTTTCCGGGCGTCCAAGACGGCACCTCCACCGTTAATGCAGAAACGGGGGCGGCAAGACCAAGCGCCAAACCCAGCAGTGCGCCATACGACAAGGCCAAGACACGGCGCAGTTCAGTCATGGCGCTTAATCCCAGCGCGACAGCGTGGCGGGCACATCGGCGGCTTTGTCTACGGAGGCAAAACGCGGATGGTTCGGATCGATATCGGCACGGTCCAAGGCCCAGACCAAGGGGTAAGGCACATGAATGCCGTGACCACCCAGCTCAAGCACAGGCGCGATGTCGGATTTGAGTGAGTTGCCCACCATCACAAACTGAGATGCCTCAACACCAAACTCGTCGAAAAGACGCGAATAGCTGCGCTCGTCTTTCTCGCTAACGATCTCGATGCGATGGAACAAATCCGCCATGCCGGAGTCGGCCACCTTGCGTTCCTGATGGAAGAGATCGCCCTTGGTGATGAGCACCACGCGATGTATCGCCGCCACGGCCTGAACGGCTTCGCGCACTCCGGGCAAGAGCTCGACCTTGTGCTGCAAGATCGATTTACCCAAATCAATCAGGCGATGAATGTCCGCCGCACTGATACGTGATTGCGTCAGTACGATCGAGGTTTCAATCATCGAAAGCGCCATGCCTTTCGCGCCATACCCGAAGAGCTTGATGTTCTCGCGCTCGGTGGCGAGAAGGCGGTCGTGTACCGCCGCATCGGCCAAATCGAGGTAGCCGCCCAAGATGCGCTCGAACTGGGCGTGCGCTTCTTTGAAGTAGGTTTCGCTATGCCACAGGGTGTCGTCGGCGTCGAAGCCGACCATCGCGATGCGACTCATGGCAGTGCCACTCCGTTCTCTTGAGACAGAACCCAAAGACCAAACATGTAGACAGTCCACAACACGATGCCCGCAAGAATCCAAAGAGCATTCCACACGGTCAGACGAGAGTTGGAACTGGCTTGAGGATCTCCATCGGCCCGATTGATCAAGCGCTGAGCCTCCTGCTGTTTGAGACCGACGACAATCATTAACCCAACGACCAGCAGGTGAATCCACTCCGGAGCACCGTCATGCGCAGCAACTCGGTCCATGATGCCTTGGCTCACCATGAGCAGAACGATGAATGTTGAAAGCGCTGAAGTCGAAGACACGGGACCATCACCCTGGCGTCGAAGGTCATGCTCCACTTCATCCAACAACGAATGGAAGAAGAAGACGGGAAAGAGCGCGCGCATGATCGGCCACTGCTTACCTTTCGTTGCACGCTTCACCCTCGACCACTGCAAGAACATCCACATAACGTTGTACAGACCAAACGTAACGATGTGCAGAACCAAGAACTTCCACGGCGCAACAACGTAGTACTTCCCAAAAACAGTCTCGGCGGCGACCTCCGCCTGAGACTCGGAGAACGTGGCGCTCCCTACGGCGTAGGGGTTGTTTTCGGAGCTCATCCCGCCGTTCCCACCGGGCCCAAGAAATCGACCTTGCCCACCGGCACACCGGCATGACGCAACAGGGCATACGTCGTAGTGCAGTGGAAGTACACGTTGGGAATCACGAACGACAAGGCGTAATCCTGACCCGTGAAGTGCAAGTCGCCGCGGGCACGCGTGGGCACCGTAATCGCGCGAGTGGATGAGCCTTCAAAAGCTGCCGCCGGCACCGAGTGGATGTACTCAAGCGTGCGATCGATACGCGCCTGCAAGTCTTCAAACGTCGTTTCGTTGTCTTCGAACTTCGGAGCCTCGCTGCCCGTCGAACGCGCCACGCCGCTCTTGGCAATGTCGGTAGCGATCTGCACTTGGCGGCTCAGCGGAAACATATCGGGCGAAAGGCGCATGGCCAGAATCACGGCCGGGTCCCAGCCCTGCGATTTGGCGTGGGCTTCGCCCTTGGCCAGCAAATGCCGCAGCTGAGTGAGTGCACGGGTCAGGGTGGGCACAAGAATCGATTGCATGGCAAGAAGTCCAGCGGGCGGGAAGGCCTGCATTGTAGGCTCGAAGACATGGCAGGTTTGTCCTCACGCCATGACATCGCCCGCTTCGGCAGGCTCTTGCCACCACCCTTGCAGCCCGCGATCCCGATGAGTGAAACCAAGCCAAGCGGATTCACCGATGCGTTCATCGCGCTTGCGCTGCGCACGGTGCTTCGCCTGCTGCTGAAGCCCGCGCTGTCGCCGCGTTTGGGCGTGGCCGCACAGCGTCGATGGCTCGCACGCCTCACGGCCCTCACCGTCACGCCGAACAACGTGAAGCGCGAGCAAGGCTCTCTGGGCGGCGTGCCGGGCGAGTGGCTGCGCCCAGGACCGGCCCCGCACGCCAAACCGGGCGCAGTTTTGTATCTGCATGGCGGCGCGTATTGCGTGGGCTCGCCCGCCACACATCGCGGCCATGACACCGGGCTGCCGGTGTTTTCTCTCGATTACCGCTTGGCCCCCGAGCACCCTTTCCCCGCCGCACTGGACGACGCGCTCGCCGCCTTCCACGCGCTGCGCGCCGAAGGCCCGGTGGTTCTGGCCGGCGATTCTGCGGGCGGTGGGCTGGCCCTTGCCGCGGCGATTGCATTGCGCGACGCAGGCCGCCTAGGCCCAGCAGCGTTACTGCTCGCTTCGCCGTGGGTCGATCTGGATCTGAGCGACGCGCCTGCGGCTCCGAAGGGCGAAGCCATGCTCAGCCTGCCGTGGATGCTGAGTTGCAGAGAGATGGCGCTCGGGCGTTCCACAGCGCAGGAGCAGGCCTGGGCCTCGCCTTTGCACGCGAATCTGCGCGGTTTGCCGCCCACCTTGGTGCAAGTGGGCACCGATGAAATCCTCTACCCGCAAGCCTTGGCATTGCATGCCGCCTTGCAAGCCGCGGGTGTTGAATCGCAGTGCGACGTGACGCGTGGCCGCTGGCATGTGTTCCAACTCAATGCAGGCGTGTTGCCCAGCGCCAATGCCGCGGTCGCGCGCATGGCGCGCTTCGTCATGAAGCCATTGGCGGAAGCCACACCGCCACAGCATTCGGAGCACACCGTGGTCATCATGGGCGCGGGCATGTCAGGCCTGTGCACCGCCATCCGACTGCAGGCACAGGGCATCCACGACTTCGTCATTCTGGAAAAACAGCAGGGCTTGGGCGGCACGTGGTGGGACAACACCTATCCCGGTGCGCAAGTGGATGTGCCAGCGCCGGTGTATGCGTTCTCCTTCGCACCCAACACGAAATGGCGTCAGCGCTTTGCCGATTCCGACGAGATTCAACACTACATGCAGGGCCTTGCTGAGAAGCACGCCCTGCTCGGCCGCATGCGTTTGGGTACGCGCTTGAGAGATGCGCGCTTCGACGCCGCGACCGGGCATTGGCATTTCCAGACCGAGCGTGGCGACACCCTACGTTCGCGTTTCTTCGTCTGTAGCACAGGGCCTTTGAGCCAACCGCGCTGGCCGGACATTCCCGGCCTTGATGATTTCCAAGGCAAGCGCCTGCACACCGCGCGCTGGGATCATGACTACTCGCTGGAAGGAAAGCGTGTTGCCGTCATCGGTACGGGCTCGACGGCGGCGCAAGTGGTGCCGCCTTTGGCGGAGAAAGCCGCGACCTTGCATGTGTTTCAGCGCACCGCCAACTGGGTGCTGCCGCGCTTGGATCGCCGCTATTTCGGCATCGATCGGTGGATGGCTTCCTTTCCGCCTTATGCCAAAGCCACGCGCTGGGCGTGGGCGGCGTTCTTGGAATGGGGTCGGCGCGGCTTCGACGAAGGCACGTTCGCGCGCCGTTTGATGCTCACGCTCGCTGCATGGCAGCGCCGCCGGCAACTGCCTACGGAGCCGCTGCGCGAGGCACTCACACCGCCCTACCCACTAGGCTGCAAACGCATCATCTATTCCAACACTTACTACCCCACGCTCGCGCAAGCGCATGTCGAGTTGGTCACCACGGGCATTGAGCGCATCACCACACATGGCATCGTCAGCACCGATGGCCATGAGCGACCCATCGACGCCTTGGTGTGCGCCACGGGTTTCGACACCGTGCACCTGCTCAATTCTGTACGCATCATCGGCCGCCAAGGCCGCAGCCTGAGCGAGGCGTGGGCCGATGGCCCCGAGGCCTTCCACGGCGTGAGCGTGGCCGGGTTTCCCAACATGTTCCTGACGCTCGGGCCCAATACCGCCACCGGCCACACCAGCACCCTGTTGTTCATCGAGCCTGAAGTGCAGCACGCCATCGCCTGCATGAAGACGGTGCTTGAAGGCGGCCACCGCTGGTTGGACGTGCGCGAAGACGCACAGCGACTCAACAATGCGCAGCTTCAGGGCCGGCTGGCGCATTCGGTGTGGAGCCAATGCCGCAGTTGGTATCGCATGGACAGCGGCCGCATCGTGGCCCTGTTTCCGGGCTTCACCGACGAATACGTGGCGGCAGTTCGCGGGATTCGCAGCGAAGACTACGAGCTGGGCTAAACCCGCCCGTGCCTGAACACGTGGGCCGTGGGGGACTTTCGGCCCATCTGCCCGTCACATGCATGAGTGCAGCATGGGGTATCGCCCCGAGAGACCCCTCCATGCGTCCTTACGCCCTCGCTTTGTTGCTGCTGCTCCCCCTCACAGTCATCGCAGCCGAACCGGCGACCGAATCCGAAGGCGCGAGCGACGCAGCACCCGCTGCACCCATCACCACGCTGCAAACCGTCGTGGTGACGGGCATTCAACCCGGCCCTGGTCTGTGGCAGGTGCGCAAGGGCGAGAACACGCTGTGGATCATGGCAACGCTCAATCCCCTGCCCAAGCGCATGGAGTGGGAGCCCCGCGAGTTGGACGCCCTGGTAGCGCGCGCTGATCGCGTGCTGGCACCGCCGCGCGTGGAGCTCGATGCGGACATCGGATTCTTTGGGCGACTGAGTTTGATCCCCACTGCACTGCGCGTGCGCAACAACCCCGACGACAAGACCCTCGCCGACATTCTTCCGCCTGAGTTGTACGCGCGCTGGAAAACGCAAAAGTCCTTGTACTTGGGGCGCGATAGAGGTGTGGAGAACCGCCGCCCTTTCATCGCAGCCAACGAGCTGATGGACGAGGCTTTGGATGATCTCGACCTTCGCCGCAAGAACATCGTGTGGGAGCGCATTGAACGCGTCGCCAAACGCAATGACCGTGAAATCACTCCGGTGCAGGTGACGATCAAGCTCGACGACCCGCGCCAAGCGCTCCGCGATTTCGAAGAAGGCGGCGTGGACGATGTGGACTGCCTGCGTGCCACGGTGCAACGCCTCGAGACCGACACCATCGCCATGCAGGAGCGCGCCAATGCTTGGGCCGTGGGCGATCTGCGCACCTTGAACGAGCTGAACTTCGAGAGCGAGCTGCGCGTGTGTGCGCTGGCCCTGCTGGGCTCGGAAGCCTTGCGTTCGCGCGGATTCACCGACCTTCCCCAGCGCATGATGACTGAGTGGACGCGCGTAGCCGAAGCCGCGATCGCAGAAGTTCCTACCACCATCGCCGTCGCGGATTTTCAAATCCTGACCGCCAGCGATGGGCTTCTGGCGGGCTTGCGCGCGAAGGGCTACGAGATCATCGAGCCGGGCAGCGAACCCATCGAAGAGAGCATTCAGTCAAGCGAAGACGAGGTTGTTAACAATTAAATCAGATATTTCTAATGTAGCTTTACGTTAGCAAGGCGCATGCTACTCCCGTGGGTCGGTCCCTTCTCGCCGACCGTTCGGACCTTGAATGAACTTGAGTGCCTTGCTGCCCCGCTACCGCCCCGTCCTGTGGTTGATGGGCGTGTTTCTAGTGACCGCCCTGGCCACGCGCGTGGCCTTGCTGGCTGCAACGCCAGCGGCACTCGCCGCTCCGCTCTTCGACGTGCTCCTCGCGTTTTTGGCAGGCGCGAGCTACGACCTGCTCACGTTCGTATACTTCAGCTGGCCGCTGGTGCTGCTGCTTTGGATTTTGCCGCGCCGCTGGGCCGACGCGCGTATCGGCCGATGGTCGGTGGCCGCGCTTTGCCTCGCACTGCTGTTCGTCCTGCTGTTTGTCGCGGTAGCCGAATGGACGTTCTGGGAAGAGTTCCAAGCGCGCTTCAACTTCATCGCGGTGGACTATCTGGTCTACACCACGGAAGTTCTTGGCAACATTCGCGAGTCCTATCCGGTCGGCCTGATTCTGTCGGCGATCGCGACCGTGGGCACGGGCATCTTTCTGGCCAGCGGAAAGCTTCGGCAGATGTCTCGCATTGAAGCCGCTTTCGGGCGTCGCGCAGTGGTGCCCTTGCTCTGGGCCATCGTCACCGTAGCCGGAACGGCGGCCGTCAGCGCCGATCTCAAGGGCCATTCCTCCAACACCTATGTGAACGAGCTTTCGGGTAATGGTATCTACCAGTTCTTTGCCGCCTACCGAAATGCCTCGCTGGACTATGAGCGCTACTACGCACGCGAGCCGCTCGAACAAGCCTTTCAAACCGTGCGCACCGAACTGCAAACACCCGACGCTACGTTTACAGCGGCCTCGGGCATTGAGCGTCAGATCCAAGCCGCTCAACCCGAGCGCAAGCTCAACGTGGTGTTGATCAGCATCGAGAGCTTGTCGGCCGAATACTCCGGCCTATTCGGTCGCTCGCCCAGCCTGACGCCCAAGCTCGATGCGCTGGCCAGCGAAAGCCTGCTGTTCACCGATCTGTACGCCACGGGTACGCGCACGGTCCGCGGGCTGGAAGCGCTTTCGCTTTCGGTGCCGCCCACGCCCGGCGAGTCCATCGTGAAACGCCAGAACAACGAACATCTTTTCAGTCTGGCCAGCGTGTTCGACGCGCATGGCTATGAGTCGATGTTTCTTTATGGCGGCTATGGCGCCTTCGACAACATGAATGCGTTTTTCGTCAGCAATGGCTACACCGTGCACGATCGGCGCGAGATCCCCGCCGATCAGATTCATCAGGAAAATGTGTGGGGCGTGGCGGACGAAGATCTGTACGGCATGGCGCTGAACCAGTTCGACGCCTCGTTCGCTAAGAAGCAGCCGTTCTTCGCACACCTCATGACCACCTCGAACCACCGGCCCTACACCTTTCCTGAAGGTCGTGGCCCCTGGCCGCAGGGCAAGCGCGAAAGCGCCGTGTCGTACACCGATTGGGCCGTGGCCGATTTTCTGGAGCGTGCGAAGAGCAAGCCTTGGTTCAAGGACACGGTCTTTGTGATCACCGCCGACCATTGCGCGTCGAGCGGCGGCCTGGCTTCACTGCCCGTGTTCCGATACCACATCCCGTTGTGGATCTACTCACCGGGCAATGTGGCGCCGGGCCGCTACACCAAGATGTTGAGCCAGATCGATATCCCGCCCACGCTGCTGGGATTGCTGGGCACCTCGTATCGCTCACAGTTCTATGGCGTCGATGTTCTTAACAACGCTAGTGCTCCAGAACGCGCCTTTGTTGGTACGTATCAACTGCTGGGCTATCTGCGCGACAACCAACTCATCGAACTGTCACCTAATCAGGGCATTCGAACGGTTCGCCCCGATTACACACACGATGCACTTCAGCCCGACGTGCCGAACAATGCAGCGCTAACGGGACAAGCGGTGGGCTTCTACCAAACGGCGGCTTGGCGCTTCACGCAAGGGCAAATGCGTCTGCAGCAGTAAGCACAACGGCCCCGAAGGGCCGTTGTTTTTTCTCATCGTGGGCCAGCGCTACGCTGTAGCGTCAAGCGCTCACCCGCACTTCGAATAGCCGCAGTTCAAGCAAGTCTGGCAGCCATCCATCAGCACCAAGGCCTTGGTGTTGCACTTGCTGCACATGGTGGCCGAGGGCGGGAAGCTGGTGCCCTCGCCGGTCACGGCAATGTCGCTGGTGCCCAGCGACACCTGCGGCACGCTTACGTCAGAGTTTTTTTTTGCGCGGTTCTCGTACGCAGCGCGCTTCTCGGCGATCAATGCACGCTGTGCGTCGCTCACTTCCGGGTCGTGGATCAGGCCGATCGACTTCATGTGCTCTTCGATCACCGAGCCGATTTCAGCCACGATGCTCGGCATGTACACGCCGCCGGCTTTGAAGTAGCCGCCACGCGGGTCGAACACCGCCTTCATTTCTTCCACCAGGAAGGTGACATCGCCACCCTTGCGGAACACGGCCGACACAATGCGCGTGATGGCCACAATCCACTGGAAGTGCTCCATGTTCTTCGAGTTGATGAACAGCTCGAAGGGGCGGCGCAATTCGTGCTCGGTGCCGGGGTTCAGCACCACGTCGTTGATGGTGACGTACAACGCGTGCTCGAACAGCGGCGATTTGATCTTGTAGGTCGCGCCGATCAGGCTGTCCGGACGCTCGAGCTTCTCGTGCATCTGGATGATTTCAGCGGTCTGCACCGGCGCAGGCGCCACAGCAGCGGCCTGCACAGGCGCCGGAGCGGCAGCCTTATCGTCGGCGCCTAGAACGCTGTAACCCTTAATTTTCTTGCTGATCTTGATGGCCATGGCCGGCGCTCCTGCGCGCGTTGCGTTGTTGCGTGATGCGGTAACGAAATCGGTACTGCGCAAATTTGGGGGAGAAGCACGACCTGCCCCGCTGCAAGAGCGGGGAGGCCGCGAAAACGCTCGCGCTTAGCGGCGAGCGGTCTTCTTGGCGGTTTTCTTGGCCGCCTTCTTGGGTGCTGCTTTCTTCGCTGCCACTTTCTTGGCCGGAGCCTTCTTGGCGACAGCTTTCTTCACTGCTGCTTTCTTGGCCGGGGCTTTCTTCGCAGCGGCCTTCTTTGCAGGCGCTGCTTTCTTTGGCGCCGCCTTCTTCGCTGCTGCTTTCTTCGGAGCGGGTTTTGCTCCCAGCTTGGCCTTCGCTTGCTTCACAGCGGCATCCACCGATTTCTTGGCGGCTGCCACCTTCTTCTTCGCGTTGCCCACTGCCTTCTTCACTGCCTTGCCCGCCGAACTGTTCTCGGCCTGCTTCATCTTCGCTTTTGCCGCTTTCTCCACCTTGGCCACTTCCGCCTTGGCCTTCTTCATCATCGGGGCAGCCTTTGCTTTGGCCTGCTCGACGACTTCGTTGGCCTTGTCGCTGACGGCTTCAACCGCTTGCGCCAGAGTGGTGGTAACGCCATTGCCGTTGCTCATGCGACCCTCCTTGAAGGGTGTTGAGAGTCGCGCGCTCTTGGGCCGGGGCGCGCATCCCGGTTCGGGCCCACCTCGCCGGGGCGGGTCGGGCAGGCCGCTTGGTGAAAGTGTTTAGAACTTACCGTAATAACCTTCTTTCAGCGCATCGAACAGGTTGGCGGCACTGTGCATCTCGCCGTCGTACTCGATCTGTTCGTTACCCTTCACTTCCACCACGCTGCCGTCTTCCAACTCGAAGCGGTAGGTGGTGTTTTCCAGATCTTTCTCCTTCACCAGCACGCCTTGGAAGGCGGCCGGGTTGAAGCGGAAGGTGGTGCAACCCTTCAGACCCTTCGAATGGGCGTAGCGGTAGATGTCTTTGAAGTCTTCGTACGGGAAGTCGGTGGGCACATTGGCCGTCTTCGAAATCGAGGAGTCGATCCAGATTTGCGAAGCCGCTTGAATGTCCACGTGCTCCTTCGGCGACACATCATCGGCAGCGATGAAGTACTCCGGCAGCTTGGCGTCCGGGTCTTCGCTGTAAGGCATGGCCTTGGCGTTCACCAGCTCGCGATACGCCAGCAACTCGTAGCTGAAGACGTCCACTTTTTCTTTCGACTTCTTGCCTTCGCGAATCACGTTACGCGAGTAGTGGTGCGCAAACGAAGGCTCGATGCCGTTTGAGGCGTTGTTGGCGAGCGACAACGAGATCGTGCCGGTCGGCGCAATCGAGCTGTGGTGCGTGAAGCGCGCACCTTTCTCAGCCAACGCCGCGACCAACTCGGGAGCCACCGTAGCAACGCGCTGCATGTAGCGGCTGTACTTGGCGTGCAGCACGCGACCCTTGATGGCGTCACCCACGGTCCAGCCGTCTTTGGCCATTTCCGGACGCTTGCGCAGCATCTCAGCGGTCACGGCGAAGTCTTCGTCCATGATCGGCGCGGGGCCTTTTTCTTCGCCCAACGCGAGCGCCATTTCCCAACCTGCAATGGCCATCTCACGCGACACGCGCTCGGTGAACTCGCAGCTTTCCGGCGAACCGTACTTCATGCGCAGCATGGTCATGGTCGAACCCAAGCCTAAGAAGCCCATGCCGTGGCGACGCTTGCGCATGATCTCCTTGCGCTGCTGCTCGAGCGGCAGGCCGTTCACTTCCACCACGTTGTCGAGCATGCGGGTGAACACACGCACGACTTCCTTGTATTCCTCCCAATCAAAACGCGCCTGATCGGTGAACGGATCGCGGATGAACTTGGTGAGGTTGATCGAGCCCAGCAAGCAGGCGCCGTAGGGCGGCAGGGGCTGCTCGCCGCAGGGGTTGGTGGCGCGAATCGCTTCGCACCACCAGTTGTTGTTCATCTCGTTGACGCGATCAATGAGGATGAAACCCGGCTCGGCGAAGTCATACGTCGAGGTCATGATCATGTCCCAGAGCCCGCGGGCGCGGCTCTGACCATAGATGCGGCAGGCCACCAGGCCATCGTCGCGCGTCACATAGCCGGCACTCGTCGGCCACTCGCGCCACACCACTTGCTTGGCATCGGCGAGATCGACGTCGCCGGCTTCTTTCAAGTTGATCGGGAAGACCAGCGGCCACTCGGCATCACGGGCCACCGCGTCCATGAACTCATCGGTGATCAGCAAGGACAAGTTGAACTGGCGCAGACGACCGTCTTCGCGCTTGGCCTTGATGAACTCTTTCACGTCCGGGTGGCTGATTTCGAAGGTGCCCATCTGTGCACCACGACGTCCACCGGCCGACGAGACGGTGAAACACATCTTGTCGTAGATATCCATGAAGCTCAGCGGGCCCGAGGTGTGCGCACCTGCGCCGGCCACGAAGGCGCCGCGCGGGCGCAGGGTGCTGAACTCATAACCGATGCCGCAGCCCGCTTTCAGCGTCAGGCCGGCTTCGTGGACCTTCTCAAGGATGCCGTCCATCGAGTCGGGGATGGTGCCCGACACGGTGCAGTTGATCGTGCTGGTGGCGGGCTTGTGCTCCAAGGCACCGGCATTCGAGGTGATGCGGCCGGCGGGGATCGCACCGCGGCGCAGCGCCCAAACAAAGCGCTCGTACCAGTACTTCTGCTTCTCGATGCTCGGCTCAGCATCGGCCAGCGCCTTCGCCACGCGGCGGTAGCTGGCGTCGATGTCGGCATCGACCGGCTCGCCCTTCTTGGTCTTCAGGCGGTACTTCTTGTCCCAGATGTCCAGGGACGCGGGCTGCATCGAAACCTCAACAGGCCCGTCCGTCTTGACCGCTTCCAGGCGAACTGTGCTCATCCCTTTCCTCTCCCTTTGCGCCCTTGGGGCGTCGTCATCCGCCCAAGCGGCCGTCATGGATCGCAGCGACGGCAATCCGCGGCGCGCTGCGCCGGCCGATTCCCGTTTTCATCGCCACTGCCCCATGAGCACCCGTCCAGCGCGTGTCATCAGTGTTTAGACCCCAAGTCTTGGGGTCCCTCCCCGTGCTCACCCCAAGATGTTGTGAGCAGCGGAAGGCAACGGTACGCCCGACTCGAGACAGTGTCAACGATCACGAAACGGGTTTGCGGCGGGCCCGCTTTTTCTACTCTTTGTGATAAATATCAATAACTTGTGAAGCTGCGCCGCAACATCGCAGCCACTTAACGAACCACCCCTCATAGGCCTTGCGAAACCCTCGGTGCAAACCCATCTTTAGTGCTCCAAAGCCCGCTTTGAGCTACTGCCCCATGCGCCCTTTGCCGCTTGTTGCCGCCCTTTTCGCCGCCGCTGTAGGCGGCAGCCTCGCTACCCATGCCCTGTGGCCTGTTGCCACGCCTGAAGCCACGCCGGCGAGCGCGGAATCGCAGGCTTTGCCGCTGCCCGGGGCCGCCACGCGCCTGTTGAGTGCCGCCGCCGAAGCGGCGGTGCCCAGTGCGCAGGCAGTGATTCCCGGCGTTTCGGGGGCGCAATCCGTGCCATCCCTGGCCCCCATGCTGGAAGGCGTGACACCTGCGGTGGTCAACATCTACAGCCGCACGGTGGTGGAAGTGCAAAGCCCGCTGGCCGCGGACCCGATTTTCCGGCGTTTTCTGGGGATTCCCGACGGCCCGCAGCGGCGCGAGTCGCAGTCTTTGGGCTCGGGCGTGATCGTCGATGCTGAGCGCGGTTACGTGCTCACCAATCACCACGTGGTCGACAACGCCACGGAAGTATCGGTGCAATTGCATGACGGGCGCACCGTCGAAGCCGAGTTCATCGGCTCCGACCCCGGCACCGATGTGGCGCTGATCCGTATTCCCAACGAAGGCCTCAAGGCCCTGCCCTTGGCGGACACGCAAAGCCTGCGCGTGGGCGATTTCGTCGTGGCCGTGGGCAATCCTTTCGGCTTGGGACAAACCGTGACCTCAGGCATCGTCTCGGCCGTCGGCCGCAGCGGCCTGACCGGCTTGGGCTTTCAGGATTTCATCCAAACCGACGCGTCGATCAATCCGGGCAACTCGGGCGGCGCGTTGGTGAACTTGCGCGGCGAATTGGTGGGCATCAATACCGCCAGCTTCAACCCGCGCGGTAGCGCTGCCGGAAACATCGGACTGGGCTTTGCCATTCCGGCCAATCTGGCGCGTGAAGTGATGCGCCAACTGCTGGTTTTTGGCGAAGTGAAGCGCGGCTCGCTCGGTTTGGATTTGACCGATCTGACGCCACGTTTTGCGCAGGAACTAGGCCTCGAAACCACACTTCGCGGAGCGCTCGTCACGCGCGTGTACCGCAGTGCGCCTGGCGAATCGGCCGGCCTGCGCCCCGGCGATGTGGTCACCACCATCAATGGCCAGCGCGTCGATAGTGCGCAAGCGCTGCGCAATGCCGAAGGCCTGCTGCCGGTGAACGAGCCGGTGACCTTGGGCGTTCAACGCGCTGCGCAAGCGCTGCAACTCAGCGCCACCCTTCGCGAGCAGCCCAAGCAGCTGCCAGGCACCGATATCGATGCACGCTTGGCCGGCGCGGTATTAGGCGAAGTCGCTGATCGTTTCCGCCAGCGCGGGGTGAGCGGTGTTTCAGTGATGGAAGTGGACGGCCGCTCGCGCGCCGGCAGCAACGGTCTAAAGCCGGGCGATCGAATCTACGGAGTGAATGGCCGTCGCATTGATGGCTTGACCGATTTGCGCGGCGCACTGGCACAACCTCCGGCGCGGCTGGTGCTGCGCGTGCAGCGCGGCGCACAGCAGGGCGATTTGGAGCTCCGCTGAGCCTGCCGAAGCCGCCGCCGCAACGCAGCGGGCGGCTTCACACCTAATGGGCGAGAATCGGGGCATGCATGAACTCCGCGCCATCAGCCTCGACCTTGACGACACCCTCTGGCCCATCTGGCCGGTGATCGAACGCGCTGAGGGCGCGCTTCACGGCTATCTGGAGCGCCACTGCCCGCAAACGGCCCAGGCGTTTCCCATGCCGGTGATGCGCGCACTGCGCGAACAGGTGGCCATCGAGCATCCGCATCTCGCGCACGATTTCACCAAGCAGCGCTTGATTTGTCTGGAACTCGCACTCACCCGCAGCGGCGACGATGCGGCGCATGCGTTTCCTGCTTTCGAGGCCTTGTACGTCGAACGCAATCGCGTCGACTTTTATGCCGATGCCTTGCCGGCTCTCGATCGCTTGGGCGCCGCGCTGCCGCTCGCCGCACTCACGAATGGCAATGCCGATCTGCAACGTATTGGCATTGCGTCGCGGTTTGCGGTGATCGTCGCGGCGCGCGATATCGGCGTAGCCAAGCCGGAAAAGCCGATCTTTGAACACACAGCACGCGCGCTCGGCGTGGCGCTGCATGAGGTGCTGCACGTGGGCGACGACCCCTTGCTGGATGTGGCGGGCGCCGCACGCGCCGGCATGCGCACCTGCTGGATCAACCGCAAGAACGAGGCGTGGCCGGAGCATCTGCCGCCACCCGATTTGGAATTCACCTGTTTGGGCGCCTTGGCGGACTGGCTGGATATCGCAGTGCCGCAGGACGCCGCAAGGAAAACCGCTACCCTCCCCTGAACCGCCGGAAGCACCGGCCACAGCGCCCACACCATGCCACTTCCTGATTGCTTTGCTTCCGCCGCGACCACCGCCCTGCCCCTGATCTTTCTGGACGCCACGCGCCTCCCTGCGTGGAAGTCCGCGCAAACCGAGGCCACCCGCGCGTGGCTCGATGCGCACAACTTTCGCGCCGAGCCCGGCAGCGTGCTGGTACTGCCTGGCACCGACGGCGCGCCGATGGCCGCGGTGGCTGGCATCGGTGATGTGCAAGACCCTGCGAGCATTGGGCACTTGCCGCATGCGCTTCCGCCGCTGGTGTTTCGCGTGTCAGAAGACAGCCCCATCCGCCTGTCGCCAGATCGCGCACTATTGGGATGGGGTCTGGGTGCCTACCGCTTTTCGCGCTATCTGAAGTCGGTCAAGCCCACCGCAAAGCTCGCCATCGATTCGCAGGCATTGGCCGAAGCCGCCAGCCTGCTTGCCGCTTCGTTGAAAGTACGCGACCTGATCAACACGCCCACGGAAGACATGGGCCCCGATCATCTGGAAGAAACCGTGCACCGCATGGCCACCACGCATAACGCGGGCTTCCGCAGCGTGCGCGGCGCCGATCTGTTGGCGCAAAGCTTCCCTGCGATTCATGCCGTAGGCCGCGCCAGTCATCGCGCACCGCGCTTGATTGAACTCACGCATGGCGATGCCGGTTTGCCGCACCTCGTCATCGTGGGCAAGGGCGTGTGCTTCGACACCGGCGGCTTGGACGTAAAGCCCGCCGATGGCATGCGCAACATGAAGAAAGACATGGGCGGTGCCGCTCATGCGATCGGTCTAGCACGCCTTGTGTTGGAGCGCCGTTTGCCGGTTCGCCTCACCTTGCTGGTCCCTGCGGTTGAGAACGCCCTCGGCCCAGATGCGTATCGACCAGGCGAAGTCATCGCGACGCGCGCCGGCCTGTCGGTGGAAATCGACAACACCGATGCTGAGGGCCGCGTGGTGCTCTGCGATGCACTCACCTATGCCACTGAGCAAAAGCCGGCGCTGATCATGGATTTCGCCACGCTCACCGGTGCGGCGCGCATTGCTTTGGGCCCCGACCTTCCGGCCCTGTTCGCCAACGACGACGCACTCGCGGCGGCTTACCTGGATGCCGGCTCGCACGAGCGCGATCCGCTCTGGCGCATGCCCCTGTGGCGCCCGTACTTGAGCTACCTGAAGTCGGGTATTGCCGACATGGCGAACTCGGGAGCCTCGCGCATGGCCGGATGTGTGACCGCCGCCCTGTATCTGGAGCGTTTCATCCCTGAAGGTCAGGCATGGACCCACGTGGACGTTTACTCTTGGAACGACGCGGACCGGCCCGGCAAGCCGGCAGGCGGCGAGGCTCAGGGCCTTCGCGCCGCTTGGGCCTTTCTCAAACAGCGCTTCCCCGCCTAATCTCTACATCACATAACGACGGAGCCACCCATGCGCGTGCAGCAGCTTCTCGAACAAGCCAGCCAGCTCCCGTCGATTCCCAAGCTCATCCAAGAGTTGCTGCAAAGCTTCGATGACCCGAACGTCGACGCCAGCACC
>JFJP01006275.1_pt1 | contig 16418 bp, 14 predicted proteins | sample 431651 | NCBI WGS metagenome assembly JFJP01 (sample SAMN02602958, study PRJNA72255) | Microbial mat metagenome, whole genome shotgun sequencing project. | biome: fresh water; feature: sink hole; material: water; isolation source: purple microbial (photo- and chemosynthetic) mats found in... | reverse complement strand
AAGTAGGCAACAAGTTGGTGGGTGATCAGGGTACAGCGCCCAAGAAGGTCATTTATTTGGAGAGTGAAAAGAGCAAGGTGTTTGCCAAGAGTCCAACCCAGTTCATGTCGCTCATCCCTACCGTTTACAACGCCGATACGCTGGGCATTCGCCCCGATTTGATCAAGCGCCCGATCGACTCCTGGGCCGAGTTGCTGAACCCGGAGTTCAAGGGCAAAGCGGCCTACAAGTACCCCGACAAGGGCAACATGACCAAGAAGGAAATTGACCTGACCATCAAGACCCTGATTGAAGCCAAAAAAGCCGGCCAGTTCCGCAGCCTGTGGAAAGACTTCAACGAGTCCGTCAACCTGATGGCGTCGGGTGAAGTGGTGATCCAGTCGATGTGGAGCCCCGCCGTGACCGCGGTGCGCACCAAGGGAATTGCCTGCAACTTCCAGCCTCTGAAAGAAGGCTACCGCGCCTGGGCTGCCGGGTTTGGCCTGCCTGCCACCTTGTCTGGCCGCAAGCTCGACGGGGCTTATGAGTTCATCAACTGGTTCCTCGACGGCTGGGCTGGTGCCTACCTGAACCGCCAGGGTTATTACAGCGCCGTGCTGGACACCGCCAAGTCCAAGATGGAAGCCTACGAGTGGGCTTACTGGATGGAAGGCAAGGCCGCTACACAAGACATCAAGAGCCCCAATGGTGATGTGTTGGCCAAAGCGGGTGCCGTGCGCGATGGTGGCAGCTACGAAGCCCGCATGGGTGGCATCGCTTGCTGGAACGCCGTGATGGACGAGAACAACTACATGGTCCAGAAATGGAACGAGTTTGTAGCTGCATAAGAAGCACCCCCGTCCAGGCTCACTGCGTGTAGCCTGTTCCCCCCTCAAGGGGGCAACACCAGCGGCCCGGCAGAGCCGGTTCCGCGGTGTTTCTGGCTTGGGTGCGCCGCAAGCTTCAGCGATGTCATCTTTTGCAACGTCTCTTGAGTCAATGGTCTAACCCATAAAACCTAATCATGAACACCAGCGCCAGCCTGTCACTTCCCGCCGCGATTCGCGCCCCAGGCCGCAGCCTGGCGGCCTGGTGGCAGGCAACCCCGCTCACGCTGGTCTTTGTGCTGTTTTTTCTGATTCCCCTGGGACTGATCCTGATGGTCAGTTTCTGGGACTTCAATGAATACGAACTGCTGCCCGATTTCACCTTCAAACATTACCTGGCCATTTTTGAAGGCTGCAGCAATACGGACGAGATGTGTGTCACTTTCAAGACCTATTTGTCCACCTTCAAGTTCAGTTTTTTGGTTTGGCTGATCACGCTGGTGATCGGTTTCACCGTGTCTTACTTTCTGGCGTTTTATGTGCGATCCAGTGGCATGCAGACCTTGCTGTTTGTCTTGTGCACCATTCCGTTTTGGACCAGCAATGTGATTCGCATGATCTCCTGGGTGCCGCTGCTCGGGCGCAACGGGTTGGTGAACCAGAGCCTGATCGGTGCCGGCCTGATTGACACACCGATTGAGTGGCTGTTGTTCTCGGACTTTTCGGTGGTGCTGGCCTTTGTGCACCTGTACACCATGTTCATGATCGTGCCGATTTTTAACTCCATGATGCGCATCGACCGCAGCCTGATCGAAGCTGCCAACGACAGCGGCGCCAGCGCCTGGCAAACGTTGTGGAACGTGATCATGCCGCTCTCACGCACCGGCATCATCATTGGTTCGATTTTTGTCATCACCATCGTCATGGGCGACTTTGTCACGATCGGTGTGATGGGTGGCCAACAAATCGCCTCGGTGGGCAAGATCATCCAGGTGCAAACGTCTTATTTGCAGTTTCCACTGGCAGCGGCCAACGCAGTGATCTTGCTGAGCATCGTGCTGATGATCATCTGGGCGCTGACCCGGCTCGTCGATATCCGCAAGGAGCTTTGACCATGAACAACGACAAGCGCACCGCTGGCTTCTGGTTGCTGGCGCTATTTTTTACCGCCTTTGTGCTGTTTTTGTATGGCCCGATGCTGGTCATTGTGGTGCTGAGCTTTCAAGGGCCAGAGGGTGGGCTGACGTTCCCGCTGCGGGGACTGTCGCTGCACTGGTTTGGCAAGCTGGCTGAGGGACTGGGCGTGGTGGACATTGGCGCGGCGCTCAAGCGCTCGATGGGTCTGGGGCTGGCAGTGATGCTGTTCACCGTGTTGTTTTCGGTGCTGGCGGGGCTGGCGTTTCGCAAGAAGTTGGCCGGTGGAAATGCCTTGTTTTTTGTGGTGGTGGCCAGTCTGATCATGCCGTCGATCATTGTGTCGCTGGGAATCGGACTGGAGTTTCGTTTGATTGACAACGGGATCAAATGGGCGCTAGAAGCTCTGGGCATGACCAGCACGCTGGAAGAATATGGCTCCTCGCTGGGTCTCTTTACCTCAGCTCTTGGAGCGCACCTGACCTGGACCCTGCCGTTTGGCTTGTTGATCATGTTTGCGGTGTTCAACCGCTTTAACCCGGCCTATGAAGAAGCTGCGCGTGATCTGGGGGCCACGCCCTGGCAGGGCTTCAGGCACGTGGTGTTGCCGTTGATTGCCCCCTCGGTGGTGGGGATTGGCATGTTTGGCTTTACCCTGAGCTGGGACGAAATTGCCCGCACCTCGCAGGCGATTGGTGATGTCAACACCTTGCCACTTGAACTGCAGGGCTTGACCACCACCGTGACCACACCGTCGATTTATGCCTTGGGTACGGTCACTACGGTCATATCATTGGGCGTGATGGCATTGGCCATCGGCCTGGCCCGCTGGCTGGGCAAAAGACAACAACAAGGACAAGCATGAGTGAGACAACAGTGGCACCGCCGCTGACGGATGCGGACATGTACGAGCGGGTGATTTCGGCCATTCTGGACCACAAGCTGCCGCCAGGCACCAAACTGGTTGAAGACAAGCTGGCCTCGGCGTTCGGTGTGTCCCGCACACGTATTCGCCCGGTGCTGGTGCGTCTGGCCAACGAGCAGGTGGTCACGCTCACGCCCAACCGCGGTGCCACCATTGCTCAACCGACTGAACAAGAGGCGCGTGAAGTGTTTCAGGTACGCCGGCTGATTGAGCCTTCACTGGTCGAGTTGTTCATCACCCAAGCCAGAGACGCAGACATGCAACGGCTCAAAGCGTGCATTGATGATGAGGAAGCGGCGCGCCAAGCCGGTGACATGCGCCGTGCCATTCGTCTATCGGGAGAATTTCATTCACTGATTGCCGAGGTGGCTAACCACCAGACGCTGGCGCGAATTCTGCGCGAGATGACCTCGCGCACCTCGCTGATTCTGATGACCTACAGCACGGCCCATGGATTCGAGAGAGAGGATGCCACGTCCTGCGGATGTCGTGAGCATCGCGCTTTGCTGGATGCGATCCGCCTGCGTGACCCGCGTGAGGCAGCCCAGCTCATGCGCGATCACTTGAGCAGGTTGGAGTCCCAGTTGCAGTTCAATCTGTCAGAGGAAGTGGCGCCTGATCTGAATGAACTCTTTGGCGCTGTAGCCTGAACAACCATGCGCCAGCTCTTGGTCATCAACCCCAACACATCGATCAGTGTCACAAAACTGCTGCAAGATCATGTTCAGGCGGCCACTGGCTCCCACATCACCGTCACGTCGGTGACGGCGCGGTTTGGGGCACCCTACATTTCAGATGAGGCCAGTTACGCGGTAGCCGGCCACGCCACGCTGGATGCCTGGGCGCTGGCATTGTCACAAGCTGCAAGTCCACCTGATTCAGTGTTGATTGGCTGCTTTGGCGACCCTGGACTGATGGCACTGCGTGAAAGCAGCCCGGTGCCTGTCACGGGTTTGGCCGAAGCGGCTTTCATTGAGGCGGCACGGCATGGTCGTTTCGCCATCGTCACCGGGGGTGAGCGCTGGGCGCCCATTTTGCAAAGGCTGGCCCAGTCCTTGGGACACGCTCCCGCCTTGGCGGGTATTCACACGGTGGCGCCGACGGGCGCACAGCTTGCGGCAGATCCCGTGGCCGCACGCCAGTTATTGACACAGGCTTGCGTGGACGCCGTGCGGCAAATGGGCGTGCAAACCGTGATTTTGGGGGGGGCTGGATTGGCTGGCATGGCCGCCATGGTTCAGCCCTACGTCAACGTGCCCGTCATTGACAGTGTGACGGCGGGCACGCACTGGGCATTGCGTACCCACCCCTTGCCATTGCAAAGACGCACCCCTGGCTTTGATGTTCCGTGGGTGAAACTGTCGTCAGAGATGAGTCAATTGGGCCTTTAACTTCTTTTCTGCCACCTTACTTCAGGGCCTGACAGCCCGCAGGCTCAGGCCGTGAGGAACGTGTCAGCGAAGCGCGCTCACGTCAGCCACCGCCAATGCGGTCATGTTGACCACACGACGTACTGTGGAAGATGGGTTAAGCACATGCGCAGTGCCCGCTGCACCCAGCAAGATCGGACCGACTGTCACGCCATTGCCGCCCGTCATTTTGAGCACGTTGAACAGGATGTTGGCAGAGTCCAGGTTCGGGCAAATCAGAATGTTGGCCTTATCGGTCAGGGTGCTGCCGACCAGCGTGTGCTGGCGAATTTCTTCTGACAAGGCCGCATCGCCTTGCATCTCGCCATCACATTCAATCTCCGGGCAGGCCGCCTTGAACAACTCGGTGGCCAGGCGCATTTTGCGGGCCGAGGGCCGCTGCGACGAACCAAAATTGGAGTGTGACAAGAACGCCACCTTGGCAGGAACACCAAAGCGCCGTACCTCTGCTGCGGCCATTTGGGCAATGCTGGCCAGTTGTTGCGCTGTGGGGTCGTCATTGACGTAGGTGTCTGCCACAAAGATCGAGTGGTGTTCCAGCATCAGCGCGTTCAGGGTGGCAAAGGTCTCCACACCCGGCTTGCGGCCAAGCACATCACGCACATGGTCCAGGTGAACATCAAAGCGGCCATGCAAACCACACAGCATGGCATCGGCATCACCCAGCTTGACCATCAACGCTGCAATGGTGGTGGTGCTTCGGCGCACAGCCGCCTTGGCGGCCTCCGGGCTGACACCGTTGCGCCCTTGCAGCTGGTGGTAGGTTTCCCAATACTGGCGAAAGCGGGGGTCTTCTTCGGGGTTGACGCAGTCCACATCGCGGCCGAGTTGCAGGCGCAATCCAGCCTTGGCAATGCGCGCTTCAATCACCGCCGGGCGGCCGATCAGAATGGGTCGAGCCAAGCCGCCTTCAATCACCACCTGGGCGGCGCGCAGCACGCGCTCGTCTTCACCTTCCGCGTAGGCGACACGCTTGGCGCTGGCGGGTGCGTTGCGGGCGGCATTGAACACCGGCTCCATCAGCAGCCCGGTGGAATACACAAAGCGCGACAACTCACGGCGGTAGGCATCCATGTCCTTGATGGGGCGCGTGGCCACACCGGAATGCTCTGCCGCAGCCGCCACCGCCGGGGCAATGCGCAAAATCAGGCGTGAATCAAACGGCTTGGGAATGATGAATTCGGGGCCAAAAGCCAAGTCTTGTCCGGCGTAGGCGCTGGCCACTTCTTCGCTGATGTCGGCCTTGGCCAGGTCGGCAATCTGGCGCACGCAGGCCAGCTTCATCTCGTCGGTGATCTTGGTTGCGCCGCAATCCAGTGCCCCTCGGAAGATATACGGGAAACACAGCACGTTGTTGACCTGGTTCGGGTAGTCCGAGCGGCCCGTGGCAATGATGCAGTCCGGTCGAGCGGCTTTGGCCAGCTCAGGGCGAATTTCGGGTTCGGGGTTGGCAAGCGCCAAAATGATGGGCTTGGGGGCCATGGTTTTGACCATGTCTGCGGTGAGCACGCCGGCGGCGGAGCAGCCCAAAAAGACATCGGAACCGTCGACTGCATCAGCCAAGGTGCGCATGGAAGTGTCTTGGGCAAAACGAGCTTTGGATTCGTCATAGCCCCCTGGGCGACCCTGGTAGACCACGCCCTTGGAGTCGCACATGAACACGTTTTTGACTTGCACGCCTAGGCCGACCATCACGTTCAGGCAGGCAATGGCTGCAGCGCCAGCGCCAGAAACTGACACTTTGACATCGGCAATGTTTTTACCCACCAGTTCCAAACCGTTGAGCAAGGCTGCACTGCTGATGATGGCCGTGCCGTGTTGGTCATCATGAAACACCGGAATACCCATGCGCTCGCTGAGCTTTTGCTCAATGTAAAAACACTCCGGTGCCTTGATGTCTTCCAGGTTGATGCCGCCCAGGGTGGGCTCCATGGCGGCAATGATCTCGATGAGCTTGTCGGGGTCGCGCTCGGCCAGCTCAATGTCAAACACATCAATGCCGGCAAACTTCTTGAACAGGCAACCCTTGCCTTCCATCACCGGTTTGCCCGCCAGTGGGCCGATGTCCCCCAGACCCAAGACCGCTGTGCCGTTGGTGATCACTGCCACCAGGTTGCCGCGGCTGGTGTATTCGTGTGCCATGGCCGGGTTGGCCTGAATCTCCAAGCAGGGGTAGGCAACGCCAGGTGAATAGGCCAATGACAAGTCACGCTGGTTGTGCAGCGGCTTTGTGGCGTTAACCGAAATTTTGCCGCGTGTGGGCAGGCGGTGGTACTCGCTGGCTGCGTCGCGCAAGTCTTGTTCGGCTGGTGAAAGTTTGTCGGCCATGGTGTCTCCTGTTTGAACGTAATGGACCCTACTTTACTCCTGCTGTAAAACCATTATTTCTGAACAGCCAGTGGTGCGGGCACGATAGTTGCAACTTCATCGTGAATACACTTGCTGCAATTTGGAGGACACGACGATGGGATTGAGTACACACGTGTTGGACACCATGCATGGCACGCCAGCTGCGGGTATGGCTGTGGCGCTGTTTGCCACAGACGGGTCTGAGCCACGCTGTATCAAGCAACTGGTGCTGAACCAGGATGGGCGCAACCCGGACGGTTTGCTGCTGGATGCCAGCAGCTTGCAGCGCGGAACTTATCGCTTGGTGTTTGAGGTGGCGGCGTATTTCAGGGCGCGTGGCGTAGTCCTACCGGAGCCTAATTTTCTGAATCAGGTCAGTCTGGACTTTGGTGTGGCAGACCCCAGGCAGCACTACCATGTGCCGCTGCTGGTGAGCCCGTGGAGCTATTCAACTTATCGGGGCTCCTGAGGTGGGGCAGCCCCGCAAGGTTTTACATTTGACCTTCTGTCAAGGTGTCGAGCTGGAAAGTTCCGCTTTTGTGCCACAACCAGGTGTCGGTGTTCAATATCGGCCATGACTTCAGGCGCGTGTTTGGGTGCGCGCATCCAGCTGGTGCTGGTGACCCGGCCTTTGGCGTCCACTTCCACCTGCAGCACGCCAACGGCATACAGCAGCGGGGGCATCTTTCCGCGATAGATGCGGTCGGAATTTTTGCCATAGAGGTGGCTGGCCGCATCGTGCCGGTAGTCACGCGGCGTGCGCGCCTGCGACACCAGCCCGAGCGTCTCTATCGGTGCGGGAATCACCACCATCGGAACGGGTGCCTGCGGTACCGGCACAGGAGCTGGCGCGCGTGGTGGTGGCAGGGGCGTGGAGGTGCATCCAGCCAAGAAACCGCTGACGGCGGCCGTCAGGGTCAAAGCCCAAGTAATGAAACGCGTGCGGTGATTTTGAGCAGGGTGCATGGTGTTTATCTGACCTCAAAAAAAGGAGTATTTCGTTTTGACTGTTGCCCAACAGGCAGCGCTCAGCCTGTAATGTGCCGCAAAAATGCCGTCTTTTGGCCGAAATTTCACTGAATTGAGTAAAGGTTTGTGACAGCGACGACAGAATTCCTCAGCGCATTGGCGGAGCAAAACGCCGTGTTGGTCACGGTGCAGTCGCATCGGGGCTCGGTGCCGCGTGAGGCGGGTGCCTGGATGGCGGTGTTTGCCGACCGGCAGATCGGAACGGTCGGGGGTGGGCATCTGGAGTGGCAGGCTGCGCAAGAGGCGCGGCGCTTGTTGCAACAGGGCATCGGCGTTGCCTGCAGTGCGCGCCGTTATGCGCTGGGGCCGGCGTTGGGCCAGTGCTGCGGTGGTGAAATGACACTGAGTTTTGAGCCGCTGCAAGCCAAGGATGTGCCGCAACTGACCCCGCGCTTGGCCGAGATGGCGTCCGATTGGCCCCAGGTGGTGTTGTTTGGCGGTGGCCACGTCGGGTGCGCGCTGGTCAATGTGTTGGCAACTTTGCCGCTGCATTTGCAGTGGATCGACAGCCGTGACGAAATCTTCCCCCAGGCACTGCCCACGCAAGTGGTGTGTGAACTCTCGCAACCCGTACACGCTGCGGTGCCCGGTCTGTCGCCAGGTGCTTATGTACTGGTCATGAGTTTCAGCCATGCCGAAGATCTTGACGTGGTGGCCGCCTGCCTGCAGCGCCAGCGTGCCAGGGGTGACCTGGCTTTTATCGGACTGATTGGCAGCCAAACCAAATGGGCCAGCTTTCGTAGCCGCCTTCAAAAACAGGGCTTGACCGAGCCCGAATTGGCACAAGTCACCTGCCCGATTGGCCTGGCCGGCATCAGCGGCAAAGAACCCGCGGTGATTGCAGTGGCTGTGGCGGCACAACTCTTGCAGCGGATGAAGCAGGCTAAAGTGCGCATGGGTTCCCCAAGAGATTGAACAAAGGACATCTGGATGGAAAGTTATTACCTGGATTGGGCCAACCTGCTGCTGCGCTGGGTGCACGTCATCACTGCCATTGCCTGGATTGGCTCGTCGTTCTATTTTGTTTTTCTGGACAGCAGCCTGACCCCGCCGGTGGATGAGGACCTGAAAAAGCAGGGGGTTAGCGGTGAACTCTGGGCGGTGCATGGTGGTGGCTTTTATCACCCCGTCAAATTTGCAGTGAAACCACCGCAGCTGCCGGCCCACTTGCATTGGTTTTACTGGGAGAGTTACAGCACCTGGCTGACCGGCTTCTCCCTCTTCACCGTGTCCTATCTGTGGAGTGCCACCACTTACCTGATTGACAAGTCCAAAATGGATTGGCTGCCCTGGCAGGCGATCACGGCAGCGCTCTTGTTTTTGGTGGTGTTCTGGGTGCTTTACGACCTGATTTGCCGGGTCTTTGGCCAACGAAAAAACGGTGATGCCATGGTGGGGGTCTTGGTTTTTGTGCTGGTGTGTGTGGCCAGCTGGTTGGCCTGCCATTGGTTTGCCGGTCGCGCAGCCTTCTTGCTGGTGGGCGCCATGATGGCCACATCCATGAGTGCCAACGTGGCGCACTGGATCATTCCGGGGCAGCGCAAGGTAGTGGCCAGCATCAAGGCGGGTGAGCCGGTGGACCCCATCCACGGCATTCGCGGCAAGCAGCGCAGTGTGCACAACACCTATTTCACTCTGCCGGTGCTGTTTGCCATGCTCAGCGGCCACTACAGTTTTACCTACACACACCCGCAGAACTGGCTGGTGCTGATCGCCATGATGTTTGCCGGTGCCGCCATTCGCCAGTTTTTTGTCATGCGTCACGGCTTCAAGTTGGGTCGCAACCCCAACCCGCTGCCCTATGCGCTGGTGGGGGTGGCTGTGATTGCAATGATGGTGGTCTGGCTGGCACCCAAGCCGGAGCCGGCCCAGGCCCAAAATGCTTCTTTTTCAGTAGCTACTAGCGCAGATGGGACGGGGGCTACAGGCCAAATTACCTACAAAACCCTGCAAACCGTGCTGGAGCAGCGCTGTTACCTGTGTCACGGGGCTCAAGTGCAGATGAAAAACGTGCGGCTGGACTCTGCGCCCAATGTCAAGTTGCACGCACAGGGCGTTTACCAGCAAGCCGTGGTGAGCAAAATCATGCCCATGACCAATGCGACCGGCATTTCGGAAGCCGAGCGCCTGATCATCAAACAATGGTTTGAAAGTGGCGCCCACGTCGATTGATGCACCGGACTGGTATCGGCCGTGTACTGCATGAACTCAATGGGTGGCGAGGGGCACCTTGTCGGCCTCGGAGGTAAATGAATCCGCAAAGAACGCATCATTAGGCAAGCCCGCTTGCCGGTAATCGCGTTGCGCAGACTCCACCACGATGGGTGCGCCACAAGCGTAGACCTGATGCCCCGACAAATCAGGGTGATCTTGCAGCACAGCTTGGTGAACAAAACCGGTGCGACCGGTCCAGCTGTCTGAGGCTTGGGCGTCCGACACCACCGGCACGTAGCGCAGCTGGGGCATCTCGGTGAGCTTGGCTTTCACCCATTCGTCCATGTACAGGTCAGACGGCCGGCGTCCGCCCCAGTACAAGGTGGCCTGTCGTTGGATGCCCTTGAACTGCATGTGTTCGATCAGCGCCTTGATGGGGGCAAAACCGGTGCCAGACGCCAGAAGAATGATCGGTTGGACACTGTCTTCCCGCAGGTAAAAACTGCCAAAAGGCCCTTCGATCCGCAAAATATCGCGCTCCTTCATGCTGCCAAAAACCTGGTCGGTGAACTTGCCACCCGGCATGTGGCGGATGTGCAGTTCCATGCCGCCTCCGGTGGCCAGGGTGCTGGGGGCATTGGCCATGGAATAGCTGCGCCGCACACCGTCTCGCAGCAAGAACTCCACATACTGCCCGGCGTGGTACTGAAAAGCCTCGTTGGCCGGCAATTGCAGCACCAAACGCATGACATCGTCCGACATCTTTTGCATGGAGGTGACCCGTGTGGGCATCTTCTTGATGGGAAAAGCGCCTTCAGAGGTCACTTGACGTGATTCGAGCACCACATCGGTGCTGGGCGTGGCGCAACAGGTCAGGACAAAACCTTGTGCCTCTTCGTCATCGCTGAGCGCCTTGCTTTGATGCGGACCCTGCGTGACCGACCCGCTGAGCTTAAAACATTTGCATGAACCACAGGCGCCGTCCTTGCAGCCGTAGGGCAGATTCACACCCTGGCGAATACCGGCCGCCAAAATGGTTTCACCCGCTGCCACAGTCAAGGACCGTTGACTGGGCTCGATGGTGACCGTGAAATTCATTGCGGTTGTCGTGGGGTGGGTCATGTTGTCGTTATCCTTGGCACTTGGAGCAAATCTGAAAGGACTGAATTTTGCCTGCATTGCAAAGCCCCCATCCCCAGTTGTATGCCACACGCCCTGGTGCGCTGCCGGCCCGTTTTCGACGCGAACGCTTGCTGCTGGTGGGTTGCGGTGATGTTGGCATGCGCGTGGCGGCGTTGATGCGGGGCCGGGTCAACTTGCTGGCGCTGACTTCCAGTGCAGATCGGGTGGCACCCCTGCGTGCCAGCGGTATTACGCCGTTGGTGGGTAACCTGGATGACCTGGCGTCCATTCGACGTCTGAGTGGCCTGGCGACCCGTGTGATTCACCTGGCCCCACCACCGGGCAGCGGTACCGGTGACCCGCGCACCCAGCGATTGCTGCGACTGCTGCGCCAGCGGGCCTTACCCGAATCCTTGGTGTATGGCTCAACCAGCGGTGTGTATGGTGATTGTCAAGGTCAAATTGCTACTGAAAAAAGAGCTGTTAGCCCAGATACGGCAAGGGCCAAAAGGCGTGTTGTTGCAGAAGCCTGGGTGCGGCACTTTGGCCGGGCTACCGGTGTGCCGAGCACCATTTTGCGCATCCCGGGCATTTATGCACTGGACCGGGTGGGTGGCACACCACGCGACCGACTGCAAAAAGGCACGCCGGTGTTGCAAGCAGCGGATGACGTTTACACCAATCATATTCATGCCAATGACCTGGCAGCGGCGTGTGTGGCGGCGTTGTGGCGGGGCCAGCCGCAGCGCAAATACAACGTCAATGACGACACCTGCCTGAAAATGGGCGACTACTTTGACCTGGCAGCAGAGATCTTGAGTTTGCCGCCGCCGCCGCGTCTGGCGCGCAGCGCAGCCATGGCGCAATTGCCCGCCATGCAACTGAGTTTCATGAGCGAGTCGCGGCGCATGGACAACACCCGAATGAAAAAAGAGCTGCGACTGCGGCTGCGTTTTCCGACCGTGGTCGAAGGCTTGCAGGAGTCGGCGCACGTCAAAGTATGATGAAATGTATCGCGCGATAAGCTGAACAGGCTTGGGTGACGACTAAACGATAAGAGGAGATGCAATGATCAGGTCCAGGCGGCAAATGTTGTCGATGTTGTCGCTGGCTTTGTCAGCGCCTTTGCTGGCTTGCTCGCAACGGGCGCCGTTTCGTATTTCTGGTCACCCTTGGCCCGGTTATGAACCCCTGTTTCTTGCCGAATCTCAAAAACTGTTGCCAGAGCAAATCACGCTGCAACATTTCCCGACCATCAAGGCCTCGATCGATGCGCTCAGAGAGGGCAAAACCGATGGTGCCATGCTGACCCTGGACGAGGTCATGCCCCTACGGGCGCAGGGCATGCCCTTACAGGTCATCTTGATCATGGATGTCTCCAAAGGGGCGGACGCGATTGTCGCCAAAAAAGAGTTTCAAACGCTCAGCCAGCTGCGCGGCAAGCGTGTTGGCCTGGAGCCCAGCACACTGGGGGAGCTGATGCTGTCCATGATTCTGGACAAGTCCGGACTCGCGCGCTCCGACATCAATCCCGTCAAGCTGGCCTACGAAGAGCAAGAAGCCGCCTTCAAGGCCGGCCAGCTCGATGCCCTGATCACCTACGAGCCGATTGTGGGCAGACTGGTGACCGAAGGCGCGATCAAGCTGCTGTCGACTCGTGAACTGCCCGATGCCATTTTTGATGTGCTGGTGGTCCGGTCTGATCTGGCCAAAGATTACGCTGATGCCCTGCAAAAAACCTTGAAAGGTCATTTTCTGGCCTTGGAACAATTGCGCACCAACCCCTGGGACACCGCTTACCGGATGGTTCCCCACGCCGGTGTGCCTGCCGAGGAACTGATTGCGTCTTTCAGGGGTCTGGAGCTACCGGATTTGGTGGCGAACCAAAATTATCTTCATCCGAAAAATGAGCATTTGCCCGCCATCGTTCAAAAGCTCTCAAAAATCATGGTCGCTGCGGGTACTTTGACCCAACCCGCCAACCCATTGCAGCTGTTCTCCGACAGCTACCTGCCCAAGAACTTGGGATGAGTTTGCGCTGGCGCTCCGTTGCATGTCTGTGGGCGCTGTTGTGCTCGCCTGTATGGGCCAAGGAGCCGTTGACCATCGGTGTGCTGGCGTTTCGCAACGAGGCCGACACCACGGCGCAATGGAAGCCGCTGGAGGCCTACCTCAATGGGGTGGTCCCGGAATACGAGTTCACTGTCAAGGCGTTGGATTTGATGCACCTTCGCGAAGCGGTGCGCCAGGCCCGCGTGGATTTGGTCATCACCCAGCCCGCCGAGTATGTCCGCATGACCCACGAAAGCGGTTTGTCTTCGCCGCTGGCCACGCTGCTCAACAGCCACGGCGCCAAGCCGGTGCGGGTCTTGGGTGGCACCATCGTGACGCGCTCTGACCAGCGTCAGATCAATGAGGTGGCCGACCTCCAGGGCAAATCGGTTGCCGTGTTGTCAAAGGAGTCCTTCGCGGGCTACCAGGTGCAGGCCCATGCACTGAAACTGGCCAAGGTGACGATGGGCGCCGTGCTTGAGTTGGGCAAGTCCCAGGATGCGGCCTTGCAGTCCGTGCTGGATGGTCAAGCGGATGTGGCCTTCGTGCGGTCAGGGTTGATTGAAAGCCTGATGCAAGAGGGGCGGCTGGATGGCAGCAAAATCAAGGTGGTCAATCAGCAGAATTTTCCGGGCTACCCGTTTGCCGTGTCCACCGCCCTCTACCCCGAATGGCCCGTGGTCGCCCTGCAACATGTGCGTGACGACACCGCTGCCCGGGTGGCAGGCTCCTTGCTGTCGATGCCCCACAACGGAGCAGTGGCTCAGCAAATCGGCGTAGCGGGCTTTTCTGTGCCGTCTGATTACGAGTCGGTCAGAAGTGTGATGCGGGCCATGAAATTGCCACCTTTTGACCTGGATCCTGGTATTTCTCCAATGGATGTGTGGCGTGAGTACTGGGTGCTGATTGTTATGGGGTTCATGCTCACGTTAGCCGTGACGTTGCTGGCTGCAAAATCCACCTTGCTGAGCCGGCGCTTTCGTGACTTAAATGAAACCCTGGAGACCCGTATCTCGGAGCGCACGTCAGAGCTTGCATCTCGCAATTCGGATCTGGCGCAGACACTCCATGAGTTGAACCAGACCCGGGATGAACTCATTGAATCAGAAAAGCTCGCCGCGCTGGGGTCGATGGTGGCGGGTATTGCTCACGAGCTCAACACGCCCATTGGCAATGGCTTGACCGTGGCCACCACCTTGATGGCACGCACCCAGGATTTCAACAAGGAGTTGATAGCTGGTCTGAAACGCTCCAAACTTGAAGCCTTTGTGGCCGATACCTCCTTTGCCACCGATATTCTGGTGCGCAGCCTGGGTAAAGCCGCCACGCTGGTGGCCAGCTTCAAGCAAGTAGCGGTTGATCAGGCGAGTTCACAGCGGCGCACCTTTGGGCTGCGTGACTGTCTTTCGGAAATCATCATGACCTTGGGCCCTGGTTTGAAAGGGTCAGGTTGCAAAGTGGTGCTGGGTGAGATAGCGCCCACTCTGGAGCTTGACAGCTACCCGGGTCCTTTGGGGCAGGTGATCACCAACCTGATCCAAAACAGTGTTTTGCATGGGTACGATGAGCGCGCGTCAGGCGAGATTCGTGTGATGGTGACAGCCGAAGGCAAAGACCAGGTCAAGATTGAAGTGGTGGACGACGGTGTGGGCATATCCAGTGCCAACCTCTCTAGAATTTTCGAGCCCTTTTTCACCACCCGCCTGGGCAAAGGCGGCTCGGGTCTGGGCTTGAGCATTGTTCGCAACATCGTCATGGGGACGCTGGGTGGCAAGATCAGCGTGAACAGTTCACTGGGGCAAGGCACGGTGTTCAGCGTCACCGTGCCACTGGTGGCCCCCGCAGTCTTGGCATCGGGCGCGCCACAGTCCCCGCTACCCCAGGCCTGATTTCACCCTGTGGTGTTCATGCCTTTGAGCGCATCGGCCGGGTAAGTTGGTTGCTGACAATCTTGAATGTATTGCTCAATGATGGCTTTGAATGAGGCGTCAGGCTTCAAGCCCAGTGCCAGGGCGCGGTCGGCGCTGGTGGCCCTGGGCCAGTTGGCCACAATGGCAGCCACGCGTTCGTCACGCTCAAAGCGCACGCGTTGACGCACGATGGGCCCGGCAACCTCTTCCAGCGCCAGGAGCATGTCGCTGACCCGGACATTCAATCCGGGCAGATTCAGCGCCAGACGCCCGCCCATGGCTTCGCGGCTGGCTTCAAACACGGTCAACAGGCCTTTGACCGTGTTGGCCGGTGATGACACCGGATGCGTCACATCTGGCGAGACCGGGCAAATGGCATCGACACCGGCCAGCGGCTCGCGGATGATGCCGCTAAAAAAAGACGACGCCGCCCCATTGGGTTTGCCTGGGCGCACAGCGACAGTCATCAGGCGGGCCGATCGACCATCGATAAAACCTTTGCGCGTGTAGTCGGCAATCAGGTACTCAGACATCAGCTTGTGCGTGCCATAGGAAGTTTGCGGCGATGCCAGGGTGTTGTCGGTGACCAGGTCTGGCAATGGGTTGGCGGCATCAGGCCCAAACACCGCCACCGAGCTGGCAAACACCAGGCGCGCCACCTTGCCACTGTGACGCAGGCCTTCGAGAACGGCACGCGTGCTGTCCAGATTGGAGCGCAATCCCAAATCAAAGTCGAGTTCGCATTCACCCGACACAGCCGAGGCCAAATGGAAAACGCCGTCGAAGCCACTGGCCAACAAGTCAGTTTGCCCAAGCAGTTGACCGGTGTGCACCCGCACGCGCGCGTCTGAGCTTAGATCAACGGGGGGGGCATAGAGGTCAGCCAGATGCAACTCGGTGATGTCCTGGCCGTTGAGTCGCCCGGTTTTTAGCAGTTCGCGCGCCAGCCGGACACCGATAAACCCTGCGCCACCGGTGATAAGTACTCTCATGTGTTTTCCTATGATTGTGTTGGTCGATCAGTGAATGCTTGACGCGACAAAACCACTTCTGGCTACCTCTATCTTCGGGCTTCTTTGGGGCAGGTCAGGTGGGGTTAAAGCGTCAATGCATCTTTCGCGTGTGCATTATCGATCCGGCAATGGATCCCCAGCTTGGTAAATCCCCGCCACTGTCTTGTGGCGGCACCCCTGGTGCAGTGACAGAATGAGGTTTTGACTCAAAGAAAGGCATGTCATGAAACTCGTTCGTTATGGCAAATTTGGCCAGGAAAAACCGGGACTCATCGATGCCGACGGTGCGCTGCGCGATCTGAGCAGCGTGTTGAAGGACTTGGGGCCAGAGCAGCTCGGCGATGCTGCCATGGCCAAGTTGCGCCGACTCAATGTGGCCAAACTGCCTCTGGTCAAAGGCAAGCCGCGCCTGGGTAGCCCGGTCAATGGGGTGGGCAAATTCATTGCCATCGGCTTGAATTACGCCGACCATGCGGCCGAGTCGAATCTGCCGA
>JFJP01027945.1_pt1 | contig 16419 bp, 17 predicted proteins | sample 431651 | NCBI WGS metagenome assembly JFJP01 (sample SAMN02602958, study PRJNA72255) | Microbial mat metagenome, whole genome shotgun sequencing project. | biome: fresh water; feature: sink hole; material: water; isolation source: purple microbial (photo- and chemosynthetic) mats found in... | reverse complement strand
CTCCAAGAAACCCACATAGTAGAAAAGAGTTATGGAAGAGTCAAGATAAACTTCATGAGGAATTGCAAATGAGAGACCCAGAATGGTATCCGAAGGATACAAAATTCAACATTTATAATCAGCCGAGTTATGAATCAAATCCAGAGCAAATTGAAAATAATGATAGGCCGAAGTCATAATTAAGAAAATTTAATACTCAGAAAATTAAAAAAATTAAAAAAATTCATAAAAAAAAAAAAAAAACTTTTGAACAGAAAATCAAATTTTTTTTTTAATTTATCTTTTTTTTTTCGGATTCATTTTATAAAGCATTTCCTGCTAAATTAACAAATAAAAATTTTCTGAAATCCTGTATCTAAAAATCGCATGGCAGACGCACAAGTATCTTTTCTTTTATTGGTTGATTCAGCATGCCAAACTCATTTTTCTTCGTTTCGTCTAGCAACAAAAAGCTTTCCAAAAACAAGATGGCATTTTTTTGAATTCCAAAAAACTTCTTGCGAAAAAAACCACCAAAGGAGTTCGTTATTATAAGAATATAGGTTTGGGATTCAAAACACCAAAAGAAGCTATAGAGGGATATTACATTGATAAGAAATGTCCATTCACTGGGAATGTTTCCATTCGTGGCAAAATTTTTAAGTAATTTTTATAATTAATTCATTGATTCAAGTATGAAAAAAAATATTCTTAAATAGAGGAATGGTGATTTCAACTAAAATGACCAGGACAATCATTATCAGAAGAGATTATTTCCATTATGTGAAAAAATATAACAGATTTGAGAAAAGACATAAAAATATCCCTGTTCACATGTCCCCATGTTTCTCAGTCAGAGAAGGAGATATTGTTACCGTCGGACAATGCAGGTTTTTTTATAACTTATAAGCTAACTTTCTTGAATTTCGTTTAAAAAAGACCACTCTCCAAGACTGTTAGATTTAATGTTTTGAAGGTTACACCAAATGAAATTATCGGCTCAGCAAGAAAGCAATTCATGCTATTTTAAAGAACTCAAAATATAGAATAAGTCTAAAAGTTTAAAAGATCTAAAACAATAAAAAAAACCAAAAATATTTAATATAAAGCAAATTTTTTTTTAAATTTCACAATAAAAGAAATGATTTAAAATTTTCCTTCTTAATTTAATTTCTTTTTTTAAAAAAAAATTATATCAAAACCTCATTTATTCTATAGTTAAAAAATATTACAACAGCTTTTGTTAATTTTTTTGGTGTTTTTGTAAAAGACTTTGGCACCTTTGCTTAAATCATTGCTCTTCGCGACTAAAGTATCCAAATCTCCTTGTCTTTCTAGCAATTTCTTAATATTATCATGCAAAATAATCTTCGTTTCATCTACATTTTTTTGCGCCTGACTAAGTTTATCGACCTTTGATGGATCTTGATATTTTTTCAAGACATCTTCTATGGAAGAAACAGGAATATTCTCATCCTTTGCAAACTTTTTCCAGTTATCTCCAACATTTTTCTTAAAAATATCCATAGATTCTTGTAAAGCAGCATAAGCAAGTCTTCTTGGATAGTCTTGATCACAAAATATGTAAGCTGCAATCTGGTCTGATGAAGACACCAATATATGGCAATAATATTCTTCGTGTTGAACAGAATGCCTTGTTCCTTTGTCCAATGTGGGAAGAGACTCTCTGATCACAAATTTGAAGGTTTCTTTCACTGTGTTTTTATAAAAGTAGCCAACTGAAGATAAATCATAATATCGTGTTTGAACATACACCTTTTTGTCTTCAGGATTATGAACTCCGAATAGAATAGCCAGGATCTTCATAAATAATAATGTTTAAACTTTCCTAAATTTTATGATAATCTAATTTTAAAAAAAAAATGAAAATGAATTTATATTTGAAACTAACAGATTTTATTAGTTTTATAAGAAAAATTAAATTATGAGAAACTAAAAATGTTTTATTTATTTATGAAATCAGAAAAAAAATAATTAAAACATAAAATTTTTCTCTTTAAAAATATAGGGAATTGTAATTTATGAAAAGAGGAAAAAAAAGAAACTGTTTGTTTTTTAAAAAAAACAAAGAATTTTTAAATTTAAATTTTTTTTTATTTAAGTAAAATTCTTTAAAAAAAAACAAATCAGGTCCATAATACAAATTTGAAAATTTAAGATAGAAATTCAAAAATTTTATGCAAGAAATCAACGAACTCAAAAACCTAGTCGTTCAAAGTCTTGAATCACATGGAGTCTTAAGTCAACTGAGGGCCCAAATCAGATCCTCAGTGTTTAAAGTTTCTCATTTTTCCTTTTCATATATTTGATTTTTTTTTTAAAAAAAAAAGATAATTGATATGCAAGAAACTCAAAACAACAAGCGTCAAAACTCTTTCTTCTGGGAAAATCCATTGTGTCAAAAGATATATGAAAATGAGCTTGGTTCTTTAGCAGTAGAGCTGATTACTGAGTTGTTGCAATTTTACAAGATGGATTACACATTAAGTGTTTTCCCTCATGAGAGTAATTTGAAAGAAGAAGTCACAAGAGATAAGTTATCTAAGAAACTGGGAATAAATTCTGACAACGATAAAGGAATTCCTCTTTTGATCTCTGTTTTGAAAGGTTTTTTTTCAAATGGATCTAGTCCAGAGAAAAAATCACAACAACTAATAAAAATAGAAGAAAACAAAGAAGAAGTCAAAGAAAACACAGCTAAAATTGTAAACAAAGAAGTGAAAGAATTTGTCAATAAAGAACAAATTCTAAAAAAAGAAGCACCAGCAAAAGAAAATGATTTATTTTTAAAAAACAAAGAAAGAGATCAACCAATTATCCAAAAGAAAGAGCATGAAATCATTAAAGAAATTCAAAAGGATTTTCAAATAAGAGAAAAGAAACAAGATTTTAAAGAGCCAATACAAAACAATAAACCCCAAATTCAACCTTTGCCTTTGGAAGTAAAACAAAACCCGAAAAGTTTTGATAATTTCCAAGCAGAAGCTACAAAAGAAACTAAACGTATATTTCTCTAAATTTAATATTTCAGAAAAAACTAAACAAATAAAAAAGAAAAAAATTTCAAAAACAATGACCCTCAACAAATGAAAGATAACTATAGTGGATCTTCTGACATCAACAAAGAAAAAAAAACTCTTGCTGAAACTCAAGTAAAAACAAAATAATCCTCTATTTTTAATCATAGAATCAGCAAAAATTAGGAGATCTTGAAAAAAAAATTGTTTCTAAACAAATAGCTGAGATACCAGCTCTTCCCATAAAATATGAAATAGAAAAACCTGCTGCTTACGATCTTCCACCTGGATTTTCGAGCTTCGATAAGAAAAAAATGGAAGCTCAAGAGAAAAAAAGTTCACAATAAAAACAATAAATTTTTTAATTCAAATTTTTATTTGTCTATAAAAAGAAGAAACATCAAATAATAATTATGATGATGATCACTTTGAAGAATATAATGAAGAAGTAAATGAGGAGATTTCTCATGAAGATGAAAATATTGATGAAATGATGTATAGACAACCAGATGAACAAATGGATATGAACGGACAGCAGGTTTCCATATAAAAAACATAATCAATATTTTAATTTTTTGTTTTTATTTAGCAATCGAGCGATGAGAATTTCGGAGCTTCGCAATCTCAAGGATTTGATATTTTAGTTAATTCGACGACTTTAGAGGAATATGATTACTTTGAAGATGTTGTGGATGTAATGTGATGAAGCTTCTTAGCTTAGAATTTTGTTTCTTGACAAAAACTAAAAAATCAGTTATATTCATTTATCTATTAAAAAAAATGAACTTTTCATCAATCCGATTAAAAAATTTTTTAATTATCAAACCAAATTCATAACATATAAACAAAATAATGAATAAATATTGTCTTTTTTAATCTATTTATAAAATAAATAACATGAATAAAGTTTGATTTTTTTAAAAAAATTATTAATGAAATCTCACAATATCAATAATTATGAAAAAGAATCATTTCTTGGATGCAGCAACTTTTCTCTTAATTATAGAGTTCGAAATCTAGTAAATAATACAAAAGAAAATTTGCGAATATTCGACAAGAAACATTTTTCTTCCAAACAAGGGCTTTTTCATCATTTTCAAAAAGAAAAAAATTTTCTCATCGAAAAAAACGAAAAAAACTTATTAAACATAAAAGATTATTTTGAAGATCAACAAAATTGCTATATAATATATGAAGATTGTTCAAACAGCAATTTTCTTTCTTATTTAAACCAACAAGATTTTATATCAGAAAAAGAAGCCATTTTTTATTTGATTGAAATAATAAAAGGTTACAACATATACAAAAAGGAGAACTTTTCTCAAAGAGATTTTACAATTGAGAATATTTTATTGGACAAAAATACAATAAAAATTGATGATTTAGGTCTTTCAATGTTTTTAGCTGAAAAGGATAATTTTAATATGTTCAAATCTCCTGAACAATTTTTCAATAATTCTTTTATTCCAAATAAATCAGATGTTTGGTCTTTGGGAATGATTTATTTCTATATCTTATTTAAGCAATTACCTTGGAAAGCACCAACAGAAACTTCATTTTTTCGTTTAGTTAAACTTGTCGATATGAAAATACCCAAAAATAAAATAATTGAAGGTCTCAACGCTGATTTCTTGCACAAAATGCTTGAAAAGGATCATAAAAAAAGAATAAATTGGGATGATATCTTAAAACATCAGCTTTTTCAGGGAATTTTTGAAAAGATGCAACAAAATAATTATAGAATCCCGAATTTTAAGAAAAATAAAACCTTTTTAAATATGTTTTCTGATTCATTTCAAAGTGATTTGCTGAAAAATTTGGAAGAAATACATAATGAAAATACTAAAGTGAACTTGATAAAATTTTCTGAAATAGAGTTTGTCAAAGACAAATCAAAGCTAAATGACAAAAAGCCTTCATTGATCAACTTTTCAGATGAAGATGAAAATGAAAATGAAAAAAAAATTGAGATTCCCCCAAAGTCTATTGAAAATCTTCTAGATAAACTAAAAAATTCACAAAAAACTAAAATTGGAAAGACTTTAAATGATAAAAAAGAAAAGCAAAAACAACTAAAAGATATAAACAAACTTTTAAATGAAGAAATTGTTGCTCCGATCGAAAAAGTTTCTCAAAGTTTGAAAAGTTCATTAATGGAGTCAAAAAGAATCATTATTTCATTTTCAAATGAACCTTTGGAAGAGTTTATTTATTCTTCCAATTATCCAAAACTTATAAGAAATGATGAAATTTTAGAAATAAACTCTCAAAAAGATTTTGAGTGTTTAAAGAAAATCATCAATAATAAACTCTTACAAATAAATGTTTTGGGAAATTGTGCAGCTAAAACCCATAAATTAATGAAAGGAACAGAACAAATGGAATTTTGGAAGATTTATTGTTTTTTTCTTGTGAAAAAAATGTTATGTTTTCGTTCTCAACTTTTAAATCTTTTAAAAGACAAAAAAAATAATTTTACCCAAAACATTAATGAAAAAATTTGGAATTCATTTCAAAAGACTAGTGATTATTTTGAAATTTGTCACAAAATCGAAGATGATAATCAAATAATTCAAAAAAATTTTGAAAGAATTTATGAAGAAATCAATTTTAAATTGAAATATTTTGAGAAGAATGAGATAGATTGTGTGAAAGAATACATAAACAAAGATTTGAAACAAAATTTTAACAGAGTATTTTTTATTATGTTGCTTCTTTATTCACAAGCATTAGACAAAAAAATAGCAAAAGAAAAAAATCCAGAAAAATTGTGTTTTTTAATACAAGTGAAACTTGAAATTTACCATTCTATGATAATGAGCGAATTGAATATGGCTGAAGAAAATTATGAAGAAATGAATGCATATATATTTAATATTGAGTCTTTATCTGAACAAAAAGATATTGAAAACCTAAAACTATTGATGAAAATAAAAAGCGAACAAATTCAAATATTAAAACAACTTTATATTCGATAATATGAGATGTTAGTTAGTTAGTTATAGGAAGAAATTAAAGTGCAAATATTTAAAAAAATTGAGATGAGATAATTTGAAACTGTAGTTGTTGGGAGAAATTAAATTAATATTTTTCTTAATTTATTTTTCAAAAATTAAATTATCTATTTTTTGTTTTTTTAAATGGCTACCCCAGTTTTAGATATCAAAATAAGCATAAAAGCTTCAGATATGGAAGAAGATTTACTTGTAATTTCATTGGAATTTTTAAAAAATAAGTTGCTTTTTAAAGAGAAAACTTAATGAAGTGGTTATTGATGCCTTAAAACAAGTCAAGCAAGAAAAACAGATAGCTCATTATATAAAAAATGAGTTCGATAAAACAGGAGGATATGGCTGGAATTGCATTGTGGGGAGGAATTTCGGGTCTCACATAAAACACCAAACAAAGAAATATGTATTTTTTTCGATTAGAGAATTGAATGTTCTTTTATGGAAAGCATGATGTTTTTAAATAAATTAAAAAAAGTGATGACTTTAAATTTGATTCTTTAATTTTCAATTTTTTTAGAAAAAAACTTAAAAACTAAAAAATTAACCATTTTTATTTCTTGAGACCTTCCTATGAAAAATATTCAACTGTGAATGGATAAAAAAGGAAATTTAAATAAACTATATTTGAGATTTTTTTTATTCGAATTAGATGGTTTGGATTTTCGGTATCGATTTCGCATCTAATATATTCTTCAGCCATTTGTAAAGCATCGTCTTTTCCAATCATGTCAGATCCCAAAATTAAAATGTTTGCATTATTATGCTAAACAAAAAGTTTAATAGAAAAAAATTGTGAAAAAAAATCAATACTTTCCTGCACATTCCAGCCAAATAAAAATCATGAGCAAGAGCTGCTCTAATTCCAATAATTTTATTGCACATTATTGACGCTCCAATACCACTATCAGAAATCAATATTCCTCTTGCTTGGAAAATAAATCTTTTTTTTTTTACAAAAAATAAAGGCTACAATTTTCTTTGGAGAGAAGGTTTAGACAAAATTCTTCATATAAGCCACTCTTTGCTATATAAAACTTTTTCTCATATTTTTAAAAAAAGAACTCAACATTTGGTGCATTTTTTTTCATATTCCAAAATTTCAATATCCTGGTGATTGAGCAAACACATTTTTAAATAGTCCTTTAATTCATTTCCTAAAGACAAAAATACTAATTTTCCAAAAGTTCATTATACCATCTTCATCAGAAATAAGTAAAATTTGTTTTTTCATAAAAATAAAATTTAGATTTTTTTTGTATTTTATTTTAACATTTGCTTAAAACTATCTTTTTTTATTGTTTAAAAATGTCCATTCGGGAAGCCAAATCATCTAAAAACATATTCATTCACAAATTTAAATTAAATTATATAAAAACCTTTTGAAGCTTTGAAAAAATCATTGTATTTTAAATATTTATCGATTTGATCCTTTATTTGTTTATTTTCTTCGAGTAAGGAATTAATTGGATTTTTCAAATTTTTGTTTCGATTTAGGACCTCATTCATCTCTTTTGAATTTGCGTTTACTTTCAAAAGAAGATCATAAAATTGGGAAACCTTTGAATTTTTGTTGGCTAATAATTGAATTAGTTCCTTTAGCAGGACGACATGCAAATTAAGAAAACGCTTCAAACTCTCACATTCAGAACTAAAGTCCATAGTAAATACCCAAACTTAAGAAGTTATTTCTAATTTTATTTTAAATAATTAAAAAAAGCTTCATTCAAAAGTTTTTTTTATGTAAAATTGAAAAAATATTTTATAAGCAATTTGAGGTTTTATTTGAAAAAATTATGTTAAAAATAAGTTTAAATTTATTTTTTTTAAAATAAAAAAAATGATTTCCAGAATTAAATCGCATCAATAAAAATTGTAAATAGGTGATAGAAAAATATTAATTTTATTTTTTTCCTTGTAATTAAATAAAATTAGATTTTTATTAGAATCTTAATTCGGGAGTTTGATTGGTGAGGAGTTTAGTTTTTGTAAACACAGAAAAAATTAATTTTGTTTTTGATTTTATAAAAAATTTGAATATTTTTCCATTAAACTTAAAAATCTTTTTAATTTGAGTAATTTCTGCTCTTTGTATGAATGAAAAAACAGAGATTCCATCAAAAAAAAAAAGAAAGCAATGTATTATTTATTGTAGATTAAATCTATCATATTAATAAAGACAAAAAAATGTATTTATTACATACAAATAAAAACATTACAACAACTAATAAATTATAATGACTTAATTTTTGAGTAAAATTAAGAATTTTTTAAAAATCAAAATATTTATCAATCGGGTCCTCATTTTTTCTCTCAATAATGCTGTTATTTGTGTAAGAATTCTTGCAGGAACCGTTTATTTTGTTGTTTTTGTCATTTGATCCGTCAGTTGTTGATGAAAACTCCTCAAGAACAAACTCTTTATTGTTAGAAGGATAAACCATATTGTAAGGATTATAGCAAGGAATATAATTGGGTATCATTTGAAACTGCGGATTTACGTAAACTCCATTGAAATTATTTGGTCTTTTCATGAAATTAGCTATTTTAAAAAAAATAATTTTTACAAATGAAAAAATTAATAAATTACCTGGTGAAAAATTCATCACATAGACCACAGGTAAATTCCTTTGAATGTTGTAATTTTGTGCAATCAGTCCACTATTATGATTAACATGATTGTTGGTTTTCTCATTGGTATGAATTTTCTTTATGACAGGCCAATTGCACACGATTTTCTCCAGATCCTGATTCACAGTTTTGCTGTTCTTTTGAATGTTATATTTCGTGCAGAGACTATAAAATCGGTTCTTTACTGAATAAGGATTCCTGCCTGTAAGCTTTTCTGCTATTTGAGACCATTTGCTATTATGAATTTGAAAACCTTTGATAAGGATTCTATCTTCTTGAAAAGTCCATGAAGATCTATGAAGATAATAAGTAAATTTTATAAATAGAAAGGAATATGGTTTACTTGTTTAAGGTAGGGTCCAAATGACTGATCCAATGTTCTCTGCATGTTTTTTCATTTCTAAAGACCAATGAATCTGATTTCTCATAGAACTCCCTTGCTACATCGATCCATTTGATTTTCGGATTTTTTTTCTTTTTGGTTCTAAAGAAATTAAAAAAATTAAAAAAATCTGAATAATTGTATAAAACAAATTAAAGATATTTAAAAATTTTCTGAAAAAATTTATAAGTTTAATTCAGAACAAATCTGATTTTCCTGGAAAACTCCTTTTCCACAAGAAACAAATTAAACATGCATAAAAACCCATTTTTTTTCTTAAGACAAGTTCTAAAATAAAACTAAAGCTTTATACCTAACAATATTGAATAAGAGATTATTTTCAATAGTGTTCCATTCATTGATTTGGATTTGTGATGATATCAAAGAATGGAATTTAAAAACGCATTCAGTTCCTTCTTTGTTGAGGAGACAAGCGATTTTCCTCCAATTTTCTTTGGTCTAACAAAAATTTGTATGAATTAAATAGAGAAAAAACAACAATTTTACCATTTCTTCCAATGTTTTCTCACTCATTTTTAAGAAGAAATACAGTGTCCAAACTAAGAGGATTTTCTCATTTCGGCTCCATTTTTTCTTATGTTTTTTATTGCTAATTCAAGAATTTCTAATTTCTAATATAAATGAAAAAATTAGCTACAGTTCAAGAGCGGTGCTTTTGTACATAGTTTCAATTTCTTCATCCTGAGGAAAATCATTTAAAGCCAATGTCAATTTTCCTAAGAACTCTTTGGTCAATTGACTTTCCAATGTCACATTTCGCAGTCGAAAAAGCTTAACATCTTCCAAAAACATTGTAAAGGTTGATGAAATTTTGTTCATATTTAAAGAATTCTGAAGTTGCATTGTGACTTTGAGCTAAGGTCTAAGGCACTTTAAAAGCTGAGGTCAAATGATAAACTATTAATTTTTTTAGAAAAATTATAAAAAAGACTCTTCAAATTTTTGAGATTTATGTTTATTTTCAAATGTTGAAGGCACCATTCTTTTTAATTAATTAATGATATCCTAATAATAAATTTTTCACCATTAATTGGAATATCTTGATCTTTAATCGCTTGAAACATTAATTAATCGCAATAAAAAAAGTCCACTTGTTCTTTGCAATTTATAGGGAGTCGACGGGGGCTTTATTAAAATAGAAAAAAATAAATCTATGGAACAGAAGGATAAAATTATTTAATTTTTCGAATTTTTGTTTTTTTTGCGAGAAAAAAATGAAATTTTTTGGAGAAAAAAGTTCAATAAAAAAAATTTCAAATTTTTATTCAAGAAATAATTGAACAAAAAATTTCTTTTTTAAAAAAAAGCAGAAATTTTCTATAATAAAAAATCAAAAACTTGGTATTTTGTTTAATATTTCAAAAAACACCAAATTAATTAAAAATCTTTTTAGAAATGAATAAAATTTGATTTCGAAAAATTAAAAAAACTTTAAACTTCTACGAAACAAATAAAACATCAAAAATTCTTTTAAATATCCCCTTTTATTTCCCCTTAAATATTCATTCATATTCTAATGAAAAAACAACCAAATGCAAAAAACGTTTGTGACCCAGATCAAGCCAGATCTATGAGAAAACTTCAGAGATTGCCCAATAGAGATGAAAGTGAAGATGAGGCAGACGGTATGTATTTAAATAAAAAAACAATAAAACTATGATATAATGAATGATATAGAGGAATTTCACGATAAGCCCGATGAAGCCATTGAAAAAAATAAAAAAGAGCTCAAAAACACACAAATAAAGGCACAGTAAAAACGAAAAAAACTGTGAAAATGAACTAATTTTAAAAAAATAGAATCGAATATTTTGGCTATGTGTTGGAGCCCTTTAATATGAACAATGAGAAAAAGTTTGGAAATATCGATGGCGATGGTTTTTTTGTCTACGACAAAGACAAAGAAAGGCAAATAAGGTAATTAATTCATTTTCTTTAAAATTTTGTGAATAAACATTTAAATTAAAAAAAATATTGAATTATTTATTTTTTTCTTTTAGAGACCCTTGGCTTGATGCATTAGATCAGGACCCTTATAATCAAGGAATCCATCCAAATAATGAAAATTTACAAGAGTTAGAAGCAGAAGATGAAGCGAAAGAGATCAATAAAAAAACAAAAATAGATGTAAGCAAAGAAGATTTCGATGAAATGCAAATTAAAATGGCTGAAGAAAAAAAAAATGAGAAGATTTCACATGTGAATTTGGTCGAATTGGCTGAAAAATTGATAGCTTTGCTTGAAAAGGGCCAAAACCCCAATAATTTGCTCAGTAAAATAAGACCAATTGCTCAAACGCAACAAGTTTTCAAGAAGAATATCAGAAAAAACAACAATAAAAAGGATCAGAATAAGAACAAAAAGATAAAAGAAGAAGAAAAAGAAGAAAATAATGAGAAATTCAAAGAAATTATTGAAATATGTGATATTTTGAGCTCAAATGGGTGCTTGGGTTTTGTATTTTTTGTAAAAAACAGAGTTTTTATTGTTTTTTATTTAGAGATTTATTCACAAAGTAAAGAGGAAATCGAGGAGTTTTTGAATGAAAAACTGAAAAAAAATATTGGAATTGAACAACATCTCATCAATAGTGATGTGGAGTTTAAAGATGATGAAGAAGATGATAGCGAAAGTGATGAACAATATAAGATATTCCAGGATAAAAAAGCCAAACTGGCTCAAAATGAAGAAAAAAAATAATTTTGTTTTGAAATTAAATTTAAAAAAATACAAAAAATTTTATAATATATCTAAAATTATGAAAGAAATGTTCATATTTAGTAAGAAATTGATTGTTAATTAACAAAAGAAAAATGTCATCCTTATGATTTCAATAAAAGAGATAAAAAATTGTATTTTTCATGAGATTAACTTTGCAAAAATGTATTCTTTCATTTTATTTTCACTGACTTCATTTTCATCTGAAAAGAACCAAAAATTAAAAAAGTCTTATATTTCTTTGGGTTCTGAAAAATATTCCAAATTTTTTATATATTTTCATAAATATTAAAAACAATCAATTTTTAATTATAAATATTTTCATTAATATTTTCTCTCAAAATTTTTTATATTAATTACACTTATTCTGTTTCAATTTTATCTATAACTTCTTTTTTCAAAGAGCTCTCATCATTATAAGGAAAACCTTAAATAATCCATTAATTCTTTTTCAAAAAAATAACAAACCTGGATATTTATTAGATTTCGAATTATTAAAGCTTTCAGTCCTCAATGAATTTCCATCACTCATAGATTCAATTGGTGTTTCAGTGAATTCCTACACAAATTTTCTTTTATAAACCAGACAAAATTTCTATAATTTACGGAGTCAAAATGCGTAATATCCATTTCTGAATTGATCAAAGGAACAAAAGGTGGCTTGATTTCTTTTTTTATCATTGCAGACCAATTCACATTAGAAAACCAAGGATGTTCTTTAATCGCTTTAGCATCATCTGATCCATACCCCAGTCTTTTTTCAGGGTTTTTCTGAAATAAGCCTTCCAAAAGACTTCTAACTTGTGGTGAGATTGAATAAGGGTATTTAAGACTGCTGAACTTGATTCTTTCGAACAGTTCTTCGCGATTTGCTGTGTAAAAAGGGGGTAAACCTGTTAACATTTCATAAATAATGGCTCCTATTTTATGAAAAATAAATGGTTTATTTGTAAAAATTAAGAAATAAAACCTAAAGTCCACCAATCAACAGCTTTGCCATGCCCCATTTTGAATAAAATCTCAGGAGCGAGATATTCAGGAGTCCCACAAACAGATTGTGAGTCTTTGCCTTTGGTTCCCGTTTTTGAAAGCCCAAAGTCAGTGATTCTTATATAGCCTTCAGCGTCAATCAAGACATTTTCGGGTTTTAGGCTGTGTTTTTTTTTTTAAAGTTAAGGAATTACAAATATTACTCTCTATAAATCACATCATTTTTGTGCAAATATTCAATAGCAAGTACTATTTGAGCTGCATAAAACTTAGTTCTAATACAAAAATCAAATGAATAAATCTATTTTATGTACTGTTCTTCTGTAAATTGACGTCTCTTCTGCAATAAGTTAAAAAGCTCACCCCCAGGGCAATACTCCAGTACAAAAAAAAGTTTTTTATCATTCATAAAGGTGTAATGCAATTTTATTATAAATGGATGCTCAGCACTCACCAAAACATTCCTTTCAGTCAAAACATGCTCTTCTTGCTTCCGTTTTTCTATGTAGTTCTTCTTCAGAATCTTCAATGCAAAAATTTTTCCATTGTCTTTTTTTTTTATTAGAACGACTTTCGCATAAGAACCTTTGCCAATCACGCTCAGAAGCAGGAAATCATCCAATGACATCTTTTTTGAAACTTTTGAGGCTGGAATTTGAATTTGTGTTTCCATTTAGTGTTTAAAATTTATTATTTTGGTGAGTTTTGATCAAGTGGATTTTTTGGTACTAATGTATTTTTTTTGGAGAAAATTTTAAAATTTATGCAAATTTATAGAAAAATAAAAAAAAAATTAAAATACTTTTTTTGTTTTGTTTCTTTTGTTTTTTAAAAACAATGATTTTTTATAGAAATTAAAAACATTTTAAAACCTTAATTTATTTTTATTTCCATTTTGTATAGTTTTTGATGGTGTTATTAATAATATCATCGATCTCATCAATCTTGGGCACCCTATACTCCTCATCAAAGAAGCTTCTGGTCTCATTTTTTTCCATTTTATTATACATCATCATATTTTTTTTCCTCTCCTCCAAAACATCACTATTGCCCATTTCCTTCTCTTTCTCTTTAATAATCTCTCCAATATTTTTTTCCTCTTTATTCATTAAAAAAGCAGCTTCCTTTATGATATTATTCGCATTCTCTTCTTCCTTTTTCATTTCTAAAGTCTCATTACCCCCTTTTACTTCCTCTTTATCCTTTTTAATTTTCTTATGCAAATCTCTGATATCCTTTCCCAAAGCATCTGTTATTATTTGATCAACACTATCAAGTTCTTTATAATCTCCTATAATATCTTTTTTTTCTTTTGTAACCCACTTTTTATCTTTTGTAAACCCATATTTTTTCTCTTTGGAATCCACCTCTTTGTAATCAGCCTTGAAATTATCCTTTACCTCAGATTTTATTGTTAAATCAGCCTTTAAATCAACCTTTAAATCAACTTTATTTTCCTTTTGTTTTCTCATTCTATTGACAACATCCCCAATTTTCACTTTCTCATTCTCTAAATCTACCACCTCATGCTGATAAAGCTCAAAATAGCTCTTCGTCTCCTTATCAAACCCGAGCGCAATCGATCCTACCTCTCCATCAAACCTATTTTTCTTCAATTCCAATACCTTATATCCTTTATGATTCTGGATCAAAAACACGTTATCAGCCTCTTGTGTTGATTTCGCAGTTCCGAAAATCGAACTCATATTAATCTCTTGTGTATCGTCGACTTTTCGAGGATGAATCACTAAAGAAACATGCACATTTCTATTTGTAGCCATTTGTCGAAATTTCGAAACAGCTTGGTCTTGTAAATCGAATTTTTCGAAGCCACGACCCTGTCCACTTAGAAGAAACTGAAGATTATCAATAACTATATGAGAAATATCATAGGTATAGATCGCGAAGTCTATTGTTGAAAGAATTTTATCCAATTCGCTGCTGCCGAAGAATTTCATAAAATATAAGGGCATATTCTCGAATCTATTCGCATAAAATTCGAAACTTTCAGGTGATTTTATCAGATTTGCTTCAGAATACTGCAATAGCATATTTGTCATTAAAATCTCGTTTTTTATCTCAAAACTCCCCCATAAAGTTGGGACACCCTGTTTGCAGAAATCTATTGATAATTGACTTAATAAAGTGGTTTTACCAGACCCTGTCAATCCTGAATAAATTGAGAACTCCCCACGTCGAAAACCTTTCAATTTCTTATTGAACCATTCCAAAGAATTGCATTTCAAGCCTTGGGATTCTTCATATTTCAAGATCTTATTATAAACAGTTGTTTTCATTTCTGCGAAAGTCGTGATATTTTCCTGACTGACTGCTTTTGAAGAAAGCAGGTATTTTTCAAGACTTCGAGGATCTTCTCTTAAGGCATCATTAGCATCCTTCGGGCCATTAGGGTCCACAAATCGTGAGTTCACGATAAAAGTTCGATTAATACCAAGTTTTTCAGCGAATTTTTTCGCATTTGCCTGACCGACTTCATCAGCATCCATCCATAGATAAATCTTTGTGAATTTCTCAAGAAAAGGCAGTATTTGCACAGGTAGATGATTTGCTCCATTTGGCAAAGAAATAGCTTGATAGCCAGTGGCTTGATTGACAGCCATTGCATCGAATTCTCCTTCAGTGATTACGATCATATTACTATTGACATCTATTGTGTTGAAGCCGAAAATACCCCATTGACCAGGAGTTGGTTCAAGTCTTTGATAAAGCTTATTTTCTTTGCCAACACCACGAATTTTATTGCGAGCGAGCATATAATCCATATTACTAAAGGAATTCTCATCAAAAGAAACCTTTTGTGAAAGAAGCTTTTGTTTCGCTTTTTTGCTTCGAGGGACAAACATGGGGAAATAAACCACAGGAACATCAATAAATTCACCTTTTTCATTAGAAAAACTCTCGAAACCTGCTCCTACTTTATATTTCTTTAGAGTTTCGAGTGTCAAATGACGGGAATCTGTGTCTTTATTTGTAAGATAGGCCTTTATGAATTCGAATTCTTTAGCTTCGATGTTTTTTGTGCGAAGAAAAGCGAGGGCTTCATTCGCGAATTTAGCCTCTGGATTTATATTATTTTAAGAATTTTCAAGACTTATTGGACTTACAAGCTTATTATAATCATATAATTGATTGCTTTCTCCTCCGTTGTATAAAAGATTCTTGAAATCAAGCCAAGAGCCTTTGACTCCGCAACGAAAGCAGAAAAAGGCTCCTGAATTTGCTTTGATATTAAGTGTGAATTGATTATCACGTTGAAAATTATGCGGTTTTGGACAAAAAGGGCAATACTTTACTACGATTTGACCACTGGCATAACGCTTGTTTTCAAGCTTGAATTTATCTAAAACTGATAAAATGGTCACATCATCGATTTGTTTGTAATGTTTGCTGATATATATGTGCTTATTATCGAAAAGAGGAGCTATGGAATCTTCAGAATCGGAACTGCTTAAGGGGGGTAGGCTGGAAAGGTTTGTGGTTGAAAAAGGGGTGAAGGAGGGATGAGGGAGGAACTGAAAGTAGGGGGGTTTCGGAAGGAGAAAGAGACATTTTGATTGGATGAGTTTTAACATTTTAGGTTTTCTTTGGAATTATTTTATTTGTTATTTATATCCTTTGTAATTTTTTGAAA
>JFJP01027226.1_pt1 | contig 16421 bp, 22 predicted proteins | sample 431651 | NCBI WGS metagenome assembly JFJP01 (sample SAMN02602958, study PRJNA72255) | Microbial mat metagenome, whole genome shotgun sequencing project. | biome: fresh water; feature: sink hole; material: water; isolation source: purple microbial (photo- and chemosynthetic) mats found in... | reverse complement strand
TTTAAATACTCAAATTTTTTTTCCTTAAAAAAATTGTAAAATAAATGCAAAAATCAAAAGATGTTAAGGTTGTTCTGTTGGGTGATTCTGGTAAATTTTAGGACAAATTAACCCTAATTTCTTGAAAACTAATGAGAAATTTTTTACAAAAATAGGTGTTGGAAAAAGTAGTATGTTATTAAGATTTGTGGCGAATGAATTCAAGCCAACATTTGAATCGACATTAGGAGCAGCATTTTTGTCTAAAACTATCAATTATAACGAAACTCCAGTAAAATTTCAAGTAATATCAACTCTGATCCATTATCTTTGACGAATCCTTTGAATAAATTTTGAAGATTTGGGATACAGCTGGACAAGAGAGATATCATTCTTTAGCTCCTCTATATTATAAAGGTGATTATGATTGAATTTCTTGATAATTTTCTAAAAAAAGATTCGAATGTTGCTATTGTTGTTTATGATATTACCAATAGAACATCTTTTGATGTTTTGAAAAATTGGATTAAGGAGTTAAAATCTCATGGACCCAAAAATATAAGTAAAAACAAACACTTCATTTGATAAACAAAGGTTTGAAATTAAATAGCAATCGCTTTGGTTGGCAATAAAATTGATTTGATTGAAAGAGAAGTAATTAATTATAATGAAGGATCAACATATGCAAGAGTTATATTCATTATTATTTGAAGAATATTGATTGATTTTATTAGGAATTAGGAGCTGTTTTTAATCTTAGCAGTGCAAAAGAAAACAAAGGAATTGAAGATCTTTTTTACAAAATTGCTGAAGCTTTGGAAAAAAGAGAAAGAGAAGAAGAAGATATTTATATGAGTCAAGTCAGAATGGGTTCAAAATTGAAAAAAGGAAAAAAAGAAAAGAATTCATGTTGTTAAGTTTGTGAATTTTTTAATGAAATGTAATAAATTATAATTTATTGAGTTTTATCTCTTCCATGGCTGACATTATATGCGAATTTAAAAAACAATTTTGCTTTTAATATCTATGTTTGATTTCAAAATATTTTTAATTAATTGTAAAAAATAAATCCAAAACATAAAAAATGGATCCAAAACAAAAAAAAGATCAAAAACATGAAGAAGATCCAGAAGATCTTGAAAATTACGAAGATCAAAAAGAAAATGAAGATGAATCTGATGATGAGAAACCAGAAAATTTAGATGATAAAGAAGACAAAAGAAAACTAATTATAATTTTGGAAAAAGCATGTTTAGAAACAGGCAAAATCAATAAGAAAATCGAATTATTAAACTGCGATGAACATAGAAAATATATTAATCAAAGGCTAAAAAGAGATTATTCAACATACAGACCAGATATCACACATCAAGTAAAATCATTTTTTTTAATTTTTTTATTTCTATTGTTTTTTAAAAGTGCTTGCTGACTTTACTTGATAGTCCTCTAAATAAAGCTGGTTTACTTCAAATATATATTCATACTGAGAAGAATGCCTTAATAAAAATTAATCCTTCAACTAAAATTCCCAGAACCTTCAAACGTTTTTCAGCTTTAATTGGTTAGTGAAATTTTTTATTCAAACTTATCATTGTTTAATAGCTCAACTTCTAACTAAATTGAAAATCAGAGCACAACAAAATAGTGAAACCTTATTAAAAGTCATAAAAAACCCTATCACAAATTATTTACCATCAAATTGTTTAAAAATTGGTTTGATTTATAAAAAATTTGTAGCCTTATTTTTAATTAAAAAAATTATAAAAAAGGAACTTCATCAAAAGCCAGACTTGTTAAAATGAATGAATTTGTTGAAAAATTGCCCAAAAATTCACCAATTGCTTTTGTAGTTGGTGCTGTTGCTGTTGGAAATCCAGGTTTAATAAAGAAAACTTTTTGATATTTTTCTAAAATCAAAATTTTTAGCTGTTGAAATTGATTATATTGAAGATTCAATTTGTGTGTCTAAATATGGATTGAGTGCTTCCTATTGTTTGGGGAGGGTTTTGAACTCATTTGAATCGTTATGGGAAATAAATTAAATTATCATTCTGCTCTTTGAATCAATTTTTTTTTGAGAATATGAATTTAAATTTAAACAAATGATTCAAATTTTTAATTTTAAAATCATGATTCACTTTTAAAATTTCAAATTAAAATAAATAATCTAAGACGAAAATGATCACACCATTCAAATGGACATCTCAAAGAACAATAATCGAAATTGTTTACATTCAAAATTGTTAACTACAGATAAAAGCAATAACTGTGCTCAGGAGTATGAAATTACATGCACAAAATGTTTAAAAAAGCTGTATTTTTTTCATTCTTGCCAATTTGATTATCATGAACCTTGTCCTGTTACCGAAATCAATGATAAAGAATGGTATGAAACCGTTTATCAAAAATGTACACATGAAAATATGACTGAAAAATTTTGTGACAGATGTGGAAATAAGAATTACCAAACAAAAAAATAAACTTATAAATTTTTTAAGTTTATTAAGAGAAAGAAAAAAATTTAAAACTTCACTTTTTGCATTTAATATTGCATATCTTGTGCATTTATGGGATTTTCATATTTTTGTTTATTAAACAAGTAAAACAGATAGCCAATTTTCCAAATTTTAAATTAAAAAAATCTTTTAAAAAAAATGTTTTAGAATACTAAGTCATTTTTACTAATTTTTTTTTTGTTTGAAATTCAAATATATATAAAAAAATGATTCACTAAAAAACTCAACACCAAATAAATCGCATTCTTCAAATTGACATACCAAAGAAATAATGATAAGAATTGTTCATATTGAAGAACGAATATGGCAACAAGATTGAAATTAAATGTTTAAAATTGTTATTTTTTCCATTTTTGCTAAGTTTGATTTGGTATGAAACTGTTTTTCAGTCTAAATTTCTAAGTATTTATTAAAATAGAAATTCTTGATTTCTTTGAATATTCTTGAAGTTCTCAATAATAAATTAAATTAAATCGATTTTTTAAAAAAGCATTATATTTTTGCTATTGAATTTTTTTTGAAAGAAAAAAAAACCCTACATTTTTCTATAAAATTAAGAAAACAAGAAAAAAAAAAATTATATCTTTAAATTTTAACCGATTATAAATGGAAACTGAACAGCCCGAAACCCCAAAGACTGTCTTTCAGAACCCTTCCGAACTCGAGCAATATAAATTGAAATACGATGCTTTGCTCCTCGAATCAGAACAAGATTTTCATGACCCTAGCATCATGAATTTTTATGTTCTTTCAAAGAGTTTTCTTAAAGAATGGAATGAATTCATTGGTTATGAATCATCCCTTCCCAATTTAAAAAATCGACCCAGTGACTTTAACACTGATTTGCTTGAGTCGCTTCAAGAGATGAAAAAATATCGCAAACTTTCCTCGCAAATAATTTTGAAAAAGGGCCTTCAGAATAAGATAGACTATGAGATAGTGAATAAAAAGTTGATGGATTTCTTTGCAAAGGATTTTATTGGGATAAAAATCCAAAGAAATGCCTATATGCAGGCAGATGGGCATAAATTTGTTGAAGTATATTTAAAAGAGATGAATGCTGTTTTTATTAGCCATAGTCTTTTGATTGATATTGATAGAAACCTAAGACAAGAGCTTATTGTAGATAAATTGCAATGCTCCTCTCAGATTACTATTCAAGAATTCAAAGATTATTTATTAAAATTGTTAAGTAAAAATTCCTATAGTCAAACAAACATCAGATTATGGAAAATCAATGATGAAATCATTCACTTCTTCAAAGAAACAAAAAGAATTTGTAATGCAATCAAAAGCTTTGATTATGAAATCCCTATTAAAGGAATTTTCTTGGAGAAAAACTTGGAGGTTAAATTAGAAGATTTCGGGTTTTCTGACACTGATATCATTATTATCGAGCAAAGAGAAGGCAATGAAAATTGGAACTTTGTGCAAGAAGGAATCCCCACAATGAAAAAATGTGGATTTTGCTCTAAATTCAATGAAAAAATTATTTTTTGTGGCTGCAAAAAGGTTCTTTTTTTAAATAATAACACAAAAATCATTAATTTTTTTCTTTTAAAAGGTTGGTTATTGTTCAAAAGAATGCAAATTCAAGGATAGAAGATATCATAAACGCTATTGTGAAAATGTCTCAGAGTCAGATGAAGAGGAAGAATTCTTTGAAAGGAGTGAAAAATCAAGACTGGGGTTGACTGGATTACAAAATCTTGGGAATACTTGTTTTATGAACAGTGCTTTACAATGTATGAGCAACACATTTTTATTAACAAAATACTTTCTTGAAAATCGATATTTATCCGAAATCAATACCATAAATATTCTCGGCTCAAAAGGCAGATTAGCAAAAGAATATGCGAATCTTCTGATCAATCTTTGGTTTAATACCAATGAGAGCTTCAGTCCGTATCTCATCAAAACACGAGTTTCAGACATTCATCAAATCGTGAATATTTTGATTTTTTTTTAAACTTTTCATTTTTTTTTTTTTTTAATTAAAAAAATTTCTTTATTTTTTTTAAACTTTTTTTGAATTTTTTTATCTTTTTCTAAAAAAGCATTTTTCAACCCAATATTTTTAATATTCATCAATTTTTTGAAAACAAAAACCATAGTTTTGCGGTTACAATCAACACGATTCCCAAGAGTTTTTGCTTTACCTTTTGGACGGTCTTCACGAAGATCTCAACCAGATAAAAGTCAAGCCGTATGTTGCCGATCTGGATTTTCCTCAAGGCACTGCAGACGCTATCATGGCTAAAGAAAGTTGGAATAATTATTTGAAACGCAACCTTTCAATAATAACTGATCTCTTTATGGGTCAATTCAAATCAGTGATTACCTGTCCTTCTTGTTCGAAAATTTCAACGACTTTTGATCCATTTCTTTCTTGGTCAGTCCCAATATCTTCCAAAAAGAAGAAATTCATTGAGTTTAAATATGTTCCCTATGAATTAAGCAAGCTTCCATATCAAATAAAGTTAGAAATCACTGCTGATATTTGTGAGATTGCACAGTTAAAAAAGGTTATTGCAGAGTATTTGGGCGTAAAATCTGACACTTTTAACTTATATTATATCAGCAGATCAATCGAAAAAGTATCTGAAGAAAAAATCACAGTGAAAGAATTGAGGAAAAAAGTCAAAAGATCATCTTATTATGAGCTTTTCCTTTTTGAAAAAAGTCCAGAAGAACTAGAAATTCCTGCAGAAAATCTTATAGAAATATATGCAAGTTTTTCTCATGAGGAAGAAACCTCATGGTCTTCAGCTTATAAACGCACTTTTTTCCTAAGACCTTTCTATTTCTCACAAAACGATAGTGCTGAAACTGTTCATTTGAAGATTTTCAAATACCTTCGATATTTTTTTGAGAATTCTAATCAACAAATCGAATTAGAGGAAGAAAGTCCAATTAAATCGATGACTGATGAAGAAGCATATAAGACAATCAACGCTGAAAATGACTGCTATACGTTATCCTGGAGTCCAAATTATCGTGGATTTGATCCTTGTGAGTTTTGTGGAAAAAAATACTGTCAAGGATGCAAAATAGAAAATTCCAAGGAGATCCTTTTACTGGATTTAATGAAGAAATGCAAAGCCAGTTCTTATTCTTCCTCATGTAATATTGAGATCGAGGTGTTCTGGAAGCCGAAAAAGCCTTTTGCGACAAGTTTGGTGAAATCTATGAATAATTTCCAACCTTTCAACAAGAAAACTAAACTTGAATTAGAAGAAAATCCTAAAGATGAGATGGAAGAAGAGGGGTTAAACCTATATGATTGCTTAAAATTATTTGGGGAGCCTGAACAATTGGATAAAGATAATCAATGGTTTTGCAGTTCTTGCAACGAGCATAAACTGGCCAAAAAACAAATGAAAGTTTACAAAGCATCCAAATACCTGATAATTCATTTGAAAAGATTCAAATCAAAGGGAAGCAGAAGCTTTTATAGCTCTGGGAACCATGGAAAAGCTACAGATTTGGTCAGATTTCCTATAAAAGGTTTAAGATTAACAGATTATGTGCTAAATCATGAAAGAATGGAAAATTATTCAAATGAAATTAAAAAGAATAATAAGTCTGCAGATCATCTTATTTATGATCTTTATGCAGTTTCAAATCACAGTGGGGGCTTAGGAGGAGGTCATTATTATGCTTATGCTAAAAACCCTTACATGAATAAATGGTTTTGCTTTAATGATAGTTCTGTTAGAGAAATGAGCGAAAATGAAGTCGTAACTTCAGGAGCTTATTGCTTATTTTATGAGCTTAGAGAAGAGAAAATAGAGAAAAATCTGGATTTCAATATAATTAAAATTAAAAAAGAAGAGAAAAATAAAAAGAATAGTGAAGAAGATGAGGAAAGGAAAGAACAATCGATAGGATCTGCATCGAGAAATGATCCAGGAGCTGCAGCACCTCATAAGCAAAATATCAATCATTTTCCATCATAAAGGAGAAACTGTTTTTGTTAATTATTTTCTCATTTGAAGATGAAAAAAGAAATAACCAAATTTGATTTTTATTTAGCTTTTTAAAAAAAAAAATTGAAGATTTTTTATTTTTTTTTTACATTTTTTATAAAACTCTTGAAATGAAAAAAATTGTAAAATATTTTTCTTATAAAATTCCAAATTATCATAAAATTAAACATATCAAAAACTTATTTTCTTCATTTGATTAAATTTTCGAGCTGGAATTTAAAAATTTCCCCCCCAAAAAAAAAATAGTTATTTTATTAGATAAACTGCCAAAAAAATTTGGCGTAGTTTTTCTTTTAATTTTTTTCTTTTATCTTTCGCCCCTTTTCTTTGATGTTTTTTTTGAAATATAATTAAAAAATTTTCTTAATTCAAAACTTAAGGTCCAAATAAAAATCCAAAGCTTTCACCCCTATTTTCCAATGTCTCATCGCAGCAAAAAATCAATCCCTAATTATCAAGAACCCAAAACTGTTTCAATCATTAAATCCATTAAAAACAAACCTATCAAAAAAGCGTAAACCAAACCCGCTTCCTTAAAAAACCTATTTTTATCTCCAAAATTCCTTACCCCTAATCATCATTTAAATATTAACACTCTTCATTTTTTTAGGAAAAAATCAAATGAAACAAAAGCAAATAACACAAAAAAATCATCTTGCACAAAGAAAAAGTATATTATTATATTTTTTAGTGTAAAATTTATGGGATGGCGGTTTTGTAGAACTGTTTTAAATAAGGCAAATCACAATACAAAGCCAGTGATTTACGATCGATTTGATTTTAAAAATTATAAGCAAACCGTTTTAAAAATGCTTAAAGTGGCTCACCATAACTCAATGAAAACGGACTTGGATTTCATGCACAACGAGAATTTTTTCAATTTGGTGAGTTTCGCAGCTAAAATGAAAGAAAACCCATTGGCGGTGATTTCCTTTGGAGAAGAATGTCAGGCAAACTTGAAAAAAAGAATGATAATAAAGAACAATGAACACTCACATAAGAAATTTGAAGCTATGGAAATTTTTATAAAAATATATAATGGTTTGAAAAAATTTGTTAATTCTTGGGATTCAGATCAACAAGTTAAAAAATTTTTTATAAACATTGTTTTTTCTTTAATTATTGAAAATTTATAGATAAAATCATTGACCAGAAAGCTCAAATTGCCTCCAAACTTCTTTTCCAAAATATATCAGACAATCCACCTTTCAGAAGAAACTCTTAATTTGCCCAGTTCTGCTGATTTGAAGCTATTTGAGGAAAGGGTCCTGGGTATAGTTGATGAAGAAGAAGAAGAAGAAGAAAATGACAACAATCTGAATAATAAAGAAATCCTATTATATTTGGATAAATCAGATGAGAAAGGAATTTTAAGTTTTGAAGACCTCGAAAATCAGAAACAGGTTCTTTTTTTTTTATCTTCAGTGAAATTAAATTTTATTTTTTTTTATTTGAAATGGTTTTTTCTCTAAAATTAGCTCAAAAACTCCAATAATAAGAATAAGAAAGAATTTAAAAGGGAAAAAGCTTTGATGGATATTGTTGATTTTATTTTCCTTTTGGCCAAAACTGATCCATCGTTATCTTTGCAGAATTCATTGTCTTTATTAAATAATAACTCAGGTAAAACACAAGATAAATGCGAAATGAGTAATGAAAATGAAGAAAATAACTCACTCAGCAGCACTGATAAATCTCTTTATTTCTGCGAAAATGATAATAAAAGACAAGAAAAAATGTTAGAAAATATTATGAATGAGGAAAATATAAATTATTCGAAATTGATCAATAAGATTTTGATGCCAATATCAAAAAAGATCATTGGGTTAATCACCGATTTCACTCTTGCATGCTCTCGATTAAAAGAAATTCTTAAAAGAAGGGAAAAAGATCCAGCTCAACAGGGAAAAACCTTTTCGACGAACAATATTATCATAACTCCTCCAATGAAGGAATAAAAATTTGATTAAAAATGAATTTTTATTATATAAAATAATTTAAGTTAAATTTTTTTGTGGAAAATCAATCAAAAAGAATTAATGTATTTTTTTTGTGTTTTTTGATTTTTTTTTTTTTTTAATTTATGTGGTTTTTTTGTTTTTTGTTTTTAGGAATGTTCTAAAAAAGAAATTTTTTCGATTATTCTTTAAAAATTGATTCATGGTTTATTTTTTCAGGTTTACACTTCAACTCTCACTTTTTTAAAGAATATTTGTTCTTTAAATAGTCTGCAATTGTTGGATTATCTTTCAGAATTTGCTTCAGTTTCTGATTCTTTCTTGGATCATTGCTGCTTTGTATTTGGTTTATCTCCTTTAAAAGCTGCCTGTCATGATTACTTAATTCGTTTCCAGCAGCGGATACCGTGGACGCTCCACTCTGTGTTCTGCTGATAGGTGCCCCACCTCCTTCTTCCATTCTTCCCATAGGTCTTGTCATATCATCTCCAACTTAAATAAATTCAAATTCGACTTTAAAAAAAAATAAAAAACGAAAACGAAAAAACTTAAAATTCAAATTAATTTTTAAATTTTTTCCCTAATTTTACCTCCTGCTGTTTGCTGATTTGCAGCCATTTCATTTGGCCTTTCTTTCCAATTGCCCATGCTTTTGAGCTTCTCTAACAACAATCTTCTTTCATCATTCGAGATATTCGCAATTTGCAGAGTTTGATGTGGAACAGGTGCATTCATCATTTTATTCCCGCTGTTATTATTTTGTCCACTTGCATTATAATTACTCATTTGATACCCTTGGTTCATTTGAGTATAGGAATTAGGGTTGACTTGTTGAGGCTGATAGAAATTTGGGTTTTGGCCTTGAATAGGGAAATTTAGACTTGCTGGTTGCTGCTGTTGCTGTTGACGCATGTATTGTCCTTGCATATTAGGATTTCCCATGTTATAATTCATATTCTGATTTCCATAATTTGAGTTCATTTCTTCAGAATTTTGATACATGTTAGGGTTTGAATAATTAATGTTTTGTGAGTTCGGACGCTCATAGAAATTGGAATTATTTTGTTGCATATAAGGTATTTTTTGATTTGGGGGTATTGCGAGATTGACTTGGGTTTGTGGGATGTTTTGTGGATTGTTTTGAAAGCCAGCTTGGGCAGGTGGAGTCATAGAATTCAAAGGTGCTTGTTTTGTTTGCATTACTGGGACATTTGCATTGATTTGTGGTGGGATAATTTTTGAGACTGGGGTGGTGGGTTCATTAAAGTTTTGAGGTATATTGATTGGTAGATCTCTGGCTTTATTATATTCCATATTGTTTTGTGGAATTAGTTGGTTGAATTGCATATTGGATGGGACTCTTTGTTGGATTGCTGGCATTTGATTAATATTTTGGCTGATTTGTTTGTTTAACTCAACTGGCATATTTTGTTGATTAGAGGCTTTGATGTTACTCATTTCATTTCTGTTTCTTTCGAAATTATTTGATCGACTTCCCTGGAAATTCCCTGAAGACTTGCTTTGGCTATTAGAAAGATTGTTTTGTTCTTGGTTAAATTGTGATATAGGGAATCTTGATTGCCCTTGAGAGGATTGGTTTGGTATGTATTGTTGTGAATAACCCAAATCTTCTTGTCCACTCTAAATAAAAATAAGAATCTTCAATAATTTTTTATTATTGTAAACCAGATGATGCTCCTTTAATTTAATGGGACTTGGAGTTCTAGGAATAATTTCTCCTTGTATTGGTGTGATTTCTTTTGTATCCGCTTGAGTTTCTCCTGATTGTGCTTTGATTGAAATTTTAGACTTCTCAAATTCATCGACATGTGTGGATGGAGGTCTGCCTAATTGAGATTGTATGTTTCGTGCAGGTGGGGTGAAATTTGCACCTGTTAGCGTTTTTTTTCCTGGGTTGGAATTGACTGAATAATTAGAAACAGGAGGCATTGCTTGAGAAACATAGGAGATAGGCTTGGTCAATGGTTTTTCATTAATTTGCTCAGTGTATTTTTTTTCTTAAAAAAGTTAAAAAAAGTTAAATTAATTTAAATTAAACATTTTTTTTTTTATTATAAAATAATTAAATTTTACTTGTTTTCAAAGAAAATGTGATATCCAAAGGTTTTTGGATATAAGTGATATATTCTCCAGGAATTGTTCTTAAGTATGGAATGACAATTGTAAAGATTTCTGATTTTGTTGAATAGAACATTTTCAAGAAACTTTGAATGAAATGTGATTTGGAATTGTATTTAATTGAAATGAAGGGTGATAAGTAATTTTCTTCTTTTTTCTCATGTAGAATGTTCTTTGCAGTGATATTGTCCAAATTCAAATACTTGAGGTTCATTTCATTTGAAAAAGGACAGGAGAACGAAGACATATTTGGTAAATTTAATGAAATATTCATTATATTCAAGATATTCAATCGGGATTCTTTCCAAAACTCTCTTTTTTCTTCATAAATCAACTCATAGATTGATTTTTCGATTTTTTTTTGAATCGTTTTAATGATTTTATCAGTATAATTCACAACGCCTGAAGTCTCAATTTGTACCAATGAGTTCTTAGAGGTTTTCAAATGTTTTTTTTCTAACATGAATTTATTTAAATCTTCAAATTTAGTCATTAAATCTCTGGGATTCGGTAATTCTATGTTTTTATCGAGATCCTTTTTAAATTCATTATTGTTCAAGAAAGTCATCAAAATATTCAATTCCAAAGAAGCAACATGTAATTTATTCACTATTTTCTTGCAAAAAATGAAGTTATTTTCATCTTTTTTATAGAGATTCCTTGACAAAACCTCTGTAAAGTTGTTGAATTTCTTCTCAATAAGACTGTTCAAAACTGTGAAATAATCTAATAAACTGGCATTTGTCGCATTTTTCATATTATAATTCTGCAGAATCCCATTCATGGACTTTATCAAACTTTGGTGATTTTCTAAATTCTTGTTTTTTTCTAGCACAAAGCTTTTTAAAGCATTTTTCCTCTTTTCTGAATTATAAAAACTTAGCATGGCAGGATTACTGGGATTTGGGTTAATTGTGAGATTAATAAGAGCAAACAGCATATTTTCCAGGATTTTATAAACCTGATAATGAATCTTATTGATGAAATTGAATTCTATGTTTTCCTGATTCAAAATCTTCATGGTAGAGAAGAGAACCTCACCTAAATTCACCAAAGGACTAGGCTTAATTGGGATTATTCTGAGATAATCTGTATAGAGAAGGACATTTTGTCCTATTGAGTTTTTGGCCATTTTGGCAATAATCCTCAAACTTAAATTAATTGATTTACAAATCGCTAGAATATTTTCATCAGAATAATTGAAATTAGGATCAATGAGAGCTTCTGAATCTTTTCTGAAGCTTTCTTTTCGAGCTCCTTGAAAGGAGTCTGAAGTTGAACTTGTTTTCCTCATTGATTTCGATGGTGTTGGGATTTTATCTTGTTCTGGCAGGAATTTTCGAAGGAATAAGTTCGGGAACTCCAAGAATCCACTAAGAAATTTACAAATGTCTTGATGTTTAGAAACACTGGGGATATCTTCGACCAGATAATAGTTTTCTTTGAAAGATTCGACTATAAATAATGAAATAAATTTAAGATTTTTGATTAAAATCAATTATTTGTAAAATTTTTTCATTATATAAAAATTTTTATTTTAGCAAATATAATCATTTTTCATTTTAATAATATTTTTTTTTCTTTATAATTTTATTATTTTCATTATAATTATTAAAATTTTACGAAGGCCGTAGATAGAATAGTCATAATCACAAATGATTTCAAAAAAAGAAAGTATGTCATTTCTCAATTGGAGAATATCTCTAAGGTTTGAGATATTAGAACTTGTAATTGTGATCAGATTTATCTCATCCTCAATAACCTGCAATATTGGCAATAAGGTTTTGAGGAAATCCTTCAGAATAACAGTGTTCGTGAAACAATGGGATAAAAGACATTTCTTCATTAAAAACAAAATTTTGCCAATCTCTTTGAAAAGGGTCAATTTGTCAGAAATTCTTGGTCTTTTTGGCATCTAAACATAAAAAAAATCAATTTTATATGTATAGATTAAAATTAAAAAAAAATAAAAAATAGTAGAGATCTAACCTGCATCATATTTTCTTCCTGTATATCACCTTTGATTTCATCGTAAATGGTTTTTAAATTTCTTTCAAAAACATTATAAACCGCTACAACAATATCATGATCTTGCAGACTAAGCACAGCCTCAATAAAATGCAAATTAGCCAACATCATATATTTTGAGTCCCAAAAGAAATTTCTAAACATGATAACCTCGATGATTTTCTCTTTAGGAGTCAAAGAAACTACCCCAAACTTCTCTTTTTTTAACGATTCATCCTTCTGATTTGAAGGTATGAGAATTTTCAACAAAGACTCTTTACAAGCTTTATCACTGAAAGAACACAATTTGATGAGACTTGACAATAAATAAAGGACCGCTGGTCTTTTATAAAGCTCCCCAAAGACTTTCCCATATAAATAAAGGACTAAAAACTCTTGAGAGTTTGGGAATTCCAGCCAAATGCTTATATTATTAAGGATTAATTCATGCAATTTGATGATATTTTCCTTATCAAGAGCCAAGGAACTCACATTCAAAAGGTTAAAATCTGAATCAGTTGATGAAAATACAGAGACTATCACATATAAATCGACAAAGATTTTCAACAATTCTGAGTTCTTGTATTCCTTATGATCTTCGGAGGCACTTCTATATTGAATCCTCATGTTTAATAGACTAACGCATTGTATGATAGTTTCAATGAAAGAATTAATTAATTTATTGGGATTGGTTAATTGATTAATCATAATTTGTAATTCTTTTTTCTAATAATTTATGGGAAAAATTTAAAAGTTTATTTAATAGAAAATATAATTACTTCAGAAGTTATTGCTGATAAAAGATTCGTGATTTTCTGCAAAATTACTATTAGAACTGACACAAAATCATTCTCGTAGAATGTCAGAAATAGATTTTTGTTATATGTGATCTACAATTTTAATTTTTATAAGAATTTTAAAAAAATAAAATCACCAAAATATTGAAGAGTTTCAGGCTTGAATGGAAAAATATGAGGTTGGAATCAGCTGTTTGAAGGTCTCCAAAGAAAATGACATCTTCTTTCAAAAAAGCCATTAAAGATTTTTGCCCTTTGTTTTTTCCTTGTAGTTCCATTTGTTTTTTTTTGCCATCTAAAATTTCATATTATTTTTTAGGAAGAAATTTAATTGCAATACATTCTAATTTTGGCGTAGTGTATTTCATTCTGTTTGTAAACTCTTTGATCAATTTCGTGATTCCTTCTCTTTCGAACATTCCAATCGGATCGAAATAGTTTTTCAAAAGGTTTATATACTTCAAAATTAAAAAAAAATTTAAGAAAAAAAAAAGGAAAAATGAAAAAATAATTGAAAAAAAATTGAATTTCTTACATTATTTTCTGGTTCTTCACAATTATCACTTATTTTTTTTTCAGCACTTTCTGTTTCTTCCTTTTCTTTTTCAGCAGCACTGGCCTTTTGTTTGAACCCCTTAATTTTATCCAAAAGTTCTAAAATTTTCTTCGCATTGGGAATAAGCATTCTCCCATCATCATTAATAACAACTAAAAAAACATAAAAATTCTTCTATGAATAATTAAAAAACTTTACTTTTATATAAAATTTCACAAATGAGGTTAATTTCAACTTCTTTATCTAAAAATTCTTCATAATTTTTGACAGATATGATGAAAATCAAAATATTCAACAAATAATCATTAGAAAAGATCTTCCTTGAAGCAAAATTAGCAAGTTTATTCTTTCTTGATATATTCGCTAAATCACTCAAAAGAACCACCACATTTTCATCAAAGGTATTGGCAAGGATTCTATTAGAAATAGTGTCCATAACATTGATAATTGAGATAGAATATTTCAAAATTAACACCAACTGTCTTGCAAAAACCCCGATTTTAATTTCTAAATAATTTTCATCAGTCATTTTGACACCATCATGCAATTTTGAAATAAGAATCGAATCACTATCAAGAGCCCATTGGTCAAAACAGCAATTCAAATGAATTTCATCAAAAACTGATTTCACATCAATCTTTTCTGTACTTGATTCGTATTTCTTTAAAGGACCTTGAAATAACTGCATTATTTGTATTAAAAGCTTCAAAAAGCTGTGGTTTTGAATAAAACAGAAAATTCCACCTTTTGAGCATAAAAGATGAGCCAATATTTGATAGATTTGTTTGAAAATCTTAAAGAATAAAGGACTTTGTCTTATGTATTCATTTGACTAAAATTGTTTTAAATAAAATAATTTTTAATATTGACTAAAATTACCAAAAGGATCAAAAATGAAGGAAGCATATTCATCTTGATAAGAAATTGACACATTCCATTATTGACTAAATGATTATCATGCATTAAAACAAAACTCAAATTAGTGAATTGAGTGATTTCATTTATATAGTTTTTAAAGGCATTTTTCATCACACAATTATGAAATTTCATCATTTTTGTAGCCATACGGGCGTTAAATAAAGTTTGGGTTTTTAAAGCAGGAAGGAAATTTTTTAAAAGACTTGAAATAATCTCCAAACTGTTATTCATTTTAACCAAAGTATGATTCTATTTAAAAAAAAAATAAGTAAATTATATTTAAAAAAGAAATAAAGCAAAATCTGGAATAAATAAAGTATTTTATATTTTAAAAGAAATAAAGTAAATTATTTTGGAAGAAAACAAAAAAAGTAAATTTTTAAAGAAATTAATTTTTTTTACAATTTCAGGAAGATTGGATTCATTTTCGTTCAAATGGCTCAAATTTGCTAGATCTTTAAGAATTGATGAATGTATTATATTTTCAATTTTCTCCAAGTAAATATATAAGGAAGCTTTGTGCAAGATCTGTTTGGAAGCGTAATAAATCTTCACGTTTTGATTTTTGTTAAACTGGCCGAAAATCATTTGATAACCTCTTTTCAGCAAAATCATCTCATCAATTTTTTTTCTTTTGGATTTTGATTTGCTTTTTTTCTTTCTAAATATTAAAATAATTTTATAAAAGCTTGATTTTTATCGAAATACTTGCTAGATTCTGATGATTGACTTTCGCTATCAGAACTACTATCTTCCTTTTTCTTTTTGTTTTTTTTGCTTTTTGTTTTGTTTCGATTCTTTTTTGATTTTTTTTCCCTATTTAAAAAAAAAATTCATTTATCTTCACATTTTTTTTTAGGTTAAACTTCTTTGATTTTCTTGATCTTTTTCTTGATCTTGATCTTGATCTCGATTTGGACTTCTTCTCTTTCTTCTCAGAAGATGAATGACCTGTAGTTTTATCCACAGTGTTCCAGAAATATTCATATTGAGAGGCTAAAATATCATTATCAATCTTTGTAATTTCAAACTCCAAGAATCTTTGACAAGCACAATCATAAGAAAGACTCATATTGATGATTTCCAAAGCCAATAATTTAACATTGCTGAAAATAAAACTGTTTTTCTCTTGTTTCAGGTTTTGAAAAACTGAATAAATTCTTTCTAAACCATCTCCCTCCTTTATAAATTTACTTTTACAGTCTATAAAACCCAAAGAATTTTACCACGAAAGCTATTGCGTGATCATATGAATTTAAAAATGATTTTGCAAGATGTAAGGCTTGAAACACTTCAGATAAATAATCATACTTTTTCAAAAGAGCTTCTAAACAAATATTCACAGTTGAAAGTGGGATTTTTCGGTATATTGATTGCAAATCCTCAAAATGAGCTAAGGAAAATATTTCCCCAAGGTTTCGGCGAAGCAACTTGAAAATTTATTGAAAATAAAAAAAAAAATGAAAAGAGTAAAACATTTTATAAAATTGAGAATAAAAAAAAAAAAGTTAAAATAAAAATTTATTGGATGGTTTCAAAAAATTTATATATATTTACCATAA
>JFJP01038987.1_pt1 | contig 16422 bp, 18 predicted proteins | sample 431651 | NCBI WGS metagenome assembly JFJP01 (sample SAMN02602958, study PRJNA72255) | Microbial mat metagenome, whole genome shotgun sequencing project. | biome: fresh water; feature: sink hole; material: water; isolation source: purple microbial (photo- and chemosynthetic) mats found in... | reverse complement strand
CGGAAGGTAGGTGAAAGGCGCTTCAACCAATTCGGCATCAATCGCCGTCTCCGGATCATGCCCCCAAATCGCTGCTAGAGTTTTGAGCGACCGGGCGTCTTCAATGCTCGCCTCGAAAACACGGCCGGCAAGCGTGCCCATCTCCGAAATGATTTCATTGTGCGGCGCAAGTGAGTTCTTCCAAACAAGATTCCAAACAAGCTTCCGGCATTCAAGGCGGCGGGCGTATTCGGCTTCAAGGTGATCTAACACAAGCGTTGCGATTTCTTTTGCGGCGGATGGTTTTTCCAGTTCTTCCCTTGGGATAAGTTTCATATTGTTATTTATTATAGACCCCACTTGTTTGTGAGATAAAGATTAATTGAGTTTCTGTCAGCGTCGGATAGTTGTTGTTCAAAATGGATATACTCACGGATAATTCCATCGTGCCAGCCGCCGCCTATGCAGCTACCCATTTGTGTCTGGATGGGTTCAACTGCTTGGTATGTAAGATAACCTCCCTTCGTGCCTATCAAGGTTCCTCCAACCCAACAACGGGTTGCAGAGACGTTAGTGTCTATTGTTACAAGGTAAATGCCACTTGTCCTAGCAGCAACAATATCATAAGTTGGGTTCCAACGCATTAAGCCGATATATCCGTTAATAGATTGGAATCCCCAACGCCGGCCATCGGAAGTGGTGTCCGCAAATGGTCTACCAAACCAATGCGGAACCCGGAAGCCGGTGACAGCTGAATGGAAGAATACGCAGAAGGTTGTTTTGTTAGATTGGATAAAACCGCCTTTTTGCGTGCTGCTACTGGTGTCGTTTAAGGTCTCCGTGCTTGCAGCGTTGAAATAGACACCTGGCCTTGCACCCATTGCTCCTACGTAGGAGTCATCGTAATACGGTCTATCAACATCTGCTGTTTGTTGGAGGGAGGTTTGTGGGCCATTGCCTTTTGAGTTCCACCGTGCAACCCTGCCAGTATCCGTTATCGGTATTTTTCCGGCCGTGTTAGAAAACATGGTGGCGGCATCGGCAGAGTCATACCACGTGAAGGGTGTTAGGCCTGACGGAATCCCGCCGGTCTTTCCTGCTGGTAACAACCCGCGCATTGTAGGAAGAATGATCATACTGTTAGGTTTCCAGAAATATTGTAGGTATCGGCAGCAACTTTAACTACCGAAACCGGAGCGTATTGCGCAAAAGTTTTCAACAAGTTTCCTGCGCTTTGAATGCCGGCGCCAGATAAGGTGATCTGCCCTGCACCTTGTTGGATAATTATGCAGTTGAACCCGTCCGGAAGGCCCGCAGGAATGGCTAGAGCAATCGCCGTGGCGGCTGTCATCCGGATGATCTTCCCTGTATCCCCTGAAAGAAGCGTGTAATAAGTTGCAGGGTTGTCAGAAACTTGCGTTAAGTTTTGAACAGCCGTCCCTTTGTTCGCAAGGTCGGATAGGTTGTTAGCCTTCAATGCCGCCGTTGCGGCAAGTGCCACAAGATCGGCCTCGTCTGCCTTTGTTGCAACAATACCTTCTAGAGCTGTGAGATCGGGGCTGTGGAAGCCTTTAAAAATAAAGCGGCTTCAATCTGATCACCGGTGAGAGCACCTCCTGTTTTTTTAACGGAAGCGGCAAGGTCAACAATGCCGTCATCGTCGCCATCGTAATCGGATTTGATCATGTAAACAGCTGTGTCAACCCCGGCCGGCAAAGATGGGTCATCAAGAACCGTGCGAGAAACAGTTACAGAAGTTTGCAAGGCAGTTGTCCGGCGCGATCCTTCGGTGATCTCTAACTCCATTACAGCCGGAATCGAAACCTTAACCCCGAGAGCAGCGGTTAGGGCGGATCTATCAAGGCGAAGATCGGCAGTAAGAACCGGCGCGGCAGTAAGCAAAACCGTAGGCTCTGCCAGAGTTGCCGAAGTATAGATAAGCCACCGGCGCTTGTCCAAGGCCGTGGCTGTTGCATCAATACCGGCGTAAACAAGCGCGTTAGTCATCGCATCCGAGGATGCCCCAACCCCAACAACATAGCCGGAATCCCAAAAGATTTGCGCTTGAAGAGTTGTTATCGGTAATTCCAAAACCCAAATGTCAGGGGTGGATTCCGCAAAGAAATGAACTGGATCATCAAAGGTAAAACCGGAGGCCAGCGCGAATGGTCCTGATACGGCTTGGATCAATTGAACTGAATTGATGTCAACACCTCCATCCCTGATGTTAGAGACAATAGTTTGACCGCCTGGTAGAAAGTAACCGGACGCGGAAAAAGCAACCTGCGGACCATCGTCGACGAAGTCTATCCGGTAAGTTCCCTGCGTGCCGTTTGATACGGTAACACCGCCGGCCGCAATAACAGATGGAAGAGCGTTCAACGCGAGTTCAACATCTTCGTGCGTTGGATAGATACCACCGGAGAAAGAGAATTGATCCGTTGTGTCTAACCCAAAACCAAAAGTAATCCGGCCTTCAACAGGAACCGTGTCCACTCCAAGGCCAATCCCTAACTTGATAACCTTGCCGGTTGGATCAACCGGGATTCCATTATCTAGCAAGGCGAGTTCCAGCGAATGAATATCGCCACGAAACAAAGTTTCAGAAACGCCGGCTGGGTCTCCGTCGATAGTAGACAGCAAAGTTTTCCGGCCGATGTCAGCAATTAATCTCATGCCTTATTCTACCCCAAAGTTCCAGAAACCCACCGCTTTAATTTGTAAGTTGTTTTGTATTTTGGTGGAACAGTATCCGTCCTAACTGAATTTACTTCAAGAACTTCTCCTTTGAATAAGCCAAATCCAGGAACAGTAACATGTCCAACCTCACCAGGCTCTAACGGTGTGGCTTGATTTTCGATAACAGTAAGAACTGAAATCTGATATGTGTCTGTCCTGTGCCTTTCGTATTTACAATAACTTGTGTTTGGGTAACTAAGCTCAGGCTGAAAGCGCCAGTTTGCGGGGGGATAGATTACACCTAACGTGCTAGCCAATACACAGCCATCTAACGATCCGGGCTCTCCATTTCCAGCGCCTTGCTCGGTTGGAATTGTAATGTTCGAATCGTAAGAAAGTTCGGAAACCTCCAAGGTTTGAGAAACTGTATTTGATAGAATAAATGTTGGATCCTCCGTCGGATCATTAACGTCATCGGAAATATCGTAATTAGGAGTTCCGTCCGGAGCACCATTGGCAGGGTCGCTAGATCCTGTTCCACCGTCTCCGGAACCGTCAACAGCATTTCCTCCGTTTGGATTATAGCTTGTCCCGGGAGAGGTTGACTCTGTCTGTCCGTGCGAAGCTAGAGTTAACACTGTTCCACCTACAGCTTCCCTAACTGTATACCCTGCGGCTGAAATAATGTGGATCTTTAGGAGAGCAGCTTCAACAGCTGACGCTAGTTCCAGTAGGTCGGACACTTTTGCAACACCGCGGGGGTTTGCAACACGTGGAATCTTTAAATAACTTGTGCGTTCCTGTGGCATAATTAACCGTAAATGTCAGCTCCGACTGTCTCTAATACGTATTTGTTAATCCAACCACTAACAGGGTGGGGGTCGGAGTTACAATCTTTGCAAGTCCCAGTATAAGTTCCAAAACCAGGAACATAGATAGTTTTTGATTCTCCGATAGGGACGCCAGGATCTCTGCGAGGTTGACGGTATACCGGGAATGACTGCCAGATTTGGATAGTAAATTGATTGTAGTAACGCGTGCGTTGATCATAACCTGTTAGTGTTCTAATTACCCCACTACTTACGGGTGCGCCAACTGCGAAAATACTACCGAAGGAATATGGGGAATCCGTTGTCCAAGTTGAAACATCATACCTAGGAACCTGATAGGAGTAAGCCCGGAGAGAGTGCCGGACGTCGAAAAACTCCGGGTATGGATTAGCGTCGGATCCTAAGTCTGCGTTTTCAACCTCGCCACGAAGCGGCGTGCGAACCCGGAAAACGAACCGGCACCGGTGCTTGTCTTGTTGACCGTCGACAGATTCAATAACAACATTGATTCCTGACCCGTAAGCGTCTCCGACGGTGATCACTTTTCCTGGCTTGGAATACCGGCCTTGAACAAAATCTATCCAATACCCAACAGCTTCAATCGCTCCGGTTAGGCCGTTCTTGTCTGCCGACAATGTAGCAGTCGGAAGTATGGCAGCTTCTGACAAAGAAATTCCAAGCTCGCGAATATCACCACGGGAAAGGCGCTTCGAGAAATCCGCGCCTCCTCCGGGAATAATCAAAAACCCGGCACCCGTCAAAACTGCTCCTATGTTTTCAGACATCTTGTTTTTTATTTAAAAGATAACGGACCGTTTCCACCTAACAACACTACCGCGCCGCGGATGGCTGAAACCTCTGCGAGCATCTGCGCTTGATAGGCATTTACAGCCGAGTTCAAATCCTGGCCTTTCGACGCCGCACCCGGAGCAGTTAGACCGGGAACTCCACCGGCCGCCGGCAAGCCTACTTTAGGCGCAAGGTTACCGGACAAAACACCGCGTGCCCGTCCCATGATTGCATCAATCGTAGGTTGATCAAATCCGCCGATCTCTCTTGGATCCTGTTTCAACGCAAGGGCCATGTTAGGTTCGATCTTCTCTAGCAGCTTGTTGATCTTATCCGGGTCTTTCCCAAACATGGTTTCAGATTGAAGATCGCCTAACGCCGTGCGGGTTTCCTTCCGGGTTGTAGCATCGTTTTTAGGCTGGATTCTATCCAGCATTGCAAGGCCGGCTTTTGCCGCTTCCATCCGCTTTGTTTTTTCACGCTCAATTTCATCATTGAGTTTTTCTTGCGCGGCTAACCTGGCGTCATCCGCTTTTTTCTGCGCGGATTCAATCTCGGTTATTTCATCTTTTTGAATGCGTGCAAGTTCTTTTGTTGCCTTGTTATTTTCTGACAACGCATCTTTGCGATCATCCATCAAAGACTTCAATTCTTTTTCATACTCCTTAGCGCTGCGACCTCCGCCGTTGGATTCTTGAAGAGCCAGGATCTTTTTATCTAGGTGTTCCACTTCGACAGCTGTATTTCTTACACTTTCAGCGGCACGGTTTTCCGCTTCCTCCCTGCTCTCTGTCAAAGAAAGTAGTTCGTCGCTCAAACTAACCATCGGCGTTAACCCTTGGCTTGCCTGCAACAACATGGTTTGCAGTGATTCATTCTCTAACAAAGACTTCTCCCGAAGAGATTTCAGTTGCGCTTCTGCCGCGTCTTTATTCTGCAAGGCAAGCCTTTCCTTGTGGATGCTGTTCATCGTAAGAAGCTCATCATTGAGGTTCTTCGTGGCCTTCTCTATCGAACCGATGCTTTCACCTGCGCCTCCTCCTAACGTAAAGACCTCCCCTAACGTTTCAAGAAGTGCCATAGTTGTTGTCGCCGCACCGCGCTTTGTCTTTGCCCAGAGTTCATCCAGCAGGTCCCCTAACTGGTCGGCACGTTGCGCCGCATTGTCAAAGGCCTCATCGGTATTTGTCAGGGTACCTCCAACAGCTTGCAGGGCTGGCAGTATCTTCGAAGCGGATTTACCTAGCAAATCAAAAGCCGCCGACATATCTGCCGGGTTCTTCGGATCAATCGCATTTGCAATTGCTGCAAGCTTTTCCGCTGGATTCAAATTTATTAGATCACCTATGGAAAGTCCGAGTTGCTCTAACGCTTTGTTTTGCGCAGATCCACCAATAGCCGCCTCTGACAATTCCTTGTTAAGTTTTGTCATCACCGGAATAAAGGCATCGCCGGCAAGTCCGGTTGCTTTAAACGATGTGTGCAACTCAGCCGCTTGCGTTGCAGTCAATCCGGTTTGCTCTGCCATGTCTGCCATCTGCCCGGCATAGTCGAACGAAGCTTTCATGAAAGCCGTAACAGATCCGGCAAGTGCCGCCGGTCCCATAGCTGTCGCAAGTCCACCTAACGATTTCGTCATCATGTCGGCCGGTGCGCTTTTGAATGATCCGGATAGTTTATCCATATCCGCACGGGCACGCTTCAACGCCGCGCTCATTGGTGTGGCGTCCGCGTCTAACTCAATCTTTGTTTTATAAGTTGCCATTTTGTTTGATTGTTATTTATTTCCAGCGGCAACACGCGCCGCTTTCTCTGCGTGCTCGCGAGCAAGCGCGGCTTTTGTTTTGATAGGAACAAGCGCAGTCCCGTGTCCACGGGCTTCGCTGCATGCCTCGGAAAGCCAAAACGCCTCCGATACCGTGAGACCCCAGGATTCATCCAACGAAAGGCCGGAAGAAAGGCACCTGGTAACAAGGGCAAGGGGCCATGGTGTGGCCGCCGATTTGCCGCCTTCCTCAGAAAACAGGTCCGGGGCTTTGCAGGCATCGTGGCAGAAGGCCGAAAGATCTTTCAAAAACATATCAAGCAGCGGGTTTCCCCATGCCTCCGGCGTGTTTGTAGTCCAAGGGCCGAAACCCCCCCGTAAAACGGCTTCTGCGAGGGCGTAGCTTTTTCCGGCCAATAACCCCAAAACCTGCGGGATTTCCGCAGGCGTCAAAAGAATTGCCAGCGCCGCCGCCGTCCGCTCGAAAGACCAGCCATCTTCCCCAACAATCGAATCAGGAACCATCGGCGTTCCAATCGTCGCAAGGTTTACGTAATGCGAAAGAGTCGGACGGAAAATCCTAACCACATTTCCCACATCTTCGCCGTCCGGAAGCGTTAGTTTTTCAACCGGCAATTCGTAATCCTCAAAAGGATGTGTAGTAAATGCCAATAGGAAATCAGGATCAATCATGCTTTATTCTACCTCACAAAAAAGCCCGGAGTTTCCACCGGGCTTCTTGCGCGTTTAACAGGCGTCCAACATTATCAGACGATCAGCGGTTCAAGGGACGCGTCCCATGTTGCCGAGAAGTTAACAACTACACGGTCGCCGTGCTTGCGGGTGCGGGCCGCTTCATCAACCACAAATTTCTTTGCGGCAGCGTCTGCGACATTCAACTTGAACGGGATAACATCCAGCTTTTTTGGAACCGCGGTTTCGGGTTCTAGCAAGGCTTCAATGTCGACAGTTACAGCTTCACCGTAAACACCGCGAGAAATGACACCATCAGGACCTAACACTTTTTCAAGCTCGGTCGTGGCGTCTTTGTCATTGATACTCAGGATTTGCATCCCGGGAGGGTTTACGATAGAACTTCCAGAATGTTGGAAGGTGATTCCTTGTGTGCGAATTTCGGGCATATTTTTATTTGGTTTCGTTGTTTGTTATACTACCTCAATCGGGTGGCGTTATTTCAATAAATTCAACAGAGACAATTACGGCGTGAACTCGCAGGGTTCTTCCTGATTGATCAACCTGACTGGCGTCCGATCCCTCACCGGTAATCAATGCCTTATCTATCGAAATGAATTCTTTTGCTCCGGTAAGATCAACCCGGAAAATATCTGCCAGAGATCTTCCGAGCTTGTCGAACGTGTGCAACTTATCCGGGGTGTTCTCAACCTTGTTAACCGCCGGCAAGATCAATGCAAGCACGGCCTCGGACGCAAGCGGGGCAACTCCGGGCGGCAAGCCTTCCAACCCGATAACCGGGGCAGGTGACGAAACGCTAACTAGAATGTGCCGGCCTTCAGGAATGTCATCGCCGGAATCTTCCTCCAAGACAGGATCTGTTAGGCCGGCCTCTGACAAAAGATCAATGAGCCATGCCCGGAGCTTGCGGGCTGGGGATGATCCAAGTTCTTGCGTAGGAAGTGGCATGGTTTATTCTACCTCAAACAGGGTTGTTCAATCGATACCTAACAAGGAAATTTATTTTCTTGATGATTTTTATAGATCGAAGTTTAACAACAAATTCAGAAAGCGCCTCCCGGCTTTCAATATCCGCCATTGCGCGGGTAGGATTCTCGACAGAGATTTGCGTGAGACCGGGAGACCGTGTAACAGTGTGCGTTCCAACCGGCCCGTTTGCGCTTTTAACCCATCCTGGAACTTTTGCGCCGGGGATAACCCAACCTTTCTTTGCACCACCAACGTCTTTGTTTACGTCTCGGATCGTGCGTTTGATAGACGCCTCAGTCGAAAGCCGGCGGATACTAGAGCGCGGGTGACTCCGCGCCTTGCCGCGGTAATCACGCAGAGGAACCAATGCACCCCGGCTTGCGTTTTCGATAACCATATCTTTTCCACCGCCTAACACATCCTTCAACAATGCCGCTGCCTTGTTTGGATCTTTTATCCTGGCCAGCGCGTCTTTGATTGGCTGTGACCGGATAGACTGCGCGTCCGGCCCTGTGGTTGATTTAAAGATAGATCTAATCGAATGCTCCAACCGTTGCCGGCCTTCTGCCACCTTGATGGGGAAAGTAAACTTTGCAAGCTCCTGTGCGTGCAAGCGTGCCTCCGGTTCCAACACCTCGGCAACAATCGCCTGCGGTATTTTCGAGACGTCCAATAACATCTTTGGACCATCATTCCGGGTTATCCTAACAATGGCTTTCATAATTACAAAGAACGCGGATCTGACAAATCAATTTCCCAACAAACAGAATCGCGTTTAATAGCGGAAATCGTAAATGATTTCCCATCCAGCGTTGCCGGCATCCCAACCTCAGGAGGTGTTCCGGTGATCTTACTACGCAAAACAGAAACCCGCGAGTCAACCGATCTAAACTGGTTTCCGTTAGAACTGGCAACGTCGCCGTCGAGGGGCCAGGCTGTGGCTGTGCATCCTCCGACCGGGGTTACCCCATGTATCTCTAACACAGCCGGATCCTCCTCGTCGAAATACGCGTGCCCTTCCGCAATGCAATCAAGAAAATCGCTCATAATATAATCTACCCTTTCAACTAACGAAGCCCGCAAATCTCGTGAGAGTCTTGCGGGCTTCGGGTTTGGGATAACTGGGAACTTTTAACGGTTCCGGGTTATCAGGTGTCAGCGAGTTGTTAGACTGGCTGTCCGGGCATTGCTGCGCGGAAAATGGTTAGGCCAGCCCGCCGGTAGAAGCGGCGGGCTGGCAATCTATCAAGTGACAGGATCGAGATCCACCTTGATGAAATCGCTGGTCAACAGCTCGACGTCGTCGCGGTTAAGCATTGCGCCGGTAGCACCACCGAGAGAACGAAGCCACTTGCGGCGGCTGGTGATCGCGGCGCGGCTTCCAACAACCACGATGTCGGCATTGCGAACCTTGACCTTGTCAAGCGCGGCATCAATCAAGTCATCCGTTAGAGGATGGTCGCTGTCGATGTTAGCAATACGGCAGATGGCGTATGGTGCGCCGATGTGGAGTCCAACGCGGCCGGTCACTTCGGTGGTATGCGAAGGGATAACCTTGTTAGTTGGGACACCAGAACCGTCGAACTCATTCACTTGTTGGATAGACCAAGGGCGAATGTCAATCCGGCCGTTGCCGCCGATTCCCCAGAGGAGACCTTCAGCACCGTTAGCTTCACCCATGGCTTGCGCTTCGCTTGCGAGAGCGATAACGTAAGCTTCGGTGCAACCGTCTGCTGTGTCGCCGCCGGCGTTAACAACTTGCGCGTTTGCAAGGCTATCAAGCACGGTGGCAAGGCCATCGTATTGATCAGGGTTGACGCCGCTGTCACCGTAGAAGAGGGCTTCTTCGAGGGCGTCGAGTTCGCCTTCGAAACCACCGACTAGCTCGTTAGCAAGAGCGGCCTCGGGGCTAATGGCATGGCCGTTAGCAACAGCAACCGGAACTTGCAGAGCAACAGTTAGAGCGTGTGCATTCAGAGGAGCAGCACTGAAAGCACTGGAACCGATTGCAACACCGGCGGAGGCCGCGTGGAACGCACCCTTTGGACGAGCAGTCCGGCGAGAGGTTGGGGTGGAAGCACCGGCAAAGGCAAATGCTTGGATACGACCGCGGAGAGTTCCGGTGTCGGAGATGGCGTTGATCATCGCCACTACCTGAGGGGGAGAGGCTTGAGCAACAACGTTAGTCAGTGTTTGGCTAGGCATATTGTTTTTTCGTTTGTGTTTTCAGTCAGTGGATATACTACCGCTTATTTGATAGCGGCTTTGCACCAATCGGCTAGACTCTTGCGAGCTTCGACGGTGTTAGGCTTGGAGGCGTTAGCCTTGCCGGGAGGGGTTGGGTTTTCTTTTGCACCGGCGGCAGCGATGGTGGCAGCGGCTTGCATGGCAAGAGCGGCTTCAACGGCTGCACCGCTAATCGGAGCAACTGGGGTTTCAACAGCTACAGCAGCGGCCGGGGCTTCGACAACTTCGGCAGCTGGGGTTTCCGCAACCGGGGCGGCTGGGGTTTCCGCGGCTTCGGCAGCTGGTGTTTCGTTAGATTCCACAACGGCGGCCGGCGTTTCCGCGGCTTCAACGGCAGGAGCTTCGACAGCTTTCAGCGTGGCCACTTCGGCAGACAAGGCTTTAACCCGGCCCTCGGCAGAGAGGCGGGCTTGCTTCTCGTCCGCTAGTTCTTTTTGAATTTTTTGAAGAGGTGTCATATTTTCAGTTGTGTTTCATGTTCCTATTTTATTCTTGCGTTGAATATACCCTACCGCGTTCAGTTCCCATTTCTGGAAATCATCTCCCGAAGATCTAACAAGGCGGCACCCTGCGGATCGTCCGACAACGCGTCTACCAATCCGGCGGCAAGTCCCTCAACTCCTGTTAGTGATTGTCCTTGCATCGCTGCCTCTGGGATGTCACGGCCTCGCATCGTCCGGATAGAATCCCGGAAGGAGGTTCCGATTTCAGAAACAGACGCCTGCCATTCGGCCCGCATCTCGTCTGTCATCTCCCGGTAAAATTCCGCCTTGCGCTCGCCGTCCCGAATCAAATTGAAATCGGTTTCAAAATACGCCGCGTAAGTTTTACCGTAATCCAAATGCACGGAGTAAACTCCGATAGATCCAACATCGGCAGAGGGGCTGGCGTAAGTCATTCCGCATCCGGCAAGCATCCATTGCGCCGCGCTGCATGCCATGTTGTCGACGCACCCGATAACCATCCCGTTTTTTGACTCCGTTAGAAGTGCCAGGGCGCGGGCTGTTTCTGGCGTTCCAACAACAGTTCCACCGGGCGAATTGATAACAACCCGAACCGCTTTCACGTCTGGGTTTTCTGTAGCGTGCCGGATAGATTGTTGGGCAAGCCGGTTGCAGATCACGTAATCCGCATACCATCTTTCCTGCATGGTTGTCAGTTGATAGACTCCGCCTTCCAGCCGGATCTCTGCCACCCCGCCTCCGAGGTCATACAGATAGGGCGCAATGAACGTGCCGGCCCTTTCTTCTTGATAGACCTCGGAGGCGGATTTTTCCCCATCCCACATCCCGGCTTGTCGGCCAGGTGCGGAAAAAGAAACGGCGTCACCTTTTTGTGGTCCAGCAAGCATGCCTGCAAACTGCATGTATTGCGCAAGGTGAGCCGGGTGAATTAATAGTGGTTTCATCTTTGTTATTCTACCGCGTCTTTTTGGGTGATACCTAAAAACATTTCGTAAGCAACCCGGCGTTTCTTTGCATTTGTTGGAACATCCGCAACGATAGATTTCATCGTTAGAATTTGTTCCTCCGCCGGCATCTTGCCAAAGGCCGCGGCTTTCTTTCGCAGAATAGCTTCGGCCTCTCCGCACTTATACCGCTCGGCAAGTGTGATTATTTCGTGGCAGTCTGTGCAAACCAAACGAAGTTCTTCGTAAACAGGACCTAACAAACGCCGTGTAAACCCTGCGACATCTTCCCAACAAGTTAGAGAGCCGGCCGCGTTGATGTGATCCACCTGCAAGTGTGACTTTGCAAAAAGATTCTGACAACGCGAGCATGTGGCCACAAACTTTGTTTGTTTTGAAAACCCATCTTCCGGCAACGCCTTCCGGCATTGTTTGTTTTTAACAACTTTCGAAATCGGATAACGCATCCATGCCTTCCGCAAGTTGCCGCGTAGCCAGCTGAAGTAAGCTGCCTTGCTTTTCCACGGGCTGTTAGGATCTTCCCAAGGGTTCATTCTGCGGAGGTGTTAGTGGTTACTGCTGCGTTTTCTACCGGCGCGGCGCCGGCAAGCGGGCGATACATTGAATAAGGGATTCCCATGTCAGCACATTTTTCAAGGGCGCGTTTAACTTCCAAGAACCATTGATCTTGCACGGCTTCCCAACGCTTGCCTTCTGCCTCTTGCAAATCCTTTTCGGAAATCAGACCCATCCGCAGAAGTTCAATGTTAGCCTTTGTGTCCCGGCCATAATCAACCGTGATCGTCGAAGGAAGTTGAATTTCAATAAAGCGTTCCCATGCGATAGGGAGCGGCTTTCCTGCTAGACCGTATGGAAGATAACCGGCCTCGCCTTCGGTTCCGATAGGTTGTGAGATAACTGCAAGGAAACGCGTGATCATCGTTTTTGTCAAACGAACAACCGGCGCTTGTAGTTGATAGATCGACTTTTCTGCCTGGCTAAGCACGGCGCGGATTCCAGTTCCACCGATCTTTCCGGGATCCAAAATCAAATCAGGGGCCATGCCGTAGGCGAGGCACACGCGCTGCGCTAACACAACCATCATGGTTAGGGTTCTGTCAGTAGCCGCTGGAAGTTGTAAGGGTTTCATATCCTCACCCTCTCCCAAATCCAAGATAGCGCCGCCTCCGCCTAACACCCTGGAAAGATCCGTTGCCAATGCTTGACCGTCCGGGCTGTCAGCATCCAACGTTCCTGTTTCCTGAATGCCACGGTTAGACTTTGTTTTGACAACTTTGTTTTTCCGTCCTGTGCGGAAGAAAGAAAAGCGACCCTGGAACTTTGCAGATCCTGTGGCGTCGAAGGTAATCTCGTGCAAATCAATTGCAGAGTTTACAGACGTCCAAGCGAATGGCAAGCCTCGGTAAGCGTTAGCCTCTCTGGCAGCGTCGAAGGTGTGCGACAACTGACCCGCTGGAATAACCGTGTTATCCGCTAGAGAGTAAGCAATAGCCCGACCGTTAGAATCCAAGGCAACACCGTCGTGAATTGCAACCGGAGCAAATCCGGAGTTTGTAAATGTAGTAAGGCTTTCTCCTTGGACAGATGCCGCATTGATAGCTTGGACAGCATAGCGATACGAACCGGTTTGACGGTGGACTGTGAAAATCTCCCCATTTATAAGCAAGCAACAAACGGCAAGACGCTGGTAATCCGTTAGGTTCAATCGTCCGCCGGCGTCGAACGCGTCCGGATCTTCCGACCATGCTTTAACCAAACTCGTTAAATGGTTAGAAAATTCAACGTCCCCAGGAATAACAACAGACGGTATCATCCCTTTTCCAACTGCTTGCGCGACGATTCGCATTTGAATTGCAGAAACAACCGGGACGTTTGCTACACCCTTCAACATACGATTAACTATATCCCTACGGTCCGAGCTTGAAACGTAAGAAGCGTTCTTACCGCTCGGCGCTTTATGTGGTAGGGTGCGGATTCTATCAAACTCCGACACGCGGAAGATCGAAGATCCAAACGAGGAAAGCCAATTGAATACGTTCATAATTTAAAGTTGTGGATAGATAATGCGGGTTGCAGCATCGCCGGCATCGTCGCTGTCAGCTTCTGCCAGAGCCTCCAAACAAGCGCGTAAAAATAACAAAGGGTCGGCAACCAAAGTAAACCCTGCGCTTTTTCCAGCAACAGAGGTGCTTGTCATGATACGCAGTTGACCGCCGCCGGCTGTAACCTTCGCCTTTGCAGCATCCCTCCACGCTTCAACCGTAGCGCGGTCGCCAGCTTCTATCAGCATCGCTGCTGTTTCTTTGATGTCAACAAAGGTTGTCATGGTTTATCCTACCGCGTCTTCAGCTTGCGGCTTTGTTTCTCCTCTTCCTCTTCTAACAAATCAGCCGTCCATTCCGCAATGTTTTCCTTGTGGTGGTGTATCATCGCGAGGATGTATTTTTCAGCGTCACCGAAATCGTTAGGCCCGCGCTTTGTCCATTCCAGCTTGCCGTCTTGTTTCTTTGCCTCTCTCTCCGACAATAATTGCTGCCTGTATTTCGGACAGACGTCGTCAATGTCAGAAGAGAGAAACCACCCAACCCAATTTTCAGCGCCGGCACGCGAAATCATTTGGCCATACAGCCGGCGCTTGAACAAATCGTCATCTATCCAGAAGACCGGGATCTCTGTGTTAGTCGCTTGATCAAGCTGAGCAACACTCGAAACATCCGAAACCAGTCTGTGATTTGTCCGGGAGCGACCGGCAACCGGAAATAAGAAATCAGGAAAAGCCCGGTGCGCTTCGTAAACAGATCCGGATACCATCGCTTTATAGCCAGCATCGCACCACACTTCGTAAATGAAAAACCCGTTTTCATGGTTGTCAGATTCTACCCACTCGATTTCTTTCAACCGCTCTGTTAGTTGGATAACCTCGCAACCTTCCACGATGTCAGCATCCAACAACCAGCGCCTGCCTAACGTGTCGATTGCCCTGACAACGTAAACAAGCGAATACGCTTGGACGTCGATAGATCCAAAAATAACAACAGGCTTCAACCCATCCGGCAAGATTCTTTTCTTTCCAGAGTTGTTACCGGTTAGGTTGTATCCAGGAGAAAGTTCTATCACCCTGTCAATCTCTCCGGAGTCACGCTTGATAGACGCCGGCTCGAAGGGCCAGGCTTCCCATGTGTTTGCGTAATGGTGCCCGCCGCCTTCCATGTATAGGCTTTCCACATACGCGACAGCCGCGTCTCCGATAGGCGTAGAACTCATTGCCCTGCCTACGTGCCTTGATAGATGAAAGCTTCTATGACGCGGCTTTGTTTGAGGTGATTCTGCAACGAACGAACCGTTTATCAAAGACAGGCCTCTGTCAGAGTTTCCGATTTTACCGTTGCAAGATGGGCATTTCCAAACGGCGCCGTTTCGCAGCTTGTCAAGATCCCAGTCACCCGGTCCCCTAACTTGATCCTTTCTGTTTTTTGGTATAGGACGCTCTCCGGAAGTTAGATCGTAATCCGCAATGGTAACCCTGTGCTTCCAAAGTTTCTTACAGTGCGGGCACCTAGGCCGTGCTGTCTCTTGCGTTCCAGATAGATATTCAAGATAGACAGGGCCGTCAAGTGTTGACGGTGTGGAAGCTACAAGAATCATTGCCTCTCCGCTCGCCTTGAATGATGCTACACGCTCTTTTGCAAGAGTAACAAACGGAGCTTCTCTAGCGGATTTTGCTTTTCCCTTGCTGCGGTTTCCTCCGTATTTAATCCACGCGTCAACCTCATCCATCATTAACAACGCAACAGAAATTGATTTTATGTCCGCATCTGTTTGGCCGCCGGCTATCCGGATCCAATACCTTCCAAGCTTAAACATCTTCCTAGCCCAGTCATAACGCTTTCTGTTAGGCGTAGGGAGTTGATCACGTAAAGCCTCGCAAGCTTCCATCCTAGGACGCAGCTCTGTTTGACACCATTCACTTGCCTTCGTCTGGTTAGAAGAAACGTAAAGCTGCGGCAACGGCCTTTGATGCCCGCGCTCCATACTCGTATTTGCTAGGAAGGTTGTCTTTCCGGTTGTCTGCGGTGATCCCATCACGGTCACTTGATCGACTCCGGCTTGCGTCGTTGCGTTTTGGACAACCTCCATGAATGGGTTAGACGCAAAAGAAAAACGCCCTCGTGTTCCACCAGTCGTTAGATACACGTTCTTCTTTGACCACTCGGCGCCAGTTAGGCGGCGTGTAGTCCGGAACGATTGCGACAGGAACTTGAATATTTCTTTAATCATTTTGAATGTTTCTTTAATCATACTATTTCAATAGGTAAATCTGCCGCCTTCGAAAACCTTTTTGTCAGAGAAATAAGCGCCTCTATAACAACCTCAACAGCGATGGCTTTTACCTCGCCGGCAACAGCCGCAAGCCGGCCTCCGGAATTTGTCAGATTGTCAGAGATTGCCTGAGGGATGCTTTCAATGTCCGCACGAATGAAAGAAGCCGCCTCTGTCAGGGTGCGGACAACGTCCGCAAGCGAGCGCGTATCCCCCAACCCGGCCGCCGATTCAAGGGAGGATGTCAAGTGACCGTAGGTTTTCACCAAAGACAAAAGTTTCGTTTCTGTTTTTTGCAGATCATCCGCCGATTCATCGCAGGGGTTTTCCTCGTGCTCAATCTGGGACGCTATGAAATCAACCCGCGCCTTTGCCACCATCTGCGAAACAAACCGCACCTCATCCGCAAAAGAACCCGGCACCGCCTCCGCAAGATCACGCCGCTCCGGTGGGTCAACCCGCTGCGACGGCGCGGCGGCAACACGCGGCGGCGGCATGGCCGTGATCTTCCCGGCGGCGGGCTGTATTTCAATTTTTAAAGCCGTGGCCTTTTTGGGCTTTGCCGGGGCCGGTGTGGCAGGCGTGCCAGTGTGAAGGCGCGAGAGCGGCTTTCCAATCCAATCGGCCGCCGTGGATTCTCGGAGATCATTTGTTACCGATGCCAAAAGCAGGGCGCGGGTTTTATCCAGCTCAACCCCCAG
>JFJP01042537.1_pt1 | contig 16423 bp, 10 predicted proteins | sample 431651 | NCBI WGS metagenome assembly JFJP01 (sample SAMN02602958, study PRJNA72255) | Microbial mat metagenome, whole genome shotgun sequencing project. | biome: fresh water; feature: sink hole; material: water; isolation source: purple microbial (photo- and chemosynthetic) mats found in... | reverse complement strand
CCTCCTTTCTCGTTCTGCTCGACAATGTTCAGGAAGTGGAGAAAAAAACCAAGCCGCGTCGTAAGACGAAGACCCTTGACTCAAACACGTTGCCGTTCAATAGGCGAAAATTTGCTTTGGTAGCGGGGGCTGCCTGTATAGTGCTGGCGGTATTCCTCTCCTTGCTCCAGATTCAGAAATCTGATCGGAACGGTGTTGAAAGCTCATCCGCAGAAAAAAACAAAATTGTCATATCACAACCTGAATCGGTTGACCACCTTCCTGCAGAATCCCCAGCAATTCCTCCTGTTGCTCAGGATGTGAATAGTTCCCTGGAATCACTCGCTCCACCTCCGGAAGCATCGCAGTCTGAGAAAACAGAAAATAAAGAAGCTCCTGAAGCGGAAGCGCCTGTACAGAAAGCATCCCCAGCCATTGAGCGACCAGTTGAGCAGGCAGAACCGGCACCTTCTGTCGAACTCAAGCAGGAACACCACACCATTTCGACCGAGGAATTTAAGCCCATCGAGGTTGAAAAGGAAAAGAATGTCGAATCGGTAGAGGTTGATCAGCCTTTGGAAGCAAAAGCCGAGGAGGCGTTGAAGGAAGCTGTCCCGGTAACGGCCCCGGCTGCAATGGCTGAGTCGCCCGTTGCTGAGCAGGAAGAAGCTGTTGCTGGTGGAGTGACACAGGCACCCGTGGTTAAGGAGAAGGAAATCCTGACTTCGCCTGTGCTGGCAGTCGAGCCGGTCGAGTTGGAGAAAAAGGAAGATGCTCCGGCCGAACCTGTGGTACGAACTGTTGAAACTGTCTCTGAGGATAAAGTTGTCCCAGCTCCCATCCAAACCATCAAGGCCCAAGAGATTGTCAAATATCGCGAGAGGATGCGGGCTGAGGTCGTGGTTGAACCCGTACTACGTGAGGATGCGCCGCGTATTGAGCCGGATAAAAATAAGGTTGCGCTGATCAAGTTGGCTCAACCTGCGAAAATCAAGCCTGAGGTGACGCAAGAACCGCAGCCTGAGACTCAGGCTCCGCCGGCATCTCGGCAGGCTGAACCGCGGAAGGCAGTCCTGGATGCGCCGGTAGTTGCGAAGGCGGCTACCGCACCCAGAAAGAGCGAAGGGGGCAATAAGGTCTATTCGCGCAGAATTGCCGCTGGAACTTCATGGCTTCTGGGGTTGAAGGATGATCGCTATACCGTTCAGCTTATGGTTGTGACTGACAGTGATGGTGAAGAAAAACTGAAGAAAATGCTGACCGAAAAAAGTTTGCAAGGGCAAACGGATAAGGTCTATATCCTGAGAAAGGAATCTGCCCCGGATGTGAAGTATGTCTTTTATGGAGAGTATCCGACAATGACTGATGCCAGAAATGCGCGAAACACCCTTCCCGAGGCGCTCCGTGGGACTAAACCCTATGCGGTGTCGGTCAAGGGAGCTGTACAGAAGATACAGCAAGAAGACTGAAGAAAACCGCCTGTTGCGGTGGCCTGCTTACCGGTGGATGACTGGGAGGTATGGGGATTTTCTTGCCGCTACTCGATATGGCGAGGCGAGATTTGTTCTGGTCCGGCAGGCGTGGTGAGGTAATGTCAGGCCCGGCGGCGGGATTCAGATTTTTTCGACAATCAAGCTGCCGATGGAGTAGCCCGCGCCAAATGAACAGATAATTCCCTTGTCGCCTGGGACGAGGTCTTCGTGATATTTGTGGAAGGCGATGATGGAGCCTGCCGAGGCGGTATTGGCATATTCATCGAGAACAACCGGTGCTTCCTTGAATTCGGCGTCACGTGCCAAGAGATGGCGTGCTACAAAAAGGTTCATATTTATGTTTGCCTGATGCAGCCACATGCGCCGGATATCTTTGATATCAATGTTTTTTTCCTTCAGCTGTTGTTCGATGAGATTACAGATTAAAGGAAGCAATTCCTTGAAAACCTTCCTTCCCTGCTGGATAAAAAATTGATCCTGCTCGTAAAACCGTCCAAGGGTAATGTTGGGTTCGGATTTTGTCAGGAAGCTGACATTCGTGCGTATGTTATTGGAAAACTGGGTTTTTAGCTTTCTGTCGAGAATCCGGAAAACGTGTTTTCCTTTCGCTGATTCTTCTTTTTCAAGAATACAGGCCGTTGCCACATCACCAAAAATGAAATGACTGTCCCGGTCACGGAAATTGATCTGCGGTGAGGCAAATTCGGGATTTACCACCAGGGCGCACGTCGCTGTGCCTGCCAAAAGAGCATCCATAGCTGTGGAAATACCGAACGTTGCCGTGGAACAGGCCACGGTCATGTCAAATGCGTATCCTGTGCAGCCGAGAGCTGCCTGGATTTCGACCGCCACGGCTGGCCAGGGCCTTTCCGAGGTGGATGCGCCGTAGATCACCAAATCGATTTCCCCTGGTTTTCTGCCGGCGTTCTCTAGTGCTTCTCGGGCAGCATGAATGGCCATCTCTGCGGTTATTGACAATTCTTCATCCGGGCGCCGGGAGATGGCAGGCATCATCCGATGGGTGTCAAGAATGCCTTCTTTGACCATGACATAGCGCTGCTTGATGCCCGAGGCCTTTTCTATAAATTCACAAGTAGAGTGTTGCAGGGCACTCATCTCCCCCTTGGCAATCTCGTTGCGGTGCAAATTGTTGTAACTGTCTACGTACGCGTTGTAGCTGTGGACAAGCTCTTCGTTGGTAATTGTATACGGTGGCGTAAATACCCCCGTTCCACTGATTACAATGCCGGGTGTTACGTTCTTTTTCATGCTGGAAACTCTGTCAGAAAATGCGCAAAAGGATCGTGAAGACTTGTCGAGGTGCAAAGCATGATGATCGTATAACTTTTGCTCTCTCTTTTCAATCTCTATTCAAATGGTCAGCTGTGTTGGGGAAGATATGAGAGCCATGTTTGTCATTATGGCCAGTCTGGCATCATGGCCCTTCGTTTATGTGATTCAAATGTGGATCGCCATCGTTTGGCTCGGTTTTTCAAGATCAACAAGTGTTTAGGTAGCGGAGAGTTCTGCAGCGGGCTATTCCCAAGATATTGTCTCTTGTGTTTGGCATTTCTGAGATTCTGATCCTGACATGAATCAATATATATAATTAACATTAAAGGAAATACTGCCAAATGATCAGATAATGAATCATTTGGTGAGAGGGATAATGGCTGCCTGCAATGTCTAACATTATGAAATAACTGTCATTAATAGAATTTTTGCGAGGTGGCGCAGCTTTTGCTTTATTATGCCAAAGAGTACAAACATACTTTCAGCTAAGAATACTGGCTGTGGAATACAACAAAAAAATTACAGAAGGATTGAAAATGAAAACCTCCCAGACAAACGCAGCATTGCATGAGATCCGCAATCAGGTAATCGCCAAAGGGAATGTCAGCGGCACGGATCGGTATATTTCACACGGAAATGGTGCTGTTCTTGTTGATGTCGAAGGGCAGGAGTACCTCGATTTCGGCGGCGGTATAGCGGTTATGAATGTCGGCCATTCCCATCCCAAAGTGGTTAAGGCGATCAAGGATCAGGCCGAGAAATTCACCCATACCTGTTTCATGGTCACTCCCTATGAATCACCGGTAAAGCTGGCGCAGAAACTCTGTGCCGCTGTGCCTGGAACCTCGGAAAAGAGGGTGATGTTCGCCAACAGCGGTGCTGAGGCCGTCGAAAATGCCATCAAGATCGCCCGCTATTATACCAAGAAAACGGCTGTCATCGCCTTTGAGAACGCCTTCCATGGCCGGACCCTGATGACCATGACCCTGACTTCGAAGGTAAAGCCCTATAAATTCGGTATGGGGCCGTTTGCCCCTGAAGTCTATCGGATGCCTTATGCCTACTGCTACCGCTGCCCGTATAATCTTACCTATCCCGAGTGCGGTGCTTCCTGTGCCGATCAACTCGAGAATTTCTTCATCAATAATGTCGCCGCCGAACAGACCGCGGCAATCATTTTCGAACCGGTACAAGGTGAGGGTGGTTTCATGGCTCCTCCCAAAGAATTCTATGTCAAGCTGAAGGCGATCTGCGAGAAAAACAATATCCTGCTGATTGCCGACGAGGTCCAGAGTGGCATGGGGCGGACTGGCGAGATGTTTGCCATGCAGCACTACGGAATCGAAGCTGATCTGACGACAACCGCCAAGAGTCTTGCCGCCGGGATGCCGTTGAGTGCTGTTGTCGGCAAGAAGGAAATCATGGACTCGGTGCATCCTTCAGGGATCGGCGGGACATATGCCGGCAACCCGTTGGCCTGTGAAGCTGCCCTGGCGGTTTTCGATATCTTCGAGACGGAGAACCTGCTTGAGAGAGGCAGGGCGCTGGGCGAAAAACTGCGTGGAACCCTTGGCCGTTTTCAGGAGAAATTTCCCCTCATCGGTGATGTACGCGGTATCGGACCGATGATTGCCATGGAACTGGTGAAAGACCGCCAAACAAAAGTTCCGGCTGGTGACGAGGCCAAGGCCCTGGTGAAATTCTGCCTCGGCAAAAACCTCATCCTGCTGGCCTGCGGACCTTATGGTAACGTTATCCGTTTCCTTATGCCGTTGGTCATTACCGACGAGCAGTTGGAAAAGGGCTTGGCAATCATCGAAGAAGGGCTGGTCGAGCTCTCCAAGTAGCTGATGTTAAATTATTTTCTTGTATATCGTCACTTCCAGGATCTGTCGAACGAACGGCAGACCCTGGAAAGTCGATACCTGCGGCCACCTGAGGCAGGATAGCCACGAATTCAGCTTTTGAACTGATGTAAAAAAAGGAAATGCCTATGTTCGGTTATTATAATCGTATCCTCACTGTTGATCTGAGCCGCCGGCAGTCCACCATCGAAAAACTGTCTGATGATCTTCTCGAACAGTGCATGGGGGGCAAAGGCATTGCCACCCGCTTGCTGCTGGATCGTAATCCGCAAGGAGTCGATCCGCTCGCCCCGGATAATCATCTTATTGTTGCCACCGGTCCTTTCTGCGGTGGCACCCTCTGGGGAGGCAGCCGTTACGGGGTGTATACCAAATCTCCTCTCACCGGTCTCTATGCGGAATCCTATTCTGGCGGAAAGGTGCCGGAATCGATAGATTCTGTCGGTTTTGACGCCGTCATCTTTGTCGGTCGCGCGGATCGGCCCACTGTAGTAGCGGTTCATCCTGATGGTGCCGATTTCAATGACGCCGATGATCTCTGGGGTATGGACAGCATTGCGGCTGAAGAAGAAGTCGTGAGGCGATTCGGTCACGAGAAAGAGGGGTTCAGGAAGGCGGGAGCCATCACTATCGGACCAGCCGGCGAAAAATTGGTCCGTTTCGCTCTTATCGCCAATGATAAATGGCGCTGCGCCGGACGCACCGGAGTGGGTGCCGTTCTTGGTTCCAAACAGGTTAAATCCGTAGTCTTTCAGGGCGACCGCAAGCGGCAGTATGCCGATCCTGTCGCCGTTGCCGAATATGCCAAGGCCTTTTCCAAGGCCAATATGCAGCATCCCGGTGTCAAAGCCTACAGGGCCATGGGGACCACCATGATGGTGGCCCTGATGAATACCGCCGGGGCTTTCCCTGCCAAATACTGGAATCAGGGATCCTGCGGGCACTGGGAAAAGATCAGCGGCGAGACCTATCACGCCGAGCATGAAGTGAAGGCCCACGCCTGCGCCAAATGTTTCATGGCCTGCGGCCGGCTGACGAAAATCAGCAAGGGCCGTCACAAGGATTTGAAGATCGAGGGGCCCGAGTACGAGACCATCTATTCTTTCGGAGGCCTGTGCATGGTCGAAGATATGGCAGAGGTCGCCCATCTCAATGATCTCTGTGATCGCCTGGGAATGGACACAATCACTGCCGGCAATCTCTGCGCCCTGGCCATGGAGGCGCGTGAGCTGGGACGGATCGACTATGACATCAGCTACGGTGATGTCGATGCTATAGCCTCATTGCTTAAAAAGATTGCGGCCCGTGAAGGTATCGGTGCCATCCTGGCCGACGGTATCCGTGCTGCTGCCAGCCACTGGGGCGTGGAGGATCTTGCCATCCATGTCAAAGGGCTGGAGCCTGCCGGCTATGACCCGCGTGCCCTCAAGGGCATGGGGCTGACTTTTGCCACCTCACCTCGGGGGGCCTGCCACCTTCGGACCACCTTCTATAAACCGGAACTGTCGGGACTCATCCCTCCGGCCCAGATCGAAGGCAAGGCAGAGATGTTGGTTGATTATGAGAATCGCCTGAATATCTTTGACACGCTGGTGCTGTGTCGTTTCTACCGAGATCTCTATCCCTGGGATGAACTGATCAAAATCATTCCCTTGGTTACAGGGACGGTGGTGACAAAGGAGAAACTCGTTGGAATCGCCACCTATATTGCCACGTTGACCCGCCATTTCAATCTGCAGGAGGGCCTCCAGCCCCAGGATGACAGACTTCCGGCTCGTCTGCACAAGCAGGCCCTGCCGGATGGTAAGTCGCTTTCCGCTGCAGAAATGGAATATATGCTGAACGATTACTACCGCTTGAGAGGATGGGATTCACAGGGAATCCCGCCGGAAAACTGACTCGCAGTTTTGCCAAATACCGTTATGGATCGTTTTTTTATTCTGGAACATCAAAGGAGAATTGTATGAGCAGCATCCAGTTTGTCACCGACAGAGATCCGCATGAGCGTGAATTTCATCAGGCTGTGAGTGAAGTCATGGAGTCCATCCGTCCCGTTCTCGAGAAAAATGCCCACTATCGCCGGGAAGCGATCCTTGAGAGAATAGTTGAGCCGGAGCGGGTTATTATTTTCAGGGTGCCCTGGGTTGATGACCAAGGCCAGGTCAGGGTGAACCGCGGATTCCGTATCCAGATGAACAGCGCCATCGGACCCTACAAAGGTGGACTGCGTTTTCATCCCTCGGTGAATTTGAGCATTCTCAAGTTTCTGGCGTTTGAACAGGTCTTCAAAAATGCCCTGACCTCCCTGCCCATGGGTGGCGGCAAGGGAGGATCGGACTTTGATCCCAAAGGAAAATCAGACAACGAAGTGATGCGTTTCTGCCAGAGTTTCATGACCGAGCTTTTTCGCTATATCGGCCCCAACACCGATGTGCCGGCAGGCGACATAGGTGTCGGCGCCCGGGAGATCGGCTATCTCTTCGGTATGTATAAGAAACTGGCGCATGAATTCACCGGCGTTCTCACGGGCAAGAGCCTGAACTGGGGGGGGAGTCTGATCCGGCCCGAGGCCACCGGCTACGGCAGCACCTACTTTGCCGCCGAGATGCTGGCTGCCCGGGGCGAGACTCTGGAAGGTACAACCTGCCTTGTCTCCGGTTCTGGCAATGTGGCCCAGTATACCATCGAAAAACTTATCGAGATGGGCGCAAAACCGGTCACTTTCTCTGATTCATCAGGGTATGTCTATGATCCTGCCGGTATTGATCGTGGTAAGCTGGATTACATCATGAAATTGAAAAATATCCAGCGCGGCCGGGTGCACCAGTATGCCGAACAGTATCCGGACGCCACCTTTACTCCGGTTGATCCTGAACTTGGCTACAACCCTTTGTGGAATCACAAGGCCAACTGTGCCTTCCCGAGTGCCACCCAGAACGAAGTGAACGAGAAAGATGCCCAAAATCTGGTCAACAACGGGATCACTGTGGTTTCGGAAGGAGCCAACATGCCGACGATGCCTGATGGCGTCAATATTTTCCTCGAGCACAAGATTCTTTACGGACCGGGCAAAGCAGCCAATGCCGGCGGTGTTTCGGTCTCCGGGCTTGAGATGTCGCAGAACAGCATGCGCCTGAACTGGCCGCGTGAGGAAGTAGATAAACGCCTCAAAGGAATCATGAAGAATATTCATAAGATGTGTATGGAGACTGCAGAGCAGTACGGGGCCCCTGGTAATTATGTAGTGGGTGCCAATATTGGCCATGCCGCGGACAGCGGCATGGCACGATTGTGCAGATGCCGGCCCGTCAATGGACAGCCGGCTGTGAGAAATATCAGCTATGAGGTTATCATGCGCTTACAGGCGTTAAAACACAAGGTCTTGAGGCTGTTGGCAGAAAATGCAACCAACAATGTCTCCCCCCAGGTAATGGATACCGATACCATCGCCGGAATGTTGGAAATCAGCCTTGCCGAAACAAAACAACTGCTCAAGGCCCTGCATGCCTCCGGTGTGATCATCAGCAATATGGAAGGCCAGTATTCGCTGATCACCCAAGAGGGCATTCAGTGGCTCAATCAGATGACCTTCACAGCCCACCAAAGCGTCCAGGCGCAGCAACAACTCTAGCACCCTCCAGTTCCGGCCCCTCCACCCAAAATGACGGGTCCGGGTGGGGGGGGCCGCCTCTTTTTTCCAGTTTTGTCACGGGAGTGCTGTTCATCGGATTCATTCGCATTGTTCGATGAAATTCGCTCCATTGAATGCAGATTTGCCTGACAGATAAGAGCTCAAATTTATTCTTGACTCAGGAAAATTCTCACAAAAATTTGAGACACGGCACGAGGGAAGATCTTCTCTCTCGCTGATATTGATCATGTGTTTGATGGGGCGGTTTACTGGCAGAGCTGTTAAGTTCGAAACTACTTACCGCTAACAGCACGAGTTCTCCGAGTCTGCCGAGAGCTCTCCAAAGGCCAGGCCAGGTTGAGATGAAGAAAATCAGCAGTCATTTTTTTGAAAAGAGAGGAACGATTCGTTGAACCTTATAATTGTCCAGTTGCATATTCCCATCGAAAAGGACCGAGAAACAGAATACCTCAGGGCCGCCTCACTAAAACTGGACATCGCCGAAGGACATCTGGCCGTCACTGCAATCTTGAGCAAGTCACTTGATGTGAGTTGCAAAGAGCAGCTATTTTATAAATTAGCCATAGTTGTCAGTGTTCCGAAGAGTTTTGGGAACAAGCAGGATTTTCCGATATACACTGAACCTGCACAAACAGAGAGGAAATCAACCAGTATCATGGACAGGCCTCTCGTTGTCGGTTTCGGCCCTGCTGGCATGTTTGCCGCCCTTGAACTTATTGAATACGGGCTTAAACCTGTGATATTTGAAAGAGGGAAAAAAATTAAAGAGCGCTCGATTGATGTGCAAAGATTTATCCAGGAAAGACACATTGACCCTGAATCAAATATTCAATTCGGGGAAGGCGGGGCAGGCTCATACTCGGACGGGAAGCTCTTCTCTAGGAGGAACAATAATACAGGCGCTATATGCCGTGTGCTGAATACATTTATCAAATTCGGTGCGCCTGAAGAAATAGGGTATATCAGCAAACCCCATCTGGGAACCGACATGTTGTGCAAAATAGTCCGCAATATCAGGCAATATATCCTTGAAAGAGGTGGCGAGATACATTTTGGGGCGAAAATGACCGACATCTTGATATCAGAGGGAAAGGCCCTCGGTATAATGATAAATGCCGAGAAGGAATATCTCTCATCACGAATTTTTATCGCCTTGGGCCATTCAGCCAGAGATACCCTTGAAATGATGCACAAAAAAGGTGTTGCTCTCGAGCAGAGGCCGATTTCTGTCGGCGTGCGAATCGAGCATCCCGCTGAGACGATCAACCTTCTCAGATATGGAAATAAATATAAGAATTATAAAGGATTGGGAGCAGCAACCTATTCTTTGAATTATACAAACCGGAAAATCCGTCGGGGGGTATATACATTCTGTATGTGCCCTGGGGGTGAGGTGATCAATGCCTCATCCGAGCAAGGCATGATGGTTGTCAACGGAATGAGCTATTCCGGCCGATCATCGGCATTCTCGAACGCAGCACTGGTGGTGACTTGTCACACAAACGACTATGCATCAGCCAGCCCCTTGGCTGGTATTGATTTTCAAAAGGAAATCGAGCGCAAGGCTTTTCAAGCGGGCGGCGGACAATGGCAGGTCCCGGCCCAGAATCTGCTCAATTTTCTAGGCGAGGGGAGTTCTTCGGAATTAAACGAAAATTCGTTTAAAATGGGGGTGTTTCCAGCTGATTTAAAAGAGATTATGCCGGGATTTGTGGTCAATGAACTGCAGGCTGCATTTGCGCACTGGAAAGAAGAGTTGCCTCTCTTTGTTTCAAATCAGGCAATATTGCTTGGCGCGGAGACAAGGGCTTCAGCCCCTGTAAGGATTCAGCGCAATGAAAAATATGAATCCGTCAATATCAAAAATCTGTACCCGATAGGTGAAGGTTCCGGATATACCGGTGGTATTTCGAGCTCTGCAGCTGACGCTATAAAGGCTGTCGAAATGCATGTTTTGAACCAATGATAAGAGGGCGGCAGTGGTATAGTAGAAATTCAATTAATGTCTTTTGGTCATAATGGTTTGGCTTCAGACGGCCTTGAAATCGATCTGTTTCTCCGGATTTTTCCCCGTGATATTTTTGTAATACTCTCTGATTTCCACCATGTCCTTTTCGATATCTCCTGAAGGGGTGATAAAAGGACCAATCCCACCACATTTTCTTTTGTAATCAATATAGCCAAGGGCGATAGGGACACCGGCTCCATGGGCGATGTGGTAAAAGCCGGTTTTCCAGTACTGGACCTTGTTTCGAGTGCCTGATGGCGGAATGATGATCACAAGATTGTCGTGCTGATTAAATGTTTCAATGGTCTGGGCGACGACACTGTTTGACTGGGATCTGTCTATGGGGATGATGCCAAACCAGAGCATCACGCGCCCGACCGGTCCTTCTGTCAATGATTTTTTGCCCATGGCGTAAACTTTAATCCGGAGGGCGAAGGCCACCAGCATGGTGTAGAAAAAATCCCAGTTGCTGGTGTGCGGTGCAGCAATTACAACATATTTCGGCACAACCTGCGGATTGGCCTTAAAAGTCCAGCCTAATAGAAACAGGACACACCTGGCGATATAATGCATGGCATGGCTGATAACCGGTGTATAGAAGATCGTTTTTTGCATTGTTTTTACCTGGCAGTAACGTTGGGGAGGTATCACCGGGAGAGTGATCCGTTTGATTCATCCTGCGAATGCCTGATATTCTCTCGGTCATTCCAGTAATATCCCGAGGCGATTCCTGCCGTCGACCTTCAGAGTGACAGGCCGGGGAAGGCAGAGGTGCACGACATGGGCCGTTTCCTGGACGGCTGGCAGACTCCTCAGCCACTGCAAGTCGATGCGGTCGTCGGGGTGGACGCCTACGTTGAGGTAGTTAATGCCGAGCGAGGTGATATTGTGGAAGAAGTGTGAGCCCTGAGAAGGATCGGCGTGAATGAGGGGGTGCATGGTTTCGACGATAGCTCCAACCCCTCCAATATCCGCCCAGCTTACCGGGATACCGAGCCAGTGATCGGCCGAGCCCCAGCGACCGGGACCGATGAGGATGTATTTCCTGCCGGCCTTGACCAGCGAACTGTTGATTTTGGCCAGTTGCCGTGCAATGTCGAGGGTCTGGGCCGGATTGAAGACCTCGGGTTTGATATACACCAGATCAGACATGCTGCTGTTGTCGGTATTGCCGAGCGCCTGGTGACAGAGGCAGAATGCCTTCCTGGAATCCGCCTCTGTTATCTCAACCTCAAGCATATCCTCGCGGGCGCTCATCGGCCGAATCTGCAGGACGGCCAGCCTGGCGCGGCTGCCAGGAACCGTTGAAAAATCGACGGCAAATTCGATCTCCACCGGGCAGCCGAGTTCACGCTGGCCGAGGGCAAGCAGGGCCTCAACAACCTGAGGCAGTGGATAGGCCCTGTGTTTGAGGATGGAGGCGAAGGTCAGGACCGGGAAACCTTGTCGTGAAAACTGGTCGCGGAGTCGTTGTTCAGCAGGGTCAAAGGTGCTGGCCAGGAATTGCACCGGAAACTCATCTACCGCCTCGGCGATCGTCCGTCGGCTGAGGGTGTTTGCGTCGGTGGCTTCCGGTTTGGTTTTTCTGCCGTTCATCTGCAGGGCATAAAAATGCTGCTGGGCGTTGTCCAGAATATCCTCTATCGTCGTGCGCTGCGGCAGGATCTCGGGGAAGCGCGGCGAGAAACGCAGAATTTTACCCCCTTCCATTACCGATTTTCCCAAGCCCAAGGCAATGCTGACGATGCCATCCCTAGTCTCCATTTTCGAGAACGGATAGTAGTTCAAAGATTGGGCGACACCGGAGATGGCTGGATAATAGGAGTCGCCATAGCGGCTGCCAATTGCCTGCTGCAGGACGACTGCCATTTTCTCCTGTTCCATCCGGTTGCCGACTCTTTTGCTGAAGGCCTTGGGTGCCTGGAAGTAGGTTGAGGCGTAGACCATCCTGATAGCATTGAGGAGTTGCTCCAGACGGAAGGAAAAGTCAGGGTGGTCGTTTGCCAGCATGCAGGTGTGGTAGAGGCCGGCGTAGGATTTGAACTGCGCGTCCTCGAGGATGCTGGATGAACGCACGGCAAGGGGATAATGGACCTCTTGCAGAAAGCCGGTGAGTTGTCCAATGAGTGTCTTCGGGAAGGCTGTCTCCCGGAAACGGGCAATGACTTCGGCGTCTGAGAGTTCCTCCTGGCCCACATTCTGCAGTTGGTTGAGGCGGATGAATTCGTCAAAACTGTCAGTGGTGACGACAAGCGTCTGAGGGACGAAGACCTCGATCTGGCTGAACAGTCCGAGCAGCGCGGTATTTCGATAGAGGACCGCCGAGAAGAAGGCCAGTCCCCTGGCCTTGCCGCCGAGCGAGCCATTGCCGGTCTTGGCGAAGTTGGTATCCGGGTCGTAGCGTTCGATGTCAAAATTGACTATGACCCCTCGTTGTCGTTCAATGCGCTTTTCTTTGATGACCTGTATAAGATGGCGACGGTGGCTTTCTACCGTGTCAAAAGTGGAATCGCGCAGGGGCCTGACCTGCGAAGCCAGCTCAACCTCGGCCAGGGTGTAAAACCAGCGTGAGAAGTCATTGTGCTGGCAATGAAAGAGGAAGGACTCGACGGGGATAATGGCGAGCTTTTTTTCCAAAGCATAGAGGTTGGCCGCCTGATCGTAGGCAGTACCGTCGGGCATTTTGAAGATGAAATTGCCGAAACCGAGGTGCTCCACCAGAAAGGCATTGATCTTCTCCTGCACCGATGGAGCGTTTTTATCGATAAAAAGGGCCGGGATCTGTTTTGCCAATTCGGCGTTTTGCGGTTCTGAACTGGTGAGCAGCAGGGGGATGTCGAAGCGGTCCTGCTTGATATGGCAGAGAAGCTGCAGACCGGCGCTACCGTCCAGGACAAAGTTGTGCGGGAACCGCACATCGGAGATGACACCGAGGACATAGGGTTTGAACTGTTCGTATATTTCCAGGGCCCGCTCATAGGAATGGGCTACCAGTATCTTCGGCCGGGCCCTCATCGACAGCAGTCGGTGTTCCTCATTCAGGCCGTCTTCAATGAGGGCCTGGGTCTCGGCAACCAGTTCCTTGTAAAGTATCGGCAGTAAGAGCGAGAGGTAATAGGGCGAGTCTTCGACGAAGAGAATGACCCGCACGCCGGCCGTCTGGGTATCGGAGATGGCGTTGAACTGGTCCTCGACGCTTTTGATTATCGCCAGCAGGATATCGGCCTGGCCTGACCAGAAAAAGACCCGATCAATCGACGTCTTATGTTCATGCCAGGCAGTTGATGTGTCAGGCAGGGCCTCCTGGTGGGTCAGGAGCACCACCGGTATTTCCGGTTTGATTTTCTTAATCTCTGTGCCAAGGAGCAGGGCGTTGTTGTCTACCGAGCGGGAGATGGTGATGACCAGGTCAAAAGGCCGATCCGAGAGATGCTCGATGGCCTCGCTGAGGGAAGACACCCAGGTCAGGCGTGGGGGACGACTGAGGTTGAGTCCGCGATATTCATTGACGATCTGTTCAGAGAGCCGGCAATCCTCCTCCATGATCCAGGCCTCGTAGGAAGTGCTGATCAGTAGGATATGCTGGATTTTCACCGGCATCAGTTCGTGAAACAGTTTGAAGCGTGAACTCAGCTTGTCTCTACCTTTGCCGTTCATTGTCAGCGTTTTCATGCCGCAAAAATGAGATACAGCGCAGAGGCAGCGATTCCCCGGGCTGCTCAAATAAAAAAGGCACCCTCAGGAAGGAGGATGCCTTGACAGGATCTTTTCAATCTCCCTTACTCGGGACCTTTTCCATGCCTGTAGGATCAAAAACCTTTTCTATGATGATTTTCCCTTCAACAGAGCGTCTGGGAAACAGTTCATCAAAGCTCTTCTCTCCTTTATGAACGGCCTCGACAAAACGGGTACGTCCGGTAATTTCGCAGACTTTGTAGATCGCCATGGATGCAATCATCAAACCAGAGCTGATGAAAAACGGCAACTGGTAATCACCGGAGAAGCCCAGGCTGATGATGCCGGCGGACTGCAGCAGGACGGCCAGCAGCATGACGAAAATCAGATTGGACGGTGCCTTGACATCTGCTTTACTGTAACCATTCACTGCCAGTTTTCTTCTGAAGATATACAGACAGACGCCAAAGCTCACCCAGCAAAGAGCGCCGGTAATACCAGACATTGACAGCAGGGAGGCGAAGATATTGGATTCACCGAAGAGAATCGAGCCGGCCAAGGCCAGGCAGCAGCCTACTGCCATCAGCAGGGCGGCGTTCTGCGGAGCATTGTTGACGTTGAGGTTGATCAGGAACTTGGGCAGCAGGCCTTCGATTGCCAATCCGCGGATCGTCCGTACCCCGGCATAGAAACCGCTGTTGGCGCAACTGAAGGCGGAAATCAGGACGACGATAGTGAAGAGAATACCCAACCAACCAAAGCCATTGGCAGCCAAGGCGTCGGCAAAGACCGACGAGGCGACGCCGGCTTTGCTGGCCGGGAAGATCAGGCAGAGCAGGAACATCGGGATGACGAACATGCAGACGATTCGATAGGCGGTGTTCTTAGCGCTTTTAGGGATGCTCACCTCGGGATTCTGGGTTTCACCCGAGGCCAGACCGATGATCTCGCTGCCTTGATAGTTGACGAGCAGGATAGGGGTCTGATTAAACATCAGCATCAGCATCTGGCCGCCGAAGACCAGGGCTCCGAGGACGCCGACTCCCATCATCGCCTTCTTCTCGGCTATCTCAGGAACGAGAATCGAAAGACCGACGGGATTGGTGAAGATACCGAAGATGGCAAAGACTGCGAAGATGCAGAACAAGAAGATGGCGAACACCTTGGCCATGGCCATGACGGTCTCGGCTATGGCAAAACTCTTGACGTGCAGGAGATTAATACCGACGATCAGGACGAGGAAAAAAACGGCGAAATATTCGGCCGAGATTCCTGCAACGAAGAGGTTGGCGATGGTACCGCCGGCAACTGCCTCGGAAGGAATATAAAACATCCAGTTCAGGACATAGGTAACTCCGATGCCGCATGCCATCGAACTTCCCAGAAATTCTTTACTGTAGCCGACAAAGGATGATTCCCGCGGCAGGTTGACCTGCAATTCCGCCATGGCCTGCATGACCGCGAAAACGATCAGGCCGGCAACGGCAAAGGCAATAGGCGCAAGGGCGCCCAGGGATTCGAGGATAAGGCCTGCCCCGAGAAAATAGCAGGAGCCGATGATACCGCCAATTGTTACCCAACCTATCTGGGCCTCGCTGATTCCCCTTTCCAGTTTACGTTCCATATAACGATTCCTCCTTCAATTAGACTGATCAGGCCGTTTTATCTTACCGGCCCACCTCTTTCTCTGTAGCAGAGACGAAAACGCTATGAACGATGGCCTGCCCCTCCTCCCCGATTAAACCGCTGCAGGATGTCCCCTCCATTCAAATCTGGAGATAATGAAGAGGGAGGGCAAGGCATTCTATGCGGAAAAGGACATTTTTCGTTCACTTAAAGTTTGAAAAATATCATGATAATTTCAGCTTATCCTCCTGTTACCGGTTGCATGAATTTGACGGCCGCGTTCTCGGGAACCACGTCGTCTGCCTTTGCCAATAGTCCGTTAATTGTGACGATCGCCACTTTTTTCCTTTCGATGCCGGTTGCATCCACCAGGTCCGCCACTGTCCCGCCTAAAGGGAGTTCGATATCCACGCCTATTGGTGTGTAGTGTCCCTGATAGAGTGCGGACAGGGTGCCGAGGAATTTGACACGAACGATCATCTGTCTGCCAATTAAAAATTAAAGGTCGAATCCATTTCTTCGTCACTCACCTGCACCACCACATTATAGGGTGGTAACGGTTCGTTGTAGAACATGGCGGGCAGTCTATCATCTTTCTGGGTAAAACCGGCCTGACGGTTGAAAGCCCGCTCTGCCTTTAAGACTTTGGTGCCCAGTTCCTTCCAGTCGTCTCCGCTGAAGGGCCGGCCTGATTTGGCGGCATACATGGTGTGGACATTGGCCATGCCTTCTTCGCTGGCGAGGCCGGACTGGGCAAAATCGCAGATGCCAACGCTGTCGACGGCAGCCATATGGATCTGCGAATCACGCGACAACTCGACCTGGCCCTCTG
>JFJP01002138.1_pt1 | contig 16423 bp, 13 predicted proteins | sample 431651 | NCBI WGS metagenome assembly JFJP01 (sample SAMN02602958, study PRJNA72255) | Microbial mat metagenome, whole genome shotgun sequencing project. | biome: fresh water; feature: sink hole; material: water; isolation source: purple microbial (photo- and chemosynthetic) mats found in... | reverse complement strand
CACATGTTCCGTCCGGGGGAAGCCGCATGAATGTCTCTTCAAAAATCAACGCGCGTACCTTGCCGCTGATCGTCACCAGCCTGCTGTTTGCGCTCCTTTTCGGCTTCGGCTCGGTGTCCTACGACAGCTTCTTTTCAATGCAGGTCTTTCTTAACCTGCTGATCGATAATGCCTTCGTTACCGTCGTCGCCATCGGCATGACCTTCGTGATTCTTACGGGTGGCATTGACCTCTCTGTCGGCTCCATCGTGGCTCTGACAACGATGGTCACAGCATCCCTGGTCGAACACTATCACTGGAGCATCTATGGCGTGGTTCCGCTGGTGCTGCTCATGGGCTCCGCGTTCGGGATGATGATGGGCGTGCTGATCCATACCTTCAAGCTGCAACCCTTCATCGTCACGCTGGGTGGCATGTTCCTGGCGCGCGGGCTGTGCTACGTCATCAGCATCGATTCGATCTCGATTACCGATGAGACCTATGCGGCCATCTCGCAATACCGCGTCGGGACAGACGATGCGTCGGTGTCGATCAGCGCCGTCATCGCGCTGCTGACACTGGTTTTCGCTATCTATCTCGCCCAATACACGCGCTTTGGCCGCACCGTCTATGCCATTGGTGGCAATGAGCGTTCGGCCCTGCTGATGGGTTTGCCGGTCGGACAGACCAAGATTCTGGTCTATACCCTGAGCGGGTTCTGCTCCGCACTAGGCGGCATCCTGGTGACCTTCTACATGCTCTCCGGCTATGGACTGCACGCACTTGGCCTGGAAATGGACGCCATCGCCGCGGCCGTGATCGGCGGCACACTGCTGACCGGTGGCGTCGGCTATGTCGCCGGCTCGCTAGTCGGCGTGCTGATTCTTGGCGTCATCCAGTCACTGATCGCGTTCGATGGCACCCTAAGTTCATGGTGGACACGCATCGCCATCGGCGTGCTGCTGTGCCTGTTCTGCCTGATGCAACGTTTCTTTGAACGTGGTGGAATGAATCTTGGCTTCCTGTTCTCGTACTGGAAAAAGCCTGCGGAATCAGAATCCAGCTGAAAGGACGATAGCCGATCAGTATTGCCCTGAAAGGCAATAAAGACGGCCATCTTCGAAACATGCACCGGGAGAGGCTTTATTCATGTGCATCTACGGGCATCATTAATATGGACAAATTTGCTCATTGGAGATCAGCCCTACCATAATTTCAACGTACGCTTGCTGGTGCCTTAAAATGTGAGGTTCAGACTCTCAAATCATTGGAATAGCACAAAATGTTTGACCCGACCGACCACCCGCATCGCCGCTTCAATCCATTAACCGGTTCTTGGGTTCTGGTTTCTCCACACCGCGCCAAGCGCCCCTGGCAGGGCCAGCAAGAAACCCCTGATCGCAGCAGCCGCCCGGCGCACGATCCCGACTGTTTCCTGTGTGCTGGTAACCTGCGCGTTACCGGCGAACGCAACCCGGACTACAGCGGAACCTTTGTTTTTACCAATGATTTCGCGGCACTGACGACCGATGCTCCTGATGCGCCGGAATCGTCGAATCCACTCTTCCAGACCGGCAGCGCGCGCGGCACCAGCCGCGTCATCTGTTTCTCACCCGATCATAGCAAAAGCCTGCCGGAATTAGCGCTGCCAGCCATTGCGCAGATCATCGAAACCTGGTGCGAACAAAGCACGGAACTCGGCGCGCTTTACCCATGGGTGCAGGTCTTCGAAAACAAGGGCGCGATGATGGGTTGCTCCAACCCGCACCCGCATGGGCAGATCTGGGCCAACAGCTTCCTGCCCAACGAAGCGACCAATGAGGACAAGAATCAGCGCGCTTACTTCGCCGCGCACGGCCGTCCGCTATTGCTCGACTACGCCGCTCAGGAATCAGGCGGAGCCCGCGTCGTCGTCGAAACCGAACACTGGCTCGCTGTCGTACCTTACTGGGCGGCGTGGCCGTTCGAGACGCTGTTGCTGCCGAAGGCCCACGTTCGCCAGTTACCGGATCTCGACAGCCCGCAACGGAAGGATCTCGCGCTGGCACTGAAAAAACTGACCAGCCGCTACGACAACCTGTTCCAGTGTTCCTTTCCCTACTCGATGGGCTGGCACGGCGCGCCATTCAACAATGAGGACGACGACCACTGGCAGGTACACGCGCACTTCTACCCGCCACTGCTGCGTTCCGCCACCGTGCGAAAATTCATGGTCGGTTACGAAATGCTGGCCGAAACCCAGCGTGACCTGACGCCCGAACAAGCCGCCGAACGCCTGCGCGCGCTCAGCGACATTCACTTCAACGAAGTCTGAACATGAACCAATCCATGTCACCAATAGAAAAAACCCGATCCGCCTTTGCCGCCGCCTTTTCGGCCCAAGCAGGGCTGACCGTGCAAGCACCGGGACGCGTCAATTTGATCGGCGAACACACCGATTACAACGGCGGCTTCGTCCTGCCCTGTGCGATCAATTATCACACCGCCATTTCCGGCTCGTCGCGCAGTGACCGACGGGTGCGTGTCAGTCATCTCCGTTGACTACGGAAATGAGCAAGACGAGTTCGATCTGGACGCGCCGATTGAAGCCCTCAGCGACCGTCTCTGGGCAAACTACGTGCGTGGCGTGGTCAAACATTTGCTCGAAGCCGGCTACACGCTCGGCGGAGCAGATATGGTCATCAGCGGCAATGTCCCGCAAGGCGCCGGCCTAAGCTCCTCCGCCTCGCTAGAAGTTGCCGTCGGACAATTCTTCAAGTCTCTCAACAAGCTTGAAATCAGTCCGACCGAAATCGCTCTGATTGGCCAACGCGCGGAAAACCGCTTCGTCGGGTGCAACTGCGGCATCATGGATCAACTGATCTCGGCGCAAGGGGAAGCCGATCATGCTCTACTGATCGACTGTCGCAGCCTCGTCACGCAGTCGGTTGAAATGCCACGCGACATCGTTGTGGTGATCATCAACTCCAACGTCCAGCGCGGTCTGGTCGGTAGCGAATACAATACTCGCCGTCAGCAATGCGAAGAAGCCGCACGCTTCTTCGGCGTCAAAGCCTTGCGGGATGTCGATCTGCCGAGCTTTGAAGCACGAAAGGCTGGGCTTGATCCGGTCGTAGCCCGCCGTGCCCGCCATATCATCACGGACAGCCAGCGGGCAATCGATCTGTCGTTTGCCCTGAAAACAGGGGACCTCACCCGCATAGGACAGTTGATGGCCGACTCGCACGCCTCGATGCGCGACGATTTCGAAATCACCGTCCCGCCTGTCGACGCCTTGGTCAACATCGTCAAGCAGGTACTGGGCGACGCAGGTGGAGTTCGCATGACAGGTGGCGGATTCGGCGGCTGCGTGGTCGCCTTGATGCCTCAGAATTTAGTCGATCCAGTACGTGCCGCCGTCTCGGCGAAATACCGCGCTGCCAGCGGTCTGAGCGCCTCGATCTACGTCTGCCATGCCTCTGCAGGCGCCAGCATCGTCGGCTGATTTACATCAACAGGCGCTGAAACGATAAATCAGCGCCGATTCTCCAAGCATGCGTGGCAGAGGTAGACCAACCTCTGCCAGCCATGCGCCATGCGCATGCACCGGTTCTCCCAGACCCGCGGCCGCTACGAGCAATGCATCATTGAGCGGTGAACTCGTCCATTCAGCGAGCGTTGGATCAAGTCGACGGACGATGTAGCCAATTGCTTTATCGAGGAAAGGCAGACGTAAGGGCGGCGTATAACGGTGCGTTGTCGGTGTCAGGCGATAGACGAAAACGATGACCTCGTCGCGTGCCTGCTCGTCACCATGCGCTTGCCAGACAACACCATCGCCCACCTCGCCGCACCAGACGCGCCCGTGGTGCAAGCGCTCGCGCAGTTCCTTGTAGAGAGCGATCCATTGTTTCAGCGCTGCGCGCTGTTCGGCGTTCAGATGCCGCACGTCTGTCTCGATGCCCAGATGGCCGGGCAAGGCGACGCCGGCACGGAAGTTCAGCGACTGGCTGCGCCCCGTCGTATGCGCCGGTGCCGGTCCGATATGGGCGCCGAGGATCTCCGGCGGGAAGAACTGTAACGCACCGCGCTGGATCGCCACGCGCGAAACGGCATCATTGCAGTCGCTGGTCCACACGCGATGGGTATGTGCCAGCACGCCAAAGTCGATGCGTGCCCCGCCCGAGGCACAACTCTCGATTTCCACCGCCGGATGCGCCGCGCGCACCCGCTCGAGCAACGCATAGAAGGCGTGCACAAACGAACGGTAGGCCGCGCGCCCCTGCGCATCGCCGGCCGTTGTCAGGTCGCGGTTCATGTCCCACTTCAGGTAGCTGATCGGCACGCTGCGCAGAATCGTATCGAGACGAGAAAACAGGTAATCGCCTACCTCGGGCCGCCCCACATCGAGCACCAGCTGATTGCGCATCGTCAGCAACGGACGCCCTTCAAGTTGCAGTACCCAGCCCGGATGCGCGCGGAATAGCTCGCTGTCCGGGTTGACCATCTCCGGCTCGACCCACAGGCCGAACTCCATGCCCCGCTCCAGCACATGCTGAGCGAGCGGCAAGAGGCCATCCGGATACTTGTCTTCGTCCGGCCACCAGTCGCCGAGCGCCGCGCGGTCGTGGTGGCGCCCGTGGAACCAGCCGTCGTCGAGCACGAAACGCTCGACGCCGATATCCGCCGCGGCGTCGACCAAGGCCTTGAGCTCGTCGAAGCGGTGATCGAAGTAAACGGCTTCCCAGGTATTCAGATGCACCGGACGCAGCCGCATCTTGCCGCCCGCCCAAGGAAGCAGACCGCGCACAGCCGCATGAAAATTGGCGGCGAGTCCATTAAGGCCAGCGGTTGAGCAGGACGCATAGAGCACCGGCGAAGCGAGCGCTTCCCCCGGAGCCAGACGCACTTCGCCCGGTGCCAGCCATTCTCCCATCTGCCACTGGAATTGGCCATCGTGCAACCACTCGATGCATTGCCGGTGATTGCCTGACCACGCGAGATGAGCACCAAAAACGGTGCCGGTATGCTCGGTCGCCCCCGGCAGCGTGACCACCGCTCCCGGGAAGGTATCGTGCGATGTACGGCCGCGCCGGTTCTCGCGCTGCCACAGGCTACGCGAAAGCGCCTCCGTCTGTAACTGGAATTCGTTTGCCCATTGTCCGAAATAGGAGCGCACCTGACCAGCACTTCCAGGCAGAGGAAGCGTTCCGGCGGCGAGCCACTGTACGTCAAGCACATTCGTACCGTCATTGACGAGGCGACTATGCAGACGAAGCACGTCATGCGTATCGAGTTCCAGTTGCACGGCGAGGCTCAACTGCGCTACTGGGTCGTTCAGATGTACGATGAGCGCCAGCCCTGCCTTCACCCATTCCACTCGGCATTCAGTGAAGTTCTGGGCAAACTGCGTCCCTGCCCGATGCGCCAGCAAGGCCGTCTGACCGTACCAGCCAACTCCGAACGTCGGCGCTACCGACAACGGTTGATCGAATTCCATCGTCGATGGCGGGATCGCCCGGCCATCACGCAACGGGACGACAGGAAGACAATCGGTGGGCAAGCGGGGGCCCCAGTAACGCCAGAGCGGGGCCTCGCCTGGGCGGGTTTCCAGAACAGCACTGGTATCCGTTCCGTGCAGGACGAGAAATTGACAGACAGATTCGGCGGGATGAGTACTCATGATTCTGAACTCAAAAACGTGTTTGCAAAAATGAACGGGGCCGGATTGCTCCGGCCCGCGTGTGACTCTTCAACTACAGCGCACAGTCCTTGCTCACCGGATCAGTAGATCCGCTTTCCGGCCTTGTCGAAAAGCAAGGCCGCATCGGTCCGGAAGCGGGCATCAAACTGCTGACCGGACTGCAGATCACGACCGTGCTTGGTTTCAATGACCACCATCGCGCCTGTTGCAGAACGTGCGTAGGCGAAGGTTTCACCTCCCAGGTGTTCGAGCATGTCGATCGTCAAGCTTAGCAGTCCTTCACCATCGTCGTGGAAGTGTTCGGGACGCACGCCAAGCGAGACATCGGATCCGACGGCCGGCATCGATCCCTTGAGCGGAATGGCCACGACCGCGTTGTCGAAGGCGGGCAGTTCAACATGACAGCGCGAACCGTCACAGGCTTTGACGCGCCCGTCAAAGAAGTTCATGCGCGGTGAGCCGATGAAACCTGCGACGAAGGTATTCGCCGGGTTGTCGTAGAGTTCGAGGGGCGCGCCGACCTGTTCGATGATGCCGGCTCGCAGAACCACGATCTTGTCGGCCAGGGTCATCGCTTCGACCTGATCGTGTGTCACGTAAACAATCGTCGTTCCGAGTTCGCGATGCAGACGGGCGATCTCGATGCGCATATGGACGCGCAGTTCGGCGTCAAGATTGGAGAGCGGTTCGTCAAACAGGAAAACCTTCGGCTGGCGCACGATGGAACGTCCGATCGCCACACGCTGACGCTGACCGCCGGAAAGCGCCTTCGGCTTGCGCTCCATCAGGCTTTCCAAGCCTAGAATCTTGGATGCAGAATTGACTTGTCTGTCAATTTCGTCCTTGGGGACCTTGGCATACTTGAGCGCAAAGCTCATATTTTCGCGCACCGTCATGTGCGGATAGAGCGCGTAGGACTGGAAGACCATGGCAATGCCGCGCTTGGAAGGATCAATGTCGTTCATCACCTCACCGCCGATGCGCAGTTCGCCAGAGGTTATATCCTCCAGGCCGGCAATCATGCGTAGCAAGGTTGATTTCCCGCAACCTGACGGCCCCACGAACACGACGAACTCGCCGGCGGTTATATCGAGATCCACGCCTTTGATGACATCGACTGGCCCAAAGGACTTACGAATATCGGTCAGTTTTACATCAGCCATGATTCACTTCTCCAAAGGCCTGTGGCCTGTCCAGTTCAATTTGAATGAGTGTCGCTCGTCTTACTTTGCGCGCAATGAAAGCCGTTGCTGCCCCAACCTTCGGGTCGATACGGTAACGACGAGTTCGCCTTTTTCCCCGGTCGTTTCGATCCAGAAACCTCCGATACCGGCCTTGAAGGCAATGGCGTCCGGCCCGAGCAATCGCGCCGGGCCATCCACTTTGATCGTCAGCACATCGTCAAAAACGGGGAGCACGTTTCCGAGTTGATCCAGCGCACGAACGATGAAGCGTGTGGAATCCTTTTCGCCCGCGTAAAGCTCGACGTCGTCGGATTGGAGTTGCAATGACGTGGCTATCGCGTTGCCGGAAAAGTGGATCTCGGAGACCGCCTTGCCATCAACAAATCCTGTAATCCGTCCGTCCTGCCAGCGCATGCCCCAAGCACCGAGTTCTGCCATATCGACAAAGCGGCTGTCGACAATCACTGGGGGATGAGGCAGGTGAGGATAGGTAACGCGATCGGGCTCGATACGCTTGCTTGGAAAATCGCCGAACTGAAACTCGACGTAATCGCAGTTGGTCAGCACAATCATCGGCAGGGCCTCGCAGCGATCCTTCTCGCCACGCGCCCAGAAGGTCACCGGCTTGAGTACGACATCCTCGGACGGCTCGCACTGGCTGGCGTAAACGTAAGCCGCAAATTTCGGTTCACGGAAGATATCGAGCACGCCATGATGGCAAATCCGGTCGCCCGCACCAAAGTCCCTGTGCGTGTTGTAGTCAGCCATGCACCAGCCGATGCTGCCGGAGATCTTTGCGTCCGAATAGGCCTTGTCGAGCACCTCAAGATAACGCGTAACGTGCTCGGACTGGCGCACTTCCGGATCGGTCCGTTTGGTCGGGAACATATGTCCGTTAAACTCGGTCACCATGTACGGCAAAGCCAGAGCATTACCGGTCACCGTGTGCTGATCGCGGAGCACAGCCGGTTCGCGACCCGACAGAAACTCGGGGCTGGCGCTATGATTGAAGTCGTTCATTGTAAAGACGTCTTCAAGGAACTCGCTGTTCTCGTGGCAGCGCACACCGGCGGTCTGGCGTGTGGAATCGAGTTCGCGGGCAACGCGGTTGGTTTCGGCGTAAAAGTCGTGACTATCGGGCGATTCGTTGATGCGCACGCCCCACAGAATGATCGACGGATGGTTCCAGTCGCGCTCGATCATGCGGCGCACATTGCTGATGGATTCCTGCTTCCAGACATCCCCGCCAATATGCTGCCAGCCGGGAATCTCTTCGAAGACCAACAGCCCCAACTCGTCGCACTTATCGAGAAAATACGACGACTGCGGATAGTGTGAGGTACGTACGAGGTTGCACTTCAGCGTGTTCTTGAGGATTTCTGCGTCTTTTTCCTGCGCCCGGCGGCCCATGGCGTACCCCACATAAGGGAACGACTGATGGCGATTGAGACCGCGAATCTTCAGCTTCTTGCCGTTAAGGAAGAAGCCTTCGACGGTAAAGGAGGCGGTGCGGAAGCCGAACCGAATTGCCAGTTCGTCGCGCCCATGCGCGGTCATCAGCGTTAGTTTGAGACGGTACAGGCGTGGCGCATCGAGTTGCCACAAATCCAACCCGGCCAGGTTCTCCAACTTGATCTGCGCAGACTCAGCGGAGACGTCAATCTGTTTCTGATTCAAGACAAGGCCGTCCGTCGAACAGAGTTCAACGAGCAGTGTTCCGACGACGGGATGCCCGCACGGATTGTTGAATTGGCAAGCGACGCTTACTGCCTTGGCGTCGCTCATTTCATTTCCGGTTTCGACCTTGACTTGCCCGATTGAAACCGGATCGGTCACTTTGAGCCATACGTCGCGATAGATACCGGCATAGGTCAGATAATCGATCTGGCCACCGAAAGGCGGAATCTCTGGATTCTCCGTCCCGTCGACCTTAACGGTGATCAGGTTATCGCCCGGTTCCAGATAATCGTTCAGACGTATCACGAAGGGTGTGTAGCCGTCCCGATGCGATCCGGCTTCCTTTCCATTGATCCACACCACCGAATCGGCCATCGCGCCGTCAAAGACCAACACGACTTCCTTGCCTTGAAACGCGGAGTCCCACGCCAGGACCTTCTGGTACGCGAAGGCCTTCTGAAATGAATTCTCGTCAAAATAGTTGAGTTCCAGATCAACCGCGTTGTGCGGCAGACGAACCGGAGCACCCGTACCCAAGCTCGCGATCAGGTCCGAAGAGAATGCCGGATGGAAAATCCAGCCGGAGTTGAATGTGGTGACGGTGCGCATGATTACCTTATTTAACAGACCCGAGCATGCCCTGGACGAACTGGCGCTGCATCGCGAAGAACACAAGGAGCGTCGGCAGAGTCGCCAGTACCGTAGCCACCATGATGACTCCAAAATCTGGGGAATAGGACGAGCCAAGCGACGAAATGGCGAGCGTGATTGTCTTGAGTTCGTTGGACTGAAGCACGATCAACGGCCACAGGAAGTTGTTCCAGGCCGTCATGAACACGATGATGAACGCCGCCGCATAGGTCGAGCGCATCACGGGGACATAAACAAACAGAAAGATCTGCCATTCCTTTAGACCGTCAACACGCGCCGCGTCGCGCAGCTCGGATGGAAACGCCTTGGTACTCTGGCGGAAGTAGAAAATGATGTACGCCGAAGCCACGGCCGGCAAGATCACCGCCATGTGGGTATCAAGAACATCCGCCGTCGCCAGAAGGGTGAACAAGGGGATCATCAAAGCAGCAAACGGGACCATCATCGACAGCAACAAGGCCTGATAAACACGCTCGCGCAACGCCGAGCGGAATATTTCAAAGCCATAACCCGCCATCGACGAGATCAACAAGGTGAAGAATGAACCCACAATGGCGATCTTTGCCGAGTTCAGGAAAATCTGCCCGACATCAAACAGTTCGGAGAGCTTCGCGAAGTTATCGAAGAATGCGGAACCAAAACTGATTTTTCCTTTGGTAACGTCAGTATTGGTGTTGGTCGCACCGATCATCATCCAGACAAACGGGAACAAGGACAGAAAGGCCATCAGCACCAGAAATACGTAGGTGCAGGCCATACGGATGGTTTCAGGAAGATTTTTCATCAGTCGCGCTCCCGAGCGGCGTAGAACTGGACGAAGGCGAGAATGGCCACCAGGACAACGATGACGTAGGACACTGTCGCCGCATATCCAAAATTCGGCACATAGCGGAAGGACAGTTTGTAGATATAGAGTGACAGCGTCAGGGTCACGTCCGAAATCAATCCGTTAGTGATGTTCATCGGCTCGTCGAACAACTGCAAGGTGCCGATGGTCGATGTGACGGTCGTAAAGAGAATCACCGGCTTAAGCATGGGGACGGTTATCGAGAGAAAGCGCCGCGTCGCGGAAATGCCGTCGATGCGCGCAGCTTCGTAGATCGACTTGTCGATGTTCTGCATCGCAGCCAGATAAAAAATCATGTTGTAACCGGTCCAGCGCCACGTGATCGCGGTGATCACCACGACTTTCGCCCAGAACGGGTCGCTCAGCCAGGGAATCGCCTCGGAGATGAGCCCCAACTTGAGAAGGATCGAGTTAACGAGGCCATCATAGGAAAACATGCTTTTGAAAAGAACTGAATAAGCCACCAGCGAGGTTACGCACGGCAAGAAGACGGCGGTACGCAGGATCCCGCGGAACCTGAGGTTTGGCATGTTCAGACAGGACGCCATGATCAAGGCCAGCACGATCATGATGGGCACCTGAACGATCAGGAAAATGAATGTATTGGTCAACGCGATAAGGAAAATCGGATCGCTGAATAAGCGTTCGACGTTCCCGGCTCCGACAAACTTCATGACCGAGCCTTGCCCCGAGTGCAGAGATAACCAGAGCGATTTTACGATCGGGTAGGCCATAAATACGCCGATCAGCGCAATGGACGGACCGACGAAAAACCAGCCGTTCAGTTCGCGATACCGGCGAGAGCCGGTTCTGGCCACTGTTGTCATGAGGAACCTCCGGAGCAATTCGACCGGGGTGGGCGATCAGGCCCACCCCGGACAAGTTGGTGCACTGCTAGATCAGGATTTAATGCTTACTTGATTTGTGTGGCGAGCTGATTATGGATGTTTTCCAGAATCTTATCAGTCGGTGTTCCCTGCATCAGCGCCGGTAGTTGCGAAGCCATCGCGGCATCGGCTTCACCTGTAAACATGCCGTAGTTCACGCTCGGAACCTTGGCCATCCAGTCACTGAAGCTCTGCCATACCTTGTCGCCACCAAAGAACGGATCGGCGGCGGAATACGCTTTGCCACCGCGTGAAGCGGTCAGCGTACCGACTGCACCACGACCATCAAGAATATTCTGATAGAAGTCGACGTCCTTCGCCCAGACTTCGTTCAGGAAGTCGATTGCTGCAGCCTTTTCCTTGCCACCGGCAAGGACGTACCAGCTGGAGCCGCCCAGATTAGAGGCATTGACGGAACCCGGAGTACCCAGGGACGGGGTCGGTGCAACACGCCATAGACCGGACTGGCTCTTCTCAGCCTTGACTGATCCCGTGATCCAGACGCCCGAGGTAATCGAAGCGACATCACCCTTGTTCAAAGCCGCCACCCACTCAACCCAACCAGAGGTCTGTTTGACAATACCAGACTTGAACAGCTTGGCCTGGGCTTCGAGCGCACCCTTGAGCGCTGCGTTGCCCTTGACGTCGAGCTTGCCGTCCTTGTCGAAATACCAGCGACCACCGGACTGCATCATCACGCGGACCATACCGCCATCGCTAGGATCGAGCGCCAGCATCTTCTTGCCGGTAGCAGCTTCAACCTTCTTGCCGATCTCGATGTAACGGTCCCATGTGATGTTCTGCATGTCCTTTTCGGTAAAGCCGGCCTTCTCGATCAGGTCCTTGCGGTAGAACATGCCCGTGACGCCCGAATCGAACGGCAAGCCATAGACCTTGCCGTCAACTGTCATCAGATCAACCTTGTACTTGGCGAAACCGCCGTGATCGATCTTGCCTGACAGCGGCTCGAATGCGCCAGGGAATGAGCGCAGGTACTTCGGCGCGTTGTAGTCTTCGACCAAAACAATGTCCGGCAGCGACTTGGTGGCACCCGATGCCAGCTGGGTTTGCAATTTCTGCTCGACGTCGGCCTTAGCCATATCGACGATCTTGAATGTCACGTCGGGATGCTTCGCCGTGTAACGCGCGCCAGCTTCTTTCATGATCGCGATATTGAAATTCGGGTCCCACGCCCAAACGGTGACTTCTTTGGCAGACACTGCGCTGGCGGTCATCAGACCGGTTGATGCAAGAACAAGACCGGCCATCATCGAGAGGGTCGTTCGCTTCGTGAAGTTCATGGTGTTCCTTTCAGTTAAACAATTAGATATCCCCGCATTTCAACTTACACGCCCGGCATCTCCTGGATTTTGTGAGGCGCGCCCGCTGGTTATACCGTTTAAATTCTTCAATAACGAACATTTAACCGGTTAAATTCAGCCGTTCGCGAAATATACTTACCATTTTTCGAACTTGCAATAGGTATTTTCGGATATTTCGAAAAATTTTAGCGGTTAAAATATTGCATCTCCACCGCGTTGTAGAATTGCTTGCCGACCTTTTCCCGGTGACCAGCTACGAATACCGCGCTGACAACAACTACAAAGAAATTGAACATGGCGACATTAAGCGAAGTGGCACAAATCGCGGGCGTAACGACCGCTACGGTATCGAATGTTCTGCGCAATCCCGACAAGGTGAAGCCGTCGACGGCAAAACGTGTCAAAGCGGCAATTGCCGCCACAGGCTATAGACCTAACCTGATGGCGCGAGCATTGTCTGAGGGAAAGTCATCGATGGTTGCCATCGTGCTACCGAACATCATCAACCCGTACTACCCCGAATTTGTGAGGATCGCCGAGCGAGTTGCGCGGCAGCGCAAATACTTCCTCATGGTCTGCAATACAGACGAACAGACCGAAATCGGGCGTGCTTACATCAAGCAGATTGCCGGGACTCTGGCAGACGGGGTGCTGGTTCTGCACACTGGCATCAGTACCTCCGAGATTCTTGAACTCAAGGGCGGAAGACGATCACCTATCGTGCTCGCCTCTGAAGAAACAGTAGTATTCCCCGATACGATTCCGCACGTGGTCGTCGACTTCCGGTTGGCAGGACTGATCGCCGGTCGGCACCTTCTCGAGCTCGGACATCGCCGCATTGGAGTCATCGTCGGCCAGGGTTGTGATGGCATACAGCACCTCAGGCGCGAAGGCTTCAGGGACGCTCTTGCCGAGGCTGGAATGAGCCTCGAGGAAAAAGATGTGCGCTACATCCTTGATTCCGTATCCGGCGGCCAACAGGGGGCCCTTTCTTTGCTTGACGCTGACCCTGATCTCACCGCCATCTTTGCCACCAACGACCTGCTCGCGTACGGCGCGACCCAAGCCTTGGCTGATGCAGGAGTCCGCGTTCCTGACGATGTATCAATTATTGGCATTACCGATATCCAGTTGGCTCAGGATATGCGGCCAGCCTTGACGACAGTCGCTCTAAATATTGAAGACGTCGCCAGAGCATCGATCAACCTGCTCTTGGACATGATCGAAGACCCCGAGCATCAACCGACGCTCGTTCGCATCCCAGACCCACGGTTGATGGTCAGAGCATCAACCGGCTGCGTCCGTCGAAAAAAAAGGCTCGTTTCAGCTTGACCAGGCGGCCAAGAACTCACGCCAATGCGGCTTGTCCAGCCGTTCCAGTTCATTCCGGACGAAGCTGATTTCGGTATCGTATTCAGCGCGGGACAACTCGCCGCGCATCAAGCGGAAGCGTAGCGAAACAAGATAGGTGTTCATCACGTCGGTTTCGCAATAATCGCGAATCCCGGCAATCTCACCGTTCTGCCAGGCCTCCCAGACCTTGCTGCCATCCATGCCAAGCTTGCCCGGAAAGCCTATCAACTTGGCCAGAGCATCAAGTGGCGCGCTGGCGCGGGGCTGGTACATGGCCAGTAGATCCATCAAATCCAGATGGCGCGTGTGATAACGACTAATGTAGTTATTCCATTTGAAATCACGGCTGTCGCCGTAATCGCCGTCACCCAGATCCCAGTACCGCGGAGCCACAACACCGTGTATCAGCCCGCGATAATGCAACACCGGCAGGTCAAAGCCGCCACCATTCCAGGAAACGATCTGTGGGGTGAATTTCTCGACGCCGTCGAAGAAGCGTTGAATGATCTCGCCCTCACTCTGTTCGGGTTCCGCGAGCGACCACACTCGAAGATCTTTGCCGACGCGTAACGCGCAGGAAATGACCGCAACCCGCTGCAGATGATGGGGCAAGAAATCGTTGCCGCTCTGTGCACGACGCTGCTGGAAAGCCAGTTCCGCCACTTCGGCATCGGACAGCGTCGCGTCGAGATCGTGCAGACGGCGCAAGCCCGGCACGTCAGGGATGGTTTCAATATCAAAGACGAGAACTGGATTCATATCAGCCCGGAAAAACGCCGGTGGAAAGATAACGATCACCCCGGTCGCAGATGATGGTGACGATGGTGGCATTCTCGATTTCGCGCGCCATTCTCAAAGCGACGGACACGGCGCCACCGGAAGAAATCCCGGCGAAGATACCTTCTTCGCAAGCCAGACGCCGCGTCATTTCCTCGGCATCACCTTGCGATACTGATTCAACACGATCCACGCGTGCACGATCATAAATCTTGGGCAGATAGGCTTCCGGCCATTTGCGGATTCCCGGAATCTGCGAGCCCTGTTCCGGCTGACAGCCGACGATGCAGACGGCCGGATTCTGTTCCTTGAGATAACGCGAAACACCCATGATCGTCCCGGTCGTACCCATACTGCTGACGAAGTGCGTGACCTGCCCTTCCGTCTCGCTCCAGATCTCGGGGCCGGTACCTTCGTAATGCGCCAGCGGATTATCCGGGTTGGCGAATTGGTCGAGAATGATGCCGCGCCGTTCGTCGCGCATCTTCTCGGCGACGTCACGCGCCAACTCCATGCCACCATCCTTGGGCGTCAGCACCAGTTCAGCACCAAACGCCCGCATGGCCTGCCGACGCTCGACGCTCTGGTTTTCCGGCATGACGAGAAGCATCCGGTACCCTCTCATTGCCGCCGCCATCGCCAGCGCAATGCCGGTGTTTCCGGACGTCGCTTCGATCAACGTATCGCCCGGTCTGATGTCACCACGCTGTTCAGCGCGACGGATCATGGAAAGCGCGGGTCTGTCCTTAACTGATCCGGCCGGGTTGTTGCCTTCCAGCTTGGCCAGAATAATGTTCCCGCGTGCCTCTATGGCTGCACCAGGCAAACGCTTCAGGCGAACCAGCGGCGTACCGCCAACGTAATCTTCCAGCGTTTTATACACGGCCATTCAACCATTGAACGTATTGTGCGACACCTTCTTCGACGCTGGCAAACGGCGCATCGTAGCCAGCCTGGCGCAGCTTGGTAAGATCAGCCTGGGTGAAGCTCTGGTACTTGCCCTTGAGTGCATCAGGAAAAGGAATGTACTCGATGAACCCCTGTTCGAGCAGCGCGCCTAGCGACTCCTTCGGTTCCCCCGTCAGTCCGCGACAACTGTTCACGTTGGCCATAGCAAGCTCGTTGAAGCTTTGCGCACGTCCGGTTCCCAAGTTGAATATTCCTGATTTTTCGGGATGATCGAGGAAAAAGAGATTCACCTTGGCGACATCGCCGACATAGACGAAATCGCGTTTCTGCTCGCCGTTGAGGTAGCCATCACAACCTTCGAACAGCTTGACCTTATGGTCGGCACGGAACTGGTTATAGTGATGGAAAGCCACCGAGGCCATGCGTCCCTTGTGTGATTCACGCGGGCCGTACACGTTGAAATAGCGAAAGCCGACGATCTGCGATGACGCTTCCGGCAAACGCTGACGTACGATCTGGTCGAAAAGAAATTTGGAGTAGCCGTAAACGTTGAGCGGTGATTCAAGATGCCGCTCCTCCCTGAACTCGCTGCTACCGCCATAGGTTGCCGCGCTCGAAGCGTAGAGAAACTGCACTTCCTGGTCGATACACCAGTCGAGCAGACCAAGCGAGTAACGGAAATTGTTTTCCATCATGTAATGCCCGTCGGTTTCCATCGTGTCCGAACATGCACCTTCATGGAAAATGGCATCGACGTCACCGTCGAAATACCCGGACAGAAGTCGCTCGATGAATTCATGCTTGTCGAGGTAATCGACAATCTCGCAATCGACCAGGTTTTTGAATTTATCAGCACGAGTCAGATTATCGACCGCAATGATCTTGCTCACCCCACGCTCGTTAAGCGACTTGACGAGGTTGGAACCGATAAAACCGGCTGCACCGGTAACGATGGTATACATGGAGTTCTCCTCAGTTCAGTGCCGTATCAAGTTCGTCACGTGTCACTACCGCCGTACCCAGCTTGCCGACCACAACGCCGGCAGCCACATTCGCCACATGAATCGCACGTTCCCAATCAGCGCCATGTGCCAGCATGACGGCCAACGTTGCGATGACCGTGTCACCGGCGCCAGACACATCAAACACTTCGC
>JFJP01034077.1_pt1 | contig 16425 bp, 14 predicted proteins | sample 431651 | NCBI WGS metagenome assembly JFJP01 (sample SAMN02602958, study PRJNA72255) | Microbial mat metagenome, whole genome shotgun sequencing project. | biome: fresh water; feature: sink hole; material: water; isolation source: purple microbial (photo- and chemosynthetic) mats found in... | reverse complement strand
CGCACCACGCCACCTCGCCGCTGCGGACCGACTCGTTGTCGCGCAGACGCCGCATCGAGGCCAGCCGCGCACCGTCGACCACCAGCGCATAGCGGGCCAGCAAAGTCCCCTGATCGTTTCGTCGTGCCTGAATGTGCCACAAAGGAGTGGTCGGTGGCACCAGGTTTCCGTTGGGAACACAGGTCAGCACCAGGTGTTTGCGGCGAAACTCGGGGTGGTCTTTGGTGACCAAACCACCGGCGAAGCCCGAGGGCCAGCGGTCCTCGTCGTACAGCCACAGCAACTTGCCCCGGGAGCGCTGTTTGTCGGCCAGCGCTTTCATGTGGGCCATAAACTCCAGCCCCAAGTACGGCGTGCGCAACCCCGTGCGGACGTGGGCATGAACGCCACCCATACCCATCTGGTCGAAGCGTTCGATCTGCTCTTCAAGCTGTTGGCGGTTCAGGGTGCCGTTCAGGCTCCAGAAAGGAGCGCCCCGGTACTCGGCGGGCGGGTTTTGGAAAAGTTTAACGAAGGCTTCGGCCTGGAAGGGTTTGCGCGAGGGTTGGTAGAGTTCCATCCGTCTATCCTGAGGTCACCGTTCCATCGGGTCGATTGGCAGGGGTGCCCATTACTGGTACGCTGTGACCATGCACTTTCTCCCCTTGGGGCAGCCACCCCAGTTGGTCCACACCTTTCGCACCTTTGGTCAGTCGGTTCACGGCCTGCGGGGTTCAGAACCGTACCGAAATGGCTTCTGGGTGCTGAATCTCTCGTCGGGTGGATCCGGGACCTTGGAATGGGACGGACACAGCCACCGTTTCCACGACGGTTGTGCGGTTCTGGCACCGCCCGACGTCGACCATGTGTACCATTTTGACAAGCCCACCACCAAAACCTACGCTCATTTCCGTTTGGAAGCCGGTGGCCCGGCGGCTCCATTCCCCGTCGTGCAAGACCTGGGGGAGAGGTTTTCCGAGTTCCAGGCGACGATTCTGGAGTGCCGCGCGCTGGCCACCGCGCAACCCGAGCGGGCGCAGGCCACGCTGTGGCACCTGTTGTGGCAGCTGACCGCTGGTCCGGCGGGCGGTGACGGCCCCCAGCACCATCCCGTGATTCTTCGGCTGATGGAATACCTGGAAGTTCACATTACCCAACCGCTCTACCCCGAGGTGATTGCCCTGCAGGTGGACTGCTCCGTGACGCACCTGAACCGCCTGTGCCGCTCGGCGTTCGGCTTGCCTCTGGCGGCTCACATTCGGCGGTTGCGGCTCGACCGGGCCGTGCACCTACTGGCCCACACCCGCACCCCGGCAGCCCAAATCGCCACGCAGGTGGGCCTTCCCGACCTTCAGCACTTCAACAAGCTGGTGCGCCGACACACCGGCAAAGCCCCCCGGAAGTTGCGTCGGGGATAGGCGAGAAATGCTACCTATCGTCGTGGAAGCGAAGAGAGATCAAACTGAGGACTTCTGAATCGACCCGGTAGACAAGGCGGTGTTCGTGGTCGCTGCAAACCCGATCGAGGTAGGTTTTGAGATTCTGCCAGAGATCGGAAGCTCGTGTGAGCGGGTTTTCCTACAAAAACCGCCGGTATTCTGATGCCGGTTGGCGCTGACTGAGGGCACGGGCCATGGCCAGAAAGTAGGGCGAGGTCTCAGCATAGAACGCTTTGTAGCCTTCGCACAGCCAGTTCAGCTTTCCTCCGGTGGCCGGCAGCAGGCGGTCCTTGGGGCAGGCCCCATGGCACAGGGGGAGAAAGCCGCAGATGCGGCACTCCTGGGGCAAATCAGCAGACTTGGCCTCTCCGAAGGCTTTTTGAAAGGGCGAATCGACCAGGGCCGACAGTGGCTGGGTGGCGAGATTGCCCAACCGGAAAGCGGGGTCCACGAAATGATCGCAGCTGAACACATCGCCGTTCTTCTCGACGGCCACGGCCCGCCCGCAGGTAGGGGCGTGGACGCACAGGCTGGATGGGTGACCGCAATAGAGGGCCAGCAAAAGGTCGAAATGCTGGACGAAAACCGTACCGACCTCGTGCTTGCGCCATTGGTGGAAGACGCCCGCCAGAAAGGTTCCCCACTGGGCTGCCGTTACCGACCGGAACGTAACCACCGTCACCGGGTCTGGCTCGACCAAGGGAATGAACTGCAAAAAGGTGGAGCCGATGGATTTCAGAAAGCGGTAAACGGCCAGAGGTTCGGCGCCGTTGACCGAGTTGACCACCGTGAGGGTGTTGAACTCAACCTTGGCAGCTTTGAGGTGATCGATGCCGGCCAAAGCCCGTTCGAGGGTGCCTTGGCCGCCCCGATCGACGCGGTACCGATTGTGAAGCTCGGGCGGCCCGTCAATGCTTACGCCGATCAGAAAGCCTTCGCGGTGGAAGAACCCTGCCCAATCCTGGTCGATCAGCACCGCGTTGGTCTGAAAGGCGTTTTGGATGGTCATTCCCGGCCTGGCATGCTTTTTCTGAAGGGCCACAGCGGTTTCGAAGAATTCCAGGCCTGCCAGGGTCGGTTCTCCTCCCTGCCAGGCAAAGGTGACTTCAGGGGTGTGCTGAGGTTGGGCTTCGATGTAACTCTTCACATACCGTTCCAGCAAGGCACGGCTCATCCGCCACTGCCCCATCGACTCCCCGGGGTACAACAGCCCGGCCTTGTCGAGGTAGAAGCAGTACTCGCAGGCCAAGTTGCAGGCCGGTCCGACGGGCTTGGTCATCGCGTGGAAAGGCAGTTTCATCCATGACCCGCAATACCGAAAATCATAATCACCCCGGAAATGAAAATCAGGGCCAGCATCAGAATCCCCAGCTTTCTGTCGGAGATTTTGACCGACATCCGGCTGCCATAGAAGACACCGGCAAAAGAACCCAGCGACATCAAGATGGCGGTCAGATAATCGACCTGGCCCCCAATTCCGTAGACAACAAAGTTGGCCAGCACCAAAACGGTGGCAATCAGGATGGAGGTGCCGACAGTCTGCCGGTTGCTGAGACCAAAGTACAAAGACAATACCGGTATGATCAGCACCCCTCCGCCGATCGACGTGGCGCCGATCAAGGCACCGATGATCAGGCTGAGGACCCAACCCACCACGCGGGGTTTGGGGCGGGGGTTGTCGGTCGCGGTCTTCTTCTTGAAGAAACTGTGAAGCAGAATGCCGAACGTCAGGGCGATGATGCCGATGACCAGCCACTTCAGAAACAATTGGAACTGAAGAATTTCTTCTTGGGCCGAACCTTGGTTCAAAAAGGCATTGATCAGCAAAGAACTGAGCAGCGTTCCCGGCAGGGCACCCGAAAGGAAGATCACTGTTGCCAGTCTATCAATGGTCTTGAGGCGGAAATGCTCGACAATGGCGTACGACTTGGTGATCAGCGAGTACAGGCTGGCGGTTCCGACGGCCACCGACGGCGCCACTCCCAGAATTCCGGTGAGCACGGGCATAATGAGCACGCCGCCGCCAATTCCCGATAGGCCGATAGCAAAGCCGATGATGGCACCGAACACCAGATCGAGAAGAAGGGGAATCAGGTCCATGGGGCGTCCTGGTTTTGAACGCGTTGCAAGGTGCGGCGAAGAATGGCCGCGTAATGGGCATCTTTTCCCAAAAGCCGCTCCGAAGGCATGGTCATGAACAGCACTCCTATCTGACCGTCCTGCAGAAGCGGCAGGGCCACGCGGCTGACACCAACACGCGTCTGAGCCTCGCCAAAAAAGTAGTCACCCCGCTTCGAGGCGGCGATGGCCCTGAGGGCGGCATCCTGAGTCTCAATCCGGCTGAAAGAGGAAGACAGCAACTGTTCATAGCGGATCCGGTCTGCCCCCCAAACGATATCAAGGATGGCCAGAGAACCCACGTGGTCGGCCTCGAAGTGGAGGGTTTGGCCCGGGGCGATGATGGTGACTGAGTTGTCACAGCTTTCGCTGGCGAGGATCTCGATGCGCTCGCCCGTGTGCAACCCGAAGGCTGCCGATTCCCGGGCCTCGGCCACGGCAGCCCGGACCGCCAACGCTGCCACCACGGAGATGTGGAGCTTAGCCCCCAAGACTCGGCCCCACGACTCCATCCGGGCAGCGGGGACGTAGCGGCCCTCGGCATCTTTACCGATATACCCTGAGCCGACCAGGGATGAGAGCAGCCGGTTCAGACTGGCATCCGAAATGGTCCCCAAGGTTTGTCTGATGTCGACATAGCGTTGGGGACGGGCCGACAAGACGAGAAACTCGACCACAGCCAGGCCCCGGTCGAGTGCAGGAATGATACTCACGCGAATCCTCACTCATATATGAATGTTGCTATTATTAATAATAGCATAATAAGGAAACGCGTCGTTGACAAGGGGTGCGCGGGAGCCGTCGGCGTCCGAAGAATCTCCACATAGTTCCAAAGAAAACCCTCGTATACAGAACCAGAAACGGCTTTTACGATGGACCCAGTGCAAAGGAGGTCCTATGAAACACTGGAAAAAGTACACCACGGCCTATCTGTTTCTCCTCCCGGCATTGCTGCTGATTTTCTCCATCAAGTACTTCGCCTTCTTCCTGGCCATTGTCGAATCCTTCTTTGAATGGAATGCCGTCAACGTCAACAAGTTCGTGGGGGTGGCGAATTTCGTGGAGCTTCTGGACGACGCCAAAGTGATCGCGGCCTTTGCCAACGTGACGGTCTATTCGCTGGCGAATCTGGCGATCAATCTGACCATGCCCCTTCTGGCGGCTCTCGTTGTTTTTCGAATCAAGGGAGAACGTTTCCGGAGTTTCCTGAAAGCCGGGCTAGTCATGCCGATGGTCGTGCCTGGAATGGTCATCATTTTGCTTTGGCGATGGATCTACCAGGGGAGCGATGGCATTCTCAACACCTTCCTCACTGTCAGCGGGTTCGAGTTCTTGACCCATAGCTGGCTAGCGGACACGGATACGGCGTTGGCCTCGCTGATCATGGTGGGCTTTCCTTGGATTGCCGGTCTGCCCTTTCTGCTTTACCTGGCAGGACTGATGAGCATTCCCACCGAACTGTTTGAGGTGGCAAAGATCGACGGCGTCAAAGGCTGGGCACGTTTCTTCCACCTCGAGTTGCCGATGATCGCCAGCCAATTGAAGCTCGTCCTCATTTACGTGCTGATCAACTCTTTTCAGATTTTCGAGCTGCCGTACGCCTTGACGGGCGGTGGCCCTGGTTACGCCACGATGTTCCCGGCCCTAGCCCTTTATGACCAAGCTTTCAACTACGGCCGGTTCGGTTACGCCTCGAGCATTGGAGTGGTTCTCTTTGTTGTTCTGCTCATCATAACTCTGTTCAACCAAACCTTCCTCAAGAATACCGAGACGGGTGACTAGGATGGCAACCATGAAGCACGCTGGTGGAATCCAGAGAATCGTTTTGAACGTGTCGGCTCTCATCCTCCTTGCGCTGACTTTCCTGCCTTTTTACCTGATGCTCGTGTCGACTCTGAAGTACCAGATGCAGATCTACGAGAATCCCTGGTACTTGACCATGCCGCTGCATTTTGACAATTACGTCCATGCCTTTGAGCGGGTTATCGGTCCCATTTCCAATTCGCTGATCGTCACGGGAATGGGGATTGCCTTCACCCTTGTCACGGCAACGCTGGCGGCCTATTCCTTTGCGAGATTCTCCTTCCCGCTCAAAAACTTGCTGTACGTCAGCATTATTGTTCTGCTCATGATTCCGGGCTTTGTGCTGTTGGTTCCACAGTTTATCCAGATCAAAAACATGGGTCTGTACAACACTTTCTTGGGTCAGGCTATTCCCCCGGCGGCTAATTATACGGCCTTGGGTGTGCTTTTGATGCGGGCGTTTTTTGAGGGTATCCCCAAAACGTTGCTCGAAGCGGCAGAGGTGGAAGGGGCGGGAGAGTTGAGAATTCTCACCGGGATTGTCTTGCCGCTATCCCTTCCTGTGGTTGCCATTACGTCAATCATGACCGGTCTGGCGATCTGGAATAACTTCATCTGGTCGCTGGTGATTACCAGAGGGGACACGGTGGTGCCTGTCATCCTGGCCATCGTCAACCTGGTGGGCGACGTCAACCAAGGCGACGGTTTGCGACTGGCGGGGTATGTCATCGCCTCGCTCCCCCTCTTGATCCTGTTTCTTCTGGCAACAAAGCCATTTATCTCGGGAATGACGGCCGGTGCCGTGAAGGGTTGAATTTTGAAGTCATGCAAAGGAGGCAGAGCATGAAAGTTTTCGGAAAAGGTTTTGCAGTTCTGATCTGTTTGGGAATGGTACTGGGTGTTCAAGCGGTTTCCGCCCAGGCGGCAAAGACCGGGACTTCCATTTCAATGGTTCTGGAGGGGTCGGATTCGGCAACAGCCAATAAACTGGATGCCTTGTACAAAGGAATTCTGGCAGACTATGAGAAGGTCAGCGGCAACAAGGTCGAGTTTGTCTTTGTCCCGGACAAGGATTACCGTACTTGGACGGTGATTCAACAAGCCGCAGGCAACCTTCCGGAAGTGAGTTCCACGAGGCTGGCTTGGGCGTGGGAGGACTACGATAAGGGTGTGGTCCAAAGCGTGGATTCCTTCTTGGCCAAAGAATCGCCCTACGCCAAGGGACAGAAATGGGGAGACACGTTCGTCAAGTCTTTGATGGCCCAGAGCGTCGATCCTACCTCGAAATCCTATGTGTCGGTCCTTCGGTCGGTCACAGCCGTCCGCATCCTCTACAATAGAGAGCTCTTCAAAAAGGCGGGAATCGCCAAGGAACCCACGACGTGGAAGGAGTTCATGGACGCCTGCAAGAAATTGCAGGCCGTTGGTGTCACCCCCTTCGCTTTTGCCATGCAAGGCGGAGCCCAATTCACCAGCTGGATGCTGACAACGCTTTTTGGACAACTGGACAAAGAGCTGCGCGATATCATGGACGTCGACAAAGACAAGATGATTTCCAAGAACGAGCTGGCCAGAGCGACCGACCTCAACCTCATTGATTTCTCGAAATATCCTTTCAAAGAGGGAATGGCTCTGCTGAAGGACTTTTCGAAGTACTGGAACAAGGATTTCAACGCTGTCGATCCCAAGGGTGCGCAGCAGTTGTGGCTGACGGGACGGGCGGCGATGATGCTGGCGCAGGTGGGCGACCTTGTTATTGTTGATTCGATGCAGGGGCGCAACTTCACCTACGGGGCCATTCCCTTGCCCATGGTGACCAAAAGCACCCATCCCCAGGCGATGGAAATGTCGGTGATGCTGGGTGGAGCGGCCAACGAATCGTGGGCGATTTCGAAGTCTGCCAAGGGTGCAAAACTGGATGCGGCCATCGACCTGGCCATGTACCTGACCTCTCCTGCGATTCAGGGCCGTCTTGCCAAGGGTGCCTACACGATGCCTGTCCTGACAAACGCCGAGCTGCCCGAAAACCTCAAAGGGTTCACCATTCGTGATAATGAAGATATCCGTAGGTCCAACTACACGGGGCCGGTGATCTCCAATGAGTTTTCTTCGTTCATTACCATGAGCATGCAGCTGTACCTGACCGATAAAACCGATATCGCAACGCATTCAGCCGCGCTCAACAAGGAATGGAAAAAGGCCATGGCGGCGGCCAAGACGACCGCCAACTGGAACGAAGCGAACAACTACGATATCAAGATCAAGAAATAGAAGGAAAACTCGATGAATGGCAAGCCGAATCTGCTGCTGCTGATGTGCGACCAACTTCGGGCCGATGCTCTGGGCTGCTATGGCAATACTCTTGTCAAAACGCCCAACATCGACCGACTGGCGAAGCAAGGTGTGTGTTTTAACCGTGCGTACAGCCAGACACCAGTCTGCATTCCGGCTCGGCATGCCATGATTTCGGGTAAGAACGCCTTCGAACTGGGCCTGTCGGAAAATGTCGATCGGCACCCATCCATTCCCAATCCGCTGGCGAAAATGGTCCGCAACGCGGGCTATTCGACCACAGCGGTGGGAAAGATGCACTTTCTTCCGGTACGGGAACACTTCGGCTTCGACAGGATGTCCTTGTCCGAGGAAATCCCCGAGAACCTCAACGACGATGAGTACCTGCAGTTCTTGAAGAAAAGTGGTTACGGGCATGTCATCGAGCCCCATGGAAAGCGAAGCAAGACGTACTATGTCCCTCAGACCTCACAACTGCCCGAGGCCTTCCACACCAGTGCCTGGACGGCCGATACCAGCTGCGACGTCATTCGGGCGAATCGGAACCGGCCGTTCTTTTTGTTTTCTTCCTACATCAAACCTCATCCGCCGTTTGACCCCTGCCAGCCCTACGATACGATGTACAACCCGCTCGAAGTCCCCTTGCCCGAGGGGTGGGACAATGAGCAAGTGCCCCTGGATGACATCATCCTGGTGCAGAACGGCTACAAGGTGGATGGTGCCAAAAACATCACCGCGGAAAGGCTGAGGCAGATCCGGGCCCATTACTATGGGTCGATCAGCCAGCTGGACAAGCAGATCGGCAAGCTTCTGGACACTTTGGAAGAGTGCGGTCTGACCGAAAAGACCCTGGTGATTTTTACCTCCGACCATGGCGAAATGCTGGGGGACCACGGGGCCTTTGGCAAACGGACCTACTATGAACAGTCGACACGAATTCCCTTGATTGTCAGCCAGCCGGGAACCCTGCCCCAAGGCGAGCGGCGGGACCAATTTGCCATTCTCCAGGATATCTACGCCACTCTTGTCGCTGCGGCAGGGGGAGAGATTCCTCCCGATGTCTGCGGTGTGGACCTGCTCCCCGCCTGCCGGAGTCCTGGGCACCCCACGCGGGAGCAAGTGATTGGCGAGTATGGGTTTGACCGCAACAGAAAGTTCATGCTCAGGAAAGGGAACTCCAAGTACATCTTCTGGGCCAACGGGGCGCGTGAGGCTCTGTTCGATCTGGAGAAAGACCCCCAGGAGTTCGATAACCTTGCGCCGCAGCATCCGCAGCTTTGCCGTGAATACCAAAAGGAGCTGGTACGCTACTACGAGGGCCTCGATTTCCAGGATGCCTTGGACGGCCCGGCCTTGAAGAGCTATTCCTATCAGGCTGCTGTTGTCGGCACCTTCCTAGACCAATACCCCCATTGGCAGGAACAATAGGGGGATGTACCGCGTTCTGATCGCCGATGATGAGGCTTGGATCCGTAAGAGTCTCGTCCACATGATCGACTGGGCTGGAAAAGGCTTGGAACTGGCCGGCGAAGCCAGTGATGGCCAGGAAGCCTTCGATCTGGTGGCAGAAGACCCCCCGGATATTCTGATCGCCGATGTGCGGATGCCAGGTTATGACGGATTGCACCTCGCCGAGAAACTCCTTGCTCTGAACCCTCTTCTTCAGGTGGTGATCGTCAGCGGTTACGACGAGTTTGACTACGCCCGCAGGGCCCTTCGTGTGAACGCCATCGCGTACTTGCTCAAACCCATCGATGCAGTGGAATTGAGTTCCGCCCTGCTGAGGGCAAGGAAGACCTTGGACTTGGCCCGAGAGAACCAAGATCTCAGGGGCCGTATCCCGTACCTGGCGCGCAAGCTGGCCTCGGATGTTCTGGAACGCGGTGATGCCGCGTCCGCAGCCCGGTTCGACCAATGGCTGATGGCCCAAGGCTGGGAGAACTCGTCTTCGATGGCCTTGGTGCTGGAGTTCGATCGCAGCGGGTATGACTTTGGGTCCTTTGCGCAGATCGTAGAGTCACTCGCCGAAGCTCAGTTCGGGCGAAAAACGAGGATGATCCTCTATGAGGGAAAGGATTCCCTGGCCCATGGGGTGGCCACGCTCAGCCCCGAGGGACCCACGCGGGAGGACTATCTTCGCCGGCTCTCCCGAGCGCTGACCTTGGGGAATGTGCTCAAAGCAAGCATCTTTGCCGGCGATGCCGCGACCTCCTCCAGAGAATTGGCCGCCTCGCACCGGCAGGCTGAACGGATGCTCGAGACACGAACCGGGAGCGCCCAGGCGACCACGGTGCCCTTTCCGGTTGAGTTGCAGAAAGACTTGGTCGCCTCCATCCTCCTGGCCGACGAGAAACGTTTCCAATCCAGTACGGAGAAGGTGGGACTGCATTTTTCTGAAACGCCGGAAATCCCGTTTCCTACCATCCGTGTTTTTTTCCACTCGGTTGTTTCGGATATCATCAAGTCTATCCTCGACAGGGAGCATTTTGCCACGCAGATTGTCGAAGAGGGGTTGGACTTCTGTTCGCGGCTGTACGAATACCATGACCTGCCGGCTCTGACCGACTGGCTTGGCAGGTACGAGCAGAGTGTCAGGGCGCATTTGCTGCTTTCCGGGCCCATCAACGTCCGAAAGGTGGTCGATGAGGTGGCGAAGTACCTGGAACAGAACCTCCAGGAAGCGCTTTCTCTCAACAGGGTTGCCTCCCTTTTTCGGGTGAACTCGAGCTATTTGAGCACCATGTTCATGAAACACAAAGGAATCGGCTTCCTGGAGTACCTGACTCGGTTGCGGATGGGCCGGGCGAGAGAGCTATTGACCGACTCGGACGCGACGGTCAGCAGTATTGCCGCGCAGGTGGGGTATGAGGATGTCCGCTATTTTGGGAAGGTTTTCAAAAAGAGCGAAGGTTGCATGCCGTCCGAATTCCGAAGGCGTTAGGAACAAGTCATGAGTGCATTCCGCGCCCGGTGGGGAGGGTGGTTTCAGAAGATGGTATTGAGCTTCATGCTCTCTTCCATTCTGCCCTTGGTGTTCTTGAGCTACGTGACCTTCTCGGAATACCGGGCGAGCATCGAACAGGCAACCCTGAAGTACCGGTCCGAGCTGATGAGTCTGTTCAGTGAAAAGACCGATGCCTTTCTGAGGCAGCTGGACACTCTTTCCATGACGGTCTTTCAAGATCAGGCCCAGCGGCTGATTGAGGACCTCCAAACGCTCCCTCCGCTGGAGCGTATCCAGTCCATTCTGGAGCTCGACAGCCTCTGGAAAAGACAAATCGACTTTCATGGATTTTCCCATCGTCTCAAGGGAGTCTATCTCCTTGATGTTCAAGGACACGTCATCTTTGACGGAACCGGGTTGATTCTGCCCCAGGTCGGTTACGCCGAGTATCCGCCCTTTATCAGCTTCCAACAAAGCCAGAAGAACAGCGCCTTGATGCCTGGTCCTGGTTACCTCGAGAGATCTGAGATGGTTTACCTGCGGGCGATCAGAAAGGTGGCCACTCCTGTTCAAGAACTGGGGTATGTCGCCCTGGTCTTTGGAATTGATCAGGTCGCTGCGAACCTTTCCCAATTTCAGATTGACCCGGGCAGCCGCCTTTCCATCGTCGACGACGCCGGAATGATCCTGTTCGATTCCGATAAGAGCCAGATGGGGCGTCCGGCTGAGCCGTCCCAGGTCCTGGAACAGAACCGTTTGGTGTACACCACGGTGGGAAGCGAGGGCCACCGGCAGCTTGTCTGTACGTTCCGTTCGGAGTTTTCGGGCTGGACCATCAAGACCTACGATTCCGTCGACTACCTGATGCGCGATGCGACCACCTTGATGGGAAGCGTGATTTCTATCACGGCCGCAGCAGCGCTGCTTGCCATTGCTGTTTCACTGGTGTTGGCCCGGGGGCTACTGCAACCTGTCCGAAGGCTACGGGAAGCGATGTGGAAAGTCCATGGCGGCGATCTTCGGGCCGACGTCGACCTTCGTTCGCAAGATGAGATCGGAGAGCTGGGCATGGTCTTCAATGAAATGCTTCAGCGGATCCGGCACTTGGTCGACGAGGTCTATACCACCCAGCTGAGGGAGAAAGAGTCCCAGCTGGAGGCGTTGCAGGCCCAGATCAACCCGCATTTTCTGTACAACACCCTGGAAAACATCCGGAGCATTGCCAACCTTGAGGGCATCACTTCGATCGAGCGCATCGCCAAGTCGATGTCGCGGATGATGCGCTACAGCATCAAGCCGGGGGGCCCCTATTCAACGCTGGGAGAGGAGCTGGACCACATCCGGGACTATCTCGAGATCGTCACCATCCGGTTTGAGGGAAAAATCGAGACCCAAATCGAAGTGGCGCCCGAACTGGAACCCTGTCGGATCGTCAGGCTGGTTCTCCAGCCACTTGTCGAGAACAGTGTCCACCATGGTTTGGGTCTGAAAAGGGGGAAGGGTCGTCTACGGGTTGCCGCGACCCTAGAGACCACCGATCTTCTCTTGGTCGTGGAGGATGACGGCGTCGGAATGGACGAGGCAACCCTCTCCCGCCTTAACGCTTCCTTCTCGCCCAAGGCTCAAAACAACAGCAAGTCGCGGGGAGAAACCGGTGTCGGCCTGGCAAACGTCCATGGGCGTATCGCGATGTACTTTGGCGAGGGCTATGGACTGAGCATCGAGAGCAAGCCGGCTCTGGGAACCAAGGTAACAGTCCGCATCCCCTACATGGCCCCTGCCCCATCGGACCAGCCCACCCGTGGTATGCTTCCCCTATGATTCACCACCTACCCTTTGGACGAACCGGCCATACCAGTTCACAGGTTCTTTTCGGCGCGGCCGCTTTGGGCGCCGTGACCCAGACCCAAGCTGACGTGGCGATGGAAACCGTGCTCCGGTTCGGCCTCAACCATATCGACACCGCGGCCGGTTACGGTGACGCAGAATTGCGCCTCGGCCCTTGGATGGAACACTCGCGTGCGAAGTTTTTCCTGGCAACCAAGACCGACAAGAGGAGCTACCGCGAGTCCAAGGCGCAGATCCAGCAATCGCTGGAACGACTGCGCACCAACCAGGTCGACCTGCTCCAGCTGCACGCCGTGGTCGACCAGGCCGAATGGGACGAGATTTTCGCCCCCGGCGGCGCGCTCGAGGCGGTGATCGAGGCCAAGGCCCAGGGGTACACCCGGTTTGTGGGCATTACCAGCCACTCGCTCGGGGCCGCGCAGATGCACCTGAGGAGCCTCGAGCGCTACCCCTTTGATTCCGTTCTGTTGCCGTGGAACTTCATGCTGGCCCAGAACCCGCAGTACGCGGCCGACTTCCGCGAACTCACCGCGGTCTGCCAACAGCGCGGCGTGGCGTTGCAGCTGATCAAGAGCAATCAGAAGGCCAAATGGAAGGAGGGCCAGGAGCGGTTTGCCAGCACCTGGTACGTTCCCTTCCAGGCCCAAGCCTCCATCGACAAGGCCATCGGCTGGGTGCTGGCCGACCAACCGGCGTCGTTCTTGCCCTCGTCGGGCGACGTGACGCTGCTGCCCAAGTTCCTTGAAGCGGTCAGTCGGTTCGACCCGGCGCAGGCACCCTCCCGCGCCGAACTGGCCGAGCTGATCCGCGCCGAAGAAGGCGAACCGCTCTGGCCTTAGCGCGCCGAGTTTAGCGGTAGGCCGGCATCATCGTTCCATGCGCCGCGATCAAGTCATCGCACAGCGCGCGGATGTCGTCGAGGCTCAGTTCGGCCGCCGTGTGGGGGTCGAGGTACGCGGCGTGGTAAACGTCGTCCTTTTTTCGGCTGAACGCGGCTTCCACGGTGAGAATCTGCGGGTTGATGTTGGTGCGGTTGAGCGCCGCCAGGTGCTCGGGCAGTTTTCCCACAAAAGTGGGTTGCACGCCGTTGCGGTCCACCAAACAAGGCACCTCCACCACCGCTTCGGACGGCAGGTTGGTGATCAGCCCGTGGTTGAGCACATTGCCGCCGATGCGGTAGGGCACGTCGGTCTCCAGCGCCTCGATAATGTACGAGCCGTACTCGTGCGTGCGTTCGTGGGTCAGCGCGTGGTTGCCCAGCACGTCGTCGCGCATTTTGGCCCAGCCCGCGATCTGGTTCACGCAGCGTCGGGGGTACTCGTCGAGGGGAATGTTGAACTGCTCGATGAGCTGCGGGTAGCGCGCCTTGATCCAGTACGGGCTGTACTCGGCGTTGTGCTCCGACGACTCGGTGATGTAGTAGCCGAAGTGGCGCATCAGCTCGAAGCGCACCATGTCGCCGTGCTTGGCCGCCCCCGCCACCAGGGCCGCGGCGTTTTTGGCGGCGGCGCGGCGTTTGATCTCGGGGTACAGGTCGGTCTCGCCGTCGCGGATGGACAGCAGCCACGCCTGGTGGTTGATGCCGGCGATCTCCCACTTCAGCTGCTTCACGCTCTTGTCCATTTCCAGCTGTTCCAGAAGACCGCTGGCGCACACCTGCACGCTGTGGCATAGTCCCACGGTCTTGATGCCCCGGCGCAGCAAGGCCATGGTGAGCATGGCCATGGGGTTGCTGTAGTTCAAAAACCACGCGTGGGGACAGACCTCCAGAATATCGTCGGCGATGTCCATCAGCACCGGAATCGTGCGCAAACCGCGGAAAATACCGCCGATGCCCAGCGTGTCGCCGATGGTCTGGCGCAGGCCGTACTTCTTGGGAATCTCAAAATCGATCACAGTGGAAGGTTCGTAACCGCCCACCTGGATGGCGTTGACCAGGTAGTCGGCGCCCCGCAACGCGTCCTTGCGCTGGGCGACGCCGTGGTGAGCGGTGACCTTCGCGCGGCCGCCGTTCAGGTTGCGGTTGAGGGTCTGCACCATCTGCAGCGATTCACCGAGGCGGGTGGCGTCGATGTCGTACAGCGCGATGACGAGGTTACTGACCCGGCTTGCATGAATCTTACGAGGCATACTTGATAGCCGGGTCCAAAAAGTAGCGTTGGATTCGAGCTGGGCAGGACTCCAGGAGTGCCATGTGAGCCTTGGCATTCTCCCCCAGGGCTTTCTTGGTTCTGACCGGAGATTTCGATCCGACACCGTACTTCAGGTCGGCATTCAGGTGTTCGTCAGGGTTGAGATCCGGGCTGTAGGAAGGCAGGTAAAAGAGCTCAATCCTGTCCTTTTTTCCTTCCAGCCACTCTTTGACCAGCTTGCTGTGATGCACCCTCAGGTTGTCGAGAATCAGAAATACCTTGCGCTCCGCACCGAGGATAATTCTGTTCAGGAACTCGATGAACCGGTCAGAGTTGACGGCTCCTTCAACGATCATCCACGACACCTTGCCTTTGTTCGTGATGGCAGAAACCATGCTCAGGTTCTCGTAGTTCGCGGTTGCCTTGACCACCGGTGTTTTGCCGATAGGAGCAAACCCCCGACCGCGCACATCAGAAGATCTCAACCCTGTTTCATCACCCCAATAGATCTCCGCATCTTCTTTCTCAGCAAGCACTTTGATCGCTGGGTAATCCTCTTCGAGCCACTTCTTGACGGCCTCGGGCCGGCGTTCAAAAGCAACCTTTGCTGGCTTCTGCGGAGTGAAGCCCCAGCGGTGAAGGTACGATCCGACGGTTCGGACCGCCAGTTCGATCTCCAGTTCTTTCAGGATCAGTTCCTTCACTGCTCCGCGGGTCCACAGAGCAAAATCCAGCTTCAGCTGATCCGGGCACTTGTCGATGATCTTCTTGCGGATCGACGCTTCCTGCTCAGGCGTCAAACTGCGGCCTTGGCCCAAAAAGTGCCCTATTCGCTTACCCGCAAGAATCCCCTCTCCCTCACGCTTGTAACTGCTCCAGATCACGCTGATTGTCGGACCGGCAAGACCCGTGGCCACCGAAACATCCCCTGCGCCGTTCTTCCTTGACTGCCAAACTTGCCTTCCGGCCATCAATCCTTTCCATTCCCCAAGTATAGCATGAAATGTGAAATCATCGTACCGGGTCAGTAACGGGGTCGAACGGCTTCCAGAACAGGTTGCGGTCTCCCTTGCGGTGCTTGGGCAGCGTATCGCGCGCCTCGGGCAGTTTGTAGGCTTTGCGGCGGTAGCCCCGGCGTTCGGGATCGCTGGCGCAGGCGATCTGGTAGTCCTGCATGGCCGCAAACACCCGGGGCAGTTGGTCTCGGTCGGGGTACACATCGAGCCCCGAGCCTTCGAGAGCCAGGAGAAACTGGTGCGTGGCTTCGAGCGTGCTCAGGCAGTGCTCGTGAGGCTGGCGTTTGATCACGAACCGGCTCTTTTCGGTGGGCGTGAACAACAGCTTGTCCAGACTTTGCAGACTGGGGCTCAGCTTAAGCATCTTTTTGGCGCAGGCCCAGGTGCCGTCGAGCAGAAACACCACCAACCGGCGCCCTGCGAGGTCGGCCGTGGTCAAAGCGCCCTCGGACACGTTGCGGGCCCCTTCGGCAGGATAGAGCAGCACAGGGTAGTTCGCCGGATCGGCGATCAGGGCCTGGACGGCCGGGTTGTCGTCAAAATTGATGCCCATTTCGATCACACTGTCGGCCAGGCTCAGCGCGGTAAGCCGGCCGGTGCCGTTTTTTTCGTGTTTGAACTCTTTGGGGTGCATCAGAAACACAAACCGCGTGCGCACGGCCATGGTGGTGATTTCGCCGCACCAGCACCGTTCCTGGGGCCAGAAACACCGCCAGCAAAACTCGCGCTGTGGCCGCTCTTCGTCGGTCAAGCCTCGCCCTCAACCACGGGAATCAGTTCGGCCTCGGCCCGGGCCGACGCGAGGGTGAGCCTGTAAATGGTGGCCAGCGCCGACCAGAGTTTCTCTTGCCGCA
>JFJP01018676.1_pt1 | contig 16426 bp, 11 predicted proteins | sample 431651 | NCBI WGS metagenome assembly JFJP01 (sample SAMN02602958, study PRJNA72255) | Microbial mat metagenome, whole genome shotgun sequencing project. | biome: fresh water; feature: sink hole; material: water; isolation source: purple microbial (photo- and chemosynthetic) mats found in... | reverse complement strand
CATATCCTTCCGCTACCGTCAGCATCACGCCCAGCCGTGGTACATCCGGCATTCCGTCCGCGAACTGGAACGAGTGATCGCACAGGATCAGGCCCGCCGCCGTGAAGCGGTAGCCATTTTCGACCTCGAAACGCCCGTCACCCTTGCCGCAGGCATACGACACTCGGCTGGTCAGGACAATGTCCTTGCCAACGACTTTCCGTTCCACGTTCTCCACGTTTGGGGTCAGTGCATCATATCCTGCCAGCATCCAGCGGCCCAGTGGTTTCCACTTGGCTTTCCATTGATCCGCCTTTCCTTTGACACCATCGTTGTCCAGCGGCCCGCGCCAGAGGTTGAAGGTAGGCCCGGCGGTCAGCACCGCCTGACCGTTCAGACGGACGGTGCAGATGGCTCCGGTCTGTTCATCAATCATGGCATCCACGCCGCTTCCACCCAGTCGTAGCAGTGCGCCGTCCTGGTCGACCGCGGCAGCTCCCCGTGACTTGGCTACCGCCGCGGCTGATGGCAGGGCTTCCTCGCCAGCAAACGGCAGCAGGAATTGTTCGTGCGCCACCTCATGCCCCTTGCCACCCCAAGGCTCTTTCCCGCGCGTCTTGAAGGAAATCCGCAGATAGGCCTCTTCGCCTGCCCGCATCACCGGTTGCTGCAACGGGAGTTTTACCGTCGTTCCGCTCTGGGGGGCAAGCTTCATCGCCGGCAGATTTCCCTGCTGCACGCGACGGCCATCCACCTCCACGGTCCATGCCCCTTCCAGCCAGTCCATCGGGCGGAAGAAATTCGCATTGAAAATGTTGATCTTACCGGTGGCGAGGTCGCCTGCGGTGATCCAGACCGGCTGTGCGATCTTCTTGAACTCATGCATTTGCGGCTTGATCGTGCGATCCGGCATGATCATTCCGTTACAGCAGAAATTCACATCGTTGGGTTCGTCTCCGTAATCGCCCCCGTACGCCATGAACTCGCGGCCGGTGCGAGCATCGGTTTTGCGGATGCCCTGCTCGATCCAGTCCCAGATAAAACCGCCTTGCAGTCCCGGATGCGCATAAATGGCATCCCAGTAATCCTTCAGGCAACCGCACGAATTGCCCATGGCGTGTGAGTATTCGCACATAATGAACGGGCGACGGTTGTCGTAGCCAGGCATTTTCGGGGTCTGTTGGGCAAACGCGACCAATTGGTCAATCGCCGGATACATCGGGTTGTGCATATCGTTCGAACGTTCACCGCCCTGATCATAGCAGTTATGCGACTGCTTCCATGCCATTTTCACCGCCCCTTCGTTGTGCAGCACGCGGCTGTTGTCATAGCTCCGGACCCAGTCGGCGGCAAGATCGTGGTTCACGCCATAACCCGACTCGTTACCCAGGCTCCACGCGATCACCGAGGGATGATTCTTGTCACGCAGCACCATCCGTTGCACACGCTCAAGAAACGGTTTGCGCCAGCGCGGATCGCGACAGAGCGAGCTATAGTTGGCATGCGATTCGATATTCGCCTCGTCGACGATCAGGATCCCGTATTCATCACACAGGTCCAGCCACATCGGATCGTTGGGGTAGTGCGACGTGCGCACCGCATTGAAGTTGAACTGCTTGAGCAGGCGGATCTCCTCCAGCATCTTCTCGCGGGGCACCGTCTTGCCCTGATCAGGGTCGTGGTCATGCCGGTTGACGCCTTTGATGTAGACCGGCTGGCCGTTGAGCAGCAGCTCGCGGTCCTTCACCTCCACGCGACGGAAGCCAACACGGCAGGAGGTGTGTTCGACGGCCTTTCCGTCCGGTGTCCGCAGCGTGACCACCAGCGTGTAGAGATTCGGGCATTCATCCGACCATAGCGAGGGACGCTTGACCGGTACCACGATCTCTCCCTGATAGTACTGCTTACGATAGGAATCCGAGATGGACACCGATGGCAACGTCTTGAACACTGGGATACCCGCTGCATCGCAAAGTTGAACCTCCACGGTGTGCGAACGCCGCGGCTCTGCAGGGCGTAGATCGGCATCGGGTTCAGTGGTGAAATTGATCGATGTGTTCACGCGCAGGGTGGCGGCCTTGCCATCGGCACCCGCTTCGCCCCTGGCAAAAATATCCTCGATGTAGACGGAGGCCGTACTGTAAAGGCGAACACTGCGGTACAGGCCAGCCATCCACCACTGGTCCTGATCCTCTACATACGAACCGTCACTGTAGCGGATGCAGACCACGGCCAGCAGATTCTCGGCCTCCTTTAGGTGCGGGGTCAGGTCAAACGCCGCTGGCAACCGGCAATCCTTGCTCATCCCGATGAACACACCGTTCAGATAGACACAGATACAGCTTTCGGCACCGCCGAGTTCGATCACGGTACGCCGGCCGCTCCAGCCTTCCGGCAGGGAAAACCGTGTTCGGTAGAGTCCCGTCGGGTTGGCATTTGCCGGCACCTGCGGCGGGGTATTCTCAAACGGCATGATGACGTTCGTATAATGCGGCTTATCCCAGCCCTGCATCGTCCAGTTACCGGGAACGGTAATCGCGGACCAGTTTCCGCCGACGTCCGGTGCGAGGTCCGCGGAGGGCACTTCGGATGGACTGTTGAAATAACGAAATTCCCACTGGCCGTCGAGAGACTGTACCCACGGTGATTTCCCGGGGTTTCCCGCCTGGGCCTGTGCGACGGTTTTATAAGGGGATAGTGTGGCCCGCATCGGCAGCCGGTTCAGCTCCGTCAGTTCCGGAAGCTCCCAGAATCTAGGAAATAAAAAATTATCCATACATTTCTCCCTTTTCACTCTAGGCCTTCTGCGGTACTGGCAACGGACGATTCATTGCTGGTTTGGACGACGGGCGAGAATATATCACTGGAAACGGTTGCGGTAAAGTAGAAGATTCGACTGACATCAACAGCTCTTGCTGTTTGGAAAGTAAAATTTGTTGCCTATCAAAGTGGCTTCCAGGCTGCACAGTATTTTGTCGAACGAGGGATGAAGAAACTTGCTTTCATATCCGGTGACACGCTACCCGCCAAGGTTCGACGTGAAGCCCTCCATGTGCTGGGCAACGTGATGGCTTGGACGTACTCAATGCCAAGAAATAAAGTCGCTCGTATGATGGTGCTAACGGGTGGATTCCTGTACGCTTTGGAAAATGGGTGCGCGTCATTCGGTTGCGGGATACACTAAACAATTTTGACTGGACGGATGGACCTTTCGCTGACAGTGTAAAGCGTGTTGAAGTGCAAGTATTTTACCGGATAGTAATTTAGAAAGGTCATTGCATGAATCAAACGATTACCTCTAAGGACAAAGCCGTTATTCGTGAGTTAGCCGTGCAGTACGCTGAACTTGCCAATGGTGAGCAGAATCGCATGTCGTTGGTTCGTTGGCGTAATCTCAACAACTTAAAGTCTGATCGACCGCTGGTCTTCTGTAATGTCTATCATCTGCTTCCAGAGATTGATCCGCATCTGCCGGCCTTGCAGGTTGAGAACAAATCGCTGCGGGAGGTGGAGCGCTGGTTCCGGCGTGCCCTGTGGAGCGCAACGCTGGGAGACGACCGTTACGTTGATCCATGGTTCACTGTACGGGCCGAGATGTATACGCAGGCCGAGGGCATCTTTGGTATCGCCCCCGAGACGGTGCATGACGACCAAAGCCGCGGCTGGCGCCATATGCCGGTGCTCAAGCGCATGGAGGATCTCGACAAGCTCAGGGCAACCCCGCACCGGGTGCTGGATCCGGATCCACCCCTGGCCCGGATGCTGGACGATATTTTCGGGGACATCCTGCCGGTACATCGCAATCGCGTCAGCATCTATCATTGCTGGAATGGCGTGATCGGTCCGTCCGCCGGTGAGTTGTTCGGGCTTGAGGAGCTTATGCTGGCGCTTTACGAGAGCCCGGAGATGGTCCATCGGTTCATGGCGTTTGCCCGCGATGCCATCATCGATAGTTTCAAGGCCTGTGAAGCGGCGGGCGATTGGAGTCCGGCGGACTACTGGTATTACAATACCCCACCGCAATGCGATGCCCTGCCGGATCCGCAGGCGGGTCTTTACGGTGCCCGGCTCAAGGATCTGGTCGGGTTCGGGCATGCCCAGGAGTTCGAGTCGGTCAGTCCATCTATGTTCGAGGAGTTTTTGCTCGACTACCAGCGCCCGATTCTCGATCTGTTCGGGCGCGTCAGCTACGGTTGCTGCGACACTCTGGAAAGCAAGATGGATGCGCTAAGTCGGCTTCCCAATCTGACCAAGATCACGGCGGGACCGCTTGCCGATCCGGCCCGATATCCCGGGCGTTTCGGCAGTCGCACGGTCATCTCCTGGCGTCCGGTGACCACTCTGATGGTCAGCGAACGTCTAAATGAAGAGGCTCTGCGACGGCAATTCCGGGAAGGCTTTGAAAAGCTCAAGGGCTGTCATGTCGAACTCCACATGCACGACCTGATGACCGTTCGTGGCGATATTCCCCGTATCTTCCGCTGGACGCAGATTGCCCGCGAGGAGGCCGATTGCGCGTGATGGGTGATGTGATTGTTTGCTCTCAATACTGCCGTGATCGTGGCCGGTGATGTTGGCGATATTGCGAGGCTGATAAAAAAAGGAGAGTCGATGAAGCGCTGGAATTCGGAACAGGCACAGGCATGGGGACGGAAACAACCTTGGTTTTTCGGGGCGAACTTTATGCCCAGCACGGCAATCAACCAGTTGGAAATGTGGCAGGCGGAGACCTTTGACCCTGTGACCATAGAGCGCGAACTGGGTTATGCCCAGGGGATTGGTATGAACATTATGCGCGTCTACCTGCACGATTTGTTGTGGGAACATGACCGAGATGGATTTGTCGAACGCATCGATCGCTATCTGGCGATTGCCGATAGCAAGTGCATCAAGACGATGTTTGTGATATTCGACGATTGCTGGAATCCCGACTTTGCGCTCGGACAGCAGCCAGCGCCCAAACCCTATACACATAACTCCGGGTGGGTGCAGTCGCCCGGCTACAGGATTGTCGAGGATCCCTCGCAGTGGTCAAGACTGGAGCGCTACGTCAAGGAGCTGCTGGGCCGGTTCAAGGCGGATCCGCGAATCGCGGTCTGGGATCTCTACAACGAACCCACGAATTCCGTAGGTGATCCCTTCACGGGAACTCGTCGGCCCACGAATTCCATCCCGTTCCTGAACGCGGTATTCGAGTGGGCACGCAGTGTTGATAGCCTGTCGCAGCCGCTAACGGCAGGCGTCTGGCTGGATATGGACGAGGGCGGCTGGCTGGACCGAAGAGATGTGAACCAGTGCTTTCTGGATCTTTCCGATATCGTGACGTTCCACGCGTATATGGCCCCGGAAAAGGGGCTGCTGGATCGGATTGAGAAATGCAAGGCAGCCGGGCGTCCGCTCATCTGCACCGAGTGGCTGGCGCGGGGGCACGGCTCAACCGTCGCCGACTGTCTGCCGGTCTTTCGCAAGCATTGCGCGGGGGCGATCAACTGGGGATTGGTTTCTGGAAAAACGCAGACCATTTATCCCTGGGGTTGGAGCGAGGAAAAGGGCGAGCCATCGGCCTATCACCACGACCTATTCAACCCGGATGGCTCGTTGCTTCACCCGAACGAACTGAATGATCTGCGGAGCGAAAGCTTATGATGACAACAGTGAATGCACAGGATTATGGCACTATAGCTGATAATTCCTAGGGAACGTAGTATTTGCTAATATACCATAGAGGCACTTGCAGCATTCTTGTCAACTTGACAATCAATACGTTGTTTATTCATATTGATGCCCATCGGGGTCAGGTAGCGGTACATCAGCGAGAAGCTTTACTGGGTGCTGCATGCCCCACGCCAGACCGGCAAGACGACCTTCCTGATGATATGATTCGTTTAAAGTAAGGATCGATTGATGAATATGCATATACAGCAGATGCAACCGCAGGATCTGGCGTTCTGTTTCGATCACGCCCGTCGCGAGGGCTGGAATCCGGGGCTCCACGATATGGATACGTTCTATATGACTGACCCGGCAGGGTGGTTCAAGGCGGTTGATGGGGAGTACCGGATGATCGGCTGCATTTCCGCCGTGGCGTATGATCAGACCTTCGGTTTTGTCGGTTTTTATATCGTCACCCCGGAGCACCGCGGGGGCCGTGTCGGCATCGAGCTTGGGCACCGTGCATTGGATTATCTGGGCTCGCGTTGTGTCGGTCAGGACGGGGTGTTTGCAAAGGTCGCGAATTACGAGACCTGGGGCTTCGAGTTCGCCTACCGGAATTTGCGCTATGAATGGGTTGACGGGGCACTGCCTGAAGGCGGAGGTATCGCGGTCAGTCCCTGCACCCCGGTGATGCGGCCTGCCTTGCTGGATTTCGATGCCGGCTTGTTCCCCTGCCGCCGCGATGCGTTTGTGCAACGGTGGCTTGCGCTGCCGGAATCGGTTGTCAGGGTGGCCCATGATGGTGCCACGCTGATCGGCTACGGGGTGCGGCGACGCTGTGTTTCCGGTTACAAGATCGGCCCGCTCTTTGCACGTGATCACGCCGCCGCCACGGCACTGCTTCGGGAGCTGCTGCAGGGGGTAGCACCGCATACCCCGGTTTACCTGGACGTTCCCGAGATCAATCCGGCGGCTGTCGCGATGGTCGAGTCGCTGGGCATGAACGCGTGTTTCGGCACTGCCCGCATGTACAAAAACGGTAAGCCAACCCTTGATGTGGACCGGATTTATGGGGTCACATCCTTTGAGTTAGGTTGATCACCGCCGATTGTGTCGATTGTGTTTGCCAAAAGCGGCTTTATTTATTAGGGTCTGCAAGTCGGTTGGCGTAGCCGAAGTTCATGTACTGTTTCAAATAAAAAAAGGATTCCACATGGTAAACCGTTCTTATCGCGTTGTCGGCCTCTCTACGTTACTGCTCCTGCCTGTTCTGCTGATCGGCTGTGGACGGGATCAACGCCAGCCAATCACGTCCATCGATCAACTGGCAAAAGCCTCCTTCGCGGTGCCGACCGGAACGGTGGCGGACCAGCTTGTGCGTTCGCGTTTGCCGGATGCCCAATTCCAGTATTTCAACAGTGTGCTGGATACCTGTCTGGCTGTGAATGCCGGCAAGGCCGATGCCGCCGCGTATGATGAACCGATCCTTCGCAATATCGCCGCCAAGACCCCTGGGTTGAAGGTTCTCGACGATATGATCACGGTCGATGAGTATGGGTTCGCCGTACGGCTGACCGATGACGCACTGAAGGTAACCATGGATGCGGTGCTTCAGGAGTTGAAGGCAAGCGGGGAGTATGACCGGATGCGTTCACGTTGGCTGCCAGCCAAGGGGGTTCCCGCCCCGATGCCGACATTTCCTCCCATTGAAAGCAGCGAGGAGTTGCGTTTCGGCACGGCGGCAGTTACCGAGCCGTTCTCCTTTGTGGACGGCAGTCGCGAGGTCGTCGGGCTGGACATTGAGCTGGCGCACCATATCGCCCGTCGACTCGGGAAGAAACTCGTCGTGGTCAATATGGATTTCGGCGGCATGATCCCGGCGTTGGCATCGGGCAAGGTTGATATGATCGGTGCCTGTATCACGATTACCGAAGAGCGTGCCCAGCGGGTTCTTTTTTCAGTGCCTTATTACAAGGGCGGCATTGCAGCGCTGGTCAGGGAATAGCACCATGGATCCGCTTGCGTTCGTCAGCCGTATCGCCACCAGCGTTGAAATTAATGTGATTCAGGAACAGCGTTACCTGTTGCTTCTTGATGGCATGAAAACGACGGCGTTGATCTCTCTCGGGGCGATCGTGCTGGGGTCGCTGCTGGGTGGGGTAATCTGCCGGATGCGCATGGCACGCTGTGCCTGGCTGACCGTGCCGGCACAGGCCTATATTGCGATCATACGAGGCATCCCGCTCCCGGTCATGCTGATGATTGCCTATTATGTCGTCTTTGCCTCCGTCAACATTCCGCCGGTTTGGGTGGCCATCGCCACCTTCACGGTGACGTTTGCGGCCTATGCGGCCGAGATATACCGCGCCGGTGTCGAGAGCATAGACCGCGGACAGCAGGAAGCGGGATTGGCACTCGGGCTAACCCGTATCCAGACGTTTACGCACATCATCGCCCCGCAGGCACTGTGCCGAATCCTGCCGGTTTACAAAGGCGAAGTGATCAACCTCGTCAAGATGACATCCGTGGTTGGCTTTATCGCCGTGCAGGATCTGACCCGCACAGCGGATATCATCCGCAGCCGCACCTTTGATGCGTTCTTCCCATTGGTAATGGTTGCCATCTTGTATTTCTTGATCTCATGGCTGCTGTTGATCTCGCTAACCGGAATCGAGAGGCACCTGCAGCCCCGGCGTCGTAGTGTGCGGAGTTAATGCAATGATTGACATCCAGAACCTGACCATGCGTTTCGGTGCCGACTGTGTGCTGGACAATCTTTCGGCCAGCATTCGTGAAGGTGAAGTCGTCTCGGTGATCGGTCCGTCGGGCACTGGAAAGAGCACCCTGCTGCGCTGTATCAACCGACTTGAAAACCCGGAAAGCGGGAGCATCCTGATCGATGGCGAGGATATCCTGGCGCCTCATGCGGATGTTCCCCGTATCCGGCGCAAGACCGGCATGGTGTTTCAATCCTTCAACCTGTTTGATCATCTGACCGTACTGGACAACTTGATGATCGGCCCTGTCCGTATTTTGAAACACACGCGCCGGGATGCTGAAGCACGCGGTCACGAGCTGTTGCGGATGGTCGGTCTGGGCGAAAAAGCCATGAGCCTCCCCGGCGAGCTTTCCGGTGGACAGAAGCAGCGGGTGGCGATTGCGCGCTGCCTTTCCATGCAGCCGAAGATCATGCTGTTCGATGAGCCGACGTCGGCACTGGATCCGACCATGATTAGTGAAGTGCTGGCGGTTATCCGGCGACTGACCCGCGACGGCATGACCATGATGATTGTCACGCACGAATTGAATTTTGCACGTGATGTGTCCAACCGCATTTTTTACATGGATGATCGCGGCATTTACGAATCAGGACCTCCTGAGCAGATCATGAGTGCCCCCCAGAAGGAGAAAACCCGCCGTTTTATCAATCGCCTTCGCAGCTTTTTCTACCGGATCGACGGGCCTGATTTCGATGCCTTTGGGATGAACGCGGAAATCGAAACCTTCTGCGAAAAGCATTTACTCAGCCGCCGGATGAGCCATCACACCCTGCTGGCGGTCGAGGAGTCGCTCTCGCTGTATTTCGCCCATGCCAATTACCGTGCAGTGGCGCTAACAATCTCTTATGCCGAAAAGGATGGCACGCTGCACCTCCGGTTTGAGGATCAGCAGCCACCCTGCAATTTCCTTGAGGATGCTTCCTGTGTGGACGATATCGCACTGACGGTCCTCAAGGGGATCGTCCATGATATCCGCTGTGAGCGTACGGAGGAGGGCAACCGGGTCAGCATGACGCTGAATGAAGCTGGTTAGCCGTTCTCCTCGTTGCTTTGCATCCGCGTCAGGTAGTCATCCATCTCTCGCATATTCGCAAAGACCTGCATCGACGGCAGCGCATCAATAATCTCAAAGACCTTCTTGACCTGCGGTTGCAGGTTGACCATCAGAAAGGCCCCTTCTTGGCGGGCAAGGTTTTTTTTCGCCTTGAACACACTGCGCACCCCCATACTGCTGATGTAGGTTACACCGCTCATATCCAGCGTGATGATGCGGGCGGCACCCTCCGTCACCAGGTTTTCAATCTTGTTATCCAGCAACATATACGTACTTGAATCGAGTGCACCGGCAAGGGTAATCGTGAAAAAACGGGGTTTCAATTCCGTGACTTTCAGCGTAAGTGTCATGACATTATCCTCATGTACAGTGGCTCATCCGCCGAACTGGGCGATCGCGGCATGGCGATCGGCGGCGATTTTCAGGATCTTGTCGAATCCTGAAATTTCCATGACCTCACTCACCATCGACGACAGGTTGCAAAGCATCAGCGTACCCCCGGCGGCCTTGACTTGCTTGGCGACGACCAGCAGGCTACGCAGTCCCGCACTGCTGATGTACTCCACCTGTGCCAGATCCAGCAGTTGGTTCTTATTGCCGCCTTCAATCAATGCACGGCAGTGGGACTCCACCTCGGGTGCCCCTGCGCCATCCAATCGCCCGCCCACTGCAACCACACAGACATCGCCTTTTTTCTCATTGGTAATATTCATCGTCTACCTCCTGCTTTTCATGACCACCGCAAATCCACATTAAAACCCAAGATCACAACCCGCTTTGAGCGGGGAAATCCACATCGCTGATATGTCTACACTATTAAACCGATCAACGCAAAAAAAATATACATATTCTGCAGAATGTTGGCGTCATATTGATGGGTGTGTCACCGCCAAGTCAATATAGGTATGCAATAGAGGCTCTATACTAATGTATTCCGTGTGGATGAAATCCGGTAGTGAGGTTGCAGGGGGCTCAACTGCGGGTTATCTGGAGTCCGGTGGTTGACAGTTCGGGGGTGACGAAGCGGGCCTGCGGATTGGCCGGGTGATCGGTCAGTTCGCGGCGGATCGCGCCTGCGGCCGTTGCATCCTTGGCGCAGATCATCAGGTAGCCGCCGCCGCCTGCCCCGAGCAGCTTGGCTCCGGATGTCCAGTCGCCGATGCGGCGCAGGAGTTGCTGTGTCTCAGGCGGATTGGTGCCGCTGTCGAGTTGCTGGTTCAGCACCCAACTGCGACCGATGGCACGGCACAGCCCCTCCCAGTCCGCAGTCTGGATGAGCTCGCTGGTATGGCTGGCATGGTGGCCCAGTTCGCTGAGCAGTGCCAGATGCGGTTTGTGGTTGAGGAACATGCCCCGGACAATATCCTGCAGGATGCTTTTGGCGATGCGGGTAATGCCAGTGTAGTAGAGCAGGATCAGGCCCTGGTTGAATGCGTCGGTCAGCATATGTTCCGGTAGCCAGCGCCCTTGCGGGGTCTGTACAATCCCGGGGGTGGTTGTGAGCAGCTTGACGCCATGGAGCGCGGCACCGAACTGATCCTGCCAGCCCCCGCCGGAGGTCAGCATCTGTTCCAGTGCCAGGGTCCGAGCACAGGCGTCCACCACCGTCCAGTTCAGTCCGCAGAAATCGCCGATGGCCCCGAGGATGGTTGTCGCGAGGATGCTGCTGGTGCCCAGGCCCGACCCCTTGGGCACGGCTGCCACGAACGAGATTTCAAGGCCGCCACCAAAGGCCTGCAGTTGGTCATCGAGCGTGAGAAAGGCGTTCCCGTTGAAGTCGGGATGGAATCCCGCAACGGCCAGGGCTGCCTTGGCGATGGAGAATTCGTTGCCGACGATTGCGCAGTTGGCGATATCGGCGTATGTCGTCAGCCGGGTTTCGCTGCCGAGGTCGATCGAGCGCAGGGTGATCTGCGGCTGCGCACTACGGCGGATAAACGCCTGCAGGGGCGGCTGTCCATTGAGGTTCACCGCCAGGTTGACGACATTGCCGCCACGGAGCTGGCAGTAGGGCGGTGTATCGGTCCAGCCGCCCGCCAGATCGAGGCGCACGGGACAGCGGGCCCAGACGATCTGGTCGGGTGCCGTGTTGCAGCGGGGTATGACCTTGCGGGCAAGGACGGGTTCCAGCACGGCCCGGCGCAGCAGCGCGAAGGCGTCCTGTTCCAAGGATTGCCATTTTCCGCCCCGGCGGCGTAACGCCTCGGCACGGAACATGCGGTCATGCACGACGGTCATCAGATCGGTGCTGTTCTCGTCCAGTGGGGGCGGTAGCGGCAGGTCGTGATGGCTGGCGTAGATGGCGGCCGTATGTTTAAGGTCGGTTTGGTAGAAAACGCTTTTCCCGTGGTTGCGGGCGAGTGCGTCCAGGCTACCGGTCTGGAATATGCGCCGTTGCTGGTAGAGCGCGTCCAGATCGGCATGATTCCCCAGATCCTGTGCCGAGATACGTTCGCCTTGTTCGTAGTGTTCGGCGAACGCCTTGGCTTGCCGTGCCTCGGTGATCAGCGTGGGTGCAAGCAGCCATTGCAGGAACGTCCGGTCGATGTCCTGCCTCGACCGCACGGGGAAGAGCGCCGCCTGCTGGATATCCGTGGCGGGGTCAAGTCCGGCTTTTGCAGGATTGATCCCGTGTTGAGCGAGCACGTCGGTGATCGGCGCACCGAGCCATGTAGTGGCCGGGTTGCCAACCGGGCCGCGGAATTCGTCGTGCATCCCGTAGGCTCGGATTGCCAGCTTGTCGCCGCTGCCTGTTAGGGGCACGATATCCAGACAGATGCCCGGCGGCAGGGTAAGCGCCCAGGTGTTTGGCGGGATGCCGGTCAGTACATGATCGGTAGTCAGTCGCCAGTCCGCCCCGATATGCGAATTCTCGACCCAGATGCGATGATTCTCGGGGGTCCATGGCAGTTCGATGCGGGCGTTCTGGACGAACAGATCGGGATGGCGTTTCACACTGGTGGAGCGTTGTCGGTGCTGGTTTAGTACCAGATTCTGGAGTTGCAGCGACGAATGGATCAAATCCGAACTGCGTCCGAAATGATAGAATTCGCCGTCATGGATCGGGATGACTGCCGTCGTCAAGGCGTTCAGGGCGGAATGTCTACGCATCGGCGTCTTGCCCAGTCCGAGTCCGAAATCGGAATACAGCTCGAACGGGGCGCTGGTTCCAGATGCCGATCCCGGCGCATTGATGGGGCATTCTCCCAATTCAAGGAGCGTGTGGATTGCGCGCTCACTGAGCAGCCAGATGCCCGCGTCAAGCAGGAACAGGTGATCGGAGGACAGTTGCTGGATCTCGGTGGCAGAGGGTTTCTGTTTGAAGAACGCCAGTTCATCCGGGCTTTTCCGGTGACAGAAGAAAACCCCGAAATGCTGGGCATCTTCCGGTTTCCCCCAGAGTCCGATGCAGATTACGTCAGCCTCGGGGATCGGGGGCAGCCGATCCTCGAACTTCACCAACACATCGCCGCTGGCGATCATCAGTCGGCTGGCTTGGGGGGCGTTGGAAAAGATTCGCTCCAGATAGGGGCGTTGCAGGTCGAGCAATGTCTGATCGATCCGTTGCCCGGTCTCCCAGCGCCAGACCGGCATCGGGGCGAAAAGCTTGCCAGCCGGGGCATAGGCGGGGAGGCGCCGACTCTGGCCGCCGCCATGGATCATCAGTTTCCGGGACTGCTGGAGCCAGTCCGTGAAGGCGGGGTTACCCCCGGCCTTCCGCCAGGCCGAGAGCAGCAGATGAACGCTTCCGCCGCCCGAACCGAGACGCTGGTCGACTGGATCGGAGTCGACGTGCCAAGTCGTCGAGGGTAGCCCCTCAAGGCGGGGCACATCATTGACGGCGGCAGGGGGTAGCGATAGTAAATAATGCATGGCGGCAACCTTTTGTGTGTTTTTCCATTGCTCCAGAACCTCAACATCGGGTCAATGTACCGATAACGGGGCTAGATTGCAAGAATCGCCGGAAATCGCTGGAAATTATTGGGCAGTGGTTGACGTAGGGGCATTGTTTTGGTTTGCTAGTAAATTGAAACGGGGGGAATTATGCGACGAATCGGCAAGATTGTGGATGCTGAACAGATTTCAGTGTTCGGGGATTATCTTTATGCACAGGCTATTGGCCATACGATTGAACCGGTTGAGGCCGGAGGCGACGTGTGGATTCATGACGACGAGCACCGGGAAACGGCAAAGACGGCGTTGAATCGTTTTCTGCGTGAACCAGAGCATCCTGATTTTCTCTCGACGCGCGAGGTGGCTGCAGAGCGTCGCCGGGAAGCCAAGCAAGAGGATGCCGCAGCATCAAAGAACCTGCGAGGGCGTCAGCAGATCTTCGGTACCGGGGGCTGGCGTGGCGTGGGGTTGACCCGGCTGCTGGTCGTGCTCAGCGTGATCGCCACCGTCTTTGGCGGACTTGGCAGTGATTCGCGGCTGACGCAGTGGCTATCCATCAGCGAGTACCAGACGAGGGACGTCGGAACGTACTATGTCCCTGCATTGCCTGAGGTCAAGCAGGGACAGGTGTGGCGCCTGTTGACCCCGGTATTCCTGCATACCACCTTGAGTGCGGGGCTTTTCGGGTTCCTGCATCTTCTGTTCAATATGCTTTGGTTGCGGGACCTCGGGGGGATGCTGGAAGCCAGTCAAGGGTGGTTCGGGCTACTCAAGAAGATCCTGTTTATCGGTATCTTCTCGAATATGCTGCAGTATATAGTCGCTGGCCCTGCGTTCGGAGGCATGTCCGGTGTGGTCTATGGTTTACTTGGGTATTGCTGGGTGCGCGGGCGTAACGATCAGACCAGTGGTTTGCATGTGCATAACCAGACGATGCTGATGATGGGCGTCTGGTTCGTCGCGTGCTTGTCTGGTGCGATGGGGCCGATTGCCAATGCGGCCCATACGGCGGGACTTCTGGCGGGGCTGGCCTGGGGATGGTTATCGGCCTGGCGGTTGAATGCGGCGCGGTAGCGACAGGGGAATGGCGTTAATTAAGAGAAAGCGACGGATCAGATGAAACGAATGTCAATCGGGTCGGGGATTGTGGCTGGCATGGTGTGTGCCGGGGTGGCGCTGGGGCAGGGGGAGGGGGGCGGGGAGGCGTCGGACCAGCGCATTGCCGATCTACAGAATGCCTTTTCCGAGATCACCGAGTCCTTCAGGCAGCGCGCCATGGCGCTTGAGCAGAAAGGGGTTGCCGAACGGGATGCCGCGTTGGCTGAACGCGATGCTGCCGTGGCGGCGCAGAAGACGGCGGAGGCCGCGATAGCAACGTGGCAGGCCGAGGTTGATCGGGCGGTGGCGGCGCGGGATGCCGCCGTCAAGGCACTTGACATGGGGGATACGGCGCGGGATGCGTTGCAGGCCGAACGTGATGCCGCGCTGGTGGCGCGTAATGCCGCCCAGGCGGCGATGAAGGCTGTCGAGGTTGAACTTGATGCCGCCGTGGTGTCCCGTGAAAAAGCAGAGGCCGAGATGGCCGCGTTCCGGCTGAAGTCGGAAACCCTTGATGCCGAACTACAGACGATGCGGGGCACCCTTTCGGATATGGACATGAAGCTGAATGTGAGCACTGCGGCGCAGTCCGAACAGGATGCGGCACTGAAGGCGGGCGAGGTTGAGCGGCAGCTTTTGCAGCAGGCACTTGCTTCCTCGCAGCAGGAGAATATGCGCGAACGGTTTGCGCTGACCTATAACTTGGGCAACATCTACAAGGCAGCCGGGCAATTCGCCAGGGCGGAGGAATATTTACTGAAAGCCCTTGATATGAAGGCTGATGACCCGGCCGTGCATTATAACCTTGGCATCCTATATGACGACAATCTCAAGGATCGCCACAAGGCCCGAGTACATTATGAACGGTTCCTAGAACTGGCACCGGCTGATCGCGATGCGCCAAACGTCGTCAAGTGGCTGAAGGAGCTTTGAGAGGCAAAGACAGGTAGGGCGAAGACCTCCGGGCGAGCCGTGCGTGGCAAAGGCGGCGGTGGGCACGGGGGCTTGCACGACGCGGACGGTGTGGAACCCGTCCCTCCCGCTGGCGGGGTGGAACCCGCCTGGTTCGGCGTGCGGAAATCGCCAGCTGTTCTCGTCGTCCGCTCTCGTCAACCGACCCGTGCGCTCGCCCTACCTTGTTGGGGTAGGGCGAGCGGTGAAGCGGCGGTTTAGACGAGCCCTTGGTCAAGCATGGCGTCGGCCACCTTGACAAACCCGGCGATGTTGGCACCGGCGACATAATTCCCGGCGAACCCGTATTCATCGCAGGCCGCCACGCATTGTTCGTGGATCGCTACCATGATCTTGTTCAACTTGCAGTCGACTTCCTCGCGCGGCCACTTCATCATCGTGGCATTCTGGGACATCTCCAGCCCGGACGTCGCCACGCCACCGGCATTGGCGGCCTTGCCCGGTCCGTAGAGGATCCGCTTCTCGACGAACAGGTCCACCGCTTCTGGAGCGCTGGGCATATTCGCACCTTCGGAGACGAGCGTGCAGCCATTCTTGAGCAGGGCCTTGGCATCTTCTCCGTTGATCTCGTTCTGTGTGGCACTGGGGAAGGCACAGTCGCAGGGAATATCCCAGGGGCGCTTGCCTTCATAGTACTTGGCACGGAAATGATCGGCATATTCCTTGATCCGGCCACGGCGGACATTCTTGAGGTCCATCACCCACTTCAGCTTTTCTGCCGTGATGCCGTCGGCGTCATGAATGGTGCCGAGGGAGTCGGAGAGCGATACGCACTTGCCGCCGAGTTGATTGACCTTCTCGACGGTATATTGCGCCACGTTGCCTGAGCCCGAAACCACGCAGGTCTTGCCCTCAAGGCTGTCGCTGCGGGTCTTGAGCATTTCCTGTGCAAAATAAACGCATCCGTAGCCGGTCGCTTCCGGGCGGATCAGCGAGCCACCCCAGTTCAGTGACTTGCCGGTCAACACGCCGGTAAACTCATTGCGCAGGCGCT
>JFJP01015275.1_pt1 | contig 16426 bp, 22 predicted proteins | sample 431651 | NCBI WGS metagenome assembly JFJP01 (sample SAMN02602958, study PRJNA72255) | Microbial mat metagenome, whole genome shotgun sequencing project. | biome: fresh water; feature: sink hole; material: water; isolation source: purple microbial (photo- and chemosynthetic) mats found in... | reverse complement strand
CTTGTGGCGGGTTTGCTTCGCTTTCGCTCCGCTCTCCCTTCAGCGCTTTATTAAGTTACCAAGCTTACTTAGCTTTGTCAACCCCTTTTTTGAAAAAGTTTTGCGTTCTTGTTGCTAAAACCCCAGAATGCCCATGTATTAAAGGTTCTAAGGGTCAAAAGTTTTTCTAGGATTTGGGTAATGCCGCATCAATAGATTTGGTTACAAGAGCTTGTACTGCCTCTACGCCTTCCCAGCCTCTGATTTCAGTTACTTTTTTCTCCAGATTTTTGTAAGAACGGAAAAATTCGGCAATTTCTTCGAGACGGTGGGGGGCGATGTCGGCTAGGGTTTTGACTTCGGCGTAGCGAGGATCTTTAGCAGGGACGCAGAGGATCTTTTCGTCGCGATCGCCGCCATCAATCATAATCAGCATCCCGATGGGACGGGCGGGGATGACGCAACCAGGGAAGGTGGGTTGATCCATGATCACCATGCCATCAAGGGGGTCGCCATCATCGGCAAGGGTGTTGGGGATAAAGCCGTAGTCGTAGGGGTATTGGACTGAGGAGTAAAGAACACGATCTAGGGCAAAAGCATTCAGATCTTTGTCAAATTCGTATTTGTTTTTGCTACCTGCGGGAATTTCGATCAGGACATTGAGGATTCCTGCTTTGGGTTGTGGGGGAATAAGGGATAAGTCCATAATTTTCTTTTTTTGGTTGTTGATTTAGGTATTGGTAATGCTAGATAGCATTATTGTGGTTACACAATTTGCTACCCACATAAAAAAGTATAAGTGTCTAGTGCGCTTGTATTTGCGGATAATTGGTTAGGCTGATACGCACTTTTATAAAAATATGCTTTACTGTGATGCATGTGAATTGTGAGGATATGCATGGTCTTGCAGCAGGAAGCTCGTTGCCCTATTGGTGTGTTTGATAGTGGGGTTGGAGGACTTACGGTTTTACAGGAAGTTCATCGCCAGTTACCTAATGAATCTGTTATCTATTTTGGTGATACGGCACGATTGCCCTATGGAAGGCGATCGCCTGATGAAATTATTGAATATGTGTATGAGATTTTGCACTGGATGCAATCCTTGAATGTCAAGATGGCAATTATGGCTTGCAATACTAGTTCGGCATTGGCATTAGATGTGGTTAGAAAAGATTTTGACCTGCCAATTTTGGGCTTGATTTTGCCAGGGGCAAGGGCGGCTGTAGGGAAAGGTAAGCGCATTGGGGTGATTGCCACTACGGCGACTGTTAAAAGTGAGGCTTATGTGCAGGCAATTTGTGAGAGTGATCCCCAAGCTCAAGTTTTTCAGGTTGATTGTCCAGAGTTTGTGCCTTTGATTGAGTCCGATCGCATTCAAGACCCTTACACACTCAAAGTTGCAAGACAATACTTACAACCATTAATTGATGCAAACATTGATACATTGGTTTTAGGTTGTACGCATTATCCGCATTTGTCAGGGGTTTTTCGTCAGATTTTGCCTTCCCATGTAGCTTTGGTAAATCCTGCTTCGTATGTGGTGAGGGCGGCGGCACAAGAGTTAGACTTGATGGGTTTAAAATACTCAGAGAATCGTTGTAGACGCGCCGAAACCAAATTTTTTGTGAGTGGTGAACCCGATCGTTTTGCTCAGGTTTCGCGTCGCTGGTTAGGAAAGTTACCTCTAGTGGAAAAAGTTTCACTATCTCCTGTAGAATTGCTGTCTTAAAGTTTTGATTGGCAAGCTCTAGTCGATTTGATGGGAGTATTTTTTGTTGAACCAACTAAATCGAAATTACAGGCGATCGCTATGGGTTTTGATGTGCTTACTGGGAAGTGCATTTGTGTATGTGCAGGAAACTAAGGCAAAACTTGCTCTTGATCCGCAACTACAGAACAGCGAGTTCAAACGCAATGGTGATCTTCGTGGCAATCCCCAGAGTGATCTCCAAGCGCAGCTAACGCCCTATGGACAAGCGTTGCAGCTACGCAATGTTCAAGTTAGTGCTGATGGATTAATCTTGGCAATCAATGGAAATCCCCAATTGATTACTTCACGAGTAGTTAATCCTGATCGCATTGTTGTTGATTTGCAGGCAACTGAAGTTACTGCGAGCATACGCAACACCATCGTGCCTGTAAATCGTTATGGTGTGCGCCAAATCCGAGTGGCTCAGTTTCAAAAGTCTCCTGCGATCGCCAGATTGGTTTTTGATTTAGATAATGCTAATCCTGTGAGTTGGCAAAGCTATTTTGATTCGGGTCGTGGGTTACTTTTGCTGCGCCCCAGTGGTGGGACAGCATCCCTTGTGAATAATCCTGTTGCAAGTGGTCCCGTTGCCAGTTTGCCAGTTGCATCACTGCCTGTGACTGGCGTTAATTCACCAACGACGATTGATGGTTTGTCCTTTAATGGCTATGGTCAGTTGGTAATTCAGGCGAGTCGGGCGATCGCTTACCGTAGCAGCTTAGATACAAGAAGTAATACCTATAGCGTCACAGTTCCTGCTGTAAGGATTTCATCGCAACTGCGCCGCCCTATTTTAGGAGCCAATAGCCCAATCGAACAGATCCGCCTCAATCAAATTGGTGATGCGGTTGTAATTAGTATTAAAACGATCGCAGGCTGGCAAATTCGGGAAACAGCTAGGACAAATCCGCAGGCGATCGCACTACAGTTAGCAAGTGTTGGACAGGTTAATGCAGGTGTTCTGCCAAACACAGGTTCACAGCCACAGCAAATTTACGGTAACAGTACAGCTCGGCAACTAGTTATGATCGATCCTGGGCATGGTGGACCAGATGTAGGTGCAACCCGCAATGGCATATATGAAAAGGATATTAACTTAGCAATGAGTAAGCAGCTAGGTAGAATATTGCAGCAAATGGGCTATGCTGTCGCCTATACACGCACCAATGATATCGATCTAGATTTAGAGCCAAGAGTCCAGATTGCGGAGAGTACTAGGGCTAGTGTATTTGTCAGTGTGCATGTAAACTCTCTAGAGGCAAATGCATCTCAAGTTAATGGGGTTGAAACTTATTATGCTTCAGGTGCGTCTCTAGGTAAGAGCCTTGCAGATTTGGTTCATAGCCAAATTATTGCTAGTACAGGTGCAAATGACCGTGGTGTGAGGTCAGCTAGATTTTATGTGATTCGGAATACATCAATGCCTGCAATCCTTGTAGAGACTGGATATATTACCAACCCGTCAGAGGCATCAAAATTGGTCAATAGTTCTTATCAAGAACGGATGGCGGCAGCGATCGCTAAGGGAGTTGATCAATTCTTGAAATTTTATCGAAGATAGAGAGTTGTATGATCATCCTAAAGTCACAAAAACTAGCTATTAGATAGCTCAAATTGCCGATCTTTATGCCACTGGGAGAACTATTTTGCTATATCGTCAATTAGCGGTTGGAATTTGTGTAGGCATAGCAACTAGCTATGGATGGAATTTAGGAAGCCTGTCCAACAGAGCAGCCTATGCCCTACAGTCTGATGTTTTGTCATCTTCATTAACAAGTCAAGTATCACAACAGCCTAATAATAATTCCTTAGCAACCGTAATAGCTCAAAACACCTCTGAGACTAATGCTATAAGGCTCAATAGTATTAGACCTGTTACTAATGGATTGATGTTAAATGTCAACGCTAACCCCCAAATTCGTATTCAACGGGAAGATAATCCCGATCGCCTGATTGTGGATTTACAAAATACGGAGGTGATCAAGGAATTGCATAAATCCAATCTGCCGATGAATCGTTTCGGGGTAAAGCAGATCAGGATTGCTCAGTTTCAAAATAATCCCGCGATCGCCCGTTTAGTTTTTGATCTTGATAATAATGATCCGAATAGCAAAATTGCTTGGCAAAGTCAGTACATCGCCGCAACTAATACTTTACTGCTGACTCCATCTAATACTCCATCTAGCCAAGTTGCTCAAGCAATCCCTATTGCGCCTAATTTGCCCATTCCTATTCGCAATAATCTCATTAATACGATTCCCAATAATACAAGCAGACCTGCGGCGATCGAGAGACTGAGTTTTAGTAGTACAGGACAGTTATTGATCGAAGCCAACCAACCAATTAACTATCAAACAAATCTAGATCGCGCCTCTGGAAATTTTAATTTGACCGTTGCCAATGCCAATATTTCTCCAAATTTGCAACGTCCTACCCTTGCCGCAAATAGCCCAATTGAGAGAATTCGATTATCACAGGTGGGGAACTCTGTGGAAATCGGTATTAAAACCCTCGCGGGCTGGAAAGTAAATGAAGCTCAACGCCAAAACAATCAACAAATTAAGCTGCAAGTTGGCATTAATAGAATTTCGCAAGTCCCCAACAACAATCCCATACCTTTACCAAATAGTATTCCCACTGCACCGTCACCACAAAATACAGGCGATCGCCGACGGGGTGTCATTTTTGTAGATGCGGGGCATGGTGGTAGAGATCCAGGGGCAGTTGCCAATGGAATCCAAGAAAAAGATGTGGTTTTACCCATCAGCTTGCTCCTAGGTCAGACCTTACAAGGTATGGGCTTTACCGTATATTACACGCGTACTAACGATGTCGAAATTGACTTAGAACCGCGTGTAGCCGCAGCAGAACGTATCAACGCCGATGTGTTTGTAAGCGTTCATGCCAATGCTATAGGAGCAAACAATAGCAACGTTAATGGGATTGAGACCTATCATTCACGCAACTCAACTACGGGTCGAGAACTTGCTAGTTATGTGCATTCGCAAATTATTTCGGCTACAGGAGCAAATGATCGCTCGGTTAGAGGCGCAGGCTTTTATGTGATTGCCAGAACCTCGATGCCAGCAATTCTAGTAGAGACTGGCTTTGTCACCAATCCTACTGAGGCGCGAAATTTAAGTAACCCTAGTTATCAAAAACAGATGGCAGATGCGATCGCTAGAGGCATCGATCAATTTATGAGAGTTCGCGGCAGATAAAAAATTTTGTGTGTTACGCATAAATGTTCAAAAAGCTGGCGAAGCCAGCTTTTTGAACATTTTTTAAGTTAGAACTTTAGAAAACTCTAAAGGAGACTGTGATTTTTGCTGTTGATGCCTTGCATCGGTAATTAGCCAATCTAAGGCAGCAGCCTGGAGGTCGATCGTTGCGCCTGTCTTGTCAACGCAATAACGACCGAATACGAGCTTGTCCACTAAGCGCACATCCGAAAGCCGCGAATATTCAAAAATCACACTGCGCTCCACCACCGCACCACTGCAAACATGGCAATTTGGACCAATCATCGTTGGACCAATAATCGTTGCACCATCCTCAATTTGAGTCATCCCGCCAATATAAACGGGACCACGAATATCGACCTTATCCCAATCTACCGATACATTTAAACCCGTGTAAATACCAGGACGGACTTCATGCCCTGGAATATTGACATTTTTGATTTTGTCCGACAAAACATCTTGAATGGCTTGCCAATAGTCTGGGACTTTTCCAATATCAACCCATTGAAAGTCCATTGAAATGGCATGAAATGGCAAATCTGCGGCAACTAATTTAGGGAATAAATCACTACCCAGATCAAACTCTGTCCCTGAAGGTACATAATCTAAAATTTCTGGCTCAAAAATATAGATGCCTGTGTTAATCGTATTGCTGAGAGCAGCTTCGACACTGGGCTTTTCCTGAAACTGTTTAATCCTGCCCTCAGAGTCCGTCACAACTACCCCATAGCTCGATACCTGATCCTTAGGTACAGTCTTAGTAATAATCGTGGCTAAAGATTTTTTTTGACGATGCCAATTGATTGCATAGGTAAGGTCAAGATCGATTAGAGCATCACCGCAAAGTACGACAAAAGTATCATCAAAGAATGGCGAAAAATCTTGGATTTTTTTGAGTCCACCTGCGGAACCAAGAGCGCTACCCTGCAACTTGCCATCAATGATTGTTCCTTCAAAGGAATAGGCCATTTGCACGCCAAATTTTTGACCATCTCGAAAATAGTTTTCGATTTCTTCAGAAAGATGGCTCACATTAACCATGATTTGATCAAAGCCATGCTGTCTGAGTAATTCAACTAAGAATTCCATAACAGGCTTTTGCATGATCGGGATCATGGGCTTAGGCATGATGTTTGTGATGGGGCGAATTCGCGTACCTTTACCTGCCGCTAGAATCATGGCTTTCATAGATTATGCTCTCCTCACACTAAGTTGAAATCTCGCTTATCATGTCCCAGCAATTCAAAAAAAATATTCCAAATGCCTGAAAATTGGTTTTATCATACCCTGTGTAGCTATCGTCAATCGTAAAAAAGAAAAGGCAGAAATGGCACTTTGTGCCATTTCTGCCTTTTCTTTTTCTAAAAATCGATGCTCCGACTGTTATATAAGCTCATTGTTTTTTCCAATCCATCTCTTAAAATACTCGTTATAGCGGATTTGGTAAGGTCAAAAATTTCTGGCAGTACTTTATTTTCGGTGGCGGAAAATCCCCCTAAAACATGGTTGGTCACATTTTGATTAGCTTTTGTCGCGATCGCGCGATCGCCCTGATCACTTTTATGACCACCACGCCCAATCCCAAGGCGCAGACGTGGAAAATTTTGGGTTCCTAAGTGCGAAATAATCGACTTCATGCCGTTATGACCACCTGCGGAGCCAGAGGGACGCAGCCGCAGTTTACCAAGGGGCAAGTCCATATCATCATAAACAACTAAAATATTTTCGGGACTACACTTAAACCAATCGGCACAGGCTCGAACAGCTTGCCCCGATAAATTCATGTAAGTAGTCGGCTTTAGCAGACGGATTTTGCCCTGATGGGCTAAGGCGCTAGATAAACGACCTTCGCCAAAGTTGCCATAAAATCGTTTTTCTTTACCTAAAGAGATGCTCCAATCTGCTGCTAAAGCATCAACCGCCATAAAACCGATATTATGGCGGGTACGTTCATATTCTGCGCCCGGATTACCAAGCCCCACAATTAGAGAAATAGATTGAGTCTCAAGCATCCGCCGCGTTTACAACTTCTTTGACAACTTCTTTGACAACTTCTTTGACAACTTCTTTGACTTCAAGTTCTGTAGATGGAGTTGCGATCGCTGAAGGGTTTGCTGGGGCGTTATCAGTAACATTTTCAGGGGTCACTTGCTCTAGGCGATCGGCTTCGCGCTTAAATTCTGATTCAAATTCACGCGAGGCATCTTGAAAACCTTTAATGGCTTTACCCATACTGCGCCCAATTTCTGGCAATTTTTTAGGTCCAAAAATTAGCAATGCCACTAACATGATCAAAATCATTTCAGGCAAGCCAATACCGAAAATATTCATGGGGAATGACCTTGTGTATAGACTACTTAGTTGAGTTTAATTGAGTAGGTTAAAAATACATCAAAGGCACGCAGAGCGTGCCTTTGATATTGCGATCGCGTCTAACTAGAAATTAGCCGCCCCAGTTGAGGTTTACGCCATCAAGGATCAGGGAAGAGTTGTACAACTGGAGGATGATGACCAGAAATACAAGAAACAAAGCCATGAACACGGCCATGAGAGGGGTGGTTCCCCAACCGCGAGAAACCTTACCGTATTCCGAGTTTAGGGGTCTAAGAATATCACCAAGCCAAGTACGTTGTGACATAAAGTTTGTCTTCTAAAAACGATTGTTACTAAATAGTATAATCGTAACAATAACTTAAAACATTGGTTCAATTCATGGAAAATGCAACTTCGATCGCAGTTACGGTTGCTGTAACGGTGATCTGTTTGACGGCTTACGCCATCTATGTGGCGTTCGGTCCTCCTAACAAGGAATTAGTCGATCAGTTTGAAGAACACGAAGATTAGTTTTTAGATAGGCTGCCATAGCCTATCTAAAACTACGATGACTATGATCAAGAATTTTCGACTCACCCATGAGGTCTTAGATGTGGCGGCGGTCTATGCGATCGCCGATAATACTTGCAATGGGGCAGTTGTGCTAATGAGTGGAATGGTACGCAACCAGACGGGGGGCCGCGCTGTTGATTATTTGGACTATCAAGCCTATGACGCGATGGCTTTGCAGGTATTTGAAAATATTAGCGATCGCTGCCATCAGAAATTTCCTGACATTACCGAAGTCGTAATTCACCATCGATTAGGAAAACTCAAGATTGGCGAAATCAGCGTTTTAGTGGCGGTAGGGTCGCCCCATCGCGCCGAGGCTTTTGAGGCTTGTCGCTATGCGATCGATACATTAAAAACCGATGCGCCGATTTGGAAAAAAGAATTTTGGATGGATGGGGTGAGCAGTTGGGTAAACTGCCCCATCTAGATTTGTGTGACCAATTCACCAAATCACTGGAATCGCCTTGAAAAATAGAAATAACTTTTTAATAAGCATATTAATAACCTTTGCATAACTTTTACCTAAGCAAATATTAAAACAAGGAAGTAGTATGTGTGCATGAAGTAAAATTTATGAAGTAAAACTATAGTTGTGTAGCCACAAGTTTGCATTTAGATAACTCGATTTTCTAAATATTCAAAAGCAGCTTCTCAACTTAAGATTTTCCTCTAAGGATTATCCAGACATTTATCAAAATCATTTAATCATTATTTTATTAACTAGATTATTAACTAGATTATTAACTAGATTATTAACTAGATTATTAACTAGATCTATGCAGATCATAGATTGCCTTAGATATTTGTAACACCTCAATAATTAGGGGGAAGGAGAGAAGTGATATGCGTATTGAAGTGATGCAACCAACAGGAAATCTTGACGCAACTAGTACTAACTATTTTCGACAACAAGCCAGTCATGTTTTAGATCAAAAGCCTGATGTATTACTGGTTGATCTCAAACATCTCAAACAAATGGATAGCTCAGGTTTAGGGGCTTTAGTGTTTGCATTACGGAGTGCTAAGGCGATCGGCTGTAAGTTTGCGCTATGTTCTGTCAGCGAATATGTTGATTTTTTGTTAGACGCTACATCAATGAAAGGTTTGTTTAATGTATTTGAGAACCGTACCCATTTTGAGCGATCTTTGAAAAAGGTGTAATCACTACAATCATATTTTTGAACACAAAAAGGCTCGCTTTGCGAGCCTTTTTGTGTTCTGGCTTTTAAGACATCGCAAAGCTCTGTACAGGTTTGTTACTACAAAGTGATTCAAAATGTTATGATCTCCCAAAAGTCTCGATATTTAAAGGTTGTTGAGATCGTTAAGGCAAATTTATGGCAGACAATTCAGGTAATTTTTGGGGAGGCTTTCTCTTTGGTGCTGTTGTTGGCGGCGCAGTGGGCGCATTAGTCGCGCTGAAACTCAGTGAGCCAGAAGACAATCTCCGCGATCGCCAGTCCGATGGCGATCCACTCCTTGACAAGCCTCAGACCTCTAATGAATTTGCGCGACGGAATCTCGAAAAGAAAATTGCTCAACTAAATGCAGCGATCGACTCAGTAAGCCAAGAACTGGCTGTGGCTGAAGGTAAGAATGGGCGAAAGCAAACCGTTGAGTCAATGCGCGATTTGAGCAGTAACGATAAATGATGGCGATCGCTTTACGCCTAATCAAAAGCTATGGAGATTTGGGAAAGCAGAGCTTAGCCGCGCTTTGCCAAATCTCTTGCCATTATTTCAACCTTCATTGGGCGACATTACAGATTAAACGGATTAAATTGACCTAAGGTAAATTTAATCCCTGCATTCATTAGAATGATGATAGTTATTATCTTTAGTTGTTCCACAACCTAAAAAACTCCTATGGCATTTATTATTGTTGATACAGTTGGAAAATTTCTCCAAATCTATTCGATTCTCCTGATTATTCGGATTTTATTAACTTGGTTTCCCACCGTTGACTGGTACAAACAACCTTTTGCCACCCTTAGCCAAGTTACCGATCCCTATCTAAATTTATTTCGCTCGATTATCCCTCCCCTCGGCGGCATGGACTTTTCTCCGATCCTTGCCTTTTTAGCACTAAACCTTTTGCAAAGCGCGATTCTGCCCTTAGCAGCAAGAGCGAGTATGGGCTTTTAATGTAAGCTTAAATTCAAGCTTATTTATGCTGGTTCACGTTAGGAAATATACATGACGGGTTTGTTAGATTTGAGCGGGAAAACTGCTCTTGTGACTGGGATTGCCAACAATCGCTCGATCGCTTGGGGTATCGCCCAAAAGCTACATCAAGCTGGCGCTAAGCTTGGTATTACATACCTACCAGACGATCGCGATCGCAACAAAGGTAAAGTTGCCGAGTTAACCGATGCCTTAGCACCAGATTTTTTATTGCCTTGTAATGTCCAAGACGATGCCCAAATAGATTCATTGTTTGCCTCAGTCGCCGAAAAATGGGACAAAATCGATATTTTGGTGCATTGTCTTGCTTTCGCCAATAAAGAAGACTTATCGGGCAACTTTACCGACATTTCCCGCGCAGGTTTTCAACTTGCCCTTGATGTAAGCGCTTACTCATTAATTCATCTTTGCCGCGCCGCCAAGCCTCTGATGAAAGATGGCGGTAGTGTGATTACCCTTAGTTATATCGGCGGCGCAAAAGTTGTCCCTAACTACAATGTCATGGGCATCGCCAAAGCCGCACTAGAAATGAATGTGCGTTACCTCGCGTCTGACATGGGCCCTGAGAACATTCGCGTCAATGCCATTTCCGCAGGACCAATTCGGACTCTGGCTTCGGCAGCGATCGGCGATTTCCATAAAATGTTGCGCCATTACGAAGAAACCGCACCTTTGCGTCGTCTCGTGACTCCTGATGATGTTGGTAACGTTGCGACTTTCCTAGGTAGCGATCTTTCTAGTGCCGTAACTGGACAAATTATTTATGTGGATGCTGGCTACGAAGTCATGGGTGCTTAATTTTTATATCTTAATTTTCGTAGGATGCGTTAGTGCAACGTAACGCATCGATTGGTTAAATTAGGTAAATTAAGTAAATCAAATAAATTGATGGGTTACGCGATCGCTAACCCATCCTACGTTTAACTACATTTAATTCCAATAATTTATTTGTAGTAGCGCAGGCCTCTTGCCTGAAATTATAGAAAACAATGCAGGCTAAAGTTCTTACAAGAAAAATCTTTTAAACAATTCCCATGCAAACGGATATCTTCAAAGAACTATTTCCCCTGTTCGATCCAGCTAGTGTCGAGACTTTGGAATGGCTCCTCGCAGAAGCAGTAGAACGAGATTATCCTGCGGGACGAGCCGTACTAATGGAGGATGCTTGGGGCAATGCTGTCTATTTCATCCTCTCTGGTTGGCTAAAAGTTAGATTTTTAAGAAGCCAAGATGCGACGACTCTAGCGGTGCTATCGCGTGGAGACTTTTTCGGGGAAATGGCAATTCTGGATGAGTCGCCCCGATCCACCGATGTTGTTGCTTTTACGTCAGTGCGTGTTTTGAGTATTCCTGCCCAAAAGTTTATTCAGTTTTTATTTAAAGATCCGCAATTGCATCACCGTATGTTGCAATTGATGGTACGCCGTTTACGCAAGACCAATCAGCGCATTCAACTTCGGCAACAAGTCCCTGCGGTGCGGATTGCCTCTATTGTGACGAGTCTTGCCGAAACCTATGGTAGTAAGACCGATGCAGGTATTGATATTTTCAATATTCCTCTACAAGATATTGCCGATCTCTCGGAAGTGAGTCCTGAAGACACGACTAAGGTACTGGACAAACTGAAAGAAAAGGGTTGGATCGCGATCGATCTTAAACGTCAGGTGATGAGTATCCTCAACGAAAAACAAATGTTGCAATTAGCCATATTTCGCTAAAATTCGCAATAGCAAAAAAAAAAAAAGGACTTGCTTGGCAAGTCCTTTTTTTTATGCACAAACCAGAACGATTTTTCCTGTCATTGAACCAGTTTCTAGTAATTGATGAGCGATCGCTGCATCCGCAAGCTGAAAGACCTCGCTAACATGAATTTTGAGCTTTCCTGAGTCAAATAAGGCTGCACATTCACTAAGAATTTTGGCTTGTTTGATTTGCAGAACCGCATTTCCCAACAACATTGGGGTTAGCATTAGCTCGAAACTAAATCTTAAATTACGGTTACGAGCAACTTTCCAACTAATATCAACGGGCGGCTCCAGAATCGTGACGATATCACCATAGATTTTGACCGCAGGAAAAGTCTGCTCGATCAGTTTGTCGCCAACGGTATCAAAGGCCATATCTACACCTTTACCCTTTGTCCAGTTAAGGGCAGCCTCGACAAAATCAGTTTGCTTGTAGGCGATCGCCAAATCTGCGCCCAAATCGCGTACAAATCTAGCCTTAGCCTCTGAGCTAATCGTTGTGCAAACCTTCGCGCCCCTGAGTTTCGCTAACTGGATCGCAACGTGACCAACACCACCTGCACCCCCATGAATTAAGACATTAGCGGATGAGTTTGGCTGTAAATTTCCGCGATCGTAGAGGGCTTCCCACGCAGTCAGCAAGACAAGCGGTGCGGCGGCAGCTTCTTCAAAACTGAGGGATTTTGGCTTATGGGCAGCAAATTTCTCGTCAATGGTAGTCATTTCTGCATAGTTACCTTGGTGTAACCCTAAGCCACCATTACAAAAATAGACTTCATCGCCCACTTTAAATTTACTGACCTCTGCCCCGATCGCCTCGACAATCCCCGTGCCATCACAACCAAGAATCGATGGCAAGCGATCGGGTTGAAATGTGCCGCGACTGCGTAGCTTTGTATCAATAGGATTGATCCCTGCGGCTTTAAGACGTACTAGTATCTCGGTCGGAGATTGCAGAGTAGGTTCTTGCACATCCGCCAGTTGCAACACAGAGGGATCGCCTGCGGCGGTCATCAAAATTGCTTTCATATTTTAGAGCCTATTTAGTTTTTGAGTATTACAGATAAATTTTCAAAAAGCTTGCTTCGCAAGCTTTTTGAAAATTTATCTGGGTTTAAGTTTTTATTGTGGATTTGTGGGCTTAGCACTTGGCGGAGGTGGCTGACGAATAGCATTATTATCGCCAGAGCGAGGAGCGTTCTGCACAGCGCGAGTTTGCCAATCACCAAAAAATCGATTCATCGCAGTAAACCCTAAAACCGTTGCACCACCCATGATTGCCAATAGCACAATGATGGTTGTCCAAGTCTCCACGATCTCAGCGATGCCATAGCGAGTGCGATAGGGGTCAATTTTGCACTGATTGTCGCGATCGCGGGCAGTGATCGGGCGGCGAAACCGTAATCGATGATCATCAAGTTTTTCTAATAAAATCCAGCCAGCCTGAGCCTCTTCAGCACAGACTTTGTTTAAAACCTTGCGATTGCGAAAACCATTACTGCTAGTACGCAAGATTTTAAATTCCCAGCCCTTGGGCTGATCGCTAGACGCATTGGACTCGTAGCGAGTGAGGTTTTCTTCTTCCACTTCTTCCCGCAGCCTGTTACCTTGTTTTGCTCGAAATATTCTGTCGATAATCACGGACTGAATCCCAACATCGAGAATGATAGTACTGATGATGATTGCATTGACAGTCAGCATATATGCTTGACAAATACTGTAGATATCATAATTCTAAGCGTCAGAACTAATGTTATGAGGCAATCAATCCTACCAAAATATCAATGCCTTCGTTTTCATGCCTTCAACAAGCAGACTTGCATCAACGCCTGCAAAAGTATACATGCTGGTGCAAATTATTTAACTTCAGATATTGTCTGTATTTTAGGCGATCGCGATATGATAAAAGACAATGCGATACGTTTGCAAACTCAGCGTCTTAAGACCTGAGTAAAAACGAACGGGGAATTTATTCCCCTACGTTCGGGAGTCGGTCAATCCAATCCTCAATAACTTGAGTCATATTTTTTTCTTTCGAGTCAGAATATTTTCTTAGCTTGTCATAACGTTTTTGACTTAATCGAATATTTAATCTTTTAGGCTTCATTGTACTCACAACATACATATTTATGTTATCCTATAACCTATACAGTACATATAAAAACAATGTACGGATGTCAGCAAGTATTAATTAAACCAAACCAAGATCTAAGAGCAATCTTAGAATTTATTTGCGAACAATCAAATAAGCTTGCCAACTGTGGGACTTACTATGCGAGACAGTTGTATTTTAAAACTGGCAAAATCATAGGCAGGCACGATCTAAGCTGCTTGCTTAAAGGTAATCCACATTTTCAATCTTTGTACTCCCATGTCGCACAGCAAACTTTAACCAGTGTCGCTGAGTCATTCAAGTCATTTAAGGAGCTATCGAAGCTCTTTAATGCTGGTAAGTTAGCAAATGAGCCAAAGTTGTCGCAGTACAAGAAAAATAGCCTTAAATTAGCTACTTTTCCTGAAGCTGATGTAAAGCTAAAGGATGGATTGTTACGCTTGCCCCTTGGCTCTAAGGTCAAGGCATGGTTTGGATTAGATGCGTTTTATCTGCCAATGCCAAGTAATCTAAACTTTGCAGATATTAAAGAAATTCGTATTTTGCCGCGTAACAGGTGCTTTTATGCTGAGTTTATCTACAAACTGGAAGTTGAAAAACCTGTTTTAGATCCAAATAAAGCGCTTGGCATTGATCATGGTATTGACAACTGGCTAACCTGTGTTTCTAATATTGGAACTAGCTTTATTGTTGATGGCAAATGATTAAAGTCGGCGAACCAGTGGTACAACAAATCGGTTGCCACTATCAAAGAAAATAAACCTCAAGGCTTCTGGTCAAATCGATTGGCTAGGATTACTGAAAAACGTAACCTACCTACTATTGGTGCAAAACCCGATGGGTGGAAAGAATCTGGCAGACGGGTTAAGCGTGGGTTGTATCGTACTGGTTTGCTTAATTGGTGCATCAATGCAGATTGTAATGGTGCTGCAAATATACTTAGAAAAGTGGCGACAATGTTAGGGCTTTGCCTTAAGGGAGTTGGTAGAGGTGCTTTGGCTGCGCCTCAGAGAATTAATCTCAACAATTAATTACTCTGGAATCTCAGTCGCTTTACTCGCTGAGAGTGTCAAAACTAAACAATAATAAGCTATAAGCTTTTGATAAACTCCTGTCAGCAACTCAGCCCTAAAGGGACTGAGCTTCAGGCGAAAGTTTGAAGCTATGCTGACCAGCCTAAGTCTTAACTGACTACGTTATTTAGGTCACGACACCTCGGAATGCGATGCTAGTTCCCCGCTCTGTCGTTTGCAGTTAAACAGTCTTAAAGTCACTGAGACCTTGCTGTAAGCCTAACAAGCCTAGATAACATTGGCGAAGCAAACTTTACCCCGCAAGGGTGTAAGGAGACAACCATATATCCAAAAGGAGGGGCAACCATACCCCTCCACCACTATTCAAGACTAAGGGGAATAAATTCCCTCGATCGCTTCCCTCCCAGCGCTAAATCACTGAGCTTACCACTTACCGTATTATTTTTATGAATTCTATTGTCCTGATGGCAGAAGTGCTAACTGATCCAGAAATACGTCGTACGCCCGATAATCAAAGCTCGATCACTTCATTTCTCGCCCAGTTTGCTGGCGGACGAAACGAAGAAGCCCCTTATCGGATCAAGGTTGTGGGCTGGGGTAATTTAGCCGATGAAATTATGGAGAAATATCATAAGGGCGATCAAGTTGTCGTGGAAGGTCGTCTCCGCCTCGATACAGTCGATCGCGGTACTTATAAAGAAAAACGTACGGAACTGGTTGCTCAACGAGTCCATGGCTTAGGAAATACTGGCAGCACCGCAAGCATTTCTTCGACTCCTCCCGCCACCAATGCACCTGCACGCAGCCCTAGAGCCACTAGTCCATCACCTGCGCCTGCGCCCTATGTCCCTGTCGCATCCCCCGCAGCCGATGCGCCCGATTATGACGATATTCCGTTTTAAATTAAAAAGAGAGTGCGCTTAGCGCATCCTCTTTTTATCGGGAAACTGGGTTTAAAACCCTGTCCTTCTAGGACGGCTTTATATTAACGTACCATCTTACGCTGTAACAAAAAGCATAAGATTTAAAAAGCTATGCTAGTTCTTGAAGCAAAACTAAAAGGTAAAACAGAGCAGTACAACCTCATTGATGAGGCAATTCGTACTGCTCTGTTTCTGCGTAATAAAGCTTTGAGACTATGGATGGACGTAAAAGGGAGCGACAAATACGATCTCAATAAATATTGTGCTGTACTCGCGAAAGAGTTTGATTTTGCGAAAAAGCTAAATTCCCAAGCAAGACAGTCCAGTGCCGAGAGAATATGGTCAGCAATCAACGTAGTCATTGCGGTACGGTTTTAGATCGTGACCACAATGCTGCGCTGAATATCTTGGCTATTGGTTTAAATAGGGTAGGGCATACCCAAATTTCTACGACTGGGTCGAGTTCGACCTCTGCTATTTAGATTTAGCTCACAAGCGAAAGCCCCGCACTCTATTCGTTTACAAGAATGAGTGACGGGATGAAAGCGCGGCAATGAAGAGTCCATCCCGT